>Ga0196981_1000320_pt1 | contig 19600 bp, 15 predicted proteins | sample S3_2013CmetaG_FD_155462 | JGI IMG/M metagenome (GOLD analysis project Ga0196981, IMG submission 155462) | Soil microbial communities from Anza Borrego desert, Southern California, United States - S3_20-13C | ecosystem: Environmental > Terrestrial > Soil > Desert | place: USA: California... | reverse complement strand
TCGATGGCATCTTAAGTAACACAACTGGATATCTTCGCCCCGAGCAGCTGGAGCAGATGGAAGCGTTTGATGCTGCGCTGCTGGAGCTGAATAACGCAGCCGAAGCATTGACGGAGCTTTCACACTCTCAGCTCAACAAAATAAATGAACTGATGTCGGATGGGAGTTACTCAACTGCGGATCAGCAGCGGGTGATTGGGTTCACGCACATTGGCACTGCGAAGGCAAGGATCGACAACTGCTTTCAGCAACTGCTTGATTCCAAATACGCCGTCAATAAATAACAGAAAAGCGCTCCCGGAAAGAGCGCTAATCAATCACTAGAGAGGAGTTCAAAGCTATGAGTATTTTAGTCTCAAATCTTCGGCTGTACAACAACGCCAATATGAAGGCGTTTGCCGATGTCACCGTTAATGGTGTCACGCTCAGAGATTGTCGTGTTGTCCAGCAGAACGGGCAGCGAGCATATGCGAGTTTTCCAGTGCTGGAGTGGGAGAACGCCGCAAAGCAGAAGTGCCGTAAAACGATGGTCGAATGCGATTCCGCGTTGAAGGCTCAAATCATGGAAGCAGTGATGGAAGCCTACTCTCAGAAAGTCGCGGAGGTGCAGTAACAATGATTGAACTTGAGTTAAATGATCCGTTTGCCGAAGTTAATCCGATTCCGGAGGCGATGAGATCGCGCAAACAGTGGTTGGTCTGGAACCTTGAAACACGCAATGGAAAGCCAAGCAAAATCCCGTATCAGGTTGACGGCACGAACGCAAAGACAAACACCCCGTCAACGTGGACAGACTATGAAAGTTGTAAGGCTGCTGTTGATGTCGGCAGATTTCACGGGACTGGATTTGTGTTTGCCGAGGGCGATGGCTTCTGCGGCATCGATCTTGATCATTGCGTTGATGGCAATGGAAACCTGTCTGAATGGGCTATCGAAATCCTTGAAATATTTGCAGGGACGTATATAGAGCGGTCGCCTTCTGGTGATGGATTCCATATTTTTTGCCGCGCCAAGATACCCAAAGCTCAATCAAGACACCGAAAGGATTGGATTGAAGATGGCAGAAAGCAGGGTGTTGAGTTTTACGATTTCCGGAGCCCGAGATATTTCACGGTCACCGGTGATGCTGTTTCTGCCTGCGACATCGTTGATATGCAGGATGCGATCGATTGGCTCTACTGCACGTATTTCATGGAGGAAGAAACACCTCCGGCGCCAGCAAGAGAATCACTGGATAACCCAGATTCAGATCTTGTCCGGGAAGCTCTGAGGCACATATCCTCCGACGATTACGAAACTTGGCTCCGGGTAGGCATGGGTTTAAAAATGTCCGGATACGGCTTCGAACTGTTCGATGAATGGTCAAGCTCTTACAGCGGTTACAGCCAGAGAGAATGTCAGAGCAAGTGGAATTCTTTCCGCAACTGCAAAGTAACTATCGGAACGATCTTTCACCTGGCAAAGCAAGGAGGCTTTGTTCGTCCTTCAAAGGTGAAGCCAGGCGAAGGCGTTTCAATTGCTGCTCGTGCTGATGAAATCGAAGCCGAAGAGGCTCCGCCCCCTGGTTGTCCTGTGCTGCCGGCGGAGGCGCTGCACGGGTTAGCTGGCGAGTTTACTCTAGCTGCAACGGAGGAATCCGAGGCGGACCCGGCAGCGGTATTAATCGGCTTCCTTGCTCGGTATGGCTGCACGATTGGTCCGCGCGCGCATACTGCGGTTGCATACCAGCCGCAGCGGGCGAAGCTGTTTGCAGTGCTTGCCGGCGCTTCATCAAAGGGGCGCAAAGGGACATCAAACGCCCCAGTAGAAGCAATCTTTAAGCTGGCGGAATCCATCGCAGCAGACCGCGGCTTTTCTGCCGGAGCACTTGCCGTTGTTCCCGGACCGCTTAGCACCGGAGAAGGATTGATTGCACGAGTGCGGGACGAGTCGGAAGAGACAGACAACGAAGGGAAACCGAAGGTCGCAGGGGTTAAAGACAAGCGCCTGCTGGTGCTAAGCGAAGAGATGGCAGCGGCTTTCAAAGCCAGTCAGCGCGAAGGCAACACCTTGAGCCCAATTATTCGTACGCTCTGGGATGACACTGATGTTGAGCCCCTGACGAAGACGAACCGCATAAAGACGACTGGATCTCACATCTCGATTTTGAGCCACATAACAACTCAAGAACTCAAAGCGTCCCTGAACAGCACTGAGATTTTCAACGGTTTCGCAAATAGATTTCTCTGGGTCTTTGTGCGGAGGCAGAAGATCGTTCCGCTTCCGAAGAAGTTAGATCCGGCACTCGAGCAAAGCTTTGCCGAGAGATTGGCGCACGCCATTGAGCATGGCTTCTATCGAGATGCAGTTGAGATGGACGAGCGAGCCGCCTACGCCTGGGGATCGAACACGCATCGCGGAATCTATCACAAGCTCACTCGATGCGCCCCTGGTATTGCAGGAGCAATCACTGCCAGGTCGGAACCGCAGGTGCTCCGGATTGCGCTCATTTACGCGCTGCTCGATGGCGATACCAAAATTAGGGTGACGCATCTACAGGCTGCCTGCGCTCTCTGGAGTTTTTGTGAGGCGAGCGCGCAATACATCTTTGCTTTCACGCCAGATGCAGATCCGCAAAAGATTCTCGAGGCGCTGAAAGCGGGACCGAAAACTCAGACAGAACTGCATAAGTTGTTTCACGGGAAGAACAAGAAACTCAGTGCGCAGTTGAAAGACTTGGAATCAATAGGTCTGATTCAAAGATCGGAGTCCGTGCGTGAAGGTTTCGGACCCCCAACAATCACGTGGACACTAGCGAATTAGGCGAATTATCGAATTTAGGGATATATGGGCGTTTAAGGGCGAGAGAACTGGAGAATTGGGAGCGAAATAAGTACCGATGCAGAACACTTTTAAAGATTGGTGGGCAAATGTGCCGACCGCGATTCCACCTAATGGCATCTTCACAGAGTTTACTCCGAAGGAAGCGATCACCAAATTTGGTGCCGGCGCCGAACTCTGGAACGCTGCTGCTCAATGGATGCGGGAGCAGGGGGATAGATCAGGCATCGACATCGATGCCGTGCTGAAGATTTGGAATGAGCTGGAGGCGGAATGGGAATCATTCGTCCAGTCGAATGGAAAAGTCCGATAGCACATCATTGAGATGAAGTGTTCATGCGGTTTTTCTAGTGAGCTCATACCGTCAGCGTACGAGTTGATGTCTGACCGCATCGTTAGGATATACATCGGAAAGCCTCTGAAGCACGCGAGACGTGCTCTGATTGAGTTAGCGACTTTCGAAAATATGATTTATGTGACTCAAGGGTAGAATTGCCATTTTATGCACCTTTCGGCTATTTACGAAACGATCTTATCGGGGATAATGGATTTGCGTTGTGAAACGCACCAAATTGAATTCCGAACTTTCTGAGTAACAGCTACCCGGATTCTGATGTGATTTCGGCGGCGACTGCACGCGGAGAATCAGTTAGGTCGAAGATCCAAAAGGCAAAGAGCCTCCGCTGATACCGGAAGCTCTTTGGAAGAACCACAAAGGAGGTGAGTCCAAGTGGAACTTGCGTTGATGCTCATTGTATCCGTCGTGATGCTGGTCGTCGTTCTACGATGCGCCTAAATCAAATTAAGGAACAGTGATTCCATAGTTGACTATCTCGGAACAGGCAGGGAGCCCCACCTGTCCGAGAATGTCGATTATGGTTGAGTGTTTGAAGTCCGGGTTAACCCGACAATAATCTACAGCTTAAACATGTGACACGAATTGCCGAAATCAAGGTGATTTGATCTCTGAGTGCTCGAAAAGGCAGGGAATAATGGCGCGAACCACAAAACCAAAAGGCTCCGACAAAGAAAAAGGTACCAAACCAAAAGCTACCGATAAGGCAAAGCGTATCTATAAGACCACGAGCACCAAGACGGTTAACGAAGATGCGCGGGGCGGTCTCCGGGCAGTCAGTGCTTCTAAACCTGGCAGGAAGCTAACGAGCTCGACCGAAAAGGAAGGTGAAGAAATCTTCTTCGGTCTGGCAGGCGCTATCGGTGCCGATGTGGATAAACTCGAAGAAGCCTTAGATACCGCCTTGCATCCTTTCAAGTATCAAACACACCCTCTCCGGCTAAGCAGCCTGCTGGCAGAGGATGAAGTGACCCCCATTCACGGCATAACCATTACAAGTAAACCAACGCTTGCAATTCGCTATCACGAACTGATGACGGCGGGGAACAAATTGCGGGAAAAATTGGGTATTGCCGCTGCATTACCTCTATTCGGAATGCTTCGGCTTAGAGAATTCCGACAGTCTGTCGGGGGGAGCCACCGCGGTCCGGTTCACAACACCGCCTATGTGTTCCGGTCGCTCAAGCTTGAAGAGGAGGTTAAAGAACTTCGGTCTACCTACAGGGATGGCTTTTTTTTGATTGGAGCATATTCCCCACGAGAAAAGAGAAAGAGTCTTCTAAAACGTCACATCACTAAGGGTAAGCCCGACGATAAAGAAGCGGAAGTTGAAGCAGAGAAGCTAATCTCTAGAGATGAAGAGGACGATGCCCAGCAATATGGGGATTGGGGACAAAAACTGCGAGACACATTTCCTCTGTCAGACTTTTTTGTGGATGTCACAAAAAAAGATTACGCACAGCAAGTCGAGCGCTTTATAAGCTTGTTATTCGGAGACACGCTGCGAACGCCAACACAAGATGAAAATGGAATGTTCCACGCATTTGCCGCATCTCTGAGATCATCCGCACTGGGGCGTCAAGTTGGAGCGGCTATCACTACGGAGCTGCCGGATGGCGACGTTGTTGCTGTCGGGTGTAATGACGTTCCGAAGCCTCTTGGAGGTCTCTATTGGGAGACCGATAAGAATGATATGCGCGATCTGCACTGGACGTACGACTCCAACGATTACACGAAAGCGCATGTAATTCGAGATATTTTAAAGCGGTTGCAGCTCGCTAAGGAGGGCAAGAAGCCTCGGTTCTTCAGGGAAGACATCACTAAACTCGATGAAGAAACGTTGTTAGCTGAAGTCCTCCCAGTGCTGAAAGGGGCACAAGTTATGAATCTGATTGAATTCGGGCGTCCGGTGCACGCGGAGATGGATGCACTCATCAGTGCCGCCAGGAGAGGTGTCTCCGTTAAGGGATGCCGGCTTTATTCAACAACATTCCCCTGCCATGAGTGCACTCGACATATCATCGCCGCTGGTATCACGCATGTGATTTTCATAGAGCCATATCCTAAGAGCTTGGCGACCCATCTTTTTGAACATGAGATCGAAGTAGATCCCGAAGACGAGACGGCAGTTCGCGATAAAGTCATCTTTAAGCCGTTCGTCGGAGTGTCCCCCAGAGTATATGCTCACTTATTTAATATGGGTGACACCAAGCGGAAGGTTTCAGGAAAGGTATTGGAGCTCGATAAAGAAACCGCCATGCCTAGATATGCGGAGCCGTACTATTCATATATCACTCGAGAGAGTTCAGCGGTTGCTCGCATAGAAAAAGCTGTTGAAGCCGAAGCTAAAAATCGTTAGGATTTAAGGTGGCATGCTTTACCTGGGAGGGTGTTCATGACGCAAAAGGTCAAGAAAGGTTGGGTCAGCCGGCAGCTTGCAAATGCGAAAAAAGACATGGATGAGATACCTGTCTGGCTCCGGCCGAAAACCGAATCTGGAATGTTCATTGCAAGTTCTACGTCGAGAACAGGAGTCAATCCGAAGAATAAATTCAAAGCGAAACTGGCGAGCAAAGTTGTAAAAGGATAACCCCCGAAAAATCTGTAAACAAAAGGACCTGCGATTTATCAGCAGGTCCTTTTGTTTTTATACGTCACTCCAAACTCCAAACAGCATTCTCGATAGCTTTTTAGAAGCGTGAGTACCTGCACACATTGCCGGACGAACCGACTACTTTCACAGTCACATGTCTTGTGTGACATCAGATTTCCGTGCCCATCTGGTGAACTTGCATAGCGCTGGCATCCACGACGAAGCGAAGCCCGGTGTCTTCTTTGACCAGACAATTTCCATCAACCCAGTCTCCCCAAAGCACTTCACCATCAATGCAGATGCCCGCCCAATTGTCTTTGTGAAACACAATCAGGTCACCGCGCCTATTAGATTCCGAGCGAAATTTGAAGATCGAAACAAGCTGATCGGCTCCCCATGCTTTGAATATTTCTTTTCGGAATTCTTCGCAGTGTGTCTCGTTGTCGAGATCGACATCGGCGGCGAGTTTTTTGTCGACGATGCGAAAGATGGAAAGAGTTCTGTTGATTCCCGCTGTTTGACTAGCTTTCATGTGCTGCTCCGGTTGTATGTTCAAGCGATATAGACAAGGCATCCTTGTCCCTATATCAAGTGAAACACCTCGAAGGTCTCGAACAAAGACCCCGGAGCATGAAATTTTCGAAGCCGATTATCTATTAGCTATCGGAGATATATCCGATTCGTTTCGCAGCTTTCGCCCCACCTCGATCGCTTCCACCGACGTTGCTGGCGGCAAGTTGTGTCGGCTGGCATTAATCAGCACTATTACCCTTGCTGCTCGTATTGACGCTTCTAATTGGTTCCACACGCTATTCATCTTCTAAATCCTCTACTGGGATGCCGCTGACATCTTCTCCCGGAAGCACGTAGATGTCACTAGAGATCTTCTTTAACAAGCCGTCACTGGCAAGCTTTTAAGCCCGGTCGTAAATGGATACGCCTGTTTCTGGCAGATCTGGAGGATGTCCCGTTGCAAGATGTCTGCAGTCGGTAGCATCGTTGCTGGTGGCATGGATTAACCCGCGCTGGTGGCATCGAGCATTAGTATAGCCAGCGTGCGCGCTTCTTCCAAAGTCAGAGAAGAAGTCGAACCCAAGTGCGAAAGTATCTGCTTGCCATTTACCTTCAACTTCACGCACCAGACATCGCCGCCGTTATTGCTGCGAGTCCCGAGTGCAGGCACTTCCGGGTCCCAATGAATGGCTGCCTTAGGTGAGCCGTCCCGCCTCCGGAATGTGTTTCTGAAGGCGTAGGGCTCGCTGACAGCCTTTCGCTGCGCTCCATTTTGAGACGTGCCAACCATGGCGGCAACGGCGGTATCCATTGCCTTTCTTACCGGATCCAGATTCAGGCGGGCATAAACCATGGTCGATTTGATGTCTTTGTGTCCAAGGCTTTCGCGTATTACAAGAACGTCTGTGCCGGTGAGCGCTTCCCAACTGCCAAGCGTGCGCCTCAAATCATGCGGGCGAAGATTGGCAATACCCGCGTCTTCGAGGACAACCTTCCACGCCAACTCCAGTTTCGTCAGGTGCCCCTTTCTGCTGCGCACCGAAGGAAAGACCCATTCGCTCTTTGCGTTGTTCTTGCGATCGAGCAGGATCGCCATTGCCGGTTCAACGAGCGGAATGATCTGGCTTCCACCGTTCTTGGTCTTCGGAATCGTCCAAACCTTTCGATGCCAGTCGATCTCTTCGAACCGCATCGCACAGATGTTGCCGCGCCTGGCTCCGGTAAACAACATCAACAGCAACGCATCACGCGTGGCATCATATCTGAGTCTGCTTACCGCTTCGAAGAATTTCCCGAGCTCGTCAAACTGAAGGAAGCGATCCCTGGATTTGAGCCGATAGAGCTGGACCCCAACCGCCGGATTCGAACAGTTGAGTAAACCCCAGATCCTGCCTTTATTGAACATCGGTCGAATTAATTGCACAACACGATTTGCCGTTGTGCGCCGCCCGCTTGTGCCCAACTCAGTTACCAAAGATTGAATCTCAGCTCGAGTGATTTCTTCGGCTCGCCTTTCAGCCCAATGACTCAGATAACTCTGGAAGCAGCGGCGGGCATTGTCGAACGTCTTGGTATGCGGAACCAGATGATTGCGGTAATAGACCTCGAATAACTCTGAAAGCGTTATCGTTGATTGCTCGACTTTGGGTAAACGACCGGAGAGCTTCTCAGCCAACAAGGTGGCAAGCTCGTTTGCGTCAATCATTCTCTTAACCCCGATTTGCTGGAAGGCGCTTGCTTATTGGCTCTAGTCGGAAAAGCCCGCTGTGCTCCGGTGGACGTACGAGCGGGAGATCCTTGGCTTTGCCTTCTGCATACAGCCGCCATTGCCATGTTTCGCCGTCCAAGGCATCCTCGATCCATGGCTGCTTCCATGGAACGATTGATCCTTTCCACCTTCGATGCCGGCAGAATCCAGCAAGCAGCAAAGGGCTCCGGAGGCGAAAAGACCTAATGGGAAGCAAGCGCATGCGAAAACCTCCGCACGAGTAATGTGCAGTTCAATTTGTGCCATGCAACAGATATACAGAAGGAAATTTGTTACTTGAAGGCGGTATGGTAATTTCGTAAGCTACCGATACCAAAGTTTACAACCCCCTATCCATGCGGGTTTACGAAATTGTCCCGCGAAGAAGTTGGATTGATTGCAGGCGGATGATTTTCGAGATTTAGGACGCGCCCCAAGTTGGATCCACATGGCGGTTAAGGTAGTCCTTCAAGTCCGCAAACAATTTGCGCCCTATCCCCCGGCGCGCAAGAATTGCTTCCGGTCCCGCGGAGACCACTTCGTGTAAGGTGCGGAAGCCGCTCGCTCGCAGTTGTGTCTTGACTGCGCCGGGCATGCGCGAGTCGCAGATCAGTGTGTCCCCGCTCGCGGATAGTTCCCAGTCGGGCTTGTGCTCAGATTGGATGTATTGGATGAGGGCTGTCATCTTGGCTGGGCTCAGCCTCGCGGATCTGCGAACGCGCCCCGGCGTGACCGCGAGAATATCCGCAATGGTCTGATAACCAGCCGTCTTAAGTGCCTTTCGAACTGATATCAGCAAAGGAAGCGTCTCCACCTTTACCTTGCAAAAGCAGGTGGGCTCTGGCACCTTCACGCCTGGTTGCTGCGCGCCCGAAAGTCTTTGCTTGAGTACAACTTGGCGGATACGTTCCTGGCTGATGCCTAGTTTTTCAGCCAATGCCCTTTTGTTTGCTCCCCGCTCAATCAGAATTTCTATCAGCTCGTTCCGGGCTCTCTGCAACTCCCTGGTTAAGCCCTTGCTCACTTGAACTTGGTCAGCTAATGATCCTTTCGGTTCAGAATCGAACGCTTCGATTATCTTGCTATTGGTTTCGTTTGCAAGGCTAATCAGCGTGAAGCAACGATCAGCGAATTCGGCGAGCTCTTCCGGATACCGCTCAATGCTCGGGACTTCAACATCGTCGTCCGTACTACTTGTGTAATCCGAATCGCCTGTGGTCCCTGTGAGTTTGGCGCCGGCATAAGTTACCATTTCTTCCAGAAACTTGAATTCAGCACTGTGTAACTCGAAGCCCAAAGACCGCAACAGCGCAAGAATATTGCACAGACTCTTATGCCGGTTGTCCTGGTAAAGACTGAATACCGTCGATGGGCTCAAGCCCGCGCGTTTCGCAACGGCATAAATCGACCGCGCGCCAACTGCTTGCATGCGCTCTCGAAGAATGGACGGCATCCAGTTGGATATCTTTCTCGGCATACCGAAAACGAAACACCTCTAACCGTTGGTCAAAGGTATATCTTCTGGGCGTTATATGCAATATTCAGCCAGTGGGAATAAGGGACAAGCCTTAGTGGTTCCGACCGGCTTGCTTCTCGCAGTGCGCCTTAAACTCAGGGTCCCAGTCCTTCAGGGCGCGCCAAATCTCGCTCAAGTTCTCTATTACCCAATCAACGGGTTGATCCAACAGCACCGCAAGGAAGGCAATGACAGCATGGTTAGACTCCGCACTAACGTTCATTCGTCGGCACCCGATAGAGGTTAACTCCGATTCGATTTAGAGAGCCTTGCTCCGCTAGGCTTTTCAGCGCCTCTTGAACCATGATGTACGAGCACTCACCGTCATGCTGCGTCATGATTCGAGTTATGGTGAAAGGTTGAATCTGCTGCTTCCTGCAGATATCGAGGACTTGTGCCTCAAAAGCCTTTCGTCTTTCAGCGCTGACGTCTCTTAGAATCAGCGCCCGGGGCTTATCGGGCTTATCGGTAGGCGCGGGGTCTTGTGATGCACTCTTGCGATATCGCATCTTCAGTAGATCGGTAAGGTAATCCGGGCTTATTCCATACCTCTCGGCAATGAATGCCCCCTTCACTCCGCTTAGCGATAATTCCCTTATCTCTCGGACTTGCTGATCGGTCAGCTTCTCACGCCCATTCAGGCGGGGAGCCTTGATCTCGATCGGTTGAGGATTCTCTTCAACGCGAACCTGAGGAACAACCGGCGCTGAGTTCCGAGTCTCCTCTAAAGTCTTGAGTCCGGCGTATTTCAGAATGGCGTTTGTGATCCGCTGCGTGGCTCTCCGCCTGCGCTCAAGTGAACGGACGATGTATCCCTCGGTGACATCATCGACCTTGTGATTTACCAATTGCTTGATCACCTCATTCTTGATCTCGATCTCATCTGCAACGGTCATAAACGTCCGCCGTAAATCGTGCAGCGAGAACTGAAGACCGCTGCGCCGACGGGCAATCGAACAACTTGTGTAAGCAGCTGCGGTGTGCCCCCTGGAGCTTCCCGGGAACACGAACTCAGATGACGCCGTAAGACTCCGCGCATGCATCAGCCTCCAAACGTAATCAGACATCGGCACGTCAAAGTCATCACCATTTTTGGTGTTGTGCAGTTTGATGATGCCGGCATTGAGATCCACGTCTTTCCACTTCAGTTCTATAGCCTCGTTACGCCTCATTCCCGTGAACAGCAGCAGTAAGAGAACATCTCTTGTAGTGGAGTTGTCCAAGCTAAACACGGCTCGAAACCATCGATTCAACTCACTGATTTGCAAGACGGTCTTTCGCCTTCTATCTCTGTGCCAGCCGCGGACCTCTGTGAGGCGTTTGACTGGATTGTGTTTGATTATCGGCTCACCTTTCTCATCAACATACTTGGCTTCGGCGTAGGCGAGCAATGCTCTAAGCGTTCGGAAAGCGCTATTGGCAATGGCTTTACCGCTGATCGAGGAATGTCTTTCTTCAACCATGTCTTTAGTTATTTCGTTGATTGGAATATCCAGCCAGTCGCGCAAATAGACATTGAGCCGCTGGTTGTAATTCTTGAGCGTTGCCGGCTTCAGGTCGCGGATCTTTTGGTAGTCAGTCCATACGCGCCGAAGGGTGATGATCGTCTTTGATTTTTCTTGTAATTGCATAAAGATAGTCCTCTGAGAAGGCGCGCAAAAGGACCGCCCGATAACGCGAGAACTCGCACCTGGACGGGGAATCGATGTGACCTCACGGTAACCCACATGATTCAAAAAGTGAATAGGCGGAATAATGGGGACTCGCTGTTATTCCCATGAGCAGCCGTTCCTGCGCAGATCGCAAGGCTTACTGCTAGTTTTATTAATTCTGGCTGACCTCCTATCAGCCTTTGTTTGGTTGCTTTTGAATCCCAGCACAGTAAGGCGGCATAACGCGAGGGCTCGCACCTAGCCTTGATTCGGTATGTCTTCACGCTACCCGATAAGAAAAAAATGGAATCCCTAACATAATCCGAGGGTTCGGAATAAGGCTTGCAATGCGGGTTGCGTGCGAGTTCAGCCTATCAGCCGGAGCGAGATTAAGCTTTTCAACAGGGGTTAGGGAAAAGCGATCAATAAATTAACCGGCGGTATATACCGAATTCTAGTATGTCTTGGATCTGTTGATTGGCGCTACAGGAGAACGGACTATGATAGCGACTGAAATTATGGAGGTCCCGGCACGAATCAGCCTCGACTCTGGCAAAGAAATTGACTGTGAGTCTTTATATCGGGCGCAGTCAATTCTCCAAGAAGTGCTGGAAGACTTGGTAAAAGCTGGAAACCCCGGCACCAAGCTCTCAACCGTAGATCTGCTGTTCAAACTCAATTCGGTGAACGATCAGATGCTGGCGGTCATAGACCAGTTAGCCACCAACAAAGCGAAAACTACTTCAAATTAGCCTTCTTTGGTCCCGGAATCCTGCCACCAAGGATGTCTCCAACCAACCCGGAGGCAGCCTTGGCGGCTTGACCGATTGACGTATCAACAGGCTGTATCCTTGCTTGCTGTCTGCCGGCGGAGCGCTGCAGCTTTATTTGCTGCTGGGCATCCAGGGCTTCGGATTGGTCCTTGTCCATTGTTGCCTCGGTTGGCTTGCGTCCGACAACTGAGTTGAACAATCTTTGAATCAGCGGGAAGTTGAGCTGAGGCTCATACCCTTGGTCCATGCCTAAGCGCTTGGGCGCAGCATCGCCGAAGTCTGATCCGGTGAAATCGGACGGCATGTATTGACCCGCCATCATATCCCGGTATGTGCTTTCCACGGGAGGCACTAGCATGCGGGCTCCAAGTTGTACCGGGTTCGGCATCGGGTCAACCTGGTAGATCTGACCATCGGCTCCACGCTCATACTGCAATCCGCCCTGGCGGATTGCTCTTGGATCGGACCAAGGGCGCAACGTCTGCGGGTTGACCTTGGGCACGGTGGCAATCAGCCACGAAAGGATCGGATAAATGACCGGCACGCCTTTCTTTGTTTTGGTCGAAGTGTGTTGATCCATCCATTGAAGCCCTTGCTCAAGGAGTTCAAGTGACTGGGTTAGTGGGACCATGCCGGTACCGCCGCCCTGGAGCAGCATGCCACCATTGGGACCGATCCGGACGTTGCCGGCTGGATCGAACTTCGGAATCATGCCGAGCTCTTTATGGAACTCGTCAACATCTTGCTGCCAGTAAAAGGGCGCAAGATTGCTTAGCTTGTTGAGAACTTCGGTCTTTAATGGCGTGTCGATGATTGCTGCCTTAGCCAGGCTGGCAGCATGTGTCCACCAGAGAAAAAACGGAAACAACGCTCTTTGATCTCTCCAGATTTGAGAAGCTGTCGAGCTGTAATCGCCGAACCACTTATTGACCTCGCGTAATGCTCGCTCCGCATATACCGGACTCTGAGAGGCAAGCGCTATGTCATCGTATCTAGCGGCAATGTCGAACGCTTTGGCTAACGCTTTTGAGTTCTGCGGTTGCGCGGAATCGATCTGATTAAGCAACTCGTAAATGGCATGCGTTGTCCGCGTGTAGTTGTCGGAGAGCGTTGCCGCTCCGTAGATCTTATCGCTGATTGCCTTCACCGGACTGGCAAGTTTACTCAAAGCCGTTGGCAATTCTGCAACCTGCTCGGCTTGCATTGACATGGTTATCCCGGCAGGCATCATGCGCTGGATCTCCGGATCGAAAGCCAGGATGTGACTCATGATGGAGTTAGCCATTTCTTGCGGACTGCTACCGCGGAACTTGCTGTAAACACCAATGCCCAAGTTTTGCACGGTCTGCCATGCTGCCCAGCTTGGCTTAAGCCCAATGGTGGCAGTCTTAAAGACTTTGTTCGGAGCTTCCCAAACCCGCAAAGGCATGTTCATGCTGCTGGGATTTGCCAGCGCTCTTTGCACTACTCCAGCCATGCCCTTTGGCAGGCGAACAACTTCCGGCAGGTGAGCGATCCAAGGCGGTTGCGGTAAGCCCGTCCCCGTACTGAGATCTTTCATAAAATCGCGCAAGAAAAACTTTTCGCCTTCCTTGCTGCCGGCGATATTCGGATTGTCGAGAATTGTTTTCAGCGTCTCTTTGACGCGCAGATACTGAAGCTCCTGAACCAGGCGCGTTTCAAACGCCTTCATCGGGTTCATTTCGTGCTTCAACGGATCCCGAATGCCGACTTCCCTTGGAGTTGCAAACGACAGTTTGTCACCGGCAACGGTGCCCGATCTCATGTCAGCTTTGGCTGCGCGCTCTACCGACTTGCCGACGCCTCCGAATAATTGTCCGCGGTTACCTCGCACTGCATCTGACACCGGCTTGGGAATGATGCCCATATAGATCGGCGCGTGCTGTTGTGTTGCGAGAATCGTTTGCTCGGCTTGCTCTACCATCTGGAGACCTTCGGGCGTGTTTAAAACGCTTGCAGGCACCTCTGGATCAGTCTTGCGCAGTTGCCCGAGGATGAAGTCTCCATATGTCGCAGCCTTGACCTGCTGCTCGGTCATTACGCCAGCGTCAATCAACTGCTGGGCGAGGTAGCCGTTAACGCTGTTTGCTCGCTTCATAAACTGCTGAATCTTCGGGAAGTCAGGATCCAGCGTTGCCTCAACATACTTGTCCATGTCTGACATCGTCAGAATGTCGGTCAATTCTTTATCTGACCATTTGTTTTTCGGAATTTGCTTGTATGCATCCTCTGCGTGGTTCAGGTGATCGGCGAATTCCTTTTGCCATTCGCGATCGGCTTTGTCGATGATCTTCCGAATCGTGTTCCAGTTGGCAATAGACTCGGCGCCCTCGTTGATTGCCTTCGTGACAGCCTGCCCAGCCTTCGAAGCTTTGGCTTTGTCGATGGCACTTTTGATGATGTCTTTGCCGACGGTCTTCGTAAATTGCTTGCCGGCTTCAGCAGCTTGAGCGAACTTCACCAGGTCTGGGATCGCAGTGTTCGCCGCTTGCGCCGTCATCGATACTGCGCCCTGGAGCGGCTTGGCTATGCCTGCAGCTTTGCCGATCTTGGCAGCGGTCTTGAACGCTCCGAGTCCGGCGCCAACATCGAAGGCAGCATCTATGGGGCGATTGAGCATGTAGCCAGCTACCGCACCGAAGTCTCCTTTACGTATTGGATCGGCGTAGTGTTGCGCGTAACCTTGTAAGATATCTCCGGCAATGCGGGCACCGGTCTGGATGTCGCTTGGCTCGTTCTGATTTCCAAAGACTCTAACCAGCGGCTTGGTTCCCAGAGCTTCGTTGCCCGTAAAAAAAGTCTCTGCCATCTGTGTCGGCAATGCCATTACGGATCCCGGCATCGTCAGGATGTTTCTCAAAGGTGCCGGAATGTAAGGAACAGCAGGCTTATGCTGGTTAGCTGCCCATCCGGGATTGGTGAAGTTCTGCGGCTCGACCGCATCCATGATTCTAGAAGTCGCAACATTGCCCAGCACTCCGAGACCTTGAAGCATGTCGCTCGCATTGGCTCTCCCTCTGTCGAGAAACTCCCCAAACGAGTTCAGGCGTTGCCCTTGCGGAATCCGGAAGCTCGGATGAAACTGCCAATCTGTATATTCTCCGGGCAACGGCTGCGCTGCATCGTAATGCTGCGCGAATGGTGCCACTTGTCCCCGAGCGCTTCCGCTGCCCGAGACCGAGCCCGTTAATCCTTCAAAGAAACCAGTTTTACCCGTTGCCGCCGGGGTTATTCCCTGCTCGGCTGCAATCGATTCAAAGAATCCTTGCTTGCCTGGACTCTGAATCGACATACTTTCAGCTGCCTGATCCCAAGCCGAGCGTTGCGCCGGAGTATCAAATTGATCGAAGGGATTGTTAGACGCTGGAGCTTGAATCGGCATTGATGCCGCCGCCTCGTCCCAAGGATCTCTTTTAGGCTGACCTCCTGCCGGCACGAAAGGTGCAGAAGCAGCAGCAGCATCCCATGGATCCGTTGCCGGAAATTGCGCGAAAGGATTTGAGCTCGGGGCAAGATCCGCGAACGGGTCCGCAAATTTGGGCGGCGTCTTGTTACTCGATGCGGAGAGATCGGTAAACGGATCTTCGAATTGCTCAAAGGGATTAGGCATTATGCGTCTTCCTTTGATTCTTCACAGTCATCTGAAAGCGCTGTGACTGCCTTGATCGCCTTAAATTGATTGGCTCCTTTCTCTGCATTGGACGCTAACTCAATCAAGCGGTCTTTTGCCTCATGCCCGCTCGCCACCATGGCTGCCTGAGCGATTTGGTTAAACTCAGTCATTGCCTGGGGATCGTCATTTAGTTGTGAATAAATAGCCAGTCCAATTGCTTGCCGAGAATCTGAATCAGCAACGTGAGTCTCTAGCAATTGGGTAAGAAAGCCGCCGGCAAGCCGGAAGTCTTTAATGATCTCGGCATTGCTCGGAACCTTGAACTCGTCTGAGTCTTCATTGCCGGGTGCTCCCGGCATCGCATAACGCGGTTGTGTCTGTATATTGCTCATCGCTGGTACCTTCCTTTCTATGGTGTTTGTAGATCCGTGTAAGCACGATCCGAAATTGCTTGAAGCTTATCGAGCGATGCCGTCAATTTGCACATGTCATCGACTGTCAGTGATTGGCGTCCTTTGTCGATTTCAGCAATCATCAAATCACGCATCTTTGCAGTTGCGGTGAGGGTCTTCTTTGCCCTTTCTTGCTTTCGCTCAACGCCCTTCATCATCTCTTGCCTGCGGGCTTCCCTCGCCTTGGCTCTGTCCTCAAGCCAACCGTCTTCGTCTCGCCACTGGCACACGACTTCGAGCCGACGCTTAACTCGACGAGCAATGCGATCTATCCGGCACACGTCCATATTTATATAGATCTCTTTCGCTCGCTTCCTTGCTTCCGCATCGGTAAGAACAAGGCTGCTAACCTCTGGCAATTCTGCGAGTTTGTTTTTAGTAGTCATCGACGGTGCTCCTGTCTGCACGAGAGATCTACTACTGACCATAGCAGGTAATCACTGAGAGACAAGTGCTGGAGATAAAACTTCGGCAAACCTTAAAGGATGCTTCCCGCAGACTGCACTTTGCAGCAAGGGTAATTAATTCGCTAATAATTCGCTATTATTTCGCTGGCGAAACGCCCATATATCCCTTAATTCGCTATTTCGCCCAATTCGCTAGAGTAAATGAGAATTCCTAGGAAACCCAAAAATTTTTTTTGAAAATTTCCCTGCGATTGAGTTATATCCATTGGCAGATATTAGAGTAGCCAAGCGGGGAGCCCCTTCAGTCATTTCGAGAAGCAGGCTGTGAGCGGTCCCGGGCTCGCCCACATCGGGAGCGTGTTAGCTCAAAGCGAACGGCGGCAACAGAAACAAAGTCTGGCGCTGCTTACTATGTGCTTACTAATATTTGGGCTATTGTTGAAATGGTCGGGACGACAGGATTTGAACCTGCGACCTACTGCTCCCAAATTAGTCCGCCTCCGTGAATTGGGCGTCTAGATCGCTTACTAATTCTTTGGAGTCTATTGGCAAACAGTAAGCCAGTGGAGTATATTGGAGCGAGAAGTAATCAGTAGGTCTTGTTGTTCTTTGGATCTTTCCTGCTTACTAATTTGCTTACTAATCCCGGGTGGAGATTATCCTCATGCCGAACGCCAAGCTGACGAAGACGACCATAGCCAAGGACATCTTGCCGCAGAAGGAAACTTTGAAGGATGGGGGGCAAATACTCTTTTGGGATCTGGAGCTGCCAGGCTTTGGATTGAAGTTGACCCCGAACAAAGTGGTCTACGTGATTCAAAAGCGGGTTGGCAAACGCACGGTGCGCACCGTGCTTGGCAATTACAATGCCTTCGGCACTCCGGAAATGGCTCGTAAGTATGCCCAAAGCAAACTGCAGGAGTTGAGGGGCGGAACAGACCTTAACGCGGAGAAGAAGAAGTCTCGGCAGGCGGCTGCGACTCTGAGACAAGTAATGCAAGATTACCTGACTCTTAAAGAGAACAAGCTCCGCCCCAAAACGAAACAGGTCTATCAGAGCGCAGTGGTACGCTGCTTCGCCGACTGGCTAGACAGACCGATCACCGAGATCAATGATTCGATGGTCGCAAGCCGGCACAAGAAACTCTCGACCGCAAACGGTCCCCGAGGAAAAGGTGAGGCGCAAGCAAATCAAGCTATGCGCGTATTGCGCACTTTGTGTAACTTCTCGATGTTGCAATACAAGGATGCCGAAGGGCGATCGCTTATGGTTTCAAATCCCGTGAAATATTTGAGCCAGCTCGATCTTTGGAATGATAATGTTCGACGCAGTGACATCGTTAAAGACGAGCAGCTTCAGGCATGGTACGAAGCAGTGATGAACCTAGAGAGCACAACCACGAGGGATTACTTGCTGTTGTGCCTCTTTACCGGGTTGCGTAGAAGCGAGTGCGTGAAGCTCCGGTACGACCGCATTCAGCTTAACGACAAGCCAATGCTAACTGTTCCAAGAGAGGACACGAAGACCAAGAGCGAACACAACATCCCTCTTTCGGATATTGCTTGCGAGTTACTGAGGAAGCGGAAGGCTGCGAGGCAAGCAAATAAGGTTCGCCAGATTATTGCAGATAGTGATTATGTCTTTCCTGGCAGCAATCCGGGCTCTCACCTGATTGAACCGAAGCGAGCAATTGAAAAAGTGATCAAAGAATCAGGGGTAGATTTTTCTCTGCATACTTTGCGCCGGACGTTTGAGACTATCGCTGCTCGGCTGGATATCAACTATTACGCTCTCAAGAAACTTTTGAATCACTCCGTTAAGGCTGATATCACAGGGGGCTACGTTGTCTTGGATGTAGAAAACCTTCGAGAGCCGATGCAAAAAATTGCGGATCACATCAAGGCGAAGGCTGGTATCAATTCCGGTGACTTCGCCATTCCTGTAGCGAGTAAATAGGCACAGGCGCCCTCCTTTGCCCTTGTTCACGATAACTTGCGGCGGACTTCCTTGCCCCGCTGCAAAGTGGCAATGACAAGCCGAATATTTCCGCAGTGCCTTGCTATTCAGGTCAAAAACGTCGGGGTTCTCTAGAGAACCTATTACATCTCATTGGAGCTGCTTGTAGTCTTTTCTTAACGGCTGGAAGTCGTTGGATGAGAGGAGGTAGTAAATGAGTAAACGAGGCATACGGAAACGTCCGATCTCTATGGCAGATTTAGAGAGTGGACGTATTTGCAGGATCAATGAAAGCGAATACGCTGAACTTAAAGGATGTTCCAGGTACAAGCCGCAGCGAGATAGGTATCTCGGCAAGGGAATACCTTTTCAAAAAGACGACAACGGATCGGTGTGGTATTTGGCAGCCGATGTCCTTGCTGACTTAAAACGCCCGGTGTATCAATCAACGAATGAATATGACACCAGCTCGAGCATTGAGAATCTTTCGAAGGCAAGAGCGGCTTTGAGATCTCGCAGTGAAGTGACGGGACCAAGAGGCGGAGCCGAAAGCGCCCCTCGATAGAAGACCTACTGACCAAAGTTTCACGCTTGCCTGCAGGCGATAAATAACCACAAAAAGAACCGAGCGCTAGGTCTGGCGCATGTTTCGGTTGGTTTGTCGCGTGCGTATTTTGAAAGAAAGGAGTTATCGCCATGGCGGCATTCTGGACACCGCGCCGGATTAGTTCTGATTACAAGAGGGGCACCAAATGGCACTCTTGACGGCTTTTGAGGAGTTCTCAGAGGCAATCAATTTGCATCTTCGGCTCGCTCACTCCCGAAACATTTTCACCTTAAACACAGGAGGCTATTCCATTGAAAACCCTTAATTCTTCGAATCTCCAAGATCCGAAATCAAAAGTACTCGAGAAGATTGTGCAAATAGACGAAGCTCGAAAAGCCTTTATTGAAGGGCTTACAGAGCGCTGTAAATCTGACGCTCAGTGGACGCAAGCCCTGGAAGCTTTAGATGCAGCGTTCACAGAAATGCGGACAAAGGTGCTTGAGAGAGTCGATGGCATCTTAAGTAACACAACTGGATATCTTCGCCCCGAGCAGCTGGAGCAGATGGAAGCGTTTGATGCTGCGCTGCTGGAGCTGAATAACGCAGCCGAAGCATTGACGGAGCTTTCACACTC
>Ga0196981_1000319_pt1 | contig 19638 bp, 23 predicted proteins | sample S3_2013CmetaG_FD_155462 | JGI IMG/M metagenome (GOLD analysis project Ga0196981, IMG submission 155462) | Soil microbial communities from Anza Borrego desert, Southern California, United States - S3_20-13C | ecosystem: Environmental > Terrestrial > Soil > Desert | place: USA: California... | reverse complement strand
CCGCCACTTCGCCTTGAATCTCTTGCGCCACAACGGTCACACCAACATCCGCGCCGCCCTTTACGACAACGCCATCGACCTGGAGCGCGTCTTGAACTATCAGGGCATCAAGCATTGAACAGCCCTGGGTTCGGAGTGTCGGTTTGAAGCAGCGGTTTCTGGAGCCATGGCGCCCGGCAAGAGTAAAGGCGCCGTATCGCCACTAAAAGAACAGGCGCCGGCTTACCGCCCGCCATCCGCGGACCAGCCGGCGGTAGCTCCGGACGGCGGTCCAGTCGTCCCGGTCGAGGTGGTCGTCCGGTCCGAAGGCGACGACCGCCCGCCCGTCTTCATCGCGCCGGGGGCGTCCGTTGGCATCGCGCGCGATGCGGTACTCGTGGATCGTCGGCGGACCTTCCGCGATGAGTCGGCGTCCCGTTTCCAGCAATCGTTCGGCGAAGCGGGCGGACCATACGGCGGCAACCAGTTCGCTGTTGAGGGCCATGCTGAGGGGATCGAGGTTGTAGGTCCCCAATAGGCCGAGCTGGCCGTCGATCACCGCGAACTTGCCGTGCAGATTGTGCCGGTCCCCGGCGGCGAACAGCCGCAGCGTCGAAACCCGCGCCATGAGTTCCGGCCATTGTTCGAGGAAAAAAGCCTGGCTGAGGGGATTGTCGCTGGATAAGGGGCTGTTGGTGAGAACGGTGATGTCGACGCCGCGCCGGGCCGCGTCTTCCAAGAGGCTGACGGCCCGTTCCGACAGCACCAGGTACGGGTTGACGATGAAAATCGACTTTTTCGCGCCGCGCACCAGTCGTTCGAGGCTGGCCGTAATCGGATCGTCGGTTCTGATCAGGCGGGTGCGGCTATCGAGAAAGCGAACGGGCGCCTGCACCGATTCGGGGGATGGGCTTACCAGGACGCCGCGGAGTCCGGGGCGCGCCTGAAGCTCGTCGAGCCAGGGCAGCCGGCGCTCGCGAATCCGGGCGGACACGGCTTCCGGAATGGGGTCGCCCCGCAGCCAGTAGTCCATGGCCTGGTACGCGAGCAGCAAATCGCTGCTCGAATCGAGCAGATCGACGATCTCGCGCGTCACAGCGTGAGCCTCCCCGCCGTCGTACTGGGATTCGAACACCACTTCGAGCACGGCTCCGGCCCCCCGCCCGGTCAATACCGCGTCCGCGTCGCGGAACGCCTTGGAATCGACGTCGAGGCCGGAAAAATACTCGGCCGCGATGTTCCGCCCCCCGATCAGGCCGTGAACGCCGTCCGCCAGCAGGATCTTGTCGTGATCGCTGGCAACGATCGCGGCGGGATTCAGGGTGAGAAAGGCGTCCTGGAAGCGGTAGCGCAGCGGACGGTAGAGCTTTACCGCGACGTTGGGCGTCTGTACGAGCGTATCGAGGTAGTCGTTGCCCTGCACGTCGCGGGACATGTTGGTGCCGATGGCGTCGAGCAGCACCCGGATCGCCAGGCCCTGACCGGCTTTGTGGACGAGATGGCCCAGGAAAGCGATGCCGAAGACATCCTGTTCCAGAATGAAATAGCTGATGTCGAGGCGCTTTCGGGCATTCGCCAGCAGCCGCCAGCGCTCGGCCCAGGCCAGGAGGTTATCGTCCAGGAGAGCCACGCGCGACTCGGCGGCGCCCTCGGCGGGCAAGGAGTCGAAGATTTCGCGCAGCGATCGGTCCCGGCCATCGAATGGCGCCACGTCGGCGGACGTGACGAGGGGATCGGGAAATTGGACGTCGAGCAACAGATGGCCGATGAGCCAGGTCGCCGTCATGCCGGCCAAAGCGAGCAAAACGAGGCGGCCGAACCGGAGAGCCCGATGCCGGCGTGCATGTCGTTTCACGGTCATCCTCGCATCCAGGCTTTTTATCCTAAATCCGGAAGTCGGAGGCGCCAACTTAAACCCTGCAATCCCTGCCGGGGTGACGTCATGGCGCCATGGCGCGTTAGCCGCCATCCTTAAAGCCTTCCCGTCAGGTTCAGAAAGCCCTTCGACAGGCTTAGGGCGAACAGCCTATTGAGACAGCCTCTTAGGAGCGCTCTTCGATCCTTCGCCGCTGCCGGCAAGCACATTCGCGAAACCGGTGTTCGCCTTCAGCCATTCGAGATACCGATTCTTGTCGGGGGCAGGCTCGGGAGCGTCGCAGTCGAAGAGACGGGCCAACTGGCGCTGGCGCACGGCGTCGTGCCAGCGGATGAAGGCGGACTTCGCTTCCGGGGTCAGCCAGCCGTAGGTGATCGCCAATCCGCGGTGGTCCGATTCGCCGCCGCCGATCACGCGAACCGCTTGAGGTATCAGATCCGGCGTGGCGAACGACGCGTCCAGAGGCCATTCCGGTGCAAGCGCGGGAAAGGTGGCCCAACCGGAAAAGCCGCTCGCGCCGTCCCGCGCCGCCACGGCGACACGGGCATCCGTAAGGTCGCCGCTGGTCAGCACGTCGTGGGTGCGGTCGGCGGCCAGATGGGGCCGTTTGTAAGTCATGGCGGTCGGAACCGTGTTCATATCGCCCAGCAGGATCGACGTCCGCCCCGGTTCGACGAAGCGCTGCAAAAGATCGGCGGCCTGCGCTTCCCGGCGCGCGGGGTTGAACGCTTCGAGATGGGTAACCAGGAGATCCACGGGATGCCCGAAGAACCGGATTCGGAGGCGAAGCACCCCGCGCGGCTCGTTCAAGAGCCGGTCGATGGCGCTTGCCGGAAAAGCCGATGCCTGGCTCGTTTTCTGTCTTTCCTCCAGCATGCGGGCGTCCACGGAAAGCGCCGAGTGCCGAAACAGAACGGCGTTGCCGAAACGCACTTCCAGGCCGGGCGCATCCCGACGCCAGGTCTCGCCGCGCGCGACGGCGTAAGCATGTCCGGTGCGGCGCTCGAGTTCGGACGCCACGAACGCGGCTTGATCCATCCAGCCGCTGCGCCGCGAGCCGAAGTCCACTTCGTTGAGCGCCACCACGTCTACGGGCGCTCCCGGCGACGCCGCGGCGATCCGGCCGGCGATGCCGGCGAGATTGCGCTCGACCTCCGGACGATCGGCGAAAACGCGCCAGCGAGGACCCAATCCGGAATGAAGGTTATAGGTGACGACCCGGAGTTCTGGGCGATCGGCACGGGTTTCGAGGCGCGGAAACGGAGCGGCATGTTCCCAGTCGGTCGATTGAACGGAACAGGACGAAGGCCCGTCCGGACGCCCGAGGGCGCTGCCCAGTTGGTAGCCGTCCCAGAAATCGGTCAAGGTCGTCATGGTCAATGCGCCCGACAGGGCGACCCACAATGCAATTCGAAGAAATCGGAACACGTATGTCGGATAGCAGGAATGGACAAATGGCGTTTCCCGGCCGCGGCGGGCCGCGGTTCGGCAAGCGCGGGCGAAACGGGTAATCGGCCGGGTACTGCCGGCTATTCTTTTTCGTCGATGGCCGCGGTCCAGTGCGCGATGTTTTCACGGGTCATCCGGCCCGTGGGTTGCAGGCGAGCGTCCTCGTAGCCCCAGTGCATGATGTCGGTCAGGTATTGTTCCCGGGACAGCAGCGTTCCCTGGCAGAGCTGGCCGGGAGGCGGCACGTTGCGCATCTCCTCGGTCAAAAGCGCGATCAGTTTTTGCATGACCCACTCGGGTATGCGGCTTCGTTCGGCGGGATAGATGAAGCCGAACAGGACGAGATGGCTGAACAGCACCCGCCAGTGCGCGCCGAAACGGTCCATCAGCCTGGGCCAATTCAATCGTTCGGCGCAGACGCGGAGGATATGGGCGATATCGGCGCCGTCGTAGCGCTCCCGTTCGAGTACGAACGATTTCGACCAGATGATTTCCTCCATCGGGCAAAGCAATACCGGCACTCCGAGCACCTCCCTCCGGGGCGCATGTTCGAACCAGGCTTCGTCGACGATGCAGATGCCGTTTCCGGAGCTGAAGATGATATCGATGAAGTATTCGCCGTAGTACGCCTTGGCGAGCCAGTGCGGAAAGGTGACGTCGGCCTGATACCCCGCGTTGGCCAGGGTCTCGATGATGCGGTCCCGGTCGCCGGGCTGCACGAAGATGTCCAGGTCCTTGGTGTAGCGCGAGATTCCGGTGTAGCGCTCCAAGGCATAGGCGCCCCCGACGAGAAACGGAACCTTGGCGTCGTTCAGAAGCGTGAGTCCATGGCGATAGAAGGCCCGCCCGGTCGGGTCGATCGGCGGCGGGCTGTTATCGGGCGACGGGAGCCGGGTATTCATAAATGTGGCTAAGCCTGTACGGGATGTGGCTTGTAGGCGAACGAAGGATGTTCCGTTTCGGCGGAGCCTTCGACCGGAAGCTCGATCAGCCGGACGGGAGGGCGGTCCGGAAAGGCGCGCCTGAGGAGCGGCATGGCGACGTTGTAAACCGGGATGTCGGCGCCGGTTTTGCCGGCGGGGCGTCCGCGATGCGCGTGTCCGTGAAACACCGCGGTGACCGAGTAACGATTCAAAGGCTCTTCGAGCCGGCTCGATCCCAGGAACGGATAGATTTCGACGGGTTCGCCCTCGACCGTGGCCATGATCGGCGCATAGTGGAGCAGGGCGACCCGCTGCGGCGTGCGCAGCTTGGCGAGCGCCGACTCCAGCTTCAGCGATTCTTCCACCGTCTCGTGAACAAAACGCTTCAGAATGCTTTCGCCCCAGGGCTGCAAGGCATGTTCGCCGAATCCCCCGGCGAAACCCTTGACCCCGGCAAAGCCGATTCCGTGCACTTCATGGGCGTCGCCGTCGAGCAGGACGATTCCGGCGTCGTAGAAAATATGCCGAACCTCGTGCACCTGGCCCATTTCGTACTCGTGATTGCCGAGCACGCCGAGGATGGGAATCTTCACTCCGGCAGTCAGCTCCTTGACGAACAAGCGGGCTTCTTCCGCCCGTCCGTAGTCCACGATATCGCCGCAGAGCAGCAAAATATCGGCGTTTTCCGAGACATAAGCGCAAATGGATTGAAGTATTCCCTGGGAGGACAGGGTGTAGTGGATATCGCCAACGGCGGCTATGCGAACCGTTTGTTTGTTCGAGGGCATGGATGGTTTTAATTGATTGTCGGAAGCCCGGTGTCAATAAACCAAAGACAGCGCGGCCGTGCAAAAGTGCCCGCATGCCCGGGAATTGCGGCGGTGATTTTCCGGCTCCCGGCTTGCCGTTATGATGGTTTGGGCCGGGTTTCCGGAAAAACGACAGATACCGATATTGACATGGGAGGCTAGCTTGGCGACGGTTACGGTAAAAAAGCTTGACGAATCGACTTTCGAGGTGACGGTGGAAGCCCGGACTACGACGACGCACACGGTTACCGTGGACCCGGGATATGCCGCCAGGCTGACGGACGGCAAGGCGCCGGCCGAGCGCTTGGTGAGCCGTTCGTTCGATTTCCTGCTGGAGCGGGAGCCGAATACCAGCATTCTGCGCCGCTTCGACTTGCCGGTGATCGGCCATTACTTTCCGGAGTACGAGCGGACGATCAAGGCCATGCTCGCGTAGCCGCATTCGGCCGCCGGCCTCAGTTTTCGAGACCAGGCGGCTCCGGATGCGCGGGTAAAGCCGTGTCCAGCTCGTCCTTGAGCGCGACCCCGGAAATCCGGCGGCGCATGGCCTCTTCGGTCAAGTAGAGCAGCTTCGCGGCGGCGGCCTCATAGCTCAATCCCTCGGGCGGCCGGATATTGGAGATGCAGTTGCGCCGGGCGTCGGTATTGCCGGGCAGTGGGGCATAAGTGAGATAGATGCCGAGACTGTCGGCGGCGCTGAGCCCCGGCCGCTCGCCGACGACGATGACGGCCACGCGCGCGCCTAGGGCGAAGCCGATTTCGTCCGACAAAGCGACCCGTCCGTCGGCGACGAGGCCGATCGGTCCGACCCGGATGCGCCGCGCCCGATAACGGCTCAGGACGGCTTTCAGCAGCGGCAGCCCGTGCCGTTCGACGGCAGTGGAGGATAGCCCGTTGGTGACGATCAAGGCGACATCGGTGTCGCCGCCGTCCAGTTCGTCCAGCCGCCGGCGCGAGTCGGCGTCGAGCATGCGTCCGCGATCGGGGCGGCGGAGGTATTCGGCGCGGCTTTGGATCGGCGTGTGCAAAACCAGGCAGTCGTGGCCCAAGTTGTGGAGTCCTTCGGCGAACCCCTCGACGTCCCAGGGGAGGTGCACGGCATCCCGGGCTTCGGCATGGGCGAGCTGAAAATCGAGCAGGGCTTCGGTCGGAACGGCATGGCCGGCGCGCCCCAAGGCGATCCGGGCCTGGGTGAAGCGCTTGAGGACGAACCAGGGGTCGGTCATGGATTATTCTCCGTCAGCGCGTCCATGGCGGTGAGCAGGCGAGGGGGCACGGGGCCGAGGCTCGGCGCATTGCGCCCGTCGAAAATGCCCATCCGGTCGAGCCAGTCCTCGAATTCCGGCGCCGGCCGGAGCCTCAAAACCTTGCGAAGGTATAGGGCGTCGTGGAACGAGGTGCTCTGGTAGGCCAGCATGACGTCGTCCGCGCCGGGCACGCCCATGATATAGGTGCAGCCCGCGACCGCCAGCAGCGTTATGAGGTTGTCCATGTCGTTCTGGTCGGCCTCGGCATGATTGGTGTAGCACACGTCGCAACCCATGGGCAGGCCCAGCAGTTTTCCGCAGAAATGATCCTCCAGCCCGGCGCGGATGATCTGTTTCCCGTCGTACAGATATTCCGGCCCGATGAAGCCGACCACGGTGTTCACCAGGAGCGGCGAAAACTCGCGGGCGACGGCGTAGGCCCGCGCTTCGCAGGTCTGCGCGTCGATGCCGTGGTGAGCGTTCGCCGACAGGGCGCTGCCTTGGCCCGTCTCGAAATACATCAGGTTGTCGCCGAGCGTGCCCCGTTTCAGCGACAGCGCCATGTCGCGGGCTTCGCGCAGAAGCGCAAGATCGATGCCGAAGCTCCGGTTCGCGGCCTCGGTGCCGGCGATGGACTGGAACACCAGATCCACCGGCGAACCGCGGCGCATCAGCTCCATCGTCGTCGTGACATGGGCGAGCACGCAGGATTGGGTGGGAATTTCGTGCTCCCGGATGACATCGTCCAAAAGATGGAGCAGGGTATCGACGTTCTTCGGACTGTCGGTCGCCGGATTGATGCCGATCACCGCGTCCCCGTTGCCGTAGAGCAGGCCGTCCAGGACGCTGGCGGCGATGCCGCGCGGGTCGTCGGTCGGATGGTTCGGCTGCAATCGCGTGGAAAGACGTCCGGGTAAGCCGATGGTGTTGCGGAACCGGGTGGTGACCGAACAGCGCTTGGCGGCGGCGATCAAATCCTGGTTGCGCATGATCTTCGACACCGCCGCGGCCATTTCCGGCATGAGGCCGTGTCGAATCCCGGCGATGGCGGCGTCGGCGGTGGTGTCGGACAGCAGCCATTCGCGAAACTCGCCGACCGTCAAACCGGCAATGGGCGCGAACGCGGCGCTGGCGTGAGTCTCGAAAATCAGCCGGCTCACCTCGTCGTCCTCGGGCGGAATCAGGGGCTCCTCGATGAATCGGCGCAAGGGCACGTCGGCCAATATCCGTTGCGCGACGGCGCGTTCTTCCTCCGTCCCGGCCGCGATCCCGGCCAGCTCGTCGGCCGAACGGAGCGGCGAGGCTTTCGCCAGCACGGTTTTGAGATCGGCGAAGGCATGGCGATGACCTTTGACGTTTGCGGCATATTTCATGGCGGCGAAATTCCCTCTGCAAGGACAGCCGAATTAGCAGGCATCCGGAGGCGCGCCGGGGCGGTTTCCGTTCGCCGGCTTGTTGAACAGGCGGCTCAGGTAATGATGCCACAATAGCCGGGCCGCCACCGCCCGCCAGGGCCGCCAGCTTTCCGCGATTGCCGCCGTGGCTTCCGGATTCGGGCGCGACGGCAGGCGCTTGATATCCTGTACCGCCAGGATCAGCCCCAAGTCTCCGCCGGGCCAGACGTCCGGCCGGCGCAGCGCCATCAGGAGATAAATATCCGCCGACCACGGACCTATGCCCTTGAGTTCGATCAACCGGGATCTCGCCGTTTCATCGTCTATAAGGTCCAATTCATCGAGGTCGAACCGGCCTTCGGCAATCGTTTGGGCCAAATGCCGGCTGTAGGCGATCTTCTGGCGGCTGAATCCGATCTTGCCGAGCGCGGCGTCTTGAAGGACGAGAAAATTCTCGGGCGTGAGCGGCGCGGCCGAAGCGAGCAAACGCTCATAGGTGGCGCGCGCCGAGGCGAGCGAGACCTGTTGTTCGAGAATGATGCGGATCAGCGTGGGAAAACCGGGTTCCCGCGTCCACATCGGCGGCTTTCCGAGCCCGGCGTACAGCGCCGCGAGATCCGGATCGCGCGCCGACAATTCGTCGAGAGCGATCTCCAGGTCGGTTTCCGTCAGTTTTTTCGGACCGGCAATCGGCGGATGCTCCGGGAAACCGGCGGCTGCGTCGGCACAGCCGCCTGATTCCTATTGTGTTTTACAAGGCCACGGTGACGGTCTTGACCTCGGTGTAGTTGTCGAGCGCATAACTGCCGAGTTCGCGCCCGATGCCCGACATCTTGAACCCGCCGAAGGGCGCGGCCGTGTCGAAAACGTCGTAGCAATTGATCCACACTGTCCCCGCCTTGAGTTCCGCGGCGAGACGATGGGCCTTGTTGATGTCCCTGGTCCACACTGCGGCCGCCAGGCCGTACATGGTCCGGTTGCCGTGGCCGATGACTTCGTCCACGTCGCTGAACGGAATCATCGACAGCACCGGCCCGAAAATCTCCTCGCGCGCGATTTTCATCTCTTCCCCGACCTCGCCGAAGACGGTGGGCTCTATGAAAAAGCCCCGGTTGCCCACCCGGTTGCCGCCGGTCAGGAGCTTCGCGCCTTGCTCCTTGCCGGAGCGGATGTAGCCCATGATCCGATCGAACTGCTCCTGGCTGACCTGTGGTCCCTGAGTGGTCTTTGGGTCGAACGGATCGCCGATGACCTGCTTCCGGGTCCGCTCGATCAGCTTGGCGGCGAAGTCGTCGTAAATGCTCTTCTCGACGAAAACGCGGGAGCCGGCGCAGCAGCATTGGCCCTGGTTGAAGAAGAGTCCGAGGAATGCGCCTTCGAGCGCGGCCTCCAAGTCGGAGTCGGCGAAGACGATGTTCGGGCTCTTTCCGCCGAGTTCCAGCGTGACCCGCTTCAGGTTCGAGCGGCCTGCGGCCTGCATGATGAGCTTGCCGACTTCGGTCGAGCCGGTGAAGGCCACCTTGTCGATGTCCATGTGGCTGGCGATCGCGGCTCCGGCGGTTTCGCCGAATCCGGGAACGATGTTGATGACGCCTTCCGGAATGCCGGCTTCGAGGGCCAGTTCGCCCACCCGGAGCGCGGTCAAGGGCGTCTGCTCGGCGGGCTTGAGCACGATGGCGCAGCCGGCCGCGAGCGCCGGGCCCCACTTCCAGGCCTGCATCAGCAGCGGGAAATTCCAGGGGATGATTTGTCCCACCACGCCGACCGGTTCGTGGCGCGTGTAGGTGAAGAAGGGGCCGTTGATCGGGATGGTCTTGCCCTCGATCTTGTCCGCCCAGCCGGCGTAATAGCGGTAGCACTCGATGGTCAGCGGCAGGTCGGCCGACTTGCTCTCGCTGATCGGCTTGCCGTTGTCGAGGGTTTCCAGTGCCGCCAGTTCGTCGAAGTGCCGCTCGATGAGGTCCGCCAGCCGGTAGAGACACCGGCCCCGCTCACGCGCGTTCATCTTTCGCCAGGGACCTTCTTCGAACGCTTTGCGAGCGGCGCGAACCGCCCTGTCCACGTCCTCGCGGTCGCCTTCCGCGACGCGGGCGATCACCTCGCCCGTCGCCGGGTTGATCGTTTCGAAGGTCTTGCCGCTGGCCGAATCGATCCACTTCCCGTCGATCAGCATTTTCGTTTGAGAAATCTTGATTTGGGACGGATTGATCTGTTTAGGTTCCGCACTCATCTGAATTCCCTCGTCGGTTGAATTGAAACGGGTCCCGGTTCGACCCTTTTTGAATAGTGGCGTCCGCCGCCCGGCACAAATCAATTTGACCGGCGGCGACGCCCCAAAATCCGCGTGATCCGGTTCCGGATGGCGTCCGCTAAGATTACACCTTTACAGGCGGTTCTCGATGACTAAAAACCGGGACGCCGTCGATTTAGCGTGGCCTTTGCCGGAAGGAGGGCGGGCCATAGTCGCCATGGCGCGCAACGCCCCGGAGAGGTGCCAGCTGTTCTGTCCCGTGTGATTCTTTACCAAGAAGGAGCTATTAACCCGACAGCAAAATACCGTATACATGACATCTTATACATCAAATGCTTACGGTAGATTTTTATACGTTCAAATGCTGCCGGGTTACTATACTCTGTTTAAAGCCCGGAGCTTGCTTCGGGAGGTCGTTAGACATCTCCCTCTGGATGATCTCCTGGCCGCCTCCGGACTCGACCGCTGTCTCCGCCGCCATGGCGCCGCTTCGCTCAAGACACCGCTCCACCACCAGAGAAGGCCCCGGTCAAACCGTTCAAGACCTATGAAGCCGGCTTCCTCCGTCTGGATGTCAAGTACCTGCCCGCCATCGCAGGCGAGCCGCTGGGTCTATGTGGCCCTCAAAAGCTATCGTACCGTCTTAAATGCCAAGTCCTTCCTGAAAGCCGTGATAAAGGCCGGGCCCTTCCGCGTCCGGAAATGCCTGACCGACAACGGGTCGGGGTTCACCTATCGGTTCTTGACTTCCGCCAAGCACCCTTCGGGCGCTCATACCTTCGATCAATTCTGCGCCGAATACGCCATCGAACACCGCCTGATTCCGCCCCGCCGGCCTCAAACCAATGGCCTGGTGGAGTGTTTCAAGGGCCGGAGTGAGGAAGTCCTGCAACCCCATCGATTCGACGCTCCGTAAAAAGACCTATAAACCAGCGGAACTTGACATCTAAATACGATATGAGCACCTTCGTTCTGAATTTGCAGAGTTCGGATCGATTCGAGCGCATCGAAGACGTGGAAAGCTTCGTCGGGGAGGATGCCTCCGGCAGTTTCGGTTTGCGCGCCTGTCACGAACGCTTCATGACCGTCCTGGTCTTCGGTCTCGCCCGTTACCGGCGCAAAGGCGAGGGTTGGCGGTATTTGGCCTTGCCGGGCGCCCTGGTTTATTTCGTCGATAACCGGTTGTTCGTCAACGCCAGGCGCTATATCCGGGATTCGGATTACAATCGCATCAGCGAAGCGCTGACGGAACAGCTCTTAAAGGAAGAGGAAACGCTGGCGGGGCTTAAACAAAACCTGCGCCGGCTGGAAGAGGAAATGCTGAAGCGGTTACTGGAAATCGAGCGGGGCGCGTGATATGGACGAGCGCGAAAAGCTGCGCCGATCGATAGAACGACAGGCGAAGCGGATGGAACAGGCCGAGCGGGACCGTTCGACGCTGTTGTCGCAGACGGCCTTTCTCGGCGTTCTGGCGCTGCTGCTGGTCATACCCGTGATTTTGGGCGCGTATCTGGGGCGTTGGCTGGACGGCCTGTCCAAGGGTTATTCCATTCATTGGACGGTCAGCCTCATCATTGTCGGGGTGATTGTCGGCCTCTTTAACGTGTATCTGTTCGTGCGCGAGCATTGACCGTGGAGCAAGCGGAACTCATCGCCTTTTTGTCGTTCGATATCGGTCCGGTCCATATCGGGCCGATTGTCATCACGACATGGTTGTTGATGCTCGTTTTGGGCGTTTTTTCCTGGCTGGCTACCCGCAAGCTGAGCGTCGACAAGCCTTCCGGCGTGCAAGCGATGCTGGAAGGCGCGATCGGCTCCATGGAGCAGGCCATCCAGGCGGTGGCGCCCGCTTACGGAGCGGAACTGCTGCCGTTCATCGGCACGCTCTGGATCTATTTGGTGGCGGCCAATCTTGCCGGCTTGATTCCGGGGCTCGGCTCGCCCACCGCCCATTTGTCCCAGACGGCGGCCCTGGCGCTTCTGGCGTTTCTTTCGGTGCACTGGTACGGGGTAAAGACCAGCGGCTGGGGCTATTTGCGCCATTATCTCGCACCCACTCCGCTCATGTTGCCGTTTCACCTTTTGAGCGAGATTTCGCGAACGATCGCACTGGCCGTGCGCTTGTTCGGCAATATCATGAGCATCGAGCTTGCCGTGCTTCTGGTGCTCTTGGTCGCGGGATTCCTCGCCCCGGTGCCCTTGCTTCTGCTGCATATCGTGGAAGCGCTCGTGCAAGCCTATATTTTCGGGATGCTGGCCCTGATTTACATCGCCGGCGCGCTTCAGACTCAGCAGCTACACAGGAAGGAGTAGGGCATGAGCGATATGACTTGGTTTGTCGTCTTGTCCACGGTCGGCGCGGCGCTGGCCATCGGTTTGGGCGTGGTGGCGCCGGCTTTCGCGATGGGCAGGGCGATTTCCCAGGCGCTCGAAGCCTTGGCGCGGCAGCCGGAGGCGGAGAAGGCCATTACCCGAACGCTGTTTATCGGGCTCGCCATGATCGAATCCCTGGCGATTTATGTGCTGGTGGTGGTATTGATCATTTTGTTCCGAAATCCGCTGCTGGAATATTTGCTGAGATAAGGCGTCGAATGAGCTTCGATTGGACGACCTTTGTACTGGAATTCGTCAATTTCATCGTTCTGGTATGGATACTCCGACGTTTTCTGTATCGCCCCGTCCGGGATGTCGTCCAAGCCCGTCAACGGACGATCGAGGAGCAGTTGAGACTGGCGGACCGGGCGCGTATCGAGGCGCTCGCGGCCAAGGAAGCCTTCGAGCGGAACATGGCGGATTGGGAGCGGGAAAAGACTTTGGCGAGGAGCGAATTGGAGAAGGAGATCGCCCGGGAGCGACTGCGTCTCATGGAGAAGCTCGAAGAAGAGAACTCGGAGCGGCGCGCGAAAGAGCGAGCCCAAGAAGAGCGGGAACGGCAGGAATGGCGGCGCACGACGGAGCAGCAGGCGCTCGATTTGGGCAGCCGATTCGTGGTGAAGCTCTTGGAGCGTCTCGCCTCGCCGGCGTTGGAGGCAAAACTCGTTTCGCTGGCCTTGAGCGATCTTGGCGAGTTGCCGAAAGCGGAGCTCGAAAAGCTGCGGTCGGCGTTGGCGGAAGATGAGATCGAGGTATCGAGCGCACATTCTTTGGGCGAGGATCGGCGGCTGGCGTTGATCCGCGCGATCGAGCAAGCGGCCGGAGCCGAGGTCAAACCCCTATTTAAAGAAGATCCGTCGTTGTTGGCGGGGCTCCGCATACATGCCGGTTCCTGGATTTTATCCGCCAATCTCCGCGACGAACTGAAATTTTTCCGGGATGTTTTTGCAAACCATGCTCCCTGACGGCTCCCTGCTCGAACGGTTGGCCGGACAAGTCGAGCGCTACCGGTTCGGATTACGGCTGGAAGAATACGGGCGGGTGCTCTCGGTCGGCGACGGCATCGCCTGGATTCACGGCTTGCCGTCCGCCGCGATGGACGAACTCCTGCTGTTCGAGGACGGCAGCCGCGGCTTGGTGTTTCATCTCGGCAATCGGCGGCTCGGGGCCATTCTGCTGGAGCAGACGGTCCGTCTCACCTCAGGCTCGCCGGTTTATCTCACGGGCCGGCGATTATCCCTGGATGTCGGCGACGGCCTGATCGGAAGAGTGATCGATCCCCTGGGAAAGCCTCTGGACGGCCTGCCGCCTCCGGAACTGAACCTGCGCCGGGAACTCGATGTGCCTTCGCCGCCGATCGTTGCGAGAGATTTCGTCGATCGGCCGCTCTACACCGGCGTCAAAATCGTCGATGCCATGATCCCGCTCGGACGCGGACAGCGGCAATTGATCATCGGCGACAACGGTGTGGGGAAAACGTCGCTGGCGCTGGACGTCGTGCTTAATCAGCGCGATCAGGACGTGTTATGCGTTTACGTGTTGATCGGCCAGAAGCGGTCCGATTCCATCAGCGCCATCGATTTGTTGCGGCGTTACGGTGCGATGGCGTACACCACGGTCGTCGTGGCGGAAGCCAGCGATTCGCCGGGGTTGAAATACCTGGCGCCGTTCGCTGGATGCGCCGTGGCCGAGCATTGGATGTGGCATGGCCGGGATGCGTTGATCGTCTATGACGATCTCTCCACGCATGCGCGCGCCTACCGCGAGCTGTCCTTGCTGCTGCGCCGCCCGCCCGGGCGGGAAGCTTATCCGGGCGATATCTTCTATCTTCACTCGCGCTTGTTGGAGCGTTCGACCTGTCTTGCGCCGTTGCAAGGCGGAGGCAGCATGACAGCCTTGCCGATCGTCGAGACCGAGCAGGGCGAAATCGCCGCCTACATTCCGACCAATCTGATTTCGATCACCGACGGCCAGATTTATCTGGATCGGCGTCTGTTCGGCAGCGGATTTCTGCCGGCCATCGACATCACCCGGTCGGTTTCCCGCATCGGAGGACGTGCGCAGCATCCGCGCATCAAGGAGGAAGCCGCACGCATGAAACTCGATTACTTGCAGTTCCTGGAGCTTGAAGCCTTTACCCGTTTCGGGTCCAAGCTGGAGGCGTCCATGGAAGACAAGATCCGGCGCGGGCAGGTCTTGCGCGAGGTTCTGAAGCAAGAGCGGCTGGCCCCGTTGTCTCCGGAATTCCAATTGGCGTGGATGATGGCGTATAACGCAGGCCGGCTCGACAACCCCGACCGTGCGTCGATTCAACGCAAACTGACGGAACTGGCCGAAGGCTTGCGGCGCTTCCCAGTCGATTTATCGGCCGGCCGCGAAGCGTGGAACCGATGGCTGGATCTTCGTCTCTCCGGATCGGAAAATCGAACGGGATGAGTCGGCGAACGGAAATCGAACAGCGCCTCAGGCGCTTGGACGAGATCGCGGACATCATGACCGCCATGAAGACGCTGGCGTTGATCGAAACCCGCAAGTTCAACCGGTTCATGGTGAATCAACGGCGCCTGATCGAGAGTATCGAGGCCGCCAGTTCGGATTTCCTGGCGTTTCATCCGGCTTTCCGGGGCGGCGGGCAAGGGGAGGGCGAGTCGCAGGTGCTTATTCTGATCGGGTCGGAACGCGGCTTTTGCGGCGACTTTAACGAGGCGATCGTGGCCGCCCTGGAGTCACTTCCCTCGATTCGGCCGCGCCTGGTGGTGGTCGGACGGCGGCTTGCGGCAAAGCTGCAAAATCGGCCCGAGGTTCGGGTCCGATTGGATGGTCCCAACGTGGCCGAGGAAGTGCAGCCGGTCCTGAATCGGCTGATGACGGCATTGCATCGATTGCAGATGGAGTCGGCGCCATGGAAGCGGCTCAGCGTCATGGCCCACGATCCGGAAGGCGGCGTCGCCTCGCATATTCTTTTGCCGATAACGCCCGCCGGAAAACCCGCGTTCGCCTATCCGCCCCGGCTGAATCTCGATCCGCCCTTGTTTTTTGCCGAACTGACCGAGCATTATCTGTTTGCGAAACTTCCGGGCTTGTTCTACGCATCGCTGATGGCGGAGAACCGGCGGCGGCTGGATCACATGGAGCATGCCTTGCGCCGCATGGACGCCAAAATCGAGGATCTTCGCCGAAAGAGCAATGCGCTGCGCCAGGAAGAGATCGTCGAGGAAATCGAAATTATCCTCTTGAGCGCCGAATCGCTGCTGAGCGGCGAGAACTGAATAACAAGAATCCGATTCTTCCCATAACCGTTTTAACGAGATGAACGATAACAAGACGATTTTGATTACCGGATGCTCTTCCGGCATAGGTCTATGCGCTGCCCGCGGGCTGCGGCAGCGGGGTTACCGTGTCTTTGCCACGGCCCGAAAAGAAAGCGATGTGGAGAATTTGCGCGCCGAAGGCTTCGAAGCATTCCGGCTCGATCTTGCGGACTCCCGCTCCATCGGGGTAGCCTTGGACCGGGTACTGGAGAGCACGGGCGGCCGTTTATACGCGCTTTTCAATAACGGCGCCTACGGTCAACCGGGGGCGGTGGAGGATTTAAGCCGCGAAGTGCTGCGCGAGCAATTCGAAACCAATCTGTTCGGAACGCATGAGCTGACCTCGTTGGTGTTGCCGGTCATGCGGAAACAGGGGTATGGACGCATCGTCCAGAATAGTTCCGTGCTCGGATTTGCCGCCATGGCGTACCGGGGCGCCTACAATTCGAGCAAGTATGCCCTGGAGGGCTTATCGGATACGCTGCGGCTGGAACTGGCGGGAACCGGGATTTTCGTCTCGCTCGTGGAACCCGGCCCGATTTTGAGCCGATTTCGGGACAACGCCTTGGTCATGTACAAGAAAAACATCGACGGCGAGCGGAGCGTCCATAGGGAGAAGTACCGGGCCATGGAGGCGCGGTTGGTCAAGGAAGGGCCCGCGGTGCCGTTTACGCTCGGACCCGAAGCGGTGCTCAAAGCGGTGATCCATGCGCTTGAAGCGAAAACACCGAAGGCCCGTTATTACGTCACGTTTCCCACTTATTTGTTCGGATTTCTGAAGAGAATTCTGCCGGATCGTGCATTCGACCGGATACTGCGGCGGGCCGGTTGAATCGGCCGCCGGGGCATGTCCGGCACAGGCTTAGAGAATTTCCATTCGTGTGACAGGGTAGAGCTTGCTCGTCATGAAGACCTATATTTTGTCGGCCGGTGTCGTCATCGTGCGCGATTACACGGTAGCACCGCGCTATTTATTGCTTCGCGCGTTTCAGTACTGGGATTTCCCGAAAGGCGTGGTGGAAGAGGGGGAAGACCCGTTGGCCGCGGCACAGCGCGAAGTGTTCGAGGAAACGGCGCTCACCGGACTGAACTTCCGCTGGGGTAAAGGCTACCAGGAAACGCCGCCTTACGGTGTCGGCAAGATCGCGCGATACTATGTGGCCGAATCGCCCGGCGGCGAGGTGCGCTTGCCCGTCAACCCGCTATTGGGCAGGCCGGAGCACGACGAGTTCAGGTGGGTGGCATTCGAGGAAGCGGACAAGCTGCTCGGCCCCCGTCTCCGGCCGATTTTGAACTGGGCCGATTGGCTCGTCACACGCGAAAGGCACGGCGGCTGAGCCGTTAAACGGGGCCGTTCGGTCCGAACCAGGCGAGTTTCTCCCGCAATTTAACGACGCTTCCGATAATGAGCAGCGTCGGAGCTTTGACGTCGGAACGGCTCACGATTTCCGGCAAGGTTTTCAGGGTGCCGGTTAAAACCGACTGATGCCGGGTGGTTCCTTGTTGGACGAGGGCGGCGGGAAGATCGTCCGGGCAGCCGTGCTGTATCAAACGCGAGCAAATCTCCGCCAATCCTTGCAATCCCATGTAAAAGACCAGGGTCTGCCCCGGCCGGGACAACGGGGTCCAGTCGATATCGATGAGCCGGCCGTCTTTCACGTGGCCGGTGAGGAACGTACAGGATTGGGCGTGGTCGCGGTGAGTCAGCGGGATACCGGCGTAGGCGGCGCAACCCGAGGCGGCCGTGATTCCGGGAACGACCTGGAATGGAATGCCTTCGTTCATCAGCGTTTCGATTTCCTCGCCGCCTCGGCCGAAAATGAACGGATCTCCGCCTTTGAGCCGAACGACTCGTTTGCCGGATTTGGCGAGATCGGCGAGAAGGCGGTTGATTTCGGCCTGGGGGAGCGTGTGCCGGTTTCGCTGTTTGCCCGCGTAAATCTTTTCCGCATCGCGCCGGACGAGTTGCAGGATTTCGGGCGAAACGAGGCGATCATAAACGACGACGTCGGCCTCCTGGATCAGACGCAGCGCCCGAATGGTCAGCAAATCCGGATCGCCGGGCCCCGCGCCGACCAGATAGACCATTCCGGAGCGCGGATTTGCCTGGCCTGAAGCTTCGGCCGCAAGGGACTGTTCCAGGCGTTCGGCCGCTTGCTCCTCCCTTCCGGCGAATACCAGCTCCGCGACCGTGCCGGAGAGAACGTCCTCCCAGAATCTCCGGCGGACCAGCGGATCTTTTATGGTTTTCTTGACGCGAGTTCGAAACGCCTCGGCAATCTCGGCCAAACGGCCATAGGCCGGCGGTATCCAGGATTCGAGCCGCATCCTGAGAAGTCGGGACAGGACCGGCGCGGCGCCTCCCGAGGATACCGCCGCAACGATTGGCGAGCGGTCGATGATGGCGGGGAAGATAAAGGTGCAGAGGGCAGGGCGGTCGACGACGTTCACGGGAATATTATGCGTCTTTGCCGCCTCCGCGATCCGGGCGTTGAGATCGCCGTCGTCGGTCGCGGCCACGATAAGCTTGAAGCCGGTGACGTCCTGAGGTTGAAACGCCTTGTTGACCAGGACGATGCGACCGGAGTCCCGCAGGTTTAGCAGCCGTTCGTGGAATTCAGGAGCCAACACGCTGATTTGCCCGCCGGCCTTGATGAGAATTTCGGCTTTGCGGGCAGCGACCGATCCCCCTCCGACAATCAGGCAGGGTTCGGTTTTAAGATTGAGAAATACGGGCAAATAATCCATATTCGAGGGTTTTGCTAAAATGGCCCGATTTCCACGGGATTTCGAACGGGTATCGTTGAATGGTGCAAGTCGATCTTGAAATAGACACGTCAGGGCTGATGTGTCCGCTGCCGCTCTTGCGATTGAAAAAAGCTTTGCAGGCTATGGAAACCGGTCAGGTTGTGCGGGTTTTGGCTACCGATCCGGCCTCGGTTCTTGATTTCGGAGTTTTTCTGGAGCAAGCCGGGCATCACATGTTGGACCGCAGGGAGGAGACCGGAGTTTTCTTTTACTTGATCCGCAAGTCTTGATGCGTTTTTTTCAGCCGTTCGGCATGCTCCGCGGGGCAATATCCGTTGCGGAGACTGATAATCGGCCAGCCGTTCCGTGAGGCATGGGTTTCGAGCGTCTCATCGGGGTCCACGGCAACGGGGAAGCCCACGAGCGAAAGGAGCGGCAGATCGTTGTGGGAATCGCTGTAAAACCAGCTATCGGCCAAATCATGCTCGTTCTCCGCCAACCACTCCCTCAAGCGCCGCACTTTGCCTTCGCGAAAACACGGGGTGCCCACGAACCTCCCGGTGTAACGGCCATCGTCAAGTTCCGGTGTCGTGGCGATAAGATGCTCGATGCCGTAAAGCCGAGCGATCGGTTCCGTCACGAAGCGGTTGGTGGCGGTGATGATAAGCGGGACGTCTCCTTGGCATCGGTGTTTTTCGATGAGCGCCGTGGCGGCAGGTAATACGATCGGCCTGATTTTCTCTTCGATAAAAGCGGCGCGCCATCGGTGCAGTGCCTCAAGCGGATTGTCGGCCAAAGGGCTTAGGGCAAACTCTAAAAACAGGACGATATCGAGCGTGCCGTTCTTATAGTCCTTGTAAAACCGAGCATTGGCCTCTTCGTAGTGCTTCCGGTCGACGATTCCTTTCTCAACCAGGAATTGCCCCCATAGATAGTCGCTATCACCGCCTAGGAGGGTGTTATCAAGGTCAAATATTGCCAGACTCACACGTTTCCTTTAAATTCGATTCGAATATCTAAGCAGAGGGTAAAAAGCCAAAACGGAATCACCGAGTGCTGCCGAGCCGTCGGCAGGCACCCATGGCAACGCACAGGTTTCGGTCAGACCCAATAAGCTGGAATTATATCATCGAGGACAGTAACAGGATTTAACTTTCTATGCACAAGGTTTAAGCCCCCGCCTTTCAGGCGGGCAGATTTCATCTCGATGCTGGGATAGACTGCCCACCGATGCAAGGGGGCGGTTATGGAATATCGATATGGAAGCCATACGGTGTT
>Ga0196981_1000318_pt1 | contig 19706 bp, 21 predicted proteins | sample S3_2013CmetaG_FD_155462 | JGI IMG/M metagenome (GOLD analysis project Ga0196981, IMG submission 155462) | Soil microbial communities from Anza Borrego desert, Southern California, United States - S3_20-13C | ecosystem: Environmental > Terrestrial > Soil > Desert | place: USA: California... | reverse complement strand
CGTTTTAAGCTTCTTCACGGTCATGGTGTGGTCCTCTTCAGAGGGTTAGGTCGATTGTGGTGAATCAACCTCATACCATGACCCCGTCTTCCGTAAGAAGCTTTTGCACATAACTCCGTACACTACCATTGCAAATCCGCCCGAACGGCCTCCGCGGCTCGGATTTTCCCTTTGGCCGAATCGAATCGGGGCCGGTCTTGACATACTTTTACCCGATGCGGCATTCGTAGAAATAACCATAGGCAAAGCCATATCGTCATGCTAGAGTTCGAAAACCTGACACGTTCCTTCCGCGGCATTTGGTAATTCCTTCCTGGATCCGGCGTCGTTCTCGCTCTGTTCCCGAAGTCCTCGCCTCATACCTCAAGAAGTAACTCGCTAGGTTTGTCCTCGGCCAGAGAGGCCGGTTTTGTTTTTCGATGTTCCGGCGGCTGCCGGACCGGGAGTTATTTTCAAATGAAGAATATTTATGTAGGCAACTTATCATTCCAGACTACGGAAGAAGACCTTCGCGGGCTGTTCGCCCAGTATGGCGAGGTTCAGTCGGCGAATCTGATCACCGACCGCTTTACCGGACAATCCAAGGGCTTCGGCTTTGTCGTCATGGATAGCCGCGGCGGACAGGAAGCCATCGACAAATTGAACCAGACCCAGTTCGGCGGACGTTCCATCACCGTCAACGAAGCGCGTCCGCGCGAGAACAACCGTGGCGGTTCCACTCAACGCCGCAGCGGCGGCGGTGGCGGCGGCTTCGGCGGTCAGCGCCGCGGTTACTGAGCCGGTAACCTAAAACATCTTTTCAAGGAGCAGGCTATCCCCGCCTGCTCCGTCTTCTCGCCGGAACGGTTCGAAACGCTTGGCGGCCCCATCGCCGGCCGAAACCGGAAAAACGCTTCTGCCTGCCGGCCGCTCCCGGTCCTCGCGCAGTCACCGAAGGCTGAACCTGAAAGAACTGCCTTGGCGGGTCATCGCTTCGTCCGAGATACGGCCGACAATGGGAAGGGCAAAATAATCCCCGCGGACCAGCGGCTCTCGGCCACTGCGCGGGTATGGCGTATTATCGCCAGTGACGTATGTCGTAAAAGCAAACGACAGGCAGGATTTTAGGCGTACCGGCTAGCGTGCCTTCGGCAATCCAGCCATAGGGGAACATCCCTGTTCAGTACCGACATCCGCTGTCATGATATAAGCTTGGTCCGCCGAAGAATTCCGGATCAGAATGTCCCGACTCCTTTCGAGACACTCCGATTCCGTCCGGAAAAATCCCTTTCCCAATGCGATATCCTTAAATCCATTCGCGTCCCAAATCCTGCACGGAATATCCCTATTCCGTTCGGAACATCCTGTTCCTCGCGACATCCCTAAGTCCCTTCGCAACATCCTAATCCTTACCGGAACGTCCTCTGTTCCAGACCTGAAACCGGGATCTTGCGGAGTTCCCGATTTAAGGTGGCTTCATTAAACCCGCATATCGGCCCGAGACAAATACGTACCGCTTCGTATGTACGCCGCGTTTACAGGAATCCGCGCGAAAGCCCGAATGCCGCGGACGCCTCTTCATCCTTTCTCCACACGATTGCCGTAAATTCCTACGGCTCCGGCTTAAATCGTCTGCGGCTTCTTTCCCGGCTTTGCTTCAAGCGCCCGCAGTTTGTCTTCCAGTTCCCGAAGCTCCCGTTGCAGCCTCGGCAGCAAATCCCTCGCGATGGATTCCTCGGTGGCCGCCTGCGCCCTTTGCATTTCGTCCAACAATCGTACCCATTCGTCCCGCAGCTTTTGCATCTCTTCCGATTCCGGCGCCCGCCGAATGTCGGATTCGAAGCGTTCGACCTGATCGCGAAGAATACCCAGCCCCTCGGCGAAGCCGCGCAACATCTCCTCCAACGGAAAAAGCGGCGCCTGCTTCATCTCCCCCCGCACCGTGTCGCCGTCCGCCAAAGGCGCGCCGCCCGCTTTGGCCGGCAGAATCTCGACGCGCTGCCTGCCCGGACGGCCGGGGTCCTCGTCCACGACGAAGCGGGCGCCCCGGTTGACCTCCGCGGCCAGCTCCGGCGCGATGGCGAGTTGTGCCAGGTAGCCGCCTTGCCCGGCCGCTTCCACGGCCGTGACCGTTCCCGCCGTTCGATCGCCGACGGCCACGGCGTCTCCCGGCTGCAAACCGCCGGAATCCTCGATCTGCATTTTCAGATTAAGTTCGTCGCCGCGGCAGCCGAACAAAAGCAGGATCAATGCGGCGGCGAACGTGATGTGCCGGATGGGCATGACAGTATCTCCAGGATGTGAAGGATATCGCCTTCGGGCGAAACCAAGCATTTTATTGCAAGTCTCATAGGTAGATTTCGGGATCGCGAATAGATTCGAGCAAGGAGAATGTCATGGCGCGTATCGATCCGGAAGGCAGACGTTTACCCATCAAACTGGATACCGCCACCAACGGCGAGTACCTGCCGATGCCGCTGACCGGGCCGGTGCGCCTGGCGAAGCGGCTGGCTCACGATCGGGTTTCGGCGGTGTCGCGGCGGCTCGGCATGACCCGGCGGGCCTTTCTGAAATCGGTGTCCGGCGCCGCGACGACGCTGCTGGCCATGAACCAGGCTTTCGGCCGGACCTGGGGCCGGTTCGAAATTCCCCCCGAGGCCGCTTACGAACCGGAACTGGCCGAAGCCGCCCTGGGCGGCAAGGAGTTCATCTTCGACATCCAGGGCCACCACGTGAATCCCACCGGGCCGTGGCGAAGGCCGACCAACCGCTGGACTTACAGCCTCCGCTTCTTTCCGCAGGCCGATTGCGGCGACGGCGCCATAGAGTGCTTCTCGGCGGAGCATTTCATCCGCGAGGTATTCCTCGACAGCGACACTACCATGGCGGTTCTCTCGGCCGTCCCGGCCGCGCCGGGCGACGATCCCCTGACCACCGAAGAGGCCGCCGCCACCCGGGCCACGGTAGACGCGCTGCAAGGCTCGCACCGGCTGCTGATCCACGGCCTGGTCCGCCCCAACCTGCCGGGCGAGATCGATGCGATGGCTATGCAAAAGGAAAAATACGGCGTCGCCGCCTGGAAAACCTACACCCAGTGGGGACCCTCGGGAAAAGGCTACTGGCTCGACGATCCCGACGTCGGAATTCCCTTCATCGAGAAAGCGCGCAGCCTGGACGTGAAGGTCATCTGCATCCACAAAGGGCTTCCCCTGTTCGGCCTCGATTATACGCATTCCACCTGCCGCGACATCGGCGTGGTGGCCAAGCGCTTCCCGGACGTCGCCTTCATCGTCTATCACTCCGGCTACGAGCCCAAACGCAAGGAAGGACCCTACGATCCCAAGGACGCCTCGGCCGGCGTCGACTCGCTCGTCAAAACCGTCCAGGACAACGGCATTCCGCCGAACAGCAACGTTTACGCGGAACTCGGCAGCACCTGGAAGCTTTTGATGCGCGACCCCGCCCAGGCCGCCCATGTGCTCGGCAAGCTCTTCAAATACGTGGGCGAAAGCAACGTGCTGTGGGGCACCGATTCGATCTGGTACGGCAGCCCCCAAGACCAGATCCAGGCTTTCCGTGCGTTCCAGATCGGCGAACCGCTCCGGGAACGCTACGGTTATCCGGAACTGACCTCCGGCTTGCGAGCCAAGGTATTCGGCCTGAACGCCGCCAAGCCCTACGGGATCTCGCCGGAGGAAATCCGAAGACGCACCGCGTCCGACCGGGTCGCCGGCATCAAGCAAGCTTACCTGGAAGATCCGGAACCGAGCTTCGCCAGCTACGGCCCCAGGACCAGACGGGAGTTTTTCGACCTGCTCCGGCTGAAGGGCGGACCGTTGTAGCCTGCACGAGAGACGAACGCTTCCGCCAACTCGCGGCGTTGAAATCCGGAGCGACCGATGCCGCCCGGAAAATTACAACAAGACCATCAACAAGATAATGATCAGAATGATGGTCAGCGTGCCGCTCGGATAATAGCCCCATCCCCTGCTGTACGGCCACGTGGGCAAAAGGCCGAAAATCAACAGGATCAACACTATCAGCAATATCGTTTCCATCGAAAATTTCCTTAAACAGCGTTGCTCGAAACTCGACCGCCCGACAGCAGGCAATCTCGCCTATCGGATCGGACGCCGGCGGCCATGAACAGGGTTGCCGCCCTACCAATGAATTCGGACCTTTTTCTCGCCCCAGGCGGCTGCTTTTCTGATTTTTTTGCCCATGTGGATATCGATGCGCCGCTTCCATCTGCCGTCCATCTTGTCCAGCACGACAAATTCGCCCATGCCCTCGATCCTCACTTTCTTCCCGCAGTCGAGCCCGATCTCGAACAGATCGCGGGAAACGGCGATGATGTTGTTGCCGGACATCATGGACTCGTTGCAGGCGCCGATGTGAGGCGTGCTGTCGGTTTGCGCGACGACGGAATTGTAGGCGGTGGCGGTGACGGTCATCGATCTGGCTTCGAGGGGAGCAGACAGCCATAGCGCTATGACAAGCAGGATAGCGCCGAACGTCGTGCGCTTCGCATCCATACTCGCGACCTTCATCCTTCATCGGATCGTCCCGCCCATTGCCTGGGCCATAACCCAGTAGACCTCCGTTTTTCTTCCGGGTTCGCCCCTAGGTCCACGAAGACCGGGCGGCCTCGCGCCATTCTCCCGGCTTGAGATCGCCCAGCGTCCAAGACCCGACCGCCCAGCGAACGAGACGCAGCGTCGGAAATCCCACCGTAGCGGTCATACGCCGCACCTGGCGGTTGCGGCCTTCCCGCAGAGTCAGCTCGATCCACGACGTGGGAATGGCGGCGCGGTAGCGGATCGGCGGATTGCGCGGCCAAAGGCCCGGCGGCTCCTCGATGATCCGCGCCTTTGCCGGCCGCGTCGGACCGTCGTTCAACACCACGCCCCGCCGAAGCCGCTCCAAGGCCGCTTCGTCCGGAACGCCCTCCACCTGCGCCCAATAAACCTTCGGCAACTTATGGCGCGGATCGGCGATGCGCGCCTGCAAGCGGCCGTCGTCGGTCAGCAGGAGAAGTCCTTCGCTGTCGCGGTCCAGCCGGCCAGCGGGGTAGACGTTCCTGAGCGGAATGTAATCGGCGAGCGTCGCGCGGTCGTGAGCGCGGTCAGTGAACTGGGACAGGACGTCGTAGGGCTTATTGAAAAGGATGAGCATTAACAGATCGGAAAGCGCGAAAATCCGCTCGGGAGCGCAAAGTTATAGGCTAACGGACCAGCAGCCTGCCGACGGCCCGAGCCTCCTCGATCACTCGCTGGTTTGCGGTAAAGACAGTGATTCCGGGCACGGTCGCATAATCGCCGTCATCCGTGATGATTTGCGTCACATTCTGACGAAGCGCCGCTTCCGCCATGAACAAGTCATAACCGTCCAGGCAAACCGAGGGGAACAGGCTCGTCGCCGATGACATAAAGATTGCGTCCAGAGTTAGGCCGAACAGTGTGCTGACGCTAAGAACGTCGGCCCACGTATCGTTGATAAGGGCGACGACTTTGCGGCGTTGGTTTGAGTAGTTGTGGCGAAAATCTTTGGCTCCGATTTCTTTCCCCGCTCGATCGGAGTAAATATCCCGTTCTGCTTTCTCGATGTTATGGGCCAATTCGGCAAAGTTCAGCGCACAGCAATGGAGGGCTGACTCTGCTTTGATAGCTTGCTGGATATAGCCGGGATAATCGGCGAGTTGATAAGGATGTGGAGCTGTCGGGGCCTGCGATGCCCTGGGATAGAACAGCCAATACCACGCATTGGTATCGACAAGAAAACGGTCGGTGTCTTTGGGGATGTCGGTCCGAATATCGACGACTTGGGCGCGAACCGCCGGCGGCATTACATCGCCGCCGCGGTGTCTTGAACGATACGGTCGATCGCCCGGCGGCGGTCGGGATCGGATGCGTAGTATTCCTTGGCGTTGTCGATCACGCGGCGCAGAACACGGGCGCCGAAATCGGACAGATGCCCGAACTTGAGATGTTCGTTCAGCGCCTCCGGCTGCAAATCGTCCAGCAAACGGCCGACGCCGGCGTTGAAAAACGGAGAGGCGAAGACTTCCACGCCTTCGAAATCGAGTTCGACGGTCTCGCCTTGAGCGAGCGGATCGTGGATACGGTCGAAGATGGCCTTGCCGTCATCCAGGGTCATGGCGTTCTCTCCCACCAATTCCTTTACCTTGATGTACATGACTACAGACCTCGACTGTCAGAAAAAGGGCGAAGATTCTTGCTCGTTTGACAGCAAATATAGGCTATCGTCGCACACGAGCCGGACCTGAACCAGGGTGCCTTCGAAAAAAGCCGGCAGATTCTCATAAGATTCGCCCGTAGAGTCAATACGGGCATAGCCGTCGTGGCTGTAGATTTCCAGCCGGCCTTAGTTGATGCGGATGAATTCCTTGAGGAGGTCCAGGCCGACGCCTCGCGGAAAGCCGAATTCTTGGGCAGTCGAGTTGCCGCGCACGAAGGCCCAGTGCATGGCCTCTTTCGCGGACAGAGGCTCCCCGGCGCAGAACCTAACATTGGAAGGGATGCCCACGCCGAAATCCGCAACGGCCAACAGCAATTCCCGCGATTTTGGAAAATACTGGCCGCAACTGAATATGCCGACGGGCGTCGAGCTGTGCTCGAAGGCGTTGGCATAGATCTCCCACATCTGCCCGGTGATGGCGTTTGCCAAAGCCGGTGTGACGTTGACCCAGCCGCGGCCCAGCCAGTTCGATTTGAGATAGCCGACGATGGCATTCCGGTTTTCGCGAGCATCTTCCCGGTACGGAATGGAGTTACCGTCCCACGGCGGCAAACCGATTCCCATCATGCTTGCAAAGCCGTTCTGACACAGATTTCCTTGGATTGAGTTCCGCTATTTCTGGATCCCCCAGCGTCCGCCACTCCCACCCCTCCGGCAAATCAAACCGCTCCATGCTCGCCCTTAGACTTGGAAAAATAACGCACGCCGGGAACGTGCGCGAAATCGTCGTCCTGGGTCCAAAGCGTTGCGCCGTGGGCCTGAGCGGCAGCATAGATAAGGCTATCGGCCATGGCCATGCGGTACTGCAACGCAAGCTTGGCGGCGGAAAGAGCCAGCGATTCATCAATGACGATCATGCGGCCTTGTCGCATGGATGCCGCGACTCGCCTTGCTTCGGTTTCGCTCCGCACCCGCAGGAAAAATTTGAAGACCTCGTACAGCACGATGCTGGGAATCAGAAGCGAAGCTGTATCCTCAGCGACGGGCGCGAATACGCCGGCATTGGAGCCATCCGCGAAATATTCGATCCAGCCCGAGGAATCTAGGATATTCATAGCGGACGATCCTGCTTTTCCCGCACGAACGGTTCGGCACAGCCTTTAAGAATTCCGCGTAACGACGCGATGGGCTCGACCGGCGCGATGTGCATTTGCCCGTCATAAATCAGGAATTCGAGTTTCTGGCCGGGCTGGATGTTGAATTGCTCGCGGACTTCCGGAGGGATGGTGATTTGATAATCGGGGGATACTGTGACGGACATGGGAACACATCTCCAAGCAAAGGAACGACCAGACCGATTATAAACGCTCGTCCAGTAGCAGATTCCGCATTTCCTCCACCAGTTCCAGAATCCGCTCCTGCTTCTCGGCGACGCGCTCCAGAATCTCTTCCGGTTCGTCGTGCTCGGTTTTCTCAGGCTCGATGAGGCCGAGGCCGGATAGCGTCATGTTGTAGTTGCGGTCGCGGATCGCTTGCGCCGGCACGCGCCAGGCGCGGCCCGGTTCCTCGATGCGCTCGCGCCACTTGGCGAGCAGGTCGGGGAAATCGTTGCGGTATTGCGGGCCGAATTTGCGCGCCTTGGTGAGGGTGGAGCCGTCGCCTTCGAGGCGATAGAACCACACGCTTTCAGCCGGCTTGCCGGTGTTTTCGAAGACGAAGAAGCAGGTGGGATTGGGCGTATAGGGCTCGAACATGCCCTTGGGCAGGGTCACCACCGCTTGCAGGTCGAATCGGTCCAGCAGACGCTTTTTCACCTCGATATGGCTGCCGGTATCGCCGAACAGGCTCTTGTGGTTGCCGTTGCCGATTTCCTTTTGCTCCATGTCCATCTCTTCCAGCATCTTGAGGAAGATCAGGTAGGAAAGCTGAGTGACGTAGGTGATGGGGTTGGTGACTTGGGCTTCCCAGAGGGTTTTGCAAAGGCGTTTTAAAAGCGAATTGAGTTGTCCGGAATCCACGCGTCAGATTTTTCCAGTGTCGGTTAAGAAAAATTTTCGCCCCGAGGTTTTCTTCTCGTTTGCGGGGACGGATATTTTGAACTATGCGGCAAGACGATGATTGAGTTCTTCCACGATCTGGCTGAGTCCTTCTTTGCCGAAGAGCTGCTCCATGCGCGCCCTTCCGCCGTAGATCGAGAACGGCGGCTGGCTGAATATCCGCAGTTCGACTTTATCGCCGGCGAGCACCCTTTGTTTCAACAACCGCAGCATCGTGGCCTGTTCCGGCCGTAGTCTCGCGGAGTACTCCGCTACCCAGGTATCGAAAACCTGGGAGATGCGTTCCTCGCGGGTCGGGATGCGGTGTGCGCCCAAGGCGGCACGGATGAAATCCGAAAGCGAACCGGTGGGCTGTTCGAAGGCTTTGCGCAAGGACGCCTCGGTAAAGAAGTGGCGCGGCGCATTGAGCCGGCGCGCCAGTTCTTCCCATTCCTCTTCCGTAACCGGCTCCCCGGCAAAGATTCTTCGCACGACCGGATCGGTCTCATGAAGCTCGGCGACCCGGGCCGTCCAGTCTTCCCGGTACGCATCGCGGTCCATCGCCAGTCCCTCGGGGCCGACGATGATGGTTTCGCGCCGGGTGATGGCGTCTTCCTTCTCGCCTTCGGGAATGACCACCCATTCGCCGCCGCCCGGCTCCCGAATGCCTCCTCCGCCGCCTTCCCGAACCTCGCGCGGATTGCGGTAATCCACGCTCGCATCGTTAAAGCGGGCGACATTGCCCACGAAGTCGTAAATCCAGAACTCGGTCTTGCCGATCTTCGGGCAGAGCCGGCTGCCGCGGCCCCGCATCTGGGCATACTTCATGGCGGAAACCGTCGGGCGCAGCATCGCCAGGGTTTCCAGCTCCTTGTGGTCGTAGCCGGTGTCGAGCATATCCACCGACACGGCGATATAGGGGAGCGGATCGTACTTGAAACGGTTGATGACCGGCTTGGGATCTCCGTTGTTGGCGTAGGTCGTGATTTTGGCCGCGAAGCTCTCGCGCACATGCCCCGGAGAGACGTTGAGATCCGCGGCGATCCGCAAGCAAAGCTCATCGGGCAGCAGACGGTTGATGAGCCGTACCAGCAAGTCGGCCTGCTTATCGGTCACGGCGAAGACGATGGTCTTTCGCGGACGCTCGGCATAGCGTTTACCCTCGACCGCAAAAAACTCTTCCAGAATCAGCTTGAGCCGGTCTTCCGACTCCGCCCGCCGGCCCCAATCGCTGGCGGCGATTTCTTCCTCGTTCCAGGTCGTGCCTTCGGTGGAAAGCTGGGTCTGCGCCACGTAAATCTTGTAGGGAACCAGATAGCCGTCCCGTATGCCCTGCTGGATTGTGTAGGAAAAGGTCGGCTTTCCCCGCTTGGCGGCACTGTCCCAGCAATCGCAATACCTATAGGTATTGCGCACCAGCTGCCGCTCATGTTCGTTGATCCAACGCAGTTCGCCGGGGCTGGGCGTGGCGGTAAGGCCGATATGCACGGCGTCGAAGTGGCCCAAGGTCGCGCGGTGGGTGTTGTAAATGGAGCGGTGGCATTCGTCGGTCACCACCAAGTCGAAATAGGCGTGACCGAAGCCGTTCGGTCCCAGTTGACCGGCGATGGTATCCAGCGTCCCCACGACGATTTGGCTCTCCAGGCTGCGCTTGCCGCCGAACAGCAGGGTCGAAGGCCAATCCTTCAGGTAGTCGTCGAAGGTTTCCTTGGCCTGCTTCGCCAGTTCGATGCGGTCGGCGAGGAATAGCACGCGGGAAATCACCGCGGCCTGAAACCAGCGCTTCATCAGCATGGCGATAGTCAGCGTCTTGCCGGTACCCGTCGCCATCTCGAACAGCATGCGCCGGCGACCTGCAATCAAGGCTTCGTCTGCTTGACGCAAGCATTCGAGCTGATAAGGCCGCGCTTCGACCCGCTCGCCGCGAAAAAAGAAAATTTCGGGATAAGGGAGCGAGGTCAACGCCTCTTGCAGACTGCCCTAGCGATGCGCCTTGAGATTTGCGCGGGTCTGCAAGTCGACACGGGTGGGCAGCCCCAACACCGGTCGCGCGTCACTGTCACCGTAATCCCAAAAATAATGCTCACGTCCGTTGGTGAGAATGACGAACGGCGCTCCTAGCTTTTCCGCATAGGCTTGGGCCTGCTCCTTCGCGCTGTAGGGATCGATGGAAAAGCGCTTGGCTTCGATGATCGCGAGAGGACGGGTCAGCGTGTCCTTGAGGAGATAATCCGCGCGGCCGTCTGCCGTGGGTTCTTCGGTGGAAACTTGCGACTTGTCGAAAATGTCCCAGCCAGCGTCTTTCAGAAGCTGGTCAATCACCATGCGGGCATCGGTTTCGCGGGACATTTGAACGGATTGTTCTTGTTGTGGCAAGCGCTTTCAGTGTATGTAGCCCGATAGTGTCATGCAATCGGTATCGGCGGAGCGAGAACAATTCAGTAGATTCTTACTGCAAGCACTATTGCGACGGGGCCGAAGACTTATCGGGGGACGTACCCTGCATCGCGACAAAAACATCGAGTTGGGTCTCGGTTCGCCTCGGACGGCCCGGAATGGGTAGAATGGAAAACCGTAGAAACTACTATGCAATTCCGTCCGTGTCCAAACCGAAAACGCCTCGCCCTCCGGACCGCTCGCCCCGCCAGGCACGCACGCCGAAACGCCCGCAGCCGGAAAAAGCGACAAGCCATTCGTCCGAGCGTACGATCCGAATCGCCGGGCTGCCAGCCGTTACCGCCTTGTTCAAGCGCGATCCCGACCGGGTCCTGCGGTTTTTTTACGAAGAGCGCATGGTGCCTCTGGTCGGGGAGTTCTGCGCGCGCATGGCGCGGTTCCGCCGCCCTTACCGCATGGCGGACGCCGAGGAGTTGGCGCGCATCGCCGGAACCGTGCTGCACGGCGGCATCGTCGCGGTTGCCGAACCGCGGACGATTCCGCGTTTCGATCCGGCGGAAGCCCATCGTTGGGCCCGCAGCGGGCAGCCGCTCTTCGTCCTGGACGGCATCGGCAATTCCCACAACCTCGGCGCCATCGCCCGCACGCTGGCCTTTTTCGGATTTCAGAACCTGGTGATTTCGGATCATCCGACCCAGGCCGGTCTTTCCGAATCGGCCTATCGCGTGGCGGAAGGCGGACTCGAATACCTGCAAATCCATAGGGCCGCGTCTTTGCCCGACACGCTAAGGCGCCTGAGATCCGATTACCGCGTCGTAGGGACGGCCCTGGGGCGCGGCGTACCCATGGAAACGCTGGCGCAGGACCCCCGCCCCGTAGCCGTCGTTCTCGGCAACGAGGAAGAGGGGCTTCCCGCCGCGACGCTCGCGGCTTGCGAAGCCGTCGTAACCTTGCGGGGTTCCGGCCAGGTACAATCCCTCAACGTATCGGCGACCACGGCGATCCTGGCTTACGCGCTGCGCCCGCAACCCGATGCCGGCCGGCCCGTGCGCCGCACGAACACGCCGGGAAGAAAACCGGGGAACGCCGGCATTCCGAAAAGCCGCCCGGTAAAATAAGGTTGCTTCGATGCCCGGTCTACTGCTTCAAACGGAATGCCCCCATGACAACATCGCCGATAACCCTATCGACCATCACCTGCCCGGAGTGCGGATTTTCGCGGGAAGAACGGATGCCCGTCGATGCCTGCCAGTGGTTCTACGACTGCGGCGGCTGCGGGCGGCTTCTGAGACCCAAGCCGGGGGATTGCTGCGTCTTCTGCTCTTACGGCAGCGTGCCATGCCCGCCGGTGCAAGCCCATCGCTCGGACGGCTGTTCCGCGGCACGCTGCTGCATCGGCTAGATTTGACCCGGATGTCCCCGATAGCGTTAAACCCTATCCCGCCTTGAACACTATCCGTTCCGACATTTCGATCCAGCGCCGCCTGTGGAGCTACGGGCTGCCGGCCTTGCTTCTTGTCGCCGGCTACCCGGTTTTGCGCGGCTGTTCGTGGACCGGCTCGGATCATCTGCATACGGTCATGGAAGCGTCCGCGACGTTGCTCGCGTTCGTTGCCGGGACGATGGCGCTGGTCCATTACTACAGCCGCAAAAGCAAGACCTTTCTGGTCATCGGCGCCGGTTTCCTGGGCAGCGGCCTTCTCGACGGCTACCATGCGCTGGTGACCTCCGAATGGCTGAGCCAGCGGTTGCCTTCGGGGCTGTCGTCGCTGATACCGTGGAGTTGGATGGCGTCGCGTTTCTTTCTGGCCTCGGCCCTGCTGTTGAGCGGGTGGACCTGGCGCCTCGACGCGAAGCTCGGCGAAGCCGGCCGGCTGGATGAAAGAACCGTGTACCTGACGAGCGCCGCGGCGACGTTGCTGAGCTTTCTTTTCTTCGCTTTCGTTCCTCTCCCGCCCGCCTATTACCCCGCCTCGCCGAGCCCGTTTCACCGCCCCCAGGAATTTATTCCGGCGCTGCTTTTTCTGTTCGCGCTGATCGGCTATTTGAGAAAAGGCGCGTGGAAGACCGACAGCTTCGAGCACTGGATGGTGCTGTCGCTGATCGTGAGCGTGGCGTCGCAGGCCGTCTTCATGGCGTCTTCGAGCCGCCTGTTCGACCTCGAATTCGACTTGGCGCACCTGCTCAAGAACGCCAGCTACGTTTGCGTGCTGATCGGCCTCATGATCGGCATGTATTCCACCTATCGCCGGGTGGAAAACGAAATCCAGGTCCGCCTGGCGGCGGAAGCCAGGGCCGAGCGATTGGCGCTCTTCGACGACCTCACCGGGCTGGAAAACCGCCGCTCCCTACAGGCCCGGATCGATCGGGCGCTGGCGGCGTCGAGAAGGCATGGCTGGTACGGGGCGCTGCTCTTCCTGGACCTCGACAACTTCAAGAACATCAACGATTCGCTGGGCCATACCGCGGGAGACGCGCTCTTGCGGCAGGTGGCCGACCGTCTGACCGCGCTGATTCGCAGCGAGGACACGGTGGCCCGGTACGGCGGCGACGAATTCGTGATACTGCTCTCGGAGGTGGCGGGCAAACCCGAGAACGCCCGCGACAGGTGCTGGAAAATCGCGGAAAAAGTGCTGGCTTCCCTCGGAGAGCCCTATCGGCTGGGAGATCATTCTTACCGCGTGACGCCGAGCATAGGCATCGTTCTTTTTCCTCACCAGGCCGAAACCGGCGAAGACGTGCTCAAGCATGCGGACATGGCGATGTACCGCTCCAAGCGCGACGGCCGAAACGCCATCCGGTTCTACGATCCTCAGATGCACAAAAACGCCCAGAGGCGGCTTACTCTCGAACAGGATCTCCGCCATGCGATCGAGCGGCTCGAACTGCGCCTCTATCTCCAGCCGCAGTTCGACCTGCAAACCGGCCGGCCCTCGGGCGCGGAAGTGCTGCTGCGCTGGCTGCACCCGGAAAGAGGGGTGATCGGCCCATTGGATTTGATTTCCTTCGCGGAAGAATCCCGCCTGATAGTGCCCATCGGCGAGTGGGTCGTCGGAGAGACGGCCGCGTGCCTGCGCCGGTGGAAACAAAGCGGCCTGCTCGCCAATATCCGCACGGCGTCGATCAATCTCAACCCGGTGCAATTCCGCCAGCCGCAACTCGTCGATACGATCGCGCGGACGCTGGCTCAGCAGAACGTCGATCCCGGCCTGATTACGTTCGAGCTGACCGAGAGCGCCGTGATAGAAGACGTCAAGGGCACGCTGAAGACGATGCACGCGTTGAAAGAGGCAGGGTTTCGCTTATCCCTGGACGATTTCGGGAGCGGATACTCCTCGCTGGCCTATCTCAAGCAGTTGCCGCTCGACGAACTGAAAATCGACCGCTGCTTTATCCGCAGCATCGGATACAACCAGCAAGACGCGGCGATCGTGGAGGCCGTCGTCAACCTGGCCCAACACCTGAATTTGGACGCCGTGGCCGAAGGCATCGAAACCGCGGACCAACTGGAGTTTTTGCAGCGCATCGATTGTCGGTTCGGCCAAGGGTATTACCTCAAGAGGCCGATCGACGCCGACGAGTTCGAGGCGTTTATCGTCCGGGAATCGGAACCGGACGCCGCTCGCCACACTCGAATCCTGTAGCCGGGCCGTCCGGATCATCCTAGAAACGGCAGTTGGACGCATCCGCGTGTGCGGCGGGCGAGTTGGCTGGCAAGGCGCGACGCCGCCGCGGGGCAGTCTCCCGCAAGAAGGAGCAACGCCGCCAGGCGACTCGCCTGCCGTGCAATCGGGTGCGTAGCGGCTTCACCCAAGCGGTGAAATCGGCAGAAGGCAGAATGGTCGGAATTCATAGGGCTTTTTTATTCCATCTAAGCGGTCAACTGCCGTTTCTAGGATGATCCGTTTTGCCATTGAGAAATCGCATTTGAGCTGCCGGAGCGCCGCTCGATAATCCCGAAAACGGCGGTTGGACGCGTCCGGATGCCGGTTCCAGGATCATGGCACTTCGGGCCTTGCCGATCCCGATATTCCGTTTTCACAAGGAGCGCAAAGGTGAAAAGACTAATCTTGTGCCTGCCGCTGATGGCGGGAAACGCATGGGCAGCCGAGGAACTGATGCAAAGGGCGCAGGCCCTGTTCAAACCCATTCCCACGGAGCCGCCTCCCATTCGGAGTACCGCCGTCACGCCGGAGAAGGTCGAATTGGGCAAGATGCTCTACTTCGATCCGCGCCTTTCGAGAAGCTGGCTGATCAGCTGCAATAGCTGCCACAACCTGGCGCTGGGCGGCGTCGATCTGGAGCAGACCTCGATCGGCCACGGATGGCAGAAAGGCCCCCGCAACGCGCCCACGGTGCTGAACGCCGTGTTCAATATCGCCCAGTTCTGGGACGGACGGGCCGCCGATCTTCAGACGCAGGCCAAAGGCCCCTTGCAGGCGAGCGTGGAAATGAACAACACGCCCGAGCGGCTCGAAAAAACCCTGACGACCATTCCGGGCTACGTCGACCGGTTCAAGAAAGCCTTCCCGAACGAGCCCAATCCCGTGAGCTTCGATAATCTGGCAAAGGCCATCGAAGCCTTCGAAGCGACCCTGCTTACCCCGAATTCGCCGTTCGACCGCTATCTCAAGGGCGACGACAAGGCGCTCGGCGATGCGGAAAAACAAGGGCTGGCCTTATTCATGGAAAAAGGCTGCTCGAATTGCCATAACGGCATCAACGTGGGCGGCAACGGCTATTTTCCTTTCGGCGTCGTGGAAAAACCGGGCGCGGAAATCCTGCCGCTGAAGGACAAGGGACGGTTCACCGTCACCAATACCGCCAGCGACGAATACGTTTTCAAGGTGCCCTCCTTGAGGAACATCGTACTGACGCCGCCTTATTTCCATTCCGGCCAAGTGTGGGATCTCAAGCAGGCCGTGGCCATCATGGGATCGGCCCAATTAGGCGCCAAGCTCACCGACCCGGAAATCGACTCGGTCGCCGCCTTTTTGAGAACCTTGACCGGAGACCAGCCCAAGATTCAACTGACCAGCCTGCCGCCTCACACAAAAGACACGCCCCTGCCGATCGTGGAAGTGACGCCGGAAGGTACCGTGAAACCGGAAGGGACCGGGAAGCATTAGAGCGTTTTCATTTCCTGTGTAGGGGCGAATTCATTCGCCCCTTCGGAGCGCCAAATGTTCTAGCGGTGCAGCCGTAATCAACCCGTCCCGAGCCGGCCGGAGGCTACGCCGATCTCCGGTCGATCAGTGATCCAGCCCCGAATAATACCGGGCCAATTGACCAATCTCCTCGTCGCTGAGCTGCTGCACGATCAGGCGCATGCGCCGGTAGATATCGTTATGCCGCGCGCCGGACTTGTACGCCAGCATCGTTTGTTCGAGATACGCGGCCTTTTGAGCGGCGAGCACCGGCGTGTCCATGGTTTGCCCTTGCCCGGCGGAGCCGTGGCAGACGGCGCAGGGCGCCACGATGCGCGTTCCGTCGCCGCGGTCCACGAGTTTGCGGATCGTATCCGGAACCTCTTCCGTCTTCCGCGCGGGGGCGGCGGGCTGGCGGCCGTACCAGGCCGAAACGTCCGCCATGTCCTGGTCCGACAGGCCGGCCGTTATGCCCACCATGATCTCGTTCGAACGGCTGCCGCTCTTGTAATCCTGAAGCTGCTTATAGAGATAGGTTGCCGATTGCCCGTGAAGATAAGGAAATTCGCTTTCCGCATTTTCCGGCGTGACGGCATGACAGCCTTCGCAGGCCTGGGCGATTTCCTTGCCCCGGTCGGCATTGCCGTTCTTCACGAACGCCAGGGTTTCCGGCGTCCACGCCAGGCGCGTCGACGGCTCCGCCACAGCCCGGCCGTCAACCGCCGCGAGCAAGATCCATGCGAGAACGTACCGCTTTTTCATTTCAGTAACCCCACGCGACCGAACCGAAGGTTTTGACCAGGAAAAACTGGGCGATCGGATAACCGAAATTCACCAGCATGAGCACGGCTATCGCGATATTCCACACTCCGAAGCCGTTCAACAGCGGGTGCACCCGCTCCACCGGGTCCAGCGACTCCGCATACTCGATCTCGAAAGCCTCAGTCGGTTCCGTTCCGGTCTGCCGGTACGATTTCACGAGGATATAGACGAACAGCGCCGCCGAAACCGTGAGCACCGCTCCCCCGACGACCATGATCAGCACGTACGGATCCCACGCCAGCGTGAGAAGACTATTGTAAGTCACGCTCGAAATGCGGCGCGGCTGCCCGAGCAGGCCGAGGACATGCCAGGCCGTTGTCAGAATGGCGAACCCCCAGAACCACGACCACAACTGCACGAGAGGCAGCCTGGACGAACAGAGCGGTTTGCCGGTCAAGCGGGGCCAAAGGTAATAAGCAATGGCCATGTACATGATGATGGTGGTCCCGCCGAAAATGAGATGGAAATGGCCGGCCACCCAAGCCGTATTGTGGACCATCGCGTTCATGGCGTAACTGGCGTTGACGATCCCGCCGAAACCGCCGAGGACCAGCATCGCCGCCGCCAGGATTCCCGCCAGCACCATGGAATTGCGCCAGGGCAAGGCCCCGATCCAGCCGAACAGGCCCGTGCCGCCTTTGCTGCGGCCCGCCATTTCCAAAGAGGCGGTCACGGTGAAGGCGGTCAGCAAGGTCGGCACGGCCACCAGAAAGGTGAGCGCGCCGTGGGACAGCTTGAAACCGGCGCCTTGCTCCGGGTCCATGTAAAGATGATGAAAACCGATCGGCAGACCGAGCACCAGCAGCATGACGAAGGCCGCGCGGCCCAGTTCGTGGCTGAACAGCTTGCCGCCCGCCGCCCTGGGAACGAAGCTGTAAAGGGCGATATAGGCCGGAATGAGCCAGAAATAAACGATGGGATGCAGAGTCCAGGCGAAGAGCGTTCTCGCGAGCCCCGGATCGATCGTGTCCATCAATCCCAGAGACCAGGGAATGAGCTGGAACAAAACCTCCGCCGCCACGCCCGCGCTGGTCCAAAGCCACAGGATCGCGTTGGCGGTCGTCGCGAACATCGGCAAGGGCACCGCCTCGCCCGGATGGGCTTTCTTCCAGCGCCCGTGCATCGCGATCATGATGAAGCACCAGAACCAGGAACCCACCACCAGCAGCGTCGCGCCGATATAAAACAGCGCATGGGCCTGCACCGGCGGATAAAAGGTGTAAAGCACCGACGCCTGCCCGAGCAGCAGCGGGATCGCGGCCAATGCCGTGCCGGCCGCGCTGATCCAAAAGCCGATCCAGGCCAGTTTCGGGTTCCACAACGGCGTCCTCAGGCTGGATGCGGCCGTGACGTAGCCGAAACCCATGATGAAGAAGGTCGTCAAAACGTAAGCCATCAACACCCCGTGGGTGCTGACCGAGGCGAAGTACACATCGGGCGATTCCAGGACCGGAACCAGGCCGCTGCGCGCCAGCACCTGGTAAAATCCGAGAAACGCCGCCAAGCCGAAGGCGCCGAAAGCCACCCCAAAATGGCTCAGGGCGAGTTTTCTGAGTTCGATATCGGCCATAGCTTATCTCCCTCCGGGTTGTGCCTGGGATGCGGCGGGCCAGCTTTCCCTGGCCACCACCGTCACCTTGCTCCACATGTGATCGTGTCCGAGCCCGCAGTATTCGTTGCAGAGCATGGGATATTCGCCGGGCTTCGGAAAGGTCGTGGTGACCTCGGAAACGTAGCCGGGAACGACCATGGTGCCCATATTGGTCATCGGGATGTGAACGCCGTGCAGCACGTCGGCGCTGGCGATGCGGAACGTGACGCGGGTTGCGGCGGGAAGCTGAATCTCGCGGGGATAAAACCCGTAGCGGGCGGCCACCAGGACGACCTTGATGGTCCCGTCCGGCTGAGTCCAGACGCCCAGTTTATCCTCGGCGAATTCCCCGCTCAGATGAAGGCTGGCGGAATCGATGGTTTCCATGTGGCTCGGCGCATGGATATTCCGCACCAGGGCGGTATAGAAGATGGCCGCCAGGAAGATGCCGATAGCCGCGAGAACCACATAAATCCATTTTCTTTCGAGCGGATGGATGTGCATGGCTCACCTCACTGGACACTGCCGCGCGGCAGGAACACGCCGAAATAAAGGAAAAGCCAGGCCGCCACCATCCCGGCGATAATCAGGCAGAGCAGCGTCCAGGTGCCGGTCGGCGTGAATTTCGAGGGATCGAAACGTTCTTCTTCATTCTTGACGTCCATATTTGCCCCCTTGACAAAATTGGCCCACTCGTGGAGTGTGCCCCGCCTCACCGCCAAACGCAAGCCTTATTCCGTTACGATTTGCGGTAAAACAACAAACTCCATTCCAATCGCAAACGGTCGTCCGGGTGCTCCCCGGATGCCCGTTTGCGATTGGAGCACCCGGACAACCCTTCCGCTGCATGGAGAGACGGTTTATTCAGCGCATTACGCGGGCTGGCCTCATAACGAAAAAGGCGTCTCGATGATTTTAACGAAATCCGATGTTTTCAGAATATAAGGCTCAAGTCGCTTATAAATGGCCTCTATCTTTGAACTCACCCCATTACCCACAAGTCCTTCTGTAGGGGAAAGCGGGCTGGTCATCCCGTCGTAAGTGCTTGATTGGCGATTTTCGATGCGCAACAATCTCACCCATCCTGCAGTCGGGTGTGACATCTAAATTATTGTTTTTACGACGTAAAAGGATGTGGATAATGGGGTGCTTTGAACTCTATAACGACGTTGTTGTAGCTGGAATCCTTTCGTCCACGCTCCGCATGGAAGTCAATGCCTAAAGCTTTTGTTAACGCCATGATCCATCCAAGGCGTAATTCCTCTTCATTGACCCATCCTAAACGCTTGGACTGAAGTTCGTTATAAAGCTCTGAAAACACTCTTAGTCTCCTAACCCACCCAAGGCATGGCGTAAATACACAAGGCAAGCCAGAATGCCCGCGCTCCGCTATCTCGACAACCTTCTAACTGATGTTACGCAGCCTTCAGCCGCGCGAGTTCGCTGAAGGCTTGCTGTATAGCTTTGACGTAGAGCTTGGCACGAAGCGCGAAATGGTTCAGCTTATGAGCCATCTTCAGACGTTCCAGCTTGAAC
>Ga0196981_1000317_pt1 | contig 19814 bp, 20 predicted proteins | sample S3_2013CmetaG_FD_155462 | JGI IMG/M metagenome (GOLD analysis project Ga0196981, IMG submission 155462) | Soil microbial communities from Anza Borrego desert, Southern California, United States - S3_20-13C | ecosystem: Environmental > Terrestrial > Soil > Desert | place: USA: California... | reverse complement strand
ACCTAGGCTCCGACGGCATCCATGCGCTTCACCGCCCTGCCGCAGGGGCAGCGCACCGAACAAACCGTCTCGATGAAAAGCCCGGCTATCCAGGGCAGCGGCGTGCAGATGCCTGGCAGCGCCTTTGAATACGACAAAAACGTTCGCGAGCGCGGCGAATATGTCCGCGCCTTCACGGTCAAAGGCAATGTTGAAGAAGGCGTGTTCCAGGTAAAGATCTGGAACGGCGACACCTACACCATCAACTTCGCCACGGGGCAATACACCGTCGACAGCGTCTTCCTTTTCCACCCGGATTATGTCGAGGAAACGCAGCGGACGGGGGTCAATATCGACGCCTCGACCATTCCGCTCGTCAAGGGCGTCGTCAACGTGGCGCCCGCCCATCGCGCGGCGCCTGCGCCTACCCGTCGCGGCCCGTCACGGTAACATTCGCGGGACAGGAAATAGCAAGGGGCGGCCAGTCATGCTGGCCGCCCCTTGCCTGTCCAGCCTCTGAAAGAAGCGGTTATTCGTGGTTCTTGTCGTAGAGGTAGCCGCCGACAGCGCCGACGCCCGCACCGATCGCCGCGCCGCAGCCAACGCAGCCGCCGGTGACCGCCGTGCCGACAGCGCCGACGCCCGCGCCGATACCGGCGCCTGACAGGGTGCGCTGCTGGGTGGAATTCATGCCGCTGCAAGCGGTCAGGGAAAGAAGCGCAAGGGCGATTACCGGTGCGCGCAGTTTAGAGGTGAGGGATGTCGTCATGGGTCGTTCTCCTTGGGTGAATTGCATCACCCGACAAACCCGCACCCTAAATCTTTGTTCCAAAAGAAAACCGTCCGGCCCAGGGCAGGGGGCCGGACGGTGTTTACCGGGATTCAGTCTCAGGGCAGGGAGCGAATCCCGGACGGTGGTTATTTGTTCAGGGCTGCTTCGGCGCGGTTTTTAGCGTCGATCGCCTCGTTATAAACGCCTTGCCATTCCTTTTTCTCGATGGCCTTGCTGTCGTCGACGTCGACCTGGTTGAACGCCTTGCCGGTGAATTCATGCGGCGACAGACCATTGTTGTTTTTGTCGAAGCGCGAGAGCTGCGTGTATTCCATGAAGCGCTCGTAGGTGACTTCCTGCTTGTCGGCCATGCCGTCATTGTCGAAGTCGTAAGTGATCTTCGTCATTTTCTCCATCGGCGCGACGGTCAGGACGGCCGGGCGCTCGAATTCATTGTTGTCGATGACCATGTTGCCGTCGGTGTCGTAAAGGCCGAAAATCATCTCGCCCACTTCGGCGCGGGAGAGCAGGCCGTTGCGGTCAGCGTCGAAATCCTGGATATGAAGCGCGCGGGTGGTGGGCGCGAGCGGCGCGGGAACGACAGCCGTTTCCGTCAGCTTCGAGGAGGAAGTGGTCGTGCTGGTGGTCGTTTCAATTGTCGTCGGGGTCGTGGTGGTGGTCACCGTAGACTTGGCGGCAGGTACTTCTACAATTCTTTCGTGGACGACGGTGGTTTCGGCAACTGCCTGGTTTGCCAACAGCGCGGCCGCGGCGCAAAGCATCATAAATCCGGTCTTTTTCATGGGGTTCTCCATTAAGGGTTATCTCAGGGCGCAAACGATGTGATCGTAAAAGTAGTTCCTTCAATATGGCAACTCCGAAGGCTTTGATGAGACCTCCTAAATCGGGAACCATAACAGCGGTGTGGAGGTAAGCGCGCCGACGCTTAACACTCAAAGGAGCTACCCCATGAAAAAACTCACCCTGCTCGGCGCCGTTTCCGCCCTTGCGCTGCTCGTTGCCGCACCGGCAATGGCTGAAACCGCCAAAGAAATGAACAAGGAATACAACCAGGAAGAGTCCTACGGCTCGCGTGGCAAGGATAGCGGCTCGATTGTTGACCGCAACCAGAACAACACCGAGGTCAAGGAAGACATCTCCGACGCCACGGCTAAAGCTTCCGCGTCGATGCGCAACACCGCCGACGAGATCAAGGCATCCCTGATTGACGAGGACGTGAAGGTGAAGGCCTCCCCCGTCACGATCAAATCGGCGACGACGGCTGACGGCATCATCGGCAAGCCGGTGGTCAACCAGGCGAATGACCGCATCGCAACCGTCGAGGACGTTATCCTTGACGCGAACGGCGATGCAAAACTGATTGTCGTGAAAGACGGCGATTTCGCGGGCATGGGCGGCAAGCTTGCGGCCTTCGACTATGACGCCATCATCAGCCGCCAGGCGGATGGCGACGTCGTCATGCCGATCACCGAGCAGACTCTCGACAAGGTCGCTGAATTCTCCTACGACAAGTCGGACAAGGATAACGTTCGCGTCATCCCTGCCAACGGCTACAGCGTGAAGGGCCTGCTTGACGGCAATATCGTCGATGCGCAAGGCGAAAAACTGGCGACCATCGATAACGTATCGCTCAAAGCCGGCAAAGCCGACATGATCATCGCGAGCTATGGCAAGGTACTCGCCATGGGCGGCGACAAGGTCGCGCTCGATTTCGATACCGGCCGTCTTGTCCGCGACGGCAAGAATGTCGACCTGAAACTGAGCCAGAACCAGACGGCGAAGTTCAACACCTACAAAGACAACCACAAATAAACAATCGGTATCCGGCCTGCGCCCTTACGGGTTCAGGCCGGAATCCCTTTCAAAGGATGGCGCAATGAACGAAGACATTCTGCAAGGCAAGTGGAACGAGCTGAAAGGCTCTATCCAGGAGAAATGGGGCAAAATCACGGACGACGATATGACGCGCATCAACGGCGACCGCACCAAGCTCGCGGGCACGATCCAGAAGAATTATGGCATCGCGCGGGACGAAGCTGAAAAACAGCTCAAAGAGTGGGAGCAGCAGCATCGCGGATAACGCCGCGAATCCAGTTGGATCGCGCCAAAGGGTGTATCCAGTGAACCTTTATGCCTACCGCGCTGTTAGTGCGTTGTGCCATGCAACATAGGAGACCAGTCATGCAAAACACCACCACGAACACCATGGGCGGCAAGCCCAGCACCGGAGCGATCAGCCAGACGCTCTCCTCTGACGTCAGCGATATCCGCAGCGACGTCCAGGCGCTCAAGGACGACGCCTGCGCGCTCACCGGCGACATCAAGGCAGCCGGTCTCGGCAGAGTTGCCGAAGCAAAAGGCGCCGCTATCGGCAAGGTCAACGAAGTCAAAGGTCTCGCTGTTGACAAGGTCAACGAAGTAAAGAACCTTGCGACGGAAAAGCTGGATTCGATCCTCGCTTCCAGCGACGAAAGCCTGAAGGCGATCGATGACGAGATCAAGGCGAACCCGCGCAGCGCGGTTGCTTTTGCTTTCGCCGCCGGTATCGTTGCAAGCTTCCTGTTCCGCCGGTAACTGCCATGGCCATTATTCAGCCGATGGTCGCGCAGCTGCTCATCAACAGCGTTCTCAGCCGCAAGTCCAAAGCGCGCGGACGTAGCAAGGCGGAGTTTCTCCTGCTTGTTTCTTCCGGCTTTATGTCGCTTGTCGGCATCGTCTTCCTTTTCGTCGCCCTCTACGACTGGGCGATGCTTCACTACGCCGCGTGGATGGCTGCTGTCATCACCGGCGGCGTGGGCCTCGCGGTCGGCATGACTTTTGCCGCCATCGCCGGCGGCATGGAAGCAGAGCGCAAACGCCATGAACCCGAGCAAGCCGAAGACCCGGGAGAGGCATTGCTGGCCGCAATTGACCGCGCCACGCACGGCCTCGAAAAGCCCATCGCGGATAACCCGCGCACCTCGGTGCTGCTGGCTTCCCTCGCGGGCTATATGACTGGCAACAAGCTTCACTAAGAAGAAGCACACACACGGAAAAGCCGCCCTTTGACGAGGGCGGCTTTTTCCTGTTTCACCGTTGCGTGACTAATCGATGCTCTTGGCGTCGCCGCAGAACATATAGCCCACGCCGCGCACGGTCTTGATCAGGGCCGGCGCAGCGGGGTCGTCGTTGAGCTTTTTGCGGATGCGCGCGACCTGCGTATCAATCACGCGATCATAGGCGTCGAATTTTCCGCCGGCGCGGGTAAGCTCGAACAGCTGCTCGCGCGACAGCACGCGGTTGGGGGCCATCACCAGCGCCTCCAGCAGCCGGAATTCCCCCGTCGTAAGGTCGGAGGCGGCGTGCTTTTCATCAAAAAGCTGGTACTGCTGGCGGTCAAGCAGCCAGCCGTTGAAAGCAATGCGCTTGGACTTCGCAAGCGGCTGGTCCTTATCGTTGGTGGGCGTCTTCTCGTCCGCGGCGGCACGGCGCAGTACGGCCTTGATGCGGGCTGACAGCTCGCGCATTTCAAACGGCTTGGTCAAATAGTCGTCAGCGCCCATTTCCAGGCCCACGATCTTGTCGGCCGTCTCGTCCTTGCCGCTGACCACAATCACGGGGGCGCGGGTTTTCGCGCGAATCGACATCAGGAGCGTGAGGCCGTCATTATCCGGCAGCATCAGGTCGAGCAGGATGATATCGGGCTGGGTCGTTTCGAGTTTAGCCATGGTTTCCGCGCCGTTTGACGCAGTCAGCAGCTGATAGCCCTGATTCTCGAGATACGTGCGCATCACGAGCTGCAGGTTTTCGTCGTCATCTACTGCCAGTACCGTAGCCTTGTGCACCCGATCGCCGTTCTATGGAAATTCAAAGCGCGGAATTTACTATAACCGGTCGTTTATAGGGTTTTTGTCACGCAAATGAAACAATTTTTTTCGCGACGCTTACTTGAGCTTCAAAACGCGGTTACAGGCGAAAGCTATCCTTAGATCAGTAGCAAAAACAACCGTACTGAACTTAGGAGCTGACAAATGTTTGAGCAAAAAGCCCTCGTCGCTGAAATGGAAAACCTCCGCCGCTTTGCCCTGCGCCTGACGCGCAACGCAAGCGACGCGGAAGACCTCGTCCAGTCGACCCTGCTGCGCGCTCTCGAGAAGCAGGATTACTTTGAGACCGGCACCAACCTCTTCAGCTGGACCTCGAAAATCATGTTCAACCTGTTTGCGTCGCAGTACCGCCGCAAGAAGAAATTCGAAACCCAGTACGATCCCGAGCCGTATCTGGCGCATGCGCAAGTCGGTCCGAGCCAGGAAGTCACCGCCGACCTTTCCAAAGTGAAAGAGGCGATGAAGCAGCTCTCTCAGGAACATCGCGATATGCTGGTCCTGGTCTGCATCCGCGGGTTGCGCTACGAAGAAGTCTCTGAAATGCTGCAGATCCCGGTCGGCACCGTGCGCTCGCGCCTGTTCCGCGCCCGCAAGCAGCTGCAGGAAGTGCTTGATACGACGCCGGCACTACCGCGCGTTGCCGCAGAGCGCGTTTTCGGCGCGCTGCCCGATGCCAGCGAGGAGAGCAAGCTGGCCCAGGCTTAAGCTGCAAGCTGCTCAAAACAAAAAAGCCCCCGGCGACGGGGGCTTTTTTTCTGCCTTAAGCAGATTTGCCGGCGAGAAGTTCGTAAATTTTGGCCCGGAGATCCGCCTCGACCACAGGCTTGGGCAGATAGGTATCCATGCCGGCCTTCAGGCACTGTTCCTTGTCGCCGATAAAGGCATGGGCGGTCATGCCCATGATCGGCGTGCGCGGGCGGTTCGTTTGGGTTTCTATCCGCCGGATTTCCTGGGTGGCGGTGAAGCCGTCCATCTCAGGCATTTGCACATCCATGAGGATGAGGTCGAACGGCGTTTCTGCCCATTTATCGACCGCTTCCTTCCCAGTCCGCGCGACATCGTAGGGGCATTTCAGGGTGTCGAGGAGATAGGAGAGGATGACGATATTGCCTTCGTAGTCGTCGACGATCAGGACGCGTTTCTGGCGAATATCGGCAGGGCGTCCCGGTTCAATATCGCCGTCGTCCTCGTCCTGAAGTGGCTGCGGCTCCGCGAGGCGGAGCGGCAGGGTGACGGTAAACAGCGCCCCTTCCTTGGGCTTGCTGTCCACCGTAATATCGCCGCCCATAAGGCGCGCGAGACGCAGCGAAATCGGCAGCCCCAGACCCGTGCCGCCATATTTGCGCGAGACGGAACTGTCCGCCTGCTTGAAGCGCTCGAAGATAAGCGAGAAGTTCTCGGGCGAAATGCCGATCCCGCTGTCCTGCACGTCTAGGCGGAGCTGTTCGTCGTTTCCATCGCCGATGCGGCGGGCTGTGACGGCAACGCGGCCTTCCTGCGTGAATTTGATGGCATTGCCGATAAGGTTGATAAGAATCTGGCGGAGGCGCACGGGATCGCCCAGCATCTGCAGCCCGCGGACCGCATTATAGTCAAACGTAAAGCGGATTCCTTTTTCCGACGCCTTCACCGAAAAGATACTGACGACCTGCTCAAACAGCGCCTGCAGGTCGAACGCCTTTTCGGCGAGCTCCAGTTCGCCGCTTTCGATCTTGGAGAAATCGAGGATATCGTTGATCAGGTCCTTGAGCGAGGCCGTGCTCGAGCTGAGGGTGCGCACCAGCTGCCGCTGGCGGGAATCAAGCCCGGCTTGCGTATTCTCGAAGATCTCGGCGATGCCGGAAATGGCGGTGAGCGGAGTCCGTATTTCGTGGCTCATATGGGCGAGGAATTCCGTCTTGGCGCGGTTCGCCTTTTCCGCGCGCTCCTTCGCGCGTTCCAGTTTTTCTTCATACGCCTTGATATGGGTGATGTCGGTATGCGCGCCGACGATGCGATAGGCATGGCCCGCGCTGTCATATACGGCGCGGCCGCGGGCATTGACCCATATCCAGCGGCCCGTCCGGTGCCGCAGGCGGAACACACCTAGGTATTCGCCTGTTTCTCCGGCACGGTACTGCTCGATCAGGCCTAATACCCGCTCCTTGTCTTCCGGGTGTATCAGGTCCCCAAAAGAAGCGAGCGCCCCCTGCACCGGCAGGTCGTCATACCCCAGCATGGCGAGGTACTGCTTCGAATAAAAAGCCCTGTCGCGCTGGAAATTCCATTCAAAAAAGCCGTCGCTCGACCCTTCGATCGCGAGGCGGAAGGCCTGTTCGGAATCCGCAAGCTCGCGTTCCGCGCGGTCACGCGCCATCCGCGCGCGCAGGTACCAGGCGTTAATGACCATGAACAGCACCGCCATCGCGATGCAGCAGATAAGGATGCGCTCAATGGCGCGCCGGCGCAGCTCCGCCAGCCCGGTACGCTGGTCGCCAAGCAATTTCTGGGATTCGAGCAGAATATCCCTGTTTACCCGCGCGAGATCGCCGCGCAGGTTTTCGGCCGCGATAATTCCTGATTTTTTGCCCGGCGCGGCGAATTGCGCGTCAAGGCTGGTCGTGTATTTGAGGAAATAGTCATGCAGTTCCTCCAGCCGGCTCGGCGACAGGCCGGGCAGGGCCGCCATGAGCCGGTCGATATCGGCGAGTGTGTCCGATACTTCCGCCTTTGCCTGCGTATAATCAGCGGCGAATTTACGGTTGGCGGTCAGGGCGTAGCCGCGGGCGGCCGCGATCATCTGTTCGACCCGCAGTCCGAAGTCCTGGTTTTTCCGCATGGCCGTTTCAGCATGCTCGACCCCCAGGATTGCCGTGTCTATCTGACGCGCGCCCGTCAACAAAAAGCCGGCGATCATGCCGAAACTCGCCAGAATGACGAGCAGCAGGAATAGGTAATTACGGTAGGTGGTGAGCAGCGTGCGGATGGGGGCCTGCCTTGCTGGTGGACGCAGTCCCAATATATAAAAAAATGGTGCTCCGCAGAGCACCATTTTTTTAGCTTTTCACGTTATGTCTATGGAACTAGGCGGGTGGCGCCTTGCCCTGTAGTGCATGTACCGCATAGGCGACGATAAACAGCACCAAGAAAGCGACAAACAGGATCCGGCCAATTTCCACGGACATTACCGCAAGACCGCCGAAACCCAGGAATGCCGCGATAACGGCAAGGATCAGAAATGAAAAGGCCCACTGTAACATGGCGTGTCTCCTTTTTCCGGTTAATTTCAGCGACTTAGCGCAATCATCCGCCACGCCGCCGTGTACGAACCGCTAACCCTTTGACGTATAACTTGGTTCCGGCGCGTATTGACGGAACTATCGATGCTTCCGTTCTGTTTGCGAACTAAGGGAGGGCCGCAGCGAGGCGGCTTTTTGAAGATGGGCGAAAAAGACGTCAACGATTACGACATCCAGGCACTTGTGGACGCCCAGCTTGACTGGGAAGAGGAGAAGAAAGTCTGGCAGGCGATCCAGGCCAATTCCATTCTCCAGCGCCGGTACGAAGAACTCGTGAACCAGAAAAAACTCCTTCTCGCCTGGTGGGCCTCCGAAAACACGATTGAACCTGTGGAAAAGCCGCTTGATCACCGCCTTTACGCGGTGCAGTCCAGCGAAAAGCATTAGAAGGGCCGCAAGATGAACGGTATTACCCGCATCCTTTTAGCGCTTCTCGTCATCGCGGCGATCGTCTGGTTCGTTGAACCGAGCACGGGACGAGAAGCGGCCGAGGGAATGCGCACGAGCGTCCGTGAATCCGTAAAGAATACCAAAGAGCGCTTGAACAGCAGCGTCGATGCAGCCAAGCAGGATATGCAGACAATCCGGTCGCGTGTGACCAAGGGAGCGAATGATGCAAGAGACAATCAATCCGACCGTCCGTGAGGCCGTTGGCGTCTTTAACGACGCCCGAAAGCTGCAGCACGCCCTCGATGCCCTCGAAGAGCGCGGATTCATGCGGCAGGAGATCGGCGTCTATGCGAACGAGCTGAGCCCGCTTGCGCAGGACAGCGAGCTCGGTCGGCATGCGGATGACGTCAAGGATGATCCTTCGGCGGAGCGTCAGGTGCCGATTCCCGTCGAAATCCTGGGAGAAATGGAAGGCTCGCTGATCGGCGCGCCCATGTATATCTCGGCCGTGGGCGGCGCTGTTGCCGCAGCAGCTGCCGGCGCCTCAATACTTTTCATTATTGCCGCGGCGGTGACGGCAGGTGTTGCCGGCGCGCTTGTCGGGTACGGCCTCGCCAAAGTGCTCGGGCGTCGTTACCAGGAATCCCTGAACGCGCAGATGCGTCGTGGCGGGGTTGTGGTATGGGTTTCGGTGCGGGAGGATAAAATGCAGGACGTCGCGGTTGACGTGCTGCGGCAGTTCTCGGCACAGGACATCCATGTTCATGACGTGCCGCTGCACGGCCGGACGATTAACTGATTTTCCCGACAGCCACCGGAAATTTGCCGAATAGCAAACTCAGCTCGCTGAACTGCGCAGACGTTAGCGTTTCTTCTGCCAATTGGTCCTCCACGGCCTGATCCCCCCCGATGACCAGATTCGTTCCGGCCCAACCATCCCGGCGCGCGAGCCTTTCATCCCAATCATAACGCCCAGCAAACCGCGGAACCGCAACGATGAGACTGACGCCGCCGCCGTCCAGCCGAAGCGCGACAACACTGTCGGCATCGGGGCCTTCGACTTCCACTTTGGAAATCCTCAGATCCGCGCAGCCAAACGGCGACTCCCGCCGCAGCGCCAACAGCTTGCGAGTCAATGCAAGCTTGACGGCGCCGGTATGCCAGTCTTCCCGCAGCGCGGACAGGCCTCGTGCGTCCGCCGCCAACTCCGCCAGTCCCGCATAATCCACGGCGCGGCGGTTGTCAGGATCGACCAGGCTGAAATCCCAGCCTTCATTGCCCTGATAGATATCGGGAACGGCGGGCGACAGAAGCTTGAGCGTAAGGGCGGCGAGCGCGTTGACAGCCCCCGCAGGGGCAAGCCGGCGGCAGAAGCTGCTCGTCAGCTGCCGGAGGTCCGCGCTATCGAGCAGCGCGTCGATAAACTGCGCCATCTCCTTCTCGTAGGCCGCGTTCGGCTTATCCCAGCCGGTTGCCAGCGTGGCTTCGTGGACCGACTTCACCATGTAATCCTGCAGCCGCCGGCGATAGGTTTCGTCAATCGCGTCATCGAGGGGCCAAGTACCGACGACAGCCTGATAGAAGAAATAGCGCATCGCGGGATCATTAAAGAGCCGGGTCGCCTTGTCCGCCGCCGCGACGAAGGCAAACCATTCTTCGGGCATGTCAGCCAGGGCGTAAAGACGCGCGCGCGTGTCCTCCGACCGTTTCGTGTCATGCGTGCTGGATGCGTTTAGCGAAACGGGCCATTTTACGTGGCGCGCCTGGGTCCACCGGACATATTCGGCAGGGTCATTCGCTTCCGCCGACAGCTCCGGCTTGCATCCCACTTCATTCAAAGCCGCGAGCGGCGTGTAGCGGTAATGGGCGCGGTCCTCCAGCCCCTTGGCCATCGCGGGGCCGGTCAATTGCTGCCAGGCGTTGCGCGCGGCATGCTGCTTATCCGTTGCAGGGGAGAGCAGGGCATGCAGGTATTTTTCGCCAAGCTCCTGCCACTTTTCCCCATAGGCGTCGCGCGCGGCAGCCGCCGCCTCTTCGAGGTACCCGGTATCCGCGGGGTTCTCGAAATCATAGGTACGGTAAACCGGAAGGCAAACCGTGAGCCCATGCAGGAATTGGGTGGCTGCGGGAATTTCTTCCGGTGCGCCGGCGAGCAGTTCCGCGACGCGGCGCAGTTCGGCGGGGAACAGCGTATCCAGCACTTCTTCCTTGCACTGCCGGACGCAGGTCGCGAAGTCCGGCCAAGGCGCCGCGGTGTATGTTTTCCAGCGGCGCTCGAGCGCGGCGAAACCCGCGGCGTTTGTCAGCAGGCTGTTGACCTGGCCGATGAACTCGTAGCCGGTCGTGCCGCGCACATTCCAGTCCGGCAGCTCTTCCGCCTCATCGACGATTTTTTCCACCCATACATTGTCGAAGCTTTGCCCGAGCCGTTGCAGATATTCGCGCGGCCGGGACAAACCGTCGATATGATCGACGCGCACGCCGCCGAGCGCGGTTAAACTTTTTTTCAGGTTAAACAGCTTCTCGTGGGTTCGCGCGAAGACGGGTTCATCTTCGACCCGCAACCCGATGAGCGAGGACACGGCGAAAAAACGCCTGTAGCTCATATGCTCCGTGGTCTGCGTCCACGGGACAAGCCTGTAATGCTGCGCCTCCGCCAGTTGCGCGAGGTCGCTGCCCTCTCCCGCCAGGGGAAAGCAATGCTCGCCGTATTTCATGCTCAGGCTATCGCCCTGGCGGGACAGCGCGATCTCGCCCGATTTCACCAAAGCATCGAATGCCTCGCCCAGCACGGGCAGGTGAATTTTTCCGTCAGTGCCGACGAACAGGTCGAAGAAGTGCCAGTATTCGGATTCTTTTCCTTTATGCAGCACGTCGCGCCAATAAGGGTTGTCGCAGGAAGCCGCCATATGGTTCGGAACGATATCGATGATGATCCCGAGCCCGGCTTCTTTCGCGCGGCGGTCGAGTTCGAGCAGGGCCTTTTCCCCGCCCCGTTCCCCGCTCACGCGCGCAAAATCGACGACGTCATAGCCGTGATTGCTGCCGGGCGTCGATTCCATGACGGGTGACAGATACAGGTGCGAAATATTAAGGCCGCGCAGGTAATCGACAAGCTTTGCCGCGTCGTTAAAGGTGAAATCGCGCCAAAGCTGCAGGCGATAGGTGGCGGTCAGGGGCGGATTCATTTGCGATACACCAGCACGCTATAGGGTTGAAGCGTGACGATCCCGTTCTCGACCGGCGCATCCGCGCGGCGGGAATTGAGAATGACAGCGCCCGCATCATACTCAAACTGGTGTGTCGCGGGCTGCTCGCCGAAATTGAGCAGCGCCGTCACCTCTGCGCGGTCCTTCCGGTAGCGCAACACGATCAGGTCCTGTCCCGCATCATGATGAACGCCGAGATCCCAGAGCCGGATTTCCCGGGACAGCGCGATCAGTGATTTATACCACTGAAACATATCGTCGCCGGGACTGTCAGGCGCAGGCACCTTGTCGTGCAGCACGCAGGCCTCAAATGTTTCCGGCGCGCCGGGATCGGGGGCTTCGTCCCGCCAGCCGAAAGCCTCCCATTCTTTCTTGCGGCCTTCCCGCATCGCTTCGAGAAGCTTCTTCGAATGATGGCTGACGAAATAGGAAAAGGGCTGCTTGGAGGCGAATTCCTCCCCCATGAAGATAAGAGGCGTGAAAGGCGACAGCAGGACGGCGGCGGCAGCAAGCTTGCTGCGGCCCTGGGTGATGAGCTGGTCGACGCGGTCGCCCTTCAGCCTGTTGCCGACCTGGTCGTGGTTCTGCAATTCCGCGATCAGCCGGTTACGCGCGATGCCATGATAGGATTTTCCATGGCGGCGGCGGCGGAAGGGCGAATAGTCGCCGGCGAAGGCAACGCCTTCCCGGTAAATGCGCGCGAGCTGCGCCGTGCCGCCATAATCCGCATAATAACCGTCTTTTTCTCCGGTCAGGGTAACATGCAGCGCATGGTGGAAATCATCCGCCCATTGCGCGTCCATGCCATGTCCGTTCTGGTCCGGAGCGGCAAGCAGGCGCGGGTCGTTCATGTCGGATTCCGCGATCAGGATCAACGGGCGCCCCATGCGTTCTTCGGCCGCCGTTTTCAGCCGCGAGACTTCCTCGAGGAACGTGATCGGCGCATTGTCGAAGATCATCTGCACCGCATCGAGCCGCAAGCCGTCGAAATGGTATTCGGTCAGCCATTGCCAGACTGTCTGCAGGAAATAATGTCGGACATGGTCGTTTTCCGGGCCGTCAAAATTCAGCGCGACGCCCCAGGGGATCGTATATTTCTCGTTGGTGTAGGGGCCGCAGGCGAACAGCGTGTTGCCCTCTGGCCCAAGGTGGTTGTAAACAACGTCGAGAATGATAGCGAGGCCGGCGGCATGGCAGGCATCCACCAGCGCCTTCAACGCCTGCGGCCCGCCATAGCTATGCTGCACGGCATGGGGAAATACCCCGTCATAACCCCAGTTGCGCGCGCCGGAAAATTGCGAGACGGGCATCAGCTCGATCGTCGTGATGCCGAGCGATTTCAGACGGGGCAGGTCCTCGATGATGCCCTGGAAATCGTGACGGGAGGAAAATGCCCCCGCATGGACTTCGTAAATGACCCATTCCCCGTAGGGAATGCCTTTCCACGCCGCGTCCTGCCAGCCATATTCCGTTGCAACAACGGCGGAGGGTCCGAACACGTCCTCAGGCTGGTAACGTGAGGCCGGGTCTGGCGAGGTCTTGCCGTCCAGGACGTACATATATTTATCCCCGGGCCCGCGATCTGGAAAATGCCCCGTGAAGTACCCCTCGCTGCTGTCGAGTGGTGACGGCTCCCCGCCGTTCCAGATGATCTGCGCTTTCCCCACATCCGGTGCCCAGAGGCGGGTATGGACCCCCTCCCCGGGAACGAAGGTCGCACCAAGCCGGCGCCGATAGTCGGTGCACTGCTGTATTCTGTAATCTGTAAGCGGATTCACGGGTTTTCCCAATGGTTTGGACAAAGGTTAACGCGACCGGCGGCTTAGGCGTTCCATATACAATTTTATAATGCTGCATCGCAGGAACATTCCAAGCGCGGAGGTCGTTAGGGGATTGGCGTTTCGAACACGAACGAGGGTAGCATGTCACAGAATGTCGAACAGCTTCTGCAAAGGGCCTATGCGGCCGAAACGACCGCAATCGGTCTATTGCGCCTGCAACTGGGCTCCGCCGTTGACCCCGCTTTCCGGGAAAAAATCACCGAATACCTGACTGAAACCCGCTGGCAACGCAAATTGCTGCGCGCCTGCATCGTGAATTTCACCGAAAACGAGGTTCCGGCAGCCGAAAACGACGAGGCCGAACTGGCCGGCGAAGATCTTCTTTCCTGCGTCCAGTACCAGATCCGGCTTTATCGCCAGCTGGTCAGCGAGGCGCAAAAGGCCGGACTGGATGTCGTCGTCGAGGCCGCGCGCGAAATCCTGGTGCAGGAACGCGCGATGGAGGAATGGCTGGATGTATACGCCGAAGTTTTCCAGGGCATCATGCCGGCGCGCAACGCCATCGGCTCCTCCCGCGCGGAGTGGTAATATGGCCCATTGCCGCGCGAAGGCGCCTCCGGCCGGACCTGCATCATGAACGCCACTCACCGGATCAAGGAAGGCTCGCCGCATAAGCGCGGCGCGGTATGGGACGGCAAAGGCACGAACTTCGCCATTTTTTCGGCCGCCGCGACGAAGGTTGAAGTCTGCCTGTTCAGCGAGGACGGCAAAACCGAAACCGCCCGCATTGCACTGCCCGAATATACCAACCAGATCTGGCACGGCTACCTGCCGGAAGTGGGGCCCGGGACAGTTTACGGGTATCGCGTGCACGGGCCCTACGAGCCCGATGCCGGTCATCGCTTCAACCACAATAAGCTGCTGCTCGACCCCTACGCGCAGGCGCATATCGGCGAGCTCGAATGGAATCCCGCCTGCTTCGGCTACACGCTCGATCATGCGGATAAGGACCTGAGCTTCGATGAGCGCGACAGCGCGCCCTTCGTGCCCAAATGCGTCATCGTCGACCCGGAATTTCCCTGGGCGGAGGCCACGCGCCACCCGCCGGAAGTGCCTTGGGACCAGACGATCATTTATGAGGCGCATGTAAAGGGCATGACCATGCGGCATCCGCATGTGCCGGAATGGCAGCGCGGCACCTATGCCGGTTTCGCGCATCCCGAGGTGCTGAAGCATATCAAATCGCTCGGCGTCACTTCGGTCGAGCTGATGCCGGTGCATACCTTCCTGAACGACAGCTACCTGCTGGAAAAAGGCCTCGTCAATTACTGGGGTTATAATTCGATCGGTTTCTTCGCGCCCGACCCGCGCTATGCGGCGAACCGCGCCGAAGTCTTGCGCGAATTCAAGGAAATGGTCGCGCGCATCCACGAAGCCGGGCTCGAAGTCATTCTCGATGTCGTCTACAACCACACCGCCGAAGGCAACGAGCTCGGTCCGACCCTGAGCTTCAAGGGCATCGACAACGCGTCCTACTACCGCCTAGCGCCGGACAAGCGTTTTTATATCAACGACACCGGCACGGGCAACACGCTGAACCTCAGCCACCCGCGCGTGATACAGATGGTCGCGGATTCCCTGCGCTACTGGGCCACGGAGATGAACGTCGATGGCTTCCGCTTTGACCTCGGCACCATCCTTGCGCGGGAAACGAATGGCTTCGACGACCGCTCCGGCTTCCTAAAAGTCTGCTGCCAGGACCCGGTGCTGAGCTCGGCCAAGCTGATCGCCGAGCCCTGGGATTGCGGTCCGGGCGGTTACCAGGTGGGGTCGTTCCCGCCGGGATGGGCGGAATGGAACGATCAATACCGCGACACCGTGCGCGATTTCTGGCGCAGCGAAGCACCGGCCTCCGCCATCGCCTCGCGGCTCGCTGGCTCCGCCGATTTGTTCGACCGCGACGGCCGCAAGCCCTGGACCTCCGTCAACTTCGTGACCGCCCATGACGGTTATACGATGCATGACCTCGTCAGCTATAACGAGCGGCATAACGACGAAAACGGCGAGGATAACCGCGACGGCCATGTGGATAACCGCAACTGGAACTGCGGCGCCGAAGGGCCGACCGATGATGAGGAGATCAACGCGCTGCGACGCCGCCAGATGCGCAATTTCTTCGCGACCCTGTTCCTGTCGCAGGGCACGCCGATGATGCTCGCAGGCGACGAGGCGTTGCGCACGCAGAAAGGCAACAACAACGCCTACTGCCAGGATAACGAAATCAGCTGGCTCGACTGGAGCTATCCGCCGGAAGCGGTCGCGATGACCGACTTCGTCCGCAAGGTGACAGGCTTGCGCAAGAAATACCCCGTCCTGCGCCGTGCCCGCTACCTGATGGGCACCTACGACCCCGAAAAGGAGCTGAGCGAAATCAGCTGGATCAACGCCAACGGCGATATCATGACCGACGAGCAATGGCAGGACGGCAACAACCGCTGCCTTGGCATGATGATCGACGGCCGGGCGCAGACGACCGGCATCCGCCGCCGGGGAGAGGACGTTACTCTGCTCTTGATCCTCAATCCGTATCACGATACCGTGCCGTTTACGCTGCCGCCCTGCACGGGCGGCACAGGCTGGTCGCGCCTGCTCGACACGGGCGAGGAAACCGGCGATGGCGACGGACAGGTCTTCCCGATCGGCGAAGCCTTTGACGTGGCGGGTCGCAGCTTCCTCGTCTTCGCGCTGCAGGCGGAAAAGAAAGCGGAGTAATGTCTCTCTCGGCCGACGATATTTACCTCTTCAACGAGGGGCGGAATTTCCGTTTGTATAACCATCTCGGCGCGCATGTGCAGCCGCAGGGCGGCGTGCGGTTCGCCGTCTGGGCGCCGAACGCAAAATACGTTGCGGTCGTCGGCGACTTCAATCACTGGAACCGCGGCAGCCACAAGCTCGCGCCTGTCGGGTCCTCGGGTATCTGGGAAGGCACGTTCCAAGATGCCGGTCCCGGCCAAGCCTATAAGTACTATATTGAATCAAACCATAACGGCTACACTGTCGAGAAAGCCGACCCGTTCGGATTCTGCGCCGAAACGCCGCCGAAGACGGCCTCGGTCATCCATGACATCGACTACAAATGGAATGACGATGCCTGGATGAAGGAGCGCCCGGCGCGCCAGCGCCATGACAAGCCGATCTCGGTCTACGAGCTGCATCTCGGCTCCTGGCGCCAGCGGCCGGAGGATTACAATCGCGCCCTTTCCTACACCGAACTCGCCGACGAGCTCGTCGCCTATATCCAGCACATGGGCTTCACCCATGTCGAGCTCATGCCGATCATGGAGCACCCCTTCGGCGGCTCCTGGGGCTATCAGGTCACCGGCTATTACGCGCCGACGCGGCGCTATGGCGACCCGCAGGAACTGATGCTGCTGATCGACCGCCTGCACCAGGCGGGCATCGGTGTGCTGCTCGACTGGGTGCCCTCGCATTTCCCCGACGACCAGCACGGGCTTTCCTACTTCGACGGCACGCATCTGTTCGAGCATGCCGATCCGCGCCAGGGTTTCCATCCCGACTGGAACAGCCTGATCTTCAATTACGGCCGGAACGAGGTTCGCAGCTTCCTTATTTCCAACGCCTGTTTCTGGCTCGATAAATACCATATCGACGGGCTGCGCGTGGATGCCGTCGCCTCGATGCTTTATCTCGACTATTCCCGCAAGCCGGGCGAGTGGATACCCAACCAGCATGGCGGGCGCGAGAACCTGGAGGCGATCCGCTTCCTGCGCGAATTGAACACGGCGGTCTATGGCGGGTTCCCTGGCGTGCAGATGATCGCCGAAGAGTCGACCGACTATGACGGGGTGTCCCGCCCGGTCGAGGCCAACGGCCTCGGCTTCGGCTTCAAATGGGATATGGGCTGGATGCACGACACGCTGAAATATTTCAGCAAGGAGCCGGTGCATCGCCGCTTCCACCAGAACGACATCACCTTCCGCTCGATTTATGCCTTCCACGAAAACTTCATGCTGCCGCTCAGCCATGATGAAGTGGTCCATGGCAAGGGTTCGCTTATCAACAAGATGCCGGGCGACGACTGGCAGAAATTCGCCAACCTGCGGCTGCTCTACAGCTATATGTATGCCCAGCCCGGCAAGAAGCTTTTGTTCATGGGCGGCGAATTCGCGCAATTGAAGGAATGGAACCACAACACCAGCCTCGACTGGCATCTCGCCGGTTTCGATCGCCACCAGCAGATCCAGCGCGTCACGCGCGATCTCAACCTTGTTTATAAGACCCATGAAGCGCTGCACCTCGATTGTGACGCGAGCGGCTTTGAATGGATTGACGGCGGCGACGCCGCGGCTTCGGTGCTCAGCTTCCTGCGCTTTTCCAAAGACCGCAGGAAGGCGATGATGTGCGCCTTCAATTTCACGCCTGTCACGCGCAAAGGCTACCGCATCGGCGTGCCGTTCAAGGGCCATTGGACGGAAGTGTTCAACAGCGATGACGCCGTCTATGGCGGCTCCGGTCATCGCAGCGGCGATCAGCAGGCGGGAGATACCGCCATGCATGGCCGCCCGTATTCGGTGACGATCACGCTGCCCCCGCTCGGCGCTGCTTTCTTTGAATGGTCGGCCTAGGCCGGCGTTGCCTGCAGGACAATCGGCAAATGATCGGACAGGTGCCGCACCTCCGGCCCGTCGATGCGATGCGCGGTCATCTTGAAGCCCGGCGCGCGGTGCCAGGCGCGGTCGAGCCGCAGGACCGGCAGGAATGACGGGAATGTCGCGCGGCAGGGCAGGGGGGTCATCAGGCTGTCGAGATGGCGCAAGAGCTTCGCCCGCCACTGCCATTCATTGATGTCCCCCATCAGGAACAGCGGCAGTTTTTCGCTGTCCTCGACGCTGTCCATCAGCCGCATCAGGTTGCGCGCCTCCGACTGCCGCTCAAACAGCGAGAGGGAGAGGTGCGTGCCGATGACGCGGATCTTCCCGTAGGGCGTGGCGATCACGGCGTCGATCGCATTGCGCGGCTCCAGATCCGGCTTGGTTTCAAGGTTGTGGAACAGCCCGCGCGTGATTTCATATCGGCTGACGATAAGGTTGCCGTACCAGCCCTTTTCATCATTCATGCTGGGGCCGGGAAAATGGTGCGGCCGGGCTGCGCCCGACAGTTGCGCGACACCGTCGACCGCGCCGCCTGCGCTCGGGCGCGTTTCCATTTCCTGGAACACGCCGATATCGATATTGAGCCGTTCCATGAGGTCATGAATGCGCGTGAGGTCGCGCTTGCCGTCGAGGCTGCGGCCGCCATGCAGGTTGAAGCTGAGGAAGCGCAAGGTCATGCGATCGCCTTGGGAAAGTGCCGCTCCTGCCACCGGCGCAGCGTAAACTGCGCAAACAGGGTAAACGCGATCCACCCCGCGATTCCGGCGGCGGCAAGCGCGATCGCCTGCCGGTCCGGGCTCTCCCATAGCTGCATGAAGGAATGGCCGAGCCAGGAAATGGCGACCATGCCTGGCAGCATGCCGATCAGCGTGCCAAGGATATAGGGCAGGAAGGAAAGCCCCGAGATACCAAGGCCGAGATTGACCGCGTTGAACGGCGCGACCGGGATAAGCCGCAAGACCGCAATCGCGCGTGCGCCGCCATGGTTGAGGTATTCGCGCACGCGCTCCCCGATCTGGCCGAACACCATGCGCAGCACGCGCTGGCCGAGCACTTTGCCGGCCATGAAACCAAGCGTCGAGGTCGCGGCCACGCCCACCACGGAGACGAACAGCCCGATCACCGGGCCGAACACCGCCGCCGAGGCGCCGATCATGACGGTCACGGGGAAGAAGAGGAAGGTCGCGGTCGTGAACAACAAGATGGCAAGCCATATGCCCGCAGGCCCCTGCCGCAGCGATTCGAACAGCGGCATGACTTTCTCGGGCGTCGCATATTCGGCGAGCGGCGTATAGCGCCACAGCGCGACGAAGGCCGCGATCAGCACCATCAGCGCAAGGGTGCTTGTCACCTGCCGGCCGATATGTCGGCGCAGGCTGGGATGCTTGTATTCGAGGGTGAGTTCGGACGGGATGAACGGCTGCACGGGATCCGCGATGGCGGTCGCGAGGCGCGCGAAGGCGGGGGAGCGGAACTGCTCGTCCGCCCAGGGGCGGAAATGCTGGCGGCTGGTCGGCACATCGTCAAGCAGGCGCTGGACGGAGGCGCCGCTTGTGACTTTATACTCGATGTCGTCGAGTTCCTGCCCCGAATGCTCGCGGATCAGGTCATTGCGCACATCGGCGATCTTGCGGCGGATTTTCTCGTCGTCGCCGGTCAGGATGATGTCGCATTCGGTGTCGAAGCCCATCGAGCGGCGGTTGATGTTGGTCGAGCCGATGCGCAGGTATTTGTCGTCGACGATCATCAGCTTGGAATGGATGCGCACCGGTTTGGTGACGCCGTCTTCCGTGCTGCAGGAATAAACCATCGCCACCTGGTCCTTGAAGTCCTTCAGCACCGCGT
>Ga0196981_1000316_pt1 | contig 19879 bp, 13 predicted proteins | sample S3_2013CmetaG_FD_155462 | JGI IMG/M metagenome (GOLD analysis project Ga0196981, IMG submission 155462) | Soil microbial communities from Anza Borrego desert, Southern California, United States - S3_20-13C | ecosystem: Environmental > Terrestrial > Soil > Desert | place: USA: California... | reverse complement strand
CAACGTGTTCTTTGTCCGGCAAGTTGCTGGGAACAAGAACAGACATGCCACAGGGAATGATAGTTCCCTACGGAAAGAGATGAGGAGGATAGGTGTGATGTGAATGACAGTGACGTGCGGGCGTCGAGCGCGCATGCGGCGGATTACTACTCCTGATCCTTCCTGCGCGCCGCGTCCTTCAATTCGGTGTACTTCTTCGCGGAACCAAACGCCTGCTCCACCGGATACTTCGCCGCATTCTTGGCAATCTTTGCCTGCGCCGCCTCGAGCAGATCAATGCCGGCATCGTCGGCCACCAGCAGCAGGTACAGCAGCACATCCGCGCACTCGTCGCGCAGCGCCGTACGGAATCCAGGATCGTTCTTCAGTGCGTCGAGCTGCGTGTCGGTCTTCCACTGCGTCAGCTCCAGCAGTTCTGCCGATTCCAGGTTCAGCGAAATGATCAGGTTCTTCAGCGTATGAAACTGCTTCCAGTCGCGCTCGTCGCGGAAGGCAAGCAGTTGCTGGCGGATCGTGTCGAGGCCCGACATCAGTTCACTCCTTTTCCTGCGTCATTGCCTGCGTCCACAGCATCGCCGCGAAATCGGCCGCCGGCATCGGCTTGCTGAACAGGAATCCCTGCATCTGGTCGCACGCCTGGTCCTTCAGGAAGTTTTCCTGTTCCATGGTCTCGACGCCTTCGGCCACGACGGTGAGGTTCAGTGTCTTGCCCATCGTGATGATCGCCTCGGTGATGGCCTTGTCGCCCGGATTGTCGACGATGTCGGAAATGAACGAGCGGTCAACCTTGAGGGTGTCGATCGGGAAGTGCTTGAGCTGGCCGAGCGCGGAATAACCCGCGCCGAAATCGTCGATGGCCAGGCGCACACCCATGCGCTTGATTTCCTTCAGCAGGTTCTGCGCGTGCTCCGGATTGTGCACCACCATGCCTTCGGTGATTTCCAGTTCCAGGAGTTCCGGCGGCATGCCGGTGCCGTGCAGGATGGCGGCAATGTCGTCGATCAGGTGTTCGTCGGCGAACTGGCGCACCGACAGGTTGACCGCCATGCATACCGGCGGCAGGCCGGCGCGTTGCCATTCCATATTCTGCGCGCAGGCCGTCTGCAGCACCCATTTGCCGATCGGGACGATGACGCCGATCTCCTCCGCCAGCGGAATGAAATGGGAGGGCGGCACATTGCCCAGTTCGTCGTTGTTCCAGCGCAGCAGGGCTTCGACGCCGGTGATCGCGCCCGTCGCCAGGTCGCGCTTGGCCTGGTAGTGCAGGGTGAACTCGTTGCGTTCCAGTGCGCGGCGCAGATTGGTTTCCAGCGTGAGCCGCTCCAGCGACTGCGTCGTGATCTCGCGCGAATAGAACTGGTAATTGTTCTTGCCCTCTTCCTTCGCGAAGTACATCGCGATGTCGGCGTTTTTCATCAGCGTCTGCTCGTCCTCTCCGTCGCGCGGATACATGGCGATGCCGATGCTCGCGCTCACGCGGCACTCGCGGCCCGCCAGCATGAACGGCCGCGCCGCCACGTCGAGGAGCTTGGCCGCCGCCGTGGCCACCGAGTCCGCCTCCGGCGTCTCATGGATCAAGGCGACAAATTCGTCGCCGCCAAGGCGGGCAATGATGTCGCTGGCCCGCAAGGCTCCCATGAAACGGGTTGCCACTTCCTGCAGCAGAGTATCCCCGACATGGTGGCCGAGCGTGTCATTGATGTACTTGAAGCGGTCGAGGTCGATGAACAGGACCGCGAAGCTGCGGTTGTACCGTTGTGCGGAGCGGATGGCGGCGGTCAGCATTTCGCTGAACATCATCCGGTTCGGCAATCCCGTCAGGCCATCGTGGGTAGCCAGGTACTGGATGCGCTCTTCGGCAAGCTTGCTGTCGGTGATCTCCCGTGCCACGCCCCGATAGCCGGTAAATGTCCCGTACGCGTCGAAGATCGGCTCGCCGCTCACACTCACGTAATACGGACTGCCATCGTCCAGCGTGCGGTGGAAGACGATGTCGCGGAACGGACGCCGTTCCGTCATCATGTCGCGGAAGGCATCCCAGCCGCGCGCAAGTTCGACACGCAGGCCGGTTTCCCATGGCGTCCTGCGCAGGAAGAAATCGCGGACCGCGTCGGAGTTGGCGTCACGGCTCTCCATGCGCGTGAAGCGGATATCCGCATCCTGCTCCCAGTACCAATCCGAAGTCAGGTTGGTCAGCGAGCGGAAGCGTGCTTCGCTCTCGCGCAGCGCCTGCTCCACCCGGCGCCGCTCGGTGACATCGCGCAGGATGCCGCAGAAACCGACCGGCTCGCCCTTGCTGTTGCGTACCAGCTGCACCGAGCCTTCGCCCGTCACCGTGGAGCCATCCTTGCGCAGCATTTGCCAGTCGAAGCTCTCGGTCGGCACACCAGTGCGATAGACGTTATTGAAGACCTCGAAGGTGCGGCCGTGGATTTCCGCCGGCTGCATGTTGCGGTTGTTCCGGCCAAGTATTTCCGATTCCCCGTAGCCGAGCATGCGGCAAAAGGCGCTGTTGCACATCACCATGGTGCCGGTGAGGTCGACTTCGTAATAGGCGTCCTGGATGCTCTCGATGATGCTGCGATAACGCGCCTCGCTCTCGCGCAGCGCCTGTTCCAGCCTGCGGTGCTGGGTCACGTCACGCATGATGCCGCGGAACCCAACCGGCTCGCCCCCGGTGTCGCGCACCAGATGTACCGAACCCTCGCCGACCACGATGCTGCCGTCCTTGCGAAGCATTTCCCAGTCAAACGCACGGATCGGTGCCCCGGTGCGGTACACCTCGTTGAAGGCCTGGTAGGTACGGGCCGAGACGTCGGTCGTCTGGAAGGCGCGGTTGTTGCGGCCGATCAGTTCATGCGCTTCGTAGCCGAGCATGCGGCAGAAGGCACTGTTGAACAGGACAAGGTTGCCCTGCAGGTCGACTTCGTAGTACGCGTCCTCGATGGTTTCGAGGATGCCGAGGGACTTTACTTCGTGGCCATGCAAGGTATCCCTGGCACAGTCCCGCCCCGCAGCGGTTTCTCCTGCCGCTGTGTCTGCCTCTCTCAATGGCGTAAGGGCTGCCAGAACCTCTTTGTTCATGCCCGGATCCTGATTTGTCTCGTCTCGGCCGTGTTAACTTGCTTTTCTGCAATTATTGCATCTTGCTGCACAAAGTGCACCGACAGCGTAACAGGAAGCATGCGGCGCGCGGTCAGATTTCCACAACCAGCCCGGGCTGGAATGCCGGATTTTCCCACTGGATCTGTTCCGGCGTGGCCGCCGCCCGCCGGTTCAGGGCATAGCCGCGGGGATTGGTGACGATGCGCGTACCGGTGACGGCATAGTCAAAACTGTCGTGCACATGCCCGTGGACCCAGAGCTCAGCCTTCCCGAGCAAGGTCGTGAGGTCGCTGACGAAGCCTGCGTTCAGCAGTTGGCCGTCGTAGCGGGGGTGGATGGAGCCCGGGTGCGGGCCGTGGTGCGTGACGACCACGGTGGGGCCGTCAAAGGGCTCGTCGAGCTTCGACGCCAGCCAGGCATGGGAAGTGTGGTGCAGCCGCATCGCGTCTACAGCCTTGAACATCCCTCGGGGAGTGCGGATGGCGCGATGGTCGAGCAGCCGATCCTCGCACTCCAGCATCGCTGCCTGTTGCAAGTCGGGAAACAGCCGGTAATCGGTCCACAAGCAGCAGCCGAGGAAGCGCACGCCGTTAAACACGAACGCATCACCTTCAAGGAAGCGCACCCTGGTGCCGGTCGCAGCCGCGCGTAAACCGGCGATTGTGTCTTCCAGCGTGTTGCCGTACGCCTCATGGTTGCCGTGCACATAGATCACCGGGACCGGCCAGTCGGAAAACGCGTCCACCGCGCCGGTTGCATGATGAATATCGCCGGCGATGATGAGCACGTCGGCACCAGCAGCGGGCTCGACGGCGCGAAAGCCGGGGAAACCTTCCTGCAACAGGTCGAGGTGGAGGTCGGAGGCGATCTGGATCTTCATTGCAATGGACGGCGGCACGGATAGTCGTCCATTGTACGTGCAGAAGAAAAAAGCCCGCAGACCTTGCGGCTGCGGGCGAAATCCAACTCTCGGAGAGTCTGGAGGAGACTTCGTATCGGGAATCGGACCCTCCCCAAGGATCCGGTTCCCGGAAATACAGTCGGGCGGGATACGCCGACCTGGTCAGGCATCAGCCGCCAGAGCTTTTGACGTTGACTTGCGTGCCCTTGGCAGCCTGGATCGCTTCATTGCGCACGTCCTCGCGGGTGCGCGTGGAAGCGACGTTGACGTGTTCGACGAATTCCGGGTTGCTCCCGACGGACTGGGCCAGTTCGTGGCGCACTTCGGCGCGGGTCTTGCCCGACGCCACATTCTTGTGCTCGACGAACTCGGTGTTCACGGCCGGCTTCGTTTCTGCAACGACTTCGGCGCGGGACTTGGTCGACGCCACGTTGGTGTGCTCGACGAACGGGTAGGTCTGGTCAGCCAGCACGGAACCGGCGGCGGTGAGCAGGGAAACGGCGGCAATAAGGTTCTTCGCATTCATTTTATAACTCCACTTTAAGTTAATGACTCCGGCGCGTCGGGCAGGACATCCTGCTTTCCTTCGCGTCCTTCGTGAGTCGCATCAGTTGTGTGCTCATCGATGAAGCACAGTCTAGCCTTCGCGCGAAACTTGAAAAACAGCAATACAGGCAATGGACCATTTCTGAATCCGAAACAATCGCCTCTTGTTTTCTTGTTCCGCTTTCTGTCTCCTTGGCACGATTTCGCAAATCGCGCACCGTGCCTCTATGCGACCGGGCATTGCGTCGATGTCCACGCGCCGCCCGGTAGCTCATATACGTCGCTTACCATCCGCCGCCGAGCGAGCGAATCAGCGCCACCGTCGTCGTTGCCCGCGCGCCGCGCAATTGGACGGCGCTGCGTTCCACCGCCGCGAGGTTGCGCTGGGCATCGATCACATCGAGGTAACTCGAGCGGCCGGCCTGGTACAGCTTGTTGGCCAGTTCTGTTGAACGTCGCGCCGACGCCACCGCGTCGTCGATGGCCTGTGCCTGGCCCGCGAGCGTGCGCAGCCCGGCCAAGTTGTCCTCGACTTCGGCGAATGCGGTCAGCACGCTCTGGCGGTATCCGGCGACGGATTCCTCCAGCGCGGCTTCGGCACGCGAAATGTTTGCCCGGTTGCGGCCGCCGTCGATGATCGGCATCGACAGCAACGCGCCGACCAGCCAAGTGCGGCTGCTCCACTTGAACACATCGGACAGGTCTTCCGACTGGCCACCGCCTGCCGCGGTCAGCCGCAGCGCGGGGAACATTGCCGACTTCGCCACGCCAATGCGCGCGTTAGACGCGATCATTGCGCGCTGTGCGGCGGCAATATCGGGACGACGCTCCAGCAAGGCAGAGGGCAGGCCGGCGGGAATGCCGGGCAATGACGACGAGGCGAGCAGCGGGTTGGTCTCGGCGCTGAATGCTGCCGCCGGCTTGCCCAGCAATACCGCGAGTGCATGCTCCAGCTGTGCGCGCTGGCGTTCCAGTGCGATTGCTTCGGAGCGCGTGGTCGACAATTCAGTCTTCGAACGCGCAAGGTCAAGTTCACCTAGGTCACCGAGGTCGAAGCGGCGCTGGTTGATGCGCACGTTTTCCTCGCGCAGGCGCACCGTCTCGTTCAGGAAAGCCAGTTCCGCATCCGTGGCACGCAGCCGGAAATACGTCTGCGCGACGTCGGCCTGCAGCGCGAGCAGCACCGAGCGGTAGGTGGCCTCGCCTGCCGCCGCGTCGGCCTGTGCCGCGCTGACGTTGTTGCCGACGCGGCCGAACAGGTCGACTTCATAGCTGGCGGTAAGCCGTCCCGTCCACGACGTGGTCGCCGGCACAGGCGTGCCTTCCGGCAGGCCGAGCGAGACCGCCGACGGGCGTCCACGCTGCGGCCCGACGTCGACGTTCACGTTCGGGATACGGTCCGACTCGGCAATGCCGGCGATGGCGCGCGCCTGCTTCACGCGGGCCGCGGCGGCGGCGAGGTTCGCGTTGGCGGCCGTGGCTTCGTCGACCAGCCTGTTGAGCGTGCTGTCGTTGAATACCTTCCACCACTCGCCGCGCGGCTGTGCTTCCGCCGGTTCGGCCGGCTTCCATTTGCCTGCATCGACGGCGGCTTCCTTGAAACCGGACGGTACTTGGACCTGCGGGTCCTTCAGCACCGGCGCCGCGCACCCGGCGAGCACCAGTGCAGCCACCATGGGCAGCAGGGAGGTTTGCAATTTGCGGATCATCACACCACTCCTTCCGGACGCGTGGCGGCCGGGACTTGTTTTTCGAAACGTTGCGCAAAGGTGCGCAGCAACACATAGAACACCGGCGTCAGGAACAGGCCGAAGAAGGTCACGCCGAGCATGCCCCAGAACACCGCGACACCCATCGCATGGCGCATTTCCGAACCGGCACCCGACGAGAACACCAGCGGCACCACGCCCATGATGAAAGCGATCGAGGTCATCAGGATCGGGCGCAGACGCAGGCGGCAGGCTTCCAGCGCGGCCTGCACCACGGTACGTCCGTGATGTTCCAGCTCGCGGGCGAATTCCACGATCAGGATCGCGTTCTTCGACGCCAGGCCGACCAGCACGAACAGTGCGATCTGCGTGAAGATGTTGTTGTCGCCACCAGTCAGCTTCACGCCGAGCAGCGCGCACAGGATCGACATCGGCACGATCAGGATCACCGCCAGCGGCAGGGTCCAGCTTTCGTACTGCGCAGCCAGCACCAGGAAGACCAGCAGCACGCACAGCGGGAAGATGAACACCATGGTGTTGCCGGCCAAAATTTCCTGGTACGTCAGCTCCGTCCATTCGTAGGTGATGCCCTTGGGCAGCACTTCCTTCGCGATGCGTTCCATCGCCGCCTGTGCCTGGCCGCTCGAGAAGCCGGGCGCGGCCGCGCCGTTGATATCGGCGGACACGTACGCGTTGTAGCGCTGCACGCGGTCGGGACCGTAGCTGTCCTTCACCTTCATCAGCGACGACAGCGGGATCATCTCGCCCTTGTTGTTGCGCACCTTCAGCTGCGCGATGTCTTCCGCGTGCGAGCGGTACGGCGCATCCGCCTGCACCTTCACCTGGTAGGTGCGGCCGAACTGGTTGAAGTCGTTCACGTACAGCGAGCCGAGGTTGATCTGCAGCGTCTGGTAGATGGTCGACAGCGGTACGCCAAGTTGCTTGGCCTTGGTGCGGTCGACGTCGGCGAACAACTGCGGCACGTTGATCTGGTAGCTCGAGAACACGCCCGCCAGTTCTGGCGTCTGCCATGCCTTCATCTGCAGTGCCTGCACCGCTTCATACAACTTGTCGTAGCCGAGGTTGCCGCGGTCTTCCACCATCAGCTTGAAGCCGCCGATGGTGCCCAGGCCATTCACAGGCGGCGGCGGGAAGACCATGATGAACGCATCCTCGATGCCGCCCAGCTTCTGGTTGATCTGCTGCGCGATCGCAGGACCGGACAGTTCCGGCGAGGTACGCTGGTCGAAGGGCTCCAGGCCGAAGAACACGATGCCCGCGTTCGGCGCATTGGTGAAGCCGTTGATCGACAGGCCCGGGAAGGCGACGGAATCCTTCACGCCCGGCACCGATTTTGCGATGTCCGACATGCGGCGGATCACCGCGTCGGTGCGGTCGAGCGAGGCGGCGTCCGGCAGTTGCGCGAAGCCGACGAGGTATTGCTTGTCCTGGCCGGGAACGAAACCGCTGGGCACAGCCTTGAACACGAACACCGCGGCGAGCGACAGCAGCGCATACACCGCCACCGAAGCGCCCTTGCGTGCCAGCACCTGCTTCACACCGCCTTCATACCGGTTCGATGCACGGCCGAAGGCGCGGTTGAACCAGCTGAAGAACGGGCCGAACACCTTGTCCATGCCGCGCGTCAGCGCATCCTTCGGCGCATCATGCGGCTTGAGCAGTGCGGCGGCGAGTGCGGGCGACAGCGTCAGCGAGTTGAACGCGGAAATCACGGTCGAGATCGCAATCGTCAGCGCGAACTGGCGATAGAACTGGCCTGACAGGCCGGACACGAAGGCGATCGGCACGAACACCGCGCACAGCACGAGGGCAATCGCGATGATGGGGCCGCTCACTTCCTTCATTGCCTGGATGGTCGCGTCGCGCGGGTTCATGCCGTAGCTGATGTTGCGTTCGACGTTCTCTACCACCACGATCGCGTCATCCACGACGATACCGATGGCGAGCACCAGGCCGAACAGCGACAGCGTATTGATTGAGAAACCGAATCCGAGCAGTACCGCGAAGGTACCAACGATGGATACCGGCACCGCGACCAGCGGGATGATGGAAGCACGCCAGGTTTGCAGGAACACGATCACCACCAGCACCACCAGCGCAATCGCTTCGAGCAGGGTCTTGATGACGGCATTGATGGACTCGCGCACGAACTGGGTCGGGTCGTACACCACGCTGTACTCGACGCCTTCCGGGAAGTCCTGCTTCAGCTCGTCCATCTTGGCGCGCACGTCGGAAGACAGTTGCAGCGCGTTGGCATTCGGCGCTTCGAAGACGGCAATGGCGGCGGCCGATTTGTTGTTCAGCAGCGAGCGCAGCGCATAGTCGGTGGAGCCGAGTTCGATGCGTGCCACATCCTTGAGCAGCGTGACCGAACCATCGGCGCCGGTGCGCACGATGATGTTGCCGAATTCTTCTTCAGACTGCAGGCGGCCCTGGGTGTTGACGACCAGCTGGAACTCCGCGTTCTTAGCCGGCGCCGCACCGATCACGCCGGCGGCCACCTGCACGTTCTGCTCGCGGATGGCCTGCACCACGTCAGAGGCGGTCATGCTGCGCTGGGCCACCTTCTGCGGATCGAGCCACACGCGCATCGCGTAGTCGCCCGCGCCGAACAGGATGACCTCGCCCATGCCCGGAATGCGCGACAGCTGGTCCTTGATGTTGAGCACCGCGTAGTTGCGCAGGTAGACGTCGTCATACCGGCCGTTCGGCGAGGACAGGTGCACCACCATGGTCAGGTTGGGCGAGCTCTTCACCGTGGTCACGCCGATCTGACGCACTTCTTCCGGCAGGCGCGGCAGCGCCCGCTGCACACGGTTCTGCACCTGGGTCTCGGCCTGTTCGACATTGGTGCCGATCTTGAAGGTGACCGTCAATGCCAGCGCGCCGTCGGAGGTCGCCTGCGAGGACATGTAGAGCATGTTCTCGACACCGTTGATCTGCTCTTCGAGCGGGGCGGCGACGGTTTCGGCGATGACCTTGGGGTTGGCGCCGGGGTACATCGCGCGCACTACCACCGAAGGCGGCACCACGTCCGGGTATTCGGAAATCGGCAGCTTGAAGATGGCCAGCACGCCGGCCACGAAAATGAGGATCGACAACACAGCCGCGAAGATCGGGCGGTCGATGAAGAATCTGGAGAAGTTCATGATGTTCTCTCTGGGTACGTTTCAGAAGCGAGAGCGATCCCGCTCCCTCTCCTTGTGGGAGAGGGAATCCATGTGTCAGGTGGTGGGTGTTTACCTGCCGGGGTTCAGGATTTCGCCTGGCTTTGATCGGCCTTCGATTCGGCTTTCGCCGGTTGCTTGTTCGGGTCCGCGTCCATCGGGATCAGTTGCGCGGTGACCGGGGAGCCGGGGCGCACGCGCTGCAGGCCGTTGACGACGATCTTCTCGCCCGGCTGCAAGCCTTCGCGCACCACGCGCAGGCCGTCGACGACAGGACCGAGCTTGACCGGACGGTATTCCGCCTTGCCTTCGCCGTTCACGACGAACACGAACTTGCGGTTCTGGTCGGTGCCGATGGCGCGTTCATTGATGAGGGCTGCCTTGGTCTCGCCGCCGGTCCCGTTGCCGCTTGCAATCTGCACGCGTGCAAACAGGCCCGGAGCGAGTTCGTGGCCGGCGTTCTTCAGCACGGCGCGCATGCGCACGCTGCCGGTCGCCGGGTCGACGCGGTTGTCGACGAATTCGAGTTTGCCTTCATGCGGGAAGCCTTCTTCATTCGCCAGGCCCACGCGCACCGTCACCGGCGTGCCCTTGCGCGCCATCGCGCCGACGCGCAGGTAGGACTGTTCATCGCCGTCGAAGCTGGCATAGATCGGGTCGGCGGAGACGACTGAGGTCAGGATCACGCTGCCGTCGACCAGATTGCCGGTGGTGACTTCCGCCTTGCTGACGCGGCCGTTGATCGGCGAATGCACCTTGGTGAAACCGAGGTTGAGCTTCGCGGATTCATAGGCGGCCTGGGCGGCGCGTGCCGTCGCTTCCAGTTCCTTCACGCTGGACGCCTTTTCATCGGCTTCGCGCTGGGCAATGGCTTTTTCGGCCACCAGCTTTTCCGCGCGGGCGAGTTCCACTTTCGCGAGGTCGGCCTTGGCGCGTGCGGCGAGCGCAGCGGCTTCAGCTCGGCTGGCTTCCGCTTCATAAGGACGGGGATCGATGACGAAGAGCACGTCGCCCTTCTTCACTTCCGCGCCCGGCTTGAAATTGATGGAGGCGATGAAGCCGGAGACACGCGGACGGACCTCGACGCGCTCGACAGCTTCCAGCCGGCCGGAAAATTCCTGGGTCTCCATGATGGACTTCTCGATCACTTCGGCGGCTGAGATCGGCGGGCCGCCCGCCGGTTGCTGGCCGAGTTCCTGTGCGTTCGGCTTGCCGCAGGCGGACAGCACCAGCGCCGCAAGGACGCTTGAGATGGTGGCGGCAGCCGCGGTGCGGGCTGCGGGGGAAAGTGTCGACAAGTGCCTCATGGTGTTCTTCCTTATTCAGTTGTTTCTGATACCGAGAGCTTCAACCCTCCCGCGATGGGAGGGTCAAGCGATTTTTTTAAAATCTTGTTCGGGGCTTTTCAGCCCGTCCAGGAATGCCGCGATCTCGTGCAGCACGGTCTCCTTCCGTGCACAGTTACATCGCGCATCCGGTTCTTCCAGTGCGATCGGCGGCAGCCGCCGCACCGTTGTCCTGATGCCGGCCGTCGCCAGCTTGGCGCCGTACTGTTCGCCTTCGTCGCGCAGCGGATCCTCGTCGGCCGAGAGGATCAGCGCCGGGGGCAATCCTTTCATGCGGCTCGATTGCATCGGGCACGCATACGGATGCGTCCGGTCCAGCGCGCGCGGCAGGTAATCGCGGTAACCCGCCGCGCAGGCATTCGCTGCACGCGCCGCCCCGCCCTGGCCGGCCACCGAGCGCATCGAGCAGGTCGTCAGGCCGGGGTCGAGCATCGGCATGATCAGGACCTGCGCGTGGAGCGCCGGACCGGCACGGTCACGGGCCATCAGCGCCGACACCGCCGCGAGGTTGCCGCCCGACTCAATGCCGGCGGTCACCAGGCGTTTGCCGTCCCATCCCAGCCGTGCGCGGTTGCGCGCCGCCCATTTCAGGACGGCATGGGCGTCTTCCACTGCCGCCGGGAACGGCTGCTGCGCCGCGGTGGTATAACTCGCCACCAATACCCGGTAGCCGGTGCGTGCCGCCAGCGCGATGGCGAATTCCTCGGCATCGTCCATTTCCGCCGTCACGAAGCCGCCATGCGGAAAGAAGACGATCAGCCCGGCATTCCCTGCCTGCGCCCCGGCGGGGGTGACCAGGCGCGCTTCCAGCTTGCCCTGCGCGCCTTGCGCTGACAGGGTTTTCACCTTTACGTCGTTGCCGAGTTGTTGCGTCTTGGTGTCCATTACCGTGCGAAGCCTTCATGTCATGCGTCGCACTATAGCTTTGTTCTAGAATGTGAATAAACAGCAATAATTCGAATTGACTGTTCAGGGTTTTGAACAATACTAGTAATGTGCACCGGCCGGCACCCCAAGCGGGTGCCGCAGTTTTCCTCATGTCCGCATTTGTCAGGAGACCTGCACCGCCCGTGTACGCCAGTGGCCACTATACGGACGGGCTACTGACAGCCTTGTGTCAGGAGGGATGCAAGATGGACAAGTTGCAGGCGATGGAAGTGTTCGTGCAGGTCGTCGATGCGGGCGGGTTTACGCGCGCCGCGGAGAACCTGAAACTGCCCAAGGCGACCGTGTCGACGCTGGTGCGCAACCTGGAAACCGTGCTGGCGGTCAAGCTGCTTAACCGCACCACGCGCCAGATCAGCCTGACGGCCGACGGCGCCGCGTATTACGAACGCTGCATGCGCATCCTCGCCGAGGTGCGCGATGCCGAGGATTCCCTGTTGAAGACGCACGCCAGCCCGAGTGGTCGGCTGCGTATCGATGTGCCGTCGGCGCTGGGACGGCATGTGCTCATGCCATCGCTGCCGCAATTCCTGGCGCGTTATCCTGACATCCACCTGGAAGTCGGCTGCAGCGACCGGCCGGTGGACCTGATCGAGGAAGGCGTCGACCTCGCGGTGCGCGGCGGCGAACTGGCCGATTCGACACTGATCGCGCGTCGCATCGGCCTGATCCATTTCGTCACCTGCGCCGCGCCGTCCTACATTGCGCTGCATGGACGGCCGCAGCATCCGCGCGACCTGCTGCAGCACGACTGCGTGAACTATTTCTCTGCCAAGACCGGCAAGATCTCCGAATGGGATTTCGCCCGCGACGGCGAGCGCATCCAGATGCGCGTGCCCGGCCGCATCGCAGTCAACGACTCGAACGCCTACCTGACCGCGACGCTGTCCGGCATGGGGGTAGCGCAGACAGGTGCCTTCGTGATGTGTCCCTACCTGCAGTCCGGGGAGCTGGAACTGCTGCTGGAAGACTGGACCATCGATCCGCTGCCGCTGCACGTGGTGTATCCGCAGAACCGCCACCTGTCTGCGAAGGTGCGCGTGTTCGTCGAATGGATTTCCGAACTGTTCGCCGACCATCCTGCAATGCACATTCGCGCCGGCCGCTGCCCGCTCACCGATGAAGGACTGGCTGCGTCGGTCGCCGAACAGGCCGTCCAGAAGGCGAGCGAGGCCACGCTGGAAGCGCGCCCCATGCCGGGTTGAGGCTTGGCTGAAATTGCTTCTTTGTTACCTTTTGTTGTTGCTTTTTGGTGGAATCGCTCTAAGGTGAGTACCATGCCCGCGTAAGCAGTTGCTGCGAGTCAACTGCCTCGGTACCATGGTCATATAAGAATAGTCATATACGGATGAGGAGACGAAGCGTTCCGCAACAGTACTGCGGACGCCGGGGGAGCCTGCGCATGCCCTGACGCCGCCCGAAAGACGTACGGAGCCTGACAAACATGGAGTTCCCGGCCCACCTTAACATCAATCAGCGCGTGCAACGGCTTCCGCGCCGCCGCGTCGCGCTCGTGCTCGGCCTGTTTGCAGCCTCGATTGCGCTGGCCGCGCCGCTTGTGCCGTACTGGCTGGTGGTGATGCTCGCGGCCGCAATCGCCGCCGCAGTGTGGATTATCGCCACCACACCGGCCATTGCCAGCGATGCCGCCCTGCGCGAATCCGAGCGCAAGTTCCGCAACTTCGTAGAGCAGTCCCTGGTCGGCCTGTACGTGGTGCAGGACGGGAAGATCGCGTACGCCAACAACAAGACTGCGGAACTCCTCGGCTACGACAGCCCGGAGCAGCTGATCGGCAAGCCCGTCAGCAGCCTGACCCATCCCGACGACGTTGATATCCTCGAGGAAAATCACCGCCGCCGCCTCACGGGCGAAGTGATGAGCATCCGCTATACCTACCGCGCCATCCGCCGCGACGGGCGCGTGGTCTGGGCGGACGTGCACGGCAGTCGTTGCGAATACGAAGGCAGGCCGGCAGTCATGGGCGTTGCCCTCGACGTCAGCCAGCAGGTCGCGTTCGAGCACCAGTCGCGCCTGGCCAACCGCGTGTTCGAGTCCGCCAGCGAAGGCATTGTCATCACCAACGCGGAATGCCGCATCGAGGCGGTCAATCCCGCCTTCACCCGCATTACCGGCTACACCGCTCAGGAATCCGTCGGCAAGCTGTCGCGGATGATGACCGGGGCGGGCGCCGAACTGAACCAGGACATGCTCACCAACCTGGCCAACAGCGGACACTGGCAGGGCGAGATGCACGACCGCCGCAAGAACGGTGACTGGTATCCGGCGTGGCTGTCGATCTCGACTGTGCGCGATGCAGAGAAAAACATCACCAATTACGTCGGCGTCTTCACTGACAACACGCGCCGCAAGGAAGACGAAACCCGCCTGCAATTCCTCGCCAGCCACGACAGCCTGACAGGCATGTGGAACCGCAGCGGCATGATGAACAAATTCAGCCTCGAGATCGAGCGCGCGCGCACCTCCGGACGCCAGCTCGCCTTGCTGTTCATCGACCTCGACCGCTTCAAGACCGTCAACGACACCCTCGGCCACCTTGCCGGTGACCAGTTGCTCGTCGCCGCCGCCGGCCGCATGCGCGCCCAGCTCAAGCCTCACGACATCGCCGCGCGCCTGGGCGGCGATGAATTCACTGTCCTGCTGGATGATCCGCACTCGATGGGTGCCGCAGCCAACCTCGCCGAACGCCTGCTGTCCGCGATGGGCCAGCCGTTTTCCATCGGCGGCCAGGAAATGTTCGTCACCGCCAGCATCGGCATCGCCTGCTACCCGGCTGACGGGCATGACGCGGCCACGTTGCTCAAGAACGCCGACGTCGCGATGTACCGTGCGAAGCAGCGCGGCAAGAACACCTTCCAGTTCTTCACCAGCGACATGAACACCCAGGCCTTCGAGCAGCTCCTGCTGGAAAACAGCCTGCGCCGCGCACTCGACCGCGGCGAGTTCGAGCTGCACTACCAGCCGCAGTTCTCCGCCACGACCGGCGCTATTGCCGGTGTCGAGGCGTTGATCCGCTGGCGGCATCCCGAACTCGGCCTGGTGCTGCCCGGCACCTTCATCTCGCTGGCCGAACAGAACGGCCTGATCGTGCCGATCGGCGCATGGGTGTTGCGTGAAGCCTGCCGTCAGGGCAAGGAGTGGCTGGATGCCGGCCTCGACTTCGGTCACATCGCGGTCAACCTCTCGGCCAAGCAGTTTTCCGCCGGCGACCTGCTCGACACGATTCGCGCCGCCCTCGACGAAAGCGGCCTGCCGGCTTCGCGCCTCGAATTCGAGATCACCGAGAGCACGATCATGCACAACCCGCCCGAAGCGGTGCGCATGCTCGACAGCATTCGCGCGATGGGCGCGGCGTTGTCGATCGATGATTTCGGCACGGGTTATTCCTCGCTGGTCAGCCTCAAGCAATACCCGCTCGACAGCCTCAAGATCGACCGCGGATTCGTGACGGGGATTCCGGGTGATGCGGATGATGTCGCGATCACGGAGGCAATCATCGCGATTGCCAACAAGATGGGATTGAAGGTGGTCGCCGAGGGCGTGGAGACGCGCGAGCAGGCGGAGTTCCTGCGTGGGGCGGGGTGCGGGGTGTTGCAGGGGTTCCTGTTGGGGAGGCCGATGCCTGCTTCGGAACTGGCGCGGTTGTTTGTGACGGCGGTGGCGGCTTGATGCCCGAATGTCGCGCGATGGGAAGGTGACCGTGCGATTCCCTTGCCCTCGACGAAACTCATGCCGCCTCTTCCTCAGGTTTGCGTGTGAGTGTTGCCGATCGCGTGCCCGGACGATAATGGGGGCGTTGCGAGATCAGGCGGTCGTCCGCACCGGCGTAGATTTTCCTGTAACGCAGATAGCCGGCACCGGCTGACAACGGTTCCCTGCCGTCGCTCTTCATTTCCGGCACTTTTCCGGTCTTCATGTAGATCTCCGCCAACTTGCGTTCCTCCGGCGTGAGCGGATCAACGCGATGATCGGCGTGCGGGTTGCGTTCGTGGTCAACCAGCATGCGTACCAGCGACTCGAGATAGTCTTTCACCTCGCTTGCCTCACGACCGGTAAGCTTGAACGCCGCGCGCGAATCGTGAACGTAGTCGTCGAAGAATTTTTCCATTCCTGCAGGCAGCACTTCCTCTCCCCAGAAGCGGGTGATTTCCATCCACTCGTTCTCCCGCCGGTTTCTGAATCCCGGCGGTTGAACGGGAATGCTCTTCCGATCGCGCCGCGTTTGTGCCCAGGTTCGTGGATCGTTCTCGTTTCCGACGGGATTCAGATAGTCGTCACGCCAGCGTTCGTATTCAGCGATCTCTTCCTCGAATTCTTCATTCGCGCATCGCAGGTCGTTCCGGTCCTCCGGCCTGGCGTCTTCGAAACTCCTTGTCTTCGCCAGCGGCGTCGGACCGGAATGACGGCGCATCTTCCGCCACAGGATGTAGAACTTGCATTGCTCGCGCATGACCTCTGTCAGCGTGCCGGTCGTGGTCCTGGCATGCGATAGATACTGATTGAATGCGTTGATGGTTTCCGGGGCGATCCTGAAGTCTTCCTTGACCGATTCCTGCTTCACCAGGTCGAGTTTCAGCGGCACGCCGGCAAGCCGTGCGGCACGGTACATGTGGGCGAGCGGAAGCCGCGACAGCATGTCGATGCCCTTCGGATCCTTGCCCTTGCCGTGTTCCTTCGGGTTGTAGCCGCCGCCGACGTCCGAGTGAACGCCGGGATAGACGATTTCAGACCGCCCTGCACCTGGTCCGTTGTTGTAGCAGATGGAGTCCAGCGGAAAGCTGCGCCGCACTTCGTGCCCGGCGACCAGATGCAGGCATTCCTTGAACTCGTGCGGCACCCGGAGACTGAGTTCAGCATCCGCCCATCCCCAGTGGCCGTTCGCCGTGTTCAGGGTATTGGCGAGGCCGACGGACGCGACAGTATCGAACAGCCCGAGAAAGTCGAAATTGACCGGAAAGCCGCCGAGGGTATGGCCAGGCCTTTTCAGCAACAGAGCGTCCAGCTTGCAGAGCGCAACCAGCCAGTTGGCGAAGACGCGCGCAGCGGCAGCACCGCGCGAAAAGCCGAAAGCGGATACATAGATTTCCTGCACCAGGGCCGGATCGGTGGCTTTCGGTTTGCTGCCGTCAGGTCCGTGCATGTTGTTCGCAATGGCACGGTGCAGCCTTTTCAAGATATCTTCGAAGGCCTTGCGGGCGGAGCGTGAAAGATAGGATTCTGGCGCGTACTCAGTCATCTCCTGCAAGGTGAGCTTGTTCAGGCTGATGGTCTTGTACAGATCCCTGGCTTCGCTGGCGCTGACGAGCAGCGTGTCTTTCTGGAAGAAGCGATGAATTGCGTTGATGGCCTGAAGGAGAGTCCAGATGATGCGCGCCTCGCCCTTGTACGCTGCCGCACCGCCCAAGGTCGCAGCGATGCCTTTACCGCCGTCGTCGACGAGGTCAAAGGCCGATCCCACGCCCGGCGTGTAGATGCGGAAGAAGTTCGTGTATTGGTCTGGCTCGTGTTCCCATTTCGGTTCGCCCGGGACAACACCATTGATGCTTTTGCCTGGGAAGCAGCTGTACAGACGGGCGACATTTGAGTGGTCGTAGCGTTTGTTCGCGATGGACTCGCCGTAGTTGTTGCGGGTGCCATCGAGGAAGAAGCCGAGGAAGAGGTTGAGGTTGCAGGATTCAGCCGGTTTGCATTTGCTTGGGCGTTCACGAGCCAAGTATTCTCGGATCTTTACTTGATCCTGATCAGAAAAGAACTTTTCCTTGTTAGAAGGATCAGCAAAAACATCCTCAAGTGGAACAGCCAGTGCCGCGTTCATGGCTTCCTCTTCATTAAGTTCTCCACACCTTTTTGCGCGTCCTCCAAGTACTCTTCGTAACGCCGTTGGACATGTTCCTTGTAGGCAGGGTCATCGGGCCCATGGAAGTTTGCGATTTCTTTCCGGCTGTGTTTTTTGTCGAATTCCCAGCTTTGCTCTAATGATTTTTTCGGATTGTCCCGGAGATTCTTAAGTAGCTTTTCAGCAGTGCGCACATCCGACTTCTCACGATCGAGATCTCTCTCCCAAAGCTTCCGTCGATATTCGAGGGTCGGCACCGGCCACCCTTTCACCTTTCCCGGCCACTTCGGATGCGGCGGCCCGTAATCGCTCGACAGCACGTCCACCGCCCCATCCTGATAGTGCACCGCCCAAATACGCCCCGGCTTGCCGTCGACATAGTGTGGCAGATCGACAATCACATCCTTCACCGGGTCACGGTACGTATCGAAAATCTGCACGCGCACCTTGATCCCCGGTTGCCATTTTTCAGGAAGCCGAAAACAGCACATGATGCCGCCGCCCGTAAAGGGATCGAGGGGTTCGGCGCCGACGCTGCGGGAATCGTTCGGGTCCGAGATGGCGTAGGTAATCGCCTGGTCGCTGTAGTTGACGCCCGAGATTTCAACGCCGACCTTCGAATCCTTTGCCAGTGGAAGGTTGCATGCGGTGAGCAGCACGCTGATAGCGATGGGAAAAGTGGTTTGGAATTTCATTTTTTCCTATGTTTGGACAAGTGCGGACAGTGTGCTTTCGATGTCGGCAAATCTGCGTTCCTTCGTTGCAAGTGACGCGAGCAGCGGAGCGCAGGCCGGGAGCTGATCGAGCTTCGGCTGTTGAAGGATGAGGCTGCACCACTGCGTGCGATCGGCGTCCGCGATGCCATAGTGATCTGCGCGTTGGAGTCCGAACGCGATAAGTTCGTGCGCATCCGCCGGATGGTAGCGACGCATCAGTGCAGGATCGTTGAGGTTCAGGTCCGCAATGATCTCGTCGGCTTCGCTGTCCTTGATCACATGCGCGCACTGCTTCTCGTCGAGGCGCACGCGTTCCAACGGTGGACAGGACAGTGACGGCAATGGCAGGTCCGCCCATTGCGCGAACCGGGTGCGATAACGCCATGCCTGTGCGGGACCGAAAAAACTGCCGTGCTGCTCGGGGGCGAGCATCTCGACAATCGCGGGCAGGCGACGCGTGTCGGGGAAGCGGAAGACGAAGGACTGTCCATCTGCATCGACGATGCACCATGGATGCAGTCGCAGCGCGAGCTCGTCAAGCGATTCGTGCGTGACGATTATCGAGAGCATCGGCAATCCATTGGTGAGTGCGAGAAGCTCGCGCCAGGCGTGCGCAGTTTCAAGGTCCAGCGGAATCAGGGTTGGGGATACGGCCTGCAGTGCTTCGTATGGGCGATCGGAAAGATCGTACAGGCTCCGAAACGGAAGGCGATACTTCCGTATTGCCGGATAACAGTGCTCGGAGAATGCGCAGTCGAGCAGGGCGATTACCTGCGTCCCCGGCCATCTTTCTGTATCCGATTCAACTTGCTTTTCAAGGTGGTCAAGCCAGTGCGGCGCGTGCTCGCCTATTATTTTCGAGTTCGTGATGTCCATCATTCTCCTTTAACCTGTCTTGGTGAATGCCGTGCCTCGTGCGAGGTTTCGCTTCAGGCAGTCGATGCAGATGCTTTTCGGAAGCTGCGGCAGGCTGGGCATGACCCGAGCGGGCCCTGTCAGATTCTTCACGCTGCCATGAATGTTGACCGGACCGGGTCCCTTCAACGTAATTGCGCCGTTTCCGATGTCAATGCGCGAGCCCCCTGCGGTGAGATGAATGCCGTTGAGGGCAGTGATCTCGATGTCGCCGTCTACAGACGTGATGCGGATGTCTTTCTTCGCAATCGCCTCGGTCTCATCGTCCTGCGCCTGGATCTGCACCTTGCCCTTGCCGGCGAAGAGTTTGATGCCGGACTTGGCGACGAACACGCTCCAGGCTTCCTTGATGGCCATCGACAGCTTGTTGCCGACCGCGATGTTCGTGTCCTGCTGGCTGGAGAGGTGGATGTGTTTGCCTGCTGCGATTTCATGGCTCTTCGGAGTCGCATTGATAATGCCTGCGGGACTGGAGAACGCGAGGATCGGTTCCTCATAGTCCGGCACCGTTGCCTTCTGTCCGGTGCCGCCTTGCTGTGTATAGGTCGTCTCTGCGACCTTGATCAGTCGTTGTGCTTCCTCGTTCGCTTCCAGCGGATCGGCGTTGTGGTCCTTCGCTGCATCGGACAGCATTTTTGACAACTCGAGGTTGT
>Ga0196981_1000315_pt1 | contig 19993 bp, 13 predicted proteins | sample S3_2013CmetaG_FD_155462 | JGI IMG/M metagenome (GOLD analysis project Ga0196981, IMG submission 155462) | Soil microbial communities from Anza Borrego desert, Southern California, United States - S3_20-13C | ecosystem: Environmental > Terrestrial > Soil > Desert | place: USA: California... | reverse complement strand
CGCAGCCACTGAACGAATTGAATAGGGTTTTCCATGACGCGCATTATAATTCGCCCCGATATGTCTGCACCCGAACACGTCCAAAAAAGTCCCCCAAAGCCGCGCCGGCCCGAGGGAAAGCCCATCGAGCCCGTCGTCCGCAACCCCTTGCCGCCGATTACCTTCCCCGAAGAGCTGCCCGTCTCGGGGCGGAGGAAGGAGATCGCGGATGCGCTTCGCGCGCACCAGGTCGTTATCGTCAGCGGCGAAACCGGCTCGGGCAAGACGACCCAGCTGCCCAAGATCTGCCTCGAACTCGGCCGCGGCCAAAAGGGCCTGATCGGCCATACCCAGCCGCGGCGGATTGCGGCCTCGTCGACCGCGAAGCGGATTGCGCAGGAGCTGGGCACCCCGCTGGGCGAGCATGTGGGCTTCAAGGTGCGTTTCACGGATACCCTATCCAAGGGTGCCTCAGTGAAGCTGATGACCGACGGCATCCTGCTCGCGGAGACCCAGACCGATCCGCTGCTGCGCCAGTACGACACGATCATCATCGACGAGGCGCATGAGCGCAGCTTGAACATCGACTTCCTGCTCGGTTACCTGAAGCAGCTCCTGCCGAAGCGACCGGACCTGAAAGTGATCATCACCTCGGCAACCATTGATGCCGACCGCTTTGCGCGGCATTTCAGCAAGGGCGACAAAGCGGCCCCGGTGATCGAGGTGTCGGGACGCCTCTATCCAGTGGAAGTGCGCTACCGTCCGGTCGAACCCACAGAGAAAACGGAAGGGAAGCCGTCCGCCCAAAAGGAGCAGCGCGACCTGATGGATGCCGTGGTCGATGCGGTGGACGAGCTTGCCCGCCTGGGTCCGGGCGACGTGCTGGTCTTCCTGCCCGGCGAGCGCGAGATCCGTGACGCCGCGGAAGCCTTGCGCAAGCATCATCCTCCGCACGTCGAAATCCTGCCGCTGTTTGCACGCCTCTCCGTGCAGGAACAGGAACGTGTGTTCAGGACATCGAATGCGCGCCGTATCGTTCTCGCCACCAACGTGGCCGAGACCTCCCTGACCGTGCCGGGCATCCGCTACGTCGTCGACACCGGTCTCGCGCGCGTCAAGCGCTACAGCTACCGAAACAAGGTCGAGCAGTTGCAGATCGAACCGGTCGCGCAATCGGCCGCGAACCAGCGCGCCGGCCGCTGCGGCCGCGTTGCTGCAGGTGTGTGCATTCGCCTCTACGACGAACAGGATTTCCAGCAGCGGCCGAAATTCGCCGATCCGGAAATCCTGCGCTCCTCGCTGGCCTCCGTCATCCTGCGGATGAAATCGCTGCGCCTGACAGACGTCGAGACCTTCCCGTTCATCGAACCCCCAATGGGTCGCGCGATCGCCGACGGCTACCAGTTGCTGCAGGAGCTTGGCGCAGTCGACGATTCGAACCAGCTGACGCCGCTCGGACGCCAGCTTGCCAAGCTGCCGCTCGACCCGCGTGTCGGGCGCATGATCCTGGCCGCTCGCGACAATGCCGCACTGTCCGAAGTTTTGATTATCGCTGCCGCATTGTCGGTGCAGGACCCGCGCGACCGTCCGATGGATGCGCAGGACGCCGCCGACAACGCACACAAGAAGTTTGCGGACGAGAAGTCCGAATTCCTCAGCTACCTGAAGATCTGGAAATGGTTCGAGGATGCCATCGAGCACAAGAAGTCGAACAAGCAACTGATGGACAACTGCCGTGCGAACTTCCTCTCGCAGCTGCGCCTGCGCGAATGGCGCGATGTGCATTCCCAGCTGCTGACGCTCGTGCGTGAGCAGGGCTGGCGGCTGAATGAGTCGCCGGCGACCTACGAGCAATTGCATACCGCGCTGCTCACCGGCCTGCTAGGCAACGTCGGTTTCAAGGCGGACGACGAACAGGTTTATCTCGGCGCGCGCGGCATCAAGTTTTACATCTGGCCCGGTTCGCACCTGGCCAAGAAGGCCGGGCGCTGGGTCATGGGCGCTGAGCTGGTCGATACCACGCGGCTTTACGCACGCTGCATCGCGCAGATTCAGCCCGAATGGCTTGAACGCGTCGGCGGACATTTGCTGAAGAAATCCTGGGGCGATCCGCGTTGGGAAAAGCGCACGGCGCAGGTGTCGGCCTACGAGCGCGCCACGCTGTACGGCCTCGTCGTCTACAGCCAGCGCAGGATCGACTTCGGGAAAATCAACCCGAAGGAAGCGCGCGAAATCTTCATACGCAGCGCACTGGTGGCCGGCGAGTTCGATACCCGCGCGCCTTTCCTCGCGCACAACCAGAAACTGGTGCGCGAGATCGAGAACCTCGAACACAAGTCGCGCCGCCTCGACGTGCTGGTGGACGAGGAACTGATCGCCGCCTTCTATGACAAGCTGATCCCGCAGGACATCCACACCGGTATCGCCTTCGAGAAATGGCTCAAGGAGGCAACGGCAAAGAATCCCAAGCTGCTGCACCTCAACCGCGACGACTTGATGCGGCATGAGGCCGCCGGCGTGACGACGGACCTGTTCCCGAAGACCATGAATGTAGCGGGTGTCGCGATGACGCTCACTTACCATTTCGAACCAGGCAGCCCGCGGGATGGTGTGACCATGACGATCCCGCTGTATGCGCTGAACCAGGTCTCCGCGGAGCGTTGCGAGTGGCTCGTCCCCGGCATGCTGAAGGAAAAGGTGCACCTGCTGCTGAAGTCCTTGCCGCAGAAGCTGCGCCGTCATTGCGTCCCGCTGCCCGACTATGCCGCCGGATTCTCCGATCGCGCCGAGTTCGGCAAGGGCAACCTGATCGACGCGGTGATCGCCGATGTGCGGGAGCAGATGAGCGTGACGGTCAAGACCACCGACTTCAAGCTGGAGACCCTGCCGGCGCACCACTTCATGAACTTCAAGGTGGTGGACGAGCACGGCAGGCAGCTCGAGATGGGCCGCAACCTGTCGTCGCTGCAGGCGGAGTTCGGCGGACAGGCGCGGGAGCAGTTCCAGAAGCTGGCGGAGAAAACGACGATCGCGCCCGTGGAGCAGGGCAGCAAGGCCGGCCCGGCCGCAGCTGCTCCGGCTGCGGCGATCTCCGAATACCAGAACCTGACGACATGGTCCTTCGGCGAACTGCCGGAACTGCTGGAAATCCAGCAGGGCAAGCAGACCCTGATTGGTTTCCCCGCGCTCGTCGACAAGCAGACGCATTGCGACCTGGAAGTGTTCGACGATCCGGCGGAAGCGGCGCGTGTGCATCAACTTGGCCTGCGCCGGCTGTTCTCGCTGCAGCTGAAAGAGCAGCTGAAGTACCTCGAGAAGAACATCCCGAACCTGCAGCAGATGGGCATGCAGTTCATGTCGCTGGGTACACAGGAAGAGTTGCGTGACCAGATCATCCAGGCCGGGCTCGAGCGTGCCTGCCTCCAGGACCCGTTGCCGAAGAACGCGGAAGAATTCAACCAGCGCAAGGATGAAGGCAAGAGCCGCCTCGGCCTGCTGGTAAATGAGATCGCACGCTTGGCCGCGCAAGTCCTTGCCGAGTACTACACACTGCCGAAGAAGCTGCAAGGGGCCAAGGCACATGCGCAGAGTGCCGCGGACATGCAGTCGCAGCTCCAGGCGCTGGTAGGCAAGCGCTTCATCGCCGAAAACGACTATACGCAGCTGGCGCATTTCCCTCGCTACCTGAAGGCAATCAACGTGCGCCTGGAAAAGCTGCGTGCCGACCCCGCGCGGGATACGCGCCTGATGGCCGAATGGTCGCAGGTGGCCGCGCCTTGGCAGCGTGCATTGAAGGACCGGCAGAAGAGCAGCGATCCGAAGATGGTCGAGTTCCGCTGGCTGCTGGAAGAACTGCGCGTTTCCCTGTTCGCACAGGAGTTGCGTACACCGATGCCGGTCTCCGTGAAGCGCCTGCAGAAGGTCTGGGAGTCCATGCAGCGCTGATCCGTTATGATGCAAGCTCTCATTGCGCAGAACTTGCAAACTGGAATGGACAGCACCGATCTCGAGGTACTCAAGGCCTGCGACGAATGGCTCGCGCAGGGCCGCCGTTGCGAACTCGTCACCGTCATCCGGACGTGGGGCGCGAGCCCGCGTCCCGCAGGCGCAATGCTTGCCATGTGCGAGGACGGCAGGGTGGTCGGATCGGTGTCAGGCGGCTGCGTCGAAGACGACCTGATCGACCGGGTGCGCAAGGAAGGCATGAAGCGCACGGCCCCTGAACTTGTCACCTACGGAATCACCGCCGAGGAAGCGCATCGCTTCGGCCTGCCCTGCGGCGGGACACTCCAGTTGGTCATCGAGCCGCTGTCCTCCCTGAGCCGCATTCCCGAGTTGCTGCAGCGTGTAGGACAGCAGGAACTCGTATCGCGTGTCCTCCATCTGTCTACCGGGGAGGTCCGGCTTGTGCGCGGCCATCCGGACCAGCAGGTTGAGGTCGTCGATGGAAAGCTCGCTACACTGTACGGTCCCCGCTGGCGCCTGCTGGTGATTGGCGCGGGGCAGCTGTCGGGGTTTCTTGCCCAGATTGCCACTGGCCTGGATTACCACGTCCTTGTCTGCGACCCGCGCGAGGAATACCGCACCGCATGGCACGTGCCCTCAGTCGAGGTTGTGCACGCGATGCCGGATGACTTCATCATCGCGCAGAAACCGGACAGCCGTTGCGCAGTCGTGGCACTCACACACGATCCGAAGCTCGACGACCTGGCGCTAATGGAAGCCTTGCGGTCAGAGGCGTTCTACGTCGGGGCTATCGGGTCGCGTGTCAACAACGCGAAGCGGCGCGAGCGACTGAAGCAGTTCGATCTGACGGACGGGCAGGTTGCCCGACTGCATGGCCCCATCGGTCTGCATATTGGCAGCCGTGTCCCCGCCGAGATAGCGATCTCGATTCTCGCGGAGATGACTGCGGTAAAGAACGGTATTTCCCTCACGGACAAGATTCCACGCAAGGCTGACATTTCCTGAACTCAGCTTTCCCAGCATTATGCTGTTCGGTTGACATTGTTCAATTGATAACGTTTTGCCGCCGGTATAGTGGTCTTCGTACATCCTCATAGAACGGGGGAAGGGAATGCAAAGACCATGAGGCACGTCATCATCGGCAACGGTCCTGCCGGCATCATCGCTGCAGAGACGATTCGAAAGAATGCGCCGTGCGATGAGATCATCATCATCGGCGACGAAGCGGAAGTGCCGTACTCGCGCATGGCCATTCCCCATCTCCTGGCAGCCAACATCAGTGAAGCCGGCACGCACCTGCGGCGCGAAAAGGACTGGTTCGCGCGCCAGCAAGTCAAGCCGGTACTCGGGCGCGCAGTCCATGTGAGCAGCCGTACGCGCACCGTCAAGATGGAAGACGGCAGTGCAATCGAATTCGACAAGCTGCTCATCGCTAGCGGCGCGTCTCCCCGCATCCCGGTCATCCCGGGGATCGATTTTCCCGGTGTCCTCCCGTGCTGGACGCTCGACGACGCGCGCCGCATCCAGAAGCTCGCACAACCCGGCGCGCGCGTCGTCCTCATCGGGGCGGGTTTCATCGGCTCCATCATCATGGAAGCGCTCCTTGCGCGCGGCGTCATGCTGACCGTTGTGGAGCGGCGCGACCGCATGTTGCCGGGCATGATGGGCAAGAAATCCGGCGACATGGTGCAGCGCTGGTGCGAGAAGAAGGGCGTCAGGATTTTCACGTCTACCAGAGTGGTGGCGATCGGCAGCAGCGACCTGGCACATGCGGGCGGGGCTCGCCTGGTCCGTCTGTCGAACCATCAGCAGATGGTTGCCGATCTCGTCGTGTTCTCCGTCGGCACCATGCCGAATGTCTCCTTCCTGAAGGGCAGCGGCATCCGGTGCCTGCAGGGCGTGGTGGTCGATGCGTCGATGCAGACCAATGTGCCGGGCGTGTATGCGGCAGGCGACTGTGCCGAGACTTACGATAACCTGGTGGGCCGTTCCATCATCTCCGGGGTGCAGCCGAACGCGGCGGACCAGGCCTACTGCGCCGCGCTGAACATGACCGGAAAACATGCATTCCAGCGCGGCGTGCGGCAGATCGATGTGGTCGACACGATGGGGCTGATCTCTTCTTCCTTCGGTAACTGGCAGGGGGTGCGCGGCGGGCAGTGGGTGGAGGTCGCCGACGAGCGCAACTTCAAGTACCTGCGCCTCGAGTTCTTCAAGGATGTGCTGATCGGCTGCAACGCGGTCGGCGTGACCGAGCACGCAACCGTCCTGCGCAGCCTGATCCAGAACCATGTCCATCTCGGCGAGTGGAAGGATCGCCTGCTGCAGGATCCGACGCGCCTGAAGGAAGCCTACGTGGCCTGCGTCGAGCAGCAGTATGTCGACGAGGCGTCCTGGTTCCACCAGCCGATGGATCGCCGGCCGGAAGTGTTCCGGCAGGCCGTCTAGGAGGCTGCGCGGCAGAAGGCGTCGAGACAAAACCGTCGAAAGCCGAGGAGCGTTTGGTGATGCGGGCAAGCCAATAGCCGCTGCTATTGGCGCCGACCGAATCGCCGAACGATACCGGCTTCTCGGCGGTTTGGGCCGACGCCTTCTGCCGCGCAGCCTCCTAGTCAATTCAATAACACTTATAGCGCCTGGAACTGATCCAGGTCAATTCCGTCCGGCCGGCCCCCAAGTTTGGTGGCTGCCGGGGTGTTTTCGCGTAAAATCGCGGGGATTCGTCGTTTGCGGGCGCCTGCCGCCCCTGCGACCGCCCCGCAATCCTTACCTCCCGCGAAAACAATGAGCATCAAATCCGACAAGTGGATCCGCCGCATGGCCGAGGAACACGGCATGATCGAACCGTACGAGCCAGGCCAGGTGCGCCACGTCGATGGCCAGAAGATCGTCAGCTACGGCACCTCGTCCTACGGCTACGATATCCGCTGCGCCGACGAATTCAAGATTTTCACCAACATCAACAGCACCATCGTCGATCCGAAGAACTTCGACGAGAAGTCGTTCGTCGATTTCAAGGGCGATGTCTGCATCATCCCGCCGAATTCCTTCGCGCTGGCGCGTACGGTCGAGTACTTCCGCATCCCGCGCAGCGTGCTGACCATCTGCCTCGGCAAGTCGACCTATGCGCGTTGCGGCATCATCGTCAATGTGACGCCGTTCGAGCCGGAGTGGGAAGGCTATGTCACGCTCGAGTTCTCCAATACCACGCCGCTGCCCGCGAAGATCTATGCCGGCGAGGGCTGCGCACAGGTGCTGTTCTTCGAGAGCGATGAAATGTGCGAGACCTCGTACAAGGACCGCGGCGGCAAGTACCAGGGCCAGCGCGGCGTGACCCTGCCCAAGACCTGAGTCTCTTCGTCGAGGGATCTTCCAAATTTTCTTTGGAGGAAGGTGCCATAGAATGCGCCGCGTGCCGCCTGCATGAGCGGCGGCTTATTCCGCAAGGCGGCACCGATGTCCCTCGACTACCAGCACATCCTCGATACCATCCACGGCGAAGTCCTGCCCTTGCTCGGGCAGGGCAAGGTCGCCGGCTACATTCCCGAACTGTCCAAGGTTTCGCCGGAACGCTTCGGCATGGCGGTGCATTGCCTGGACGGCCGGACCTATGCGGCCGGCGATGCGCAGGTGAAGTTCTCGCTGCAGAGCGTCACCAAGCTGTTCGCACTGGCGCTGGCCTTTTCCCGAGAGGGCGACGACATTTGGAGGCGTGTCGGGCGCGAGCCCTCCGGCAATCCCTTCAACTCGCTGGTGCAGCTGGAAGTGGAGCGAGGCAAGCCACGCAATCCCTTCATCAACGCCGGCGCGCTCGTCATCACCGACATCCTTGCATCGCGCTTCGTGCAGCCCGATATGGCGGTCCTGCAGTTCATGCGCCAGGTCGCCGGCGAGCAGGGCATCGAATTCGACCTGACCGTGGCGGAGTCGGAGCGGAAGACGGCCAACCGCAACAGCGCCATCGCGTATTTCATGAAGGACTTCGGCAATCTGCACAATCCGGTCGAGACGGTGATCGACAGCTACTGCCGGCAGTGCTCCATCACGATGACCTGCGCCGAACTCGCCAAGGCCGGCAGTTTCCTCGCCAACCACGGCGTCATTCCCTGGAGCGGCACGCGCATCCTCGGCCTCAGTCCGGCGAAACGCCTCAATGCATTGATGCTCACCTGCGGCACCTACGATGCGGCGGGAGACTTTGCCTTCCGCGTCGGACTGCCGGCGAAGAGCGGTGTGGGTGGCGGTATCCTCGCACTACTGCCGGGCGAGGCGTGCGTCGCGGTCTGGTCGCCGGGGCTGGACCCGAATGGCAACTCGCTGGCCGGCACCTACGCGCTGGAGCGATTCACGACGCTGACGGCGCGCTCGATCTTTTGAGCAGGCAAAAAAAACCCTCCCGTGAAAGGGAGGGGTAGGTAGGGGGTAGGGTGTTCGCTATACGTCCGCAGTACTTCAACCATCCTGCCGCCAACCCAAACTTCCCGTTGAAGGGAAGCGGCCCACCTCTGGAGACTTGAATCCTTGCACTGCGTGCGCTTGTGTGCGCACTGTCCTCGATTTCATGATGCGCGCAAAGCATCGGAAGGTCTGTTTCTGAAATGCGACTCTTGTTGCGAAATGTAAATGCCGTCAACGCAAGCTTTGAAGACGGGCAGTCAAGTTTGCGCGTGAGGTTGTCAGAAAGGGCAATGACTCGCTTGGCTCCGGGCGGTAGCATGGCGCATTACTCTCAGGGAATGTTTCCATGGACAACGCAAATATCCTCGCCGCCGTGCTCGGCATTGTCATCGGTGCAATTGCCGTGTACGGATTCGGTTACTTCAGCGGACGCCAGTACGGGTACCGGCAAGGCCTCGCCAAGGGCGAGAAGCTGTCCGGGCGGGTCCAGCACCTGAAAGGCATGACCGACGGGTACGTGATGGCCCTCCAGCACACGCCGGCGCAGCGCAACGAATACATGAACAACGTGCTGTTGAAAATCGGCGCGATGACGCCCGCCGAGGTCGAAGCCGACCGCCAGCGGCGTTTCAGGGTGCGCATGGAGGCTTGAGCTCCGGCCAGGAAGCAAAAGGTCTCGGGCAGCTGCTCTTGCAAGGCATAATGCAGGACCAGCAAGAGTTTCAACCGAGGCAAATCATGACTAAAGACGGCACCCTCTCCCCGCAAGGACTTGAAGCACTTCGCTCAAGATTCGAAGCGCAGTCGCGCAAGGCGCAGGCGTATTACACGGTCATGCACCGGGCGCGGGACATCACAGGAAACGACGACGCAGCCAGCGCGTGGATGAACGCGCCGCTGGAAAAGTTCGACGGCAAGACGCCCGCTCAACTCGTCGCCGAAGGCCGGGCGGACGACGTCCTCCGTCATATCGACGCCATCGCCGCCGGGTCTGCCGGCTGAATTCCTCACCCGCTGCCCGATTTCCCGCTCCGCTGCGGAAAGCTGGCACATAAATGCTTCCATGTGTATGATCGCCCGCGCGATAAAGCAGGCGCTTTCGCCACGTGGCACTCGCACCAGACCACAGCAGACCTTGCCTTCAATTCGGGGAAGAAATCAATGAGATTCATTCATGCGGCGGACATCCACCTGGATAGTCCCCTGACCGGCCTGAGCGCCTATCCGGACGCGCCCGCGCAGATGCTGCGCAGCGCGACCCGCGATGCGTTTACCAACCTCATCAATGAAGCGATCGAGCTGCAGGTGGACTTCGTCGTCATCGCCGGCGACCTCTATGACGGCGGCTGGAAAGACCATAACACCGGCATCTACTTCTGCCGGGAGATGGGCCGCCTGAAGAAGGCCGGCATCCCTGCCTACGTCAAGTTCGGCAACCACGACGCCGAAAGCGAGATGACCAAAAAACTGGTCCTGCCCGACAACGTGCATACCTTCGAATCCCGCAAGGCGCACACCTTCATCATCGAGGACTTGAAGGTGGCGCTGCACGGACGCAGCTTCAAGGATGCGGCGACGACCGAGAACCTGGCGCAGACCTATCCCGATCCGCTGCCAGGCATGTTCAACATCGGCGTATTGCACACCGCGCTCGGCGTGCAGTCCACGCACGCCAACTACGCGCCGTGCACGATCGATGAACTCCATGCGAAGGGCTATCAGTACTGGGCGCTCGGACATGTGCACGAATACCAGGTCTGGCAGGGGCCTTCGACCGTCGTATTTCCTGGCAACCTGCAGGGGCGTCACATCCGTGAAACCGGCCCGCGCGGCGCCGTACTCGTCACCGCGGACGAGACCGGCGTCCAGAAGATTGAACGCCTGTTCGTCGACGTACTGCGCTGGCACAGCGTGAACGTCGATGCGGCCGCATGCAGCTGCCTAGCGGATGTGGTGCACGCCATCAACAGGGAACTGGAAGGGGTGATCGAAAACAGCCCGGGCAATATGCCGTCGGCTGTCAGGATCACCATCACGGGCAAGACACCGGTACATGGCGAACTGTTCGGGATGGAAACGCAATTGCGGGCCGAGGTGCTCGCCTCGGCCGCGGCAATCGCACCTGATCGGCTCTGGATCGAAAAGGTAAAAACAAGCACGACTGCTTCCGACGAGACGAATGCCATCCGTGCCCGGGGCGACGCGCTGGCCGACCTGCAGGAGTTGTTCGAGGAGGCGCAGACCGACCCGGAATTTCTCGCCAGCCTGAAGGCCGACCTGATGACGCTGGTGTCCAAGGCGCCCCTGGAACTTCAGCATGCAGTCCCGTACTTCAAGGACATCCGCAACGGCGAACTCGCCGGACTGGTTGGCGAAGTCCGTCCCGGCCTCGTGTCGCAACTCGCAAGGATGGAGTAAGCAGCAATGCGATTGAACCGGCTCGACCTGATCAAATACGGCAAGTTCACGGATCGTTCCGTTGAATTCCCGCATTCGACACGCGACTTCCACCTCATTGTCGGCCCCAACGAAGCCGGCAAGTCGACCCTGCGCTCCGCTGTCCTCGACCTGCTGTTCGGGATACCTCCGCGCTCCGTGCATGCATTCATCCATCCGTTGAACGAGCTGCGGGTTGGCGCATCGATCGCCAACCAGAGCGGGGCGCTGGAATTCCAGCGCGCAAAGGCGCAAAAACAGACGCTGCGCACGCCATCGGACTCGGTCCTTGCAGACAATACGCTCGTGCCTTTCCTCGGCACCGCCGACAGGCATTTCTTCGACCAGATGTTCGGTCTTGACCATACCCGCCTGATCGAGGGCGGCAACAGCATTCTGAATGCGGAGAACGATGTCGGCCAAGTGTTGTTCCAGTCGGCGGCCGGCATTGCCAGTCTGGGCAGGATCAGGGATGCGCTCCTCGCTGAAGCAGACAAGCTGTGGGCGCCGAGAAAGGCCGCCGATCGCGCGTATTACAGCGCCGCCGACTTGTTCGACAAGGCCAGCGCGGCATTGAAGGAAACGACGGTTCGTACCAAGGTATGGACGGAAGCGAACGCCCGCCTGCAATCCGTAATGGATGAGCTTGGTAGCGTCGGCGAATCATTGAGGCAGCTTGAGGTCAAGCGCAGCAAGCTGGAACGCATTCGCCGCACCGCGCCGTTCCTGCATGCCGTGCGTGACATCGAGCGCCAGCTTAGTGATATCGGCCAGGTGGCGGATCTGCCGGCCGACGCCGCAGCCATCCTGGCAACCGCGGAGCGCGACTTGGCCACGGCACGGCAACTGCTCGACCTGCGCAGCGGGGAAGCCGACAAGGCGCAGGAAGAACTCGCGGGCATCCAGCTCGACCACGCCGTCCTGGAAGTCGAATCCGACATCATGATGCTCGAGGAATGCCGCGTGCGCTATGCGACCTACGAGCGCGATATCGGCAAGCGGCAGGAAGAGATCAATGCGCTGCAGGCGGACATCCGCAAGGCATGCGCGCAACTTGGATGGGAGGCTGCATCCGAGGAAGAGCTTGGTGCGCGCCTGCCATCCGTACTGGTGCGCCGGGAACTGTCGCGCCTGTCGCAGGCGCACAGCGGATTGACGCAGGCGCTGCGCGCTGCGGAACAGGCCGAGAAGGCAAAGGCATCCGAAATACAGCAGCTGGAGCAGGACCTGGCCGGAATGCAAACCGGCGAGGTCCGGCCTACATTGCGCGCAGCGCTTGCGAGCGCACGCAGCCTCGGCGACGCAGAGGCCGCGATGCAGAAACAGCAAAGCCAGCTTGCAAAGGCCAGGACTGCGCTCGGCACGGCGGAGCTGGCGCTGGGTCGATGGAACAGGCCGGTTGCCGAGCTGGCTGCAATGGAGTTGCCGGGGCCGGAGGAGATCCAGCATGTGATCCAGGACCGGCTCACGCTGGTCAACGACAGGAAGGCACTGGAACAACGCATCCAGGACCAGGCCGGCGCGGTATCGATGCTGAAGCTCAAGATCTCCCAGCTCACCGAATTGCATCAGCCGACGCCGCCGGAAGCGGTGTTGGAGGCGCGGCAGGAACGCGACGCCTCCTGGCTGGCGATCAAGTCCGGGACGGTCAGCGTTCAGGAAGGCGCGGAACAGTTCGAAGCGCAGGTCCAGGGCGCGGATGCGCTGGCCGACAAGCGGCTCGACAATGTCGAAGCGGCGGCGCAGCTGCAGAGCCACCAGCATCAGCTCCAGGCGGCCATCCACCAGCAATCGCTCCTCGACGAGCAGCGGTCCCAACTGATTGAGCAGCTGGGCCAGTTCGACAAGATGTGGGCAGAGATGGCAACTGCCGTCGGTCTGCATGGCATGAAGCTGGAAAATATCACCGACTGGATCGCCAAGCGGGATAAGCTCATCGGGCTCGCGGCGGAATGCCAGGAGGTGCAGGACAGCGCCGATGCCCAGTCGCGCCAGGTCCAGGAGCATCGGCAGGCGTTGACGGCTGCGTTGCGCGATGCGGGGCTGCACGTTGAGGATACGGAAAAACTGATCGCGCTCTGCGTTCTTGCCGAACAACATATCCAGGTGCTCGACGGCACCAGGGTGCGTCGCGAAACCCTGGAAGGGCAGTTGAAGGCGGCAAAGGCACAGGCCCAGACCCTCACGCAAACGGCGGCCGATGCACGGGCTGCCGTAGCCAACTGGAAGGAAGAATGGTCGCGGGCACTGGCGGCGGCAGGACTGGCGCAGGAGAGTACGGTGGGTACGGTCGGCGGCGCGCTGGAGCTGTTCACGTCGCTCGATGAACTGCTGGGCAAGGTGCGGCAGATCCGCGTGGAACGCATCTTCGCGATGAAGGCCGACCTGGAGAAATTCGCCGAGGAAGCACAGCGCCTGGCGCAGCACTTCGGCAGCGAGTTCGATGGCGTTGCGCCGAACCAGATGGCGCAGGAGCTGGCGAAACGGCTGGCCCGTGCGAAGGAAGCGCGAACCGAGGCAAACCGCTTGAAAGAGACCATCCGGGTTGCGAAGGAGCAGGCGAAAAGCGCACAGGAATCGATTGAAACAGCCAATGCCAGCCTGAAGCCGTTGATGGAAAGGGCTGGCGTCGATTCCCGCTCCGCGCTTGCCGAGGCCATTTCGCGCGCCGATGCGCATCGCCGTTGCATGCTCGATCTGGCCAAGGCAAAGGCCCAGCTCGTCGACGGCGGTGACGGACTGACGCGCGAACAGTTGGAACAGGAAATCGACGGTGCCGACCTCTCGCAGGTGACGGCCGAGCTGGAACACACGACTGCGGAACACGCCGCTGCAGTCCAGCGCCAGGCAGCGCTCTCCGCCGAAAAGGAAAATGCCGGCAGCGCATTGGGATCGATCGGCGGCTCCGGCGCAGCTGCCATGGCCGAGGCGCAGCGGCAGGAAGCGCTTGCGCAGATGGCAGATGCAGCGGAACGCTACGTCAAGGTCTTCACTGCGGCAAAGCTCCTTCGCTGGTCCATCGACCGGTACCGGCAGGAGAAGCAGGGGCCGATGCTTGGCCGTGCCAGCGCAATCTTCGCGCAGCTCACGCAAGGCATGTTCAACCGGCTGGTCGTGGATTTCGACGCGCAGCCGATGACGCTGCACGGCCAGCGCATGGACGGCAAGCTGGTGGGAATTTCCGGCATGAGTGACGGCACGCGCGACCAGCTGTACCTGGCATTGCGGCTCGCAGCGCTGGAAATGCACCTGGAGAAAGCGCCGCCCTTGCCGTTCATTGCGGACGACCTGTTCATCAATTACGACGACGGGCGTTCGAAGGCCGGCTTCGAAGCGCTCGCTTCACTGTCTGAAAAAACGCAGGTGATTTACCTGACCCACCATGAGCACCTGGTGGAGCCGGTGCGCGATGTCTTTGGCAAGGACGTGTCCGTCGTGTACCTGTAGCAGCGGCAGCCTGGATGGAGCGAAAGATACGTCAATACTTCCGCTTGTTCAGGCTTTCCCACCAGTCCAGCGCAGCTTCAGGCCGGCAGGGTAGACGGACGTCGTTCCCGCCCGTAAAGGCAACCCATTGAGGCAGGAGTTCTTCGCTGACCGCAGTCAGGAGGGCCACGTCCGCCACGACGGCGGCTGCCATTTCGGCACGCATGCCGTCGCCTCCCGCCTCCTGCGCGCCGAACTTGTTGAATATTGCGAGCTGGGGTTTGCCGTCGATGGCCTGGCGCACCTCGGCCGCGGCCTCCGCAAGCGCTCCAGTATCGAGTTTGCAGCTACCCGCCTTGGCGAGCGGCTGGGAAATCGACAGGCGCCTGCCTGACGGGAAAATCTCGAGGGACATCTGGCAGGGGCCATCGTGATGCTGGACCGCACCCGCCACGACCACGTCTTTCGCGCGAAGCAGGTGCGCGACCTGGACCAGCAGCGACGATGCGTCCTCGTCCGGACGATAGACAAATGCAGCGATCGGCGGAAATTGTTTTGTGTGCTTGCCTGGCATACGGCTTTCCTTTGAGCCTTGTGTGAGCTGGTCTCCAGCGGTCGCGATCGGCCAGCTTGATCCAGTGGGCATAAGGATAGCCGAGCAGGTGCCGCCTTGCACCTGTTCCACGAAGCAGGCGCTTCTGCCGGGTACGAGGGTCAGGAAAGTTTTGCTGTTGCGTCGTTTCCCGCCTATTGTGAGAAATTGACCTGCAAGGAGGCGACGATGTTTCGAACGAGACTGGCAGGGCGGGGCGCTGCACTACTCGCGGCAATCGGACTTTTCAGCCTGCACGGCATTGCTTCCGCTGAGAATGTGTTTTCTGTCTACAGCGGTTCTTCCTGGACACGAAACAGCGACTTGAGGATTTCGCAACCAGGAGCGGGCACGGCGCTGACGCTGCAGGATGTGGAATGGGGCGCAGATCCGCTGAAGGCCGCGCCCTACTATGGCCTTCGTTTTACCCATTTTCATGAGCGGTATCGGAACTGGGGCGGGGCGATCGACTTTACCCATTACAAGATGTACGGGAAGACCGAGCGCGTCGTGCCGGTGCAAGGCACATGGAAGGGCGCGCCGACAAACGGTACAGGACGCATGGACCAGTACGTACAGCGCTTTGAAATTTCGCACGGCGTGAATGTCCTCAGCATCAACGGGATCTATCGCTGGCTGGACCTCGGTTTCGCAAGAGGACGCGTGCAGCCGTATGTCGGCGCCGGGTTGGCGTACTACCGGCCGCATTCGGAAAACGTCGTGGACAATGCGCCGCACGAGTCGGGGTACCAGGCGTCGGGTTTCGGATTCCAGGTGCTGGGCGGCGCCCACTATCGATTCACGGACAGGATAGGCGCATTTGTCGAGGCCAAGTTCAACAGAGGCACGGCCGAAGTGGGGATCGCCAACGGGGAGGCGGAAACGCGCGTGCGCACCTTCCACGCCGTGGCCGGACTGAGCTACAGTTTTTGACGCTTCGGCGCGGCTTCCTTCAAAAGTAAAAAAGCCACGGATCGCTCCGTGGCTTTTTCATCTTCGGCCCATCGACGACGTCGCGTACCCTTCGTCTTACTTCACGCAGTCGACGTAGTAACCGCGCTTGCCATCCACGTCCTGCGTCACGAGACCATGCACGTCGGTCTCGAAGCCGGGGAAGCGCTCGTTGAAGTCGCGCGCAAACTTCAGGTAGTCGACGATGGTCTTGTTGAAGCGCTCGCCCGGGATCAGCAGCGGAATGCCGGGCGGGTAGGGCGTCAGCAGGATCGCGGTGACGCGGCCTTCGAGTTCTTCGATCGCCACGCGCTCGATCTCGCGGTGCGCCATCTTCGCGAACGCATCGGACGGCTTCATCGCCGGCTGCATGTCGGACAGGTACATTTCCATCGTCAGGCGTGCGACGTCGTAGGTCTTGTACATGTCGTGGATGCTGTGGCAGAGCTCGCGCAGGCCGACGCGCTCGTAGCGGGGATTCGCAGCGGCGAATTCCGGCAGGATGCGCCAGATCGGCTGGTTCTTGTCGTAATCGTCCTTGAACTGCTGCAGCGCAGTCAGCAGCGTGTTCCAGCGGCCCTTGGTGATGCCGATGGTGAACATGATGAAGAACGAATACAGGCCGCACTTCTCGACGATGACGCCGTGCTCGGCCAGGTACTTAGTAACGATCGACGCCGGGATGCCGGTCTCGCCGAACTTGCCGTCGAGCGCCAGGCCCGGGGTGACGATGGTCGCCTTGATCGGGTCGAGCATGTTGAAGCCGGGCGCCAGCTTGCCGAAGCCGTGCCAGTCGTCTTCTGCGCGGATCATCCAGTCCTCGCGCGAGCCCATGCCTTCTTCCGAGAACTTGTCCGGACCCCAGACCTGGAACCACCAGTCCTGGCCCCATTCCTCGTCGACCTTGCGCATCGCGCGGCGGAAGTCGAGCGCCTCGAGGATGCTCTCCTCGACCAGCGCGGTGCCGCCCGGCGGTTCCATCATTGCTGCCGCGATGTCGCAGGAGGCGATGATCGCGTACTGCGGCGAGGTGGAGGTGTGCATCAGGTAGGCTTCGTTGAACATGTCCTGGTCGAGCTTCACCGTCTGCGAATCGCGCACCAGGATCTGCGAGGCCTGCGACAGGCCGGCCAGCAGCTTATGGGTCGACTGCGTCGAGAAGATCAGCGACTCCTTGGCGCGCGGACGGTCCTTGCCGATCGCGTGCATGTTCTTGTAGAAGTCGTGGAAGGTCGCATGCGGCAGCCAGGCTTCGTCGAAGTGGAGCGTGTCGATCTTCCCGTCGAGCATTTCCTTGATGGTCTCGACGTTGTACAGCACGCCGTCGTAGGTCGACTGCGTGATGGTCAGGATGCGGGGCTTCTTGTTCACCGCTTCGCGCGCGAACGGGTTGGCCTCGATCTTCTTCATGATGTTCTCGATCTTGAATTCTTCGAGCGGGATCGGGCCGATAATGCCGAGGTGGTTACGCGTCGGCATCAGGAACACCGGGATCGCGCCGGTCATGATGATCGAGTGCAGGATGGACTTGTGGCAGTTGCGGTCGACGACGACGATGTCGCCGGGGCCGACGGTGGAGTGCCAGACCATCTTGTTGGAAGTCGAGGTGCCATTGGTGACGAAGTAGCAATGGTCCGCATTGAAGATGCGTGCGGCATTGCGCTCCGAGGCGGCTACCGGACCTGTGTGGTCGAGCAGCTGGCCGAGTTCTTCCACGGCGTTGCAGACGTCGGCGCGCAGCATGTTCTCGCCGAAGAACTGGTGGAACATCTGGCCGATCGGCGACTTGAGGAAGGCCACGCCGCCGGAGTGGCCGGGGCAGTGCCAGGAGTACGAACCGTCCTTCGCGTAGTGCACCAGTGCGCGGAAGAAGGGCGGCGCCAGGCTGTCAAGGTAGGACTTCGCTTCGCGGATGATGTGGCGCGCGACGAACTCCGGGGTGTCCTCGAACATATGGATGAAGCCGTGCAGCTCGCGCAGGATATCGTTCGGGATGTGGCGCGAGGTGCGGGTTTCGCCGTACAGATAAATCGGGATGTCGGCGTTTTTGTAGCGGATCTCTTCCACGAAGGCACGCAGGGATTTCAGTGCCGCGTCGGTTTCTTCCGAGGTGCCGCCGCCGAATTCTTCATCGTCGATCGACAGGATGAAGGCGGACGCGCGCGATTGCTGTTGTGCGAACTGCGACAGATCGCCGTAGCTGGTCACGCCCAGGACTTCCATGCCTTCTTGTTCCATTGCTTCGGCAAGTGCGCGGATGCCGAGGCCGGACGTGTTTTCGGAGCGGAAGTCTTCGTCGATGATGACGATAGGGAAGCGGAATTTCATGTGGTCTCCAGTATGGACAAGATGCTAGGGAGACGCCTGGGCGGGAAAGCTTGCGCGCCGAAAAAAGAAAAACCGAATTTTCGCAGATATGACGGGAGCGTGCGCAAAATGGCCGCGATTTTACAAAGATAATAGAAAGTTGTTGTTTTGATATGGGTGCGCCGTGCTCCCTGCCACGGCGTGATCGGCGCTCAGCTCGGGTAGATCGCCTGCTCGGCGGCGATATCCACGCCCCGCGGCGGTGCGCTGCCTTCGATGTGTCTCTTCATGCGCAGCAGGTCTTCTTCCAGCTGGTGCTTCGGATTGCCATTGAACAGAGTGGCAACGGCGTCGCCTACCACTCCGGCAGGCGGCCGGTAGGTCATGTGTACGGAAACCCTCGTGCCGTCCCCTGCCGGTTCGAAGCGAACACGCCCGGTATGCCCGACCTCGGCCTCTTGCGTGGTGCGCCAGGCAAGTGTCCGCGGCCGGTCGCTTTCCGTCACCATGGCATCCCATTCGATGCGCGTCCCGGCCGGCCCGCTGACGACCCAATGCGAGTGTCCGTTGCCCGTGTCGCGCACCTCGAGGACGTTGGACATGAATTGCGGGAAGTTTTCGTAGGCCGACCAGGCGTCAAAGACAGCTTCAGGCGCTGCCTCGATATAGACGGTCTTGTGCAGTTCGATGGTCTGCACACTGTGCCTTGCCGATCCCTGCCGACCTTTCATGTTTGCCATGCCGCGCGCCAGCAGGCCGATGCCTACGGCTGCAGCGGCGAGTCCCAGCGCGGAACGCTGGCGCAGGCCGTAAGCGCCCAGCGCACCGCCACCGACAGTTGCTACCGCGCGCCATGCCGGCGGCCAGTTTGCCTGCATGATCGAGGTATGGCGCTGCCTCGGACGCCCTTCGCCCTGCAGCGAGGGCACACCTTCCGCGCGTTCATGCACCTGCAGTGCATCGTCGATACTGCGTACGCCGGAAACCGAGCGGACGGCTGCCAGCAGTTGTGCTTTCTCATGGGCGAATACGGGGCCGTTCAGAATGATGCTGCCGTCCTCGGCATGCACCTTGATCGCGTGAGGATGAGACACGGCACGGCCTACCATGGAGCGCACGCGCTCGACCAGCAGTTCGTCGCCAGTCGCCCTTTCGCGCCGTGAAAACAAGCGGCCGGTCTTCGCACGCACGCCTTGCATGCGATTGGCGAAGTCGCGCGACGCGGTACCAATGACCCCCTGGGAGCGGTGCGCCGTGCTCACCACCTTGTCCCGGATGAGTGCGCGGCGACGCCGGCCGCGGTCGGGATCGGACAGATACATGGCCGCCGCACCGATTGCCGCGCCAGCCAGCCATTTTCCCCATGCTTGCGATGTTGCCGACTCCTGGTCCATGACGATCTCCTTTTCTTCGTTGAGGGAAATGTGCAGCCGGTCAATGCCGGCCAACCGGCCGCAGGCGGATAAATGAGACAGGCAGGGAAGGGAGGAGTTGCCCGGCGAATGCCGGGCCGGGAGGAAATTACAAATGCAGCCAGGCAAGCACGCCGAGGCCGAGACCGGCAGCGGCGACGCCATAGGACGCGTATTCGAGCCACTTCTTGCGCGTGAGCAGGGTGATGGCGGCCAGCGAGACGGCGATCTGCTCCGCCGTCATTGCCTGCGCCCAGCGGTGGTGCTGGTGCATCTGCTCATCGGATTGCTTGTCCCAGTTCACCGCAGAGACCTCGAGCTCTTCGGCCTTGGCCTTGATCTCGGCCTTTTCCGACTTGTAACGCTCGACCTCGGCCTTGTATTTCTCGGTGTCGACACCTGGCAGGCTCATGGCCAGCTCGGCCAGGTTCTGCTTGTTGGACTTGGCCTGGTAGTAGTTCCACTGGTTGGATGCCTCGGTCTTCTTGATCGCTGCATTGTTCTTGTACAGCGCGGCATTGTTCTG
>Ga0196981_1000314_pt1 | contig 20168 bp, 36 predicted proteins | sample S3_2013CmetaG_FD_155462 | JGI IMG/M metagenome (GOLD analysis project Ga0196981, IMG submission 155462) | Soil microbial communities from Anza Borrego desert, Southern California, United States - S3_20-13C | ecosystem: Environmental > Terrestrial > Soil > Desert | place: USA: California... | reverse complement strand
GTCTCGGGGGGGGGGGGGGGGGCGGCGGGGGGGCTCTTGCCTCGGAATGCGTCGCTGAAGGCGCGGCCGATTTCTGGCGCAAGCTCTGTTACCGGCACTGTTCTCACGACAGCGACATGGCCGGGTATCCCTTCCCACTCCGGGTCCATCGCGGCTCTGCGCTCGCGCTCCCTTCGGTTTTCCTCTTCCTCCCGATCCTCAAAAATTTCCTCTCCTCCTCTCTCAGGAGCCTTGACGGGCTCAGCCGGTGGCGCTACACTCACGCGCGCGGCTGTGGCAGAAGCCTGATCTTCCTCTTCAGAGAGAGAGAGAGGAGAGGAGTTAACTGTAACTAAGAGAGTAAGATCCGGATCTTGTGGGGTCAAAGCTTGAGCCCCCTCAGAATCTGACCCCCTAGATTTTGATCCCCCATTATCACCGGGTTTGAGGGGGGCGACGGGTGGGGGGTCAAACTTTGACCCCCCCCCTTTTTTCTTCTTGGCCTGGGCCTGCTTCTGCCTTTGGACGGCAGATTTTGTTGTGACCATGATGAACTCATCGACTGTAATAAATCCTTCATCCAACAGGCTCAGTTGCTCGAGATTTTCCTGGTTCCTGAGCATGACCACGCGCCGCTGATGACCGGGCCGGCCGAGCATGCGAACGAGGATCCTGCCGTTTTTCTGGGCGTCCTCCAGGCCTTTCAAGACACTGTTTTCCGACATGCCGGTAAGCTCGACCAGCTGGCTCATGCTCAGAATGTCAGCGTGCTTTGAATAGCCGTAGGTTTTTCTGAAGATAGCGTCCATCACCTTGAGCTCGGCCAGGGTTTTGATGGTGCGCAAGTCCTCGTCATAAAATTCATTGGGGACGGTGGTGCCATTGGGAGTTCTGTAAGGCGCGTCTCTCATGCTCCGACATCCTCCGAGATGGTGACATAGCCCCAATCTTCCAGTTCGCGGGCATAGGCCATCACCGTGTCGGCATCATCAGGGCCATAGGTCAGCACTTCATCAAGGGTGAAAACAGTTTGGGGCTGGCGCGAGGCCAGGCCGCAGCCAAGCCCCAATGCGCCGAATGAAAGGCACTTTTCGCCAGCAAGCCGGCAATCAGCATCTTTCCGGGCAAAGGTTTCGTAATCGGTTTGAATGTGGGAGGTGATGATAATCATGTCGCTGCTCCTTCGGTGGTAGATCCCACTGAGGGCACCTGGGAAATAGGAACAGCAGCCAGAGAATTGCACAAAAGCCGAAAATAGGCTACTATGCATTTATGAAGTTTTTCTAGCCGCTCGCTGCTCGACTTACCAGGTTCACGCAGTGGGCGGTTAACCGTTTTTTGGGCGGTTAACGATCCCAGTCTACCATTTTTGACACGCAGATCAAGTCTTTCAAAAACCACTGTACACTGACCTTCTTTCCTTATTCTTAACCATTCAGCACAGATCTCCTGTGCCAATCTCCAGACATACACGTTATCAGCTGGGTGTGCTGCCTTTTATCTTAACGGGCCGTTTCGATCTGTCAAGACGGAAAGCGGCGTCCTGAAAGGGTTTTAGCCTTTCCTTTACTCGGCGGGCTGGGTTCTGGCTCCGCGAATCGATGTACTGAGTGACACTAGGTTAAATCTACAAAAAGGTTTTTTCTCCTCTCTTTTCTCAGGCTCCCATCCGCCGATCCCAGCCCTCGGCCTGGCGCTCGCAGCGGATCGGCCGGGCCCGCTGGCGTCGCGTCCTGCGCCGGGGCGTCTCAGCCGGCGGCGCAGGGGCAGCGGCCTTGGCCTGGGCCATGGCGAGCAGGACGGATTGATAAACGCTCATGAAACCTCCGAAAACAGCGATAGCTGCTCAGGCGGTCGCTCGCCGCGAAACCAGGCCGCATGGCGCTGCATGATCGGCTGCAGATCGGGCCGGGCCGGGACTTTGGCAGGCTTGATCCAGACGCATTCGGTGCGGCCGGCATCGTCGCGCGCGGCGCTGGCCTGGGCATGATCGCGATCGGCGCCGACTATGCCACGGCTGCTGGTGACGGCTTCGAACTGGTGCTTTTCCCAGTCGGCCGGAACCGCCGGGTTGTCGTAGCAGGACAGCACCACGGCGCCCTGGCAGTCCTGCAGGGCTGCCAGCAGCTGCTCAAAATCAGCCTGGGTGAATCCGCCATAGTGGCCCTGTTCCGTTTCGGGGTAGGGCGGATCCACATAAAAACAGGTCTGCGGGGAATCCCATCGATTGATAACCTCGAGAGCAGGCTCAGACTCGATGTGAACGGAGCGCAAACGATCTGCATAACTATTTACCCGGGCCTGAGCCCGAGCAAAAGAATCAGCGACGTTTTTTGTTATAACGCCCGTGCCCCAGCCACCTCCCGCCTTCTTCGCGAAGGACATGCTGATATTCACGAACCAGGCCCACGCCATCAGCACGGGATCATCCACCGGGCCCTTGCACAAGGCCAGGGCGCGGGCGTATTCAGACCGGCTGTAGAGCGTGTACGCCAGCCGCTCGCGCAGCGAGCGGCTTTGCTCTGGATCCTGCAGCACGCGGAAAAACCCGATCAGCAGTTCATTTTTATCGTTGATGACCTCTCGGTAGTGGGTGGATGCGCCCGCGGGAATCCCCTTCTCAAAGAACACGGCGCCCGAGCCCAGGTACGGCTCGACATAGACCGTGTGCGGAGGCAGCAGCGGCACGATTTTAGGAGCCAGCCGCTGCTTGCCGCCGTAGTAGGAGAAGGGTGGGCGCATGGATGAGCTCACTGGCGAATCTGTCCAGAAAAGGATGCATTCAGCGAGCGGTTGGCCGCCTGCCGGCGCTCGAGCTCGTCGGCCACGCCCTGGCGCACGGCCTCTTGAAGGCGGGACTCTTCGGCCTCCTGGGCTTTCTCGGCCTGGTCGCCGCCCTCGCCGATCAGGATCATGGCGGCCTTGTCGAGGTTGACCCAGGCGCAGCCCTTGGCGTGGGGGATCAGAATGGATTTCCGAGCCTGCAGCGCCGTTTCCACGATCTCCGCGCCGTCCTGCAGGTAGCGCTCAAGGGCGGAAGCATCCAGCCTCTGAGCCAGCCGCTGGGCGACATCCTCGGTCAGGCGCAGGCGGCAGCCCTCCTCCTCGAGGAAAACGATCGTGGCCGCGTGGGTGAAGGGATCGGGGTCAGACATGGGCAGGCTCCTTTTCTTTCTCAGGCTTGAAACAGCGGTAGCTGGCTGGTGGGCTCGGCCACGCCCGCGAGTCGGGCGCGGGCAATAGCGGCGTACTCGTGGGACAGCTCGATCCCGGTGAAGCTCTGCCCGAGCTCGAGCGCGGCCTGGCCCGAGGTGCCGGATCCCGCGAAGGGATCCAGAATCCGCGAGCCGGTCGGCACGGTCTCGAGCAGATGGCGATAGAGCTGGACCGGCTTCTCGGTTGGGTGGCTTTTCTCGGCTACGCGCACGGGCAGGGAAATAGAGCCGTCGAAGCTGTGCCGCCTGTGCTGCGGAGCAGCACAGGCGGCCTTCGTGCCCCACAGGATGTACTCGCACTGGTGGCGGAAATAGCCCGGGTGCGGCAGGCGCGAGCTCGGCCCCTTGTCCCAGCTGATCATCCCACGCCAGACATAGCCGCCAACCTGCAGCGCATCGGCTGCGTTGGTCAACTGGCGCCAGTCGGTGAAGATGAAGAAATAGCCCTGGTCCCGCGTGACGCGATGGCATTCGCTGATCCACATGTGCGCCCAGCGGTGCCAGGCGTGCGAGTCCCTGCTGTCGCCGTGGATTTCGGGATACTCGCCGTTGACATACTTCTTGTTGCTCGAGCCCTGGACCCGATCCGAGCGGAAGGCCCCGCCGCTGGAGTAGGGCGGATCGGCCACGACGGCATCGAAGTGATCGTCGGGGTAGCGATCGAGCAGGCGCAGGCAATCGCCCTGCAGGATCTCGAAGCGGGGATCGGTTGTCATGCTGGCACCTCGCTGAAATCCAGGGGTAACTCCTGAATCCTTTGTGCTGCCTGTATCCGGTTGCGAGCGATCTGGAAGTAATCCTCGCTTCTTTCAATCCCGATAAACCCTCGGCCGGTTTTGTGGCAGGCTACGCCTGTGGTGCCCGAGCCCATAAACGGATCCAGCACCGTGTCACCAGGCTTGGTGACAAGTCCGATCAGATGCTCCAGCAGGGTCACGGGTTTCTCCGCAGGATGCTCAGTCGTTTTGTTGTTGGCTGCCTGCCATTTGCACAGATAAAGATCCTCGGCTGAGCGATTGTCTATTGCGGCATCAGGCCGAGCGCTGAACATGACGATTTCATAGGTTGGTCGCAACTGGTTCGGGGCAGACGGCCCGATCCAATCCTTGTCCCATACCAAGCAGGAGCTTGCTGGAATCCCAGCCTTGGATAGCGCATACAGCATGGTCGGGATGGATCGCCAGTTGCCAAAGGTCAGCAAATACCCGGTACTTTTGAGCTTGCGCCAGCATTCGGCGTACCAGGCCGAGAACCAGAAGGCTGCGTTTTCCATATCGGCCCAGGTGCCCGATTTTGCGGATGGGTTCCCGATGCTGATCGCGCCAATCATGTAGGGCGGATCTGTTATCACGGCATCCACGCTGCAAGCCTCGATCTGTTTCATCTTTTCCAAGCAGTCTCCCTGAATCAGATCACACCTCATCAGGCCGCCTCCTGCAGCATCGGCTGCTGCACTTCTTCGCGCCACACATCGAGAATGGCCCCGAAGGGAGCGAAATTTGCTCTGAACCGATCGATATGGGGCCCGAAGTACAGCACGGACTGTCCTTGAAGGGGCTTGTTGACCGGCTTCCCCTCGCTATTGAGAAAGGGAATCCGGGATTTGGGCAGGCAGATAGCCGCGGCCGCGCTCAGCAGAGTCTGAAAAAAGCCGGTTTCGGTGGCATTGTTCACGAGTACGATCGCCTGCTGGAACTCGCCCGCCTGGTGCTTCTCGACCAGAGCAAAGGCGAAGTCCTCGATCAGGCCGCGCCCATACGGCGGATTCAGCCAGACATTGCCGCGCCATTCCTGCTTAAGCCCGTTCTGCTCAGCGGTGAAATACTGGGCCGCCTTGATCACGTGCTGGTTCGCAAAATCGTTGCTGGCCGGATCCGTGTCGATGCTGCCCATGCAGGCCCGCGCAGCTTCAATGTACTCGGGCGGCGTATACCACTCGTTATTCCCTGAGTTGTGGCTGACATGGGGTTTCCCGCTGCCGATGGCCTCGTGGACCGTCCTGGCCTCGCCGGCTTCGATCCGGCCGTAGGCGATCCGCTGCTCCTCCTGGGGCAGGCGCGAGAGCTCGAGCAGCTGCGTCACGCTGTCGGCCAGCGGCGTGTCGGCGATGGCCTCGGCCACATCCGGCGCCAATCCGGCGGCGATCTGCTTGCGCTGCTGGTAGCTGCGCTCGCTCAGCCCGATCTCGGCGGCCAGATCGGCGGTCGTGCGCAAAGGTGAAACTATTTCACCTTTGCCGTCCCCCTCGGCGGGGGCCTGGCTGCGCCGGCCGCAGGGGGCGCGCTGGCCGAGCTTATCGATCAGCTCCTCGCGCCGGCGGATCCACTGGCTGGTCTGCAGCTCGGTCAGCTCGTTGCGGATCAGGTTCTCGTCGATTTCGGCGAGCTCGGCGCGCAGCTTGTCGGCGAAATCCTGGCGCACATACGCGATCTGCTGCGCGCCCAGCTTCTGCAGGGCCCGGTAGCGGTGGAAGCCTGCGATCAGCTTGTTGCGCTCGTCGACCACGACGGGCTGCAGCAGGCCGACCTCGGCGATGCTGGCCGCCAGCGCGGCGACCTTGCCCGGATCCGCCGGCCGCTTGCGGTTTTCGATGATGATCTCAGCTAAATACATGGTTTCGGGCATGGCTACCATCCATCCTCCTCAAAATCGTCCAGATCTTCGAGCACGGCCGGGCCGGCTTTGTACAGGCTCTTGAACAGCTTTTCAGCGGCCTCGGCGCCGGCCTTGGCCGCCGGGTAATCGGCGAAGCGCTGCGCCAGCAGCTCGGGATAGCGCTGGCCAAACAGATCCTGGGCGGCCTGCTGGCGCGGGAAGGCACTCGGCGGCAGGCTCAGCCTCAGGCTGTGGCTGTCGGTGTGAAAGGGCCCGGCCTGGTAGCGCTGCAGGCCGGCAGCAATCGGCGGGGCCTTGGGCTGGCGCACCTGATGCTGATAGCCCACGATCCAGGGCGCACTGTCGGCAGTGTCGCGTGGCGGCGGCGGCGGTTTCGTCGCGAGGGTCTGAAAGGGATTGAAGGGACTGGGCTCGGCCCGCCGGGCGGATCGGACCGGCTTCGGCGCCCGTGGCAGCGGATCGGCCTGGGGCGCGGGCTTCGGACGCTGGACCGGCCTGGGCACGGGGGCCGGCTGGGGCACCGGGGCGGGCTTCGGCGGTGGCAGGATGATCACTTCGGCCGCGGGCGGCTCCGGTGGCAGAGAGGGCGGCGCGAGGGGCTCGGCCAGCGGGACCGGGGCCGGCAGCAGCGTCGCCTCGGCATCGGCCGGCTTTGGAGCTCTGGGCCGGGATCTGCCGGGAAGGGCGCGGCCTGCCGCCGGGTTCCCGCTCGGCAGCAGCGGGCGGCCATGATCATCGGCGGGGATCAGTTCGCCTCGGGGGCCAAAGATCATCCGCACGATCACGGCCGGGCCTCGTAGAGCAGCGCAGCAAAGCGCGGGCCCTCGGCGGGGCTGCGGTAGTCGCAGCGCAGCGCCATTTCCTGCAGGGCGATCGCCTGCCTGATCAGGGCCTGCCGCTCGCAGGCACGGGGCTCGGTCTGCGCGCGCACCGTATGGCTTTCGGCGAGCTGAAGCAGATCGAACTGCGAGAGCGTGATGCCCATCGGCTGGCCGGGCACGAGAGGAGAGGAGGAGGATCCGACCTGGGAGGGAAAGCCGTTCATGGCCGCACCTGCCGGGCGATCAGCTCGAACTCGCCGCGGGGATCGGCGACGGCCAGTAGCGCCTGGGCCTGGCGCAGCAGCTCCCAGTGCCGGTCCAGATCCATCGCCTCGCCGTCTTTCAGCGCTGCGCGGCTGAGCTCCTCGGCCTGCTCCATCCGGGCGCGGGCCAGGCCGCGGGCTTCGTCGCTGGTCAGGCGCACGATCTGATCGGGCTGGGCGGGCTTGCGCTTGGCGGGCTTCGGCGCCGGGGCCTGGCTGACCGGCGGCAGCTCGACGCCGAGCCGGTCCAGCTCAGCGCGCGCGGCCTCTGTCGGGGCCCGCAGGTCGCTCAGCATCTGTTTGCGCAGGGCTGCGCCGGCTTCAGCGCCTGCCTTGCCTCTCTCGCTCAGGGCGCTGATCAGCTCGGGCGAGGGCTCGGGGAGCTCTTCCAAAGGGATCGGTTCGGTCTTCATTCTCAGGGCCTCCAAAACGGGTGATGGGTCGGGATCAGGGTGGCAAACGAGTCTGTCAGGGCCTGGCCGGAAACGAAGCAGGCGGCCAGGAAGATCAGCAGCAGCAGCCCGTCGAGCAGGCGGGCGAGGGCCTGCTCGGGATCGGGGGTCGGGCGCTCGGGCATCAGGCCGCGCCCCCGTACTTCTTCTTGATGCGGGCGGCTTCCAGGCCGGCATACTCCAGCACCTCAGCCCAGAACAGATGCGCCCGGATCGGATCGGCGGCGACGGCGGCCACCTCGGCCCCGAGCGCGGCGATCTGCTCGAGCGCCTGATCGGGGGCCAGCACCGGGGTCAGGCCGGCGGCGTCCTCGAGCCGGGCCAGAGCCTGATCGATAAGCGCGCGCTGATGGCGTGTCGGCAGGCGGCTGTCCACCTCGTAGGCGCTCAGGCTGCTGCTGCCGATGCCGGCCTTTTCGGCGAACTGGATCTGGGTCAGGCCCAGCGCCTTGCGGCGGCGGGTGAGCATCTGGCCATAGGTTTCGGTCATGGGTGCGGCCTTTCTGTCGTGATCGTGGTGTTGTCGGCTTCCCCGGCCTGCGGGGACGTGGCGGCGGCCGGCCAGTGCCAGCAGCCGGGCGTGGGCTGCGAGGCATTGCTCGCCGCGCAGCGGAAATCGGACTCATAGGGCGGCATGACCTTGAGCCGGATCTGATCCGGGTTCGTGCACACGCCGAGCATGATCGCCGCCCAGGGCGCCGGCAGCGGCTGGCCGGGCATGCCTGGCGGCTGGTAGAGCACGGTCTGGCCGAGCGCAGGCTGCATTCAAGCCCCGATCGCGATCGGCTCTGCGTCGGCAGCGGGCAGGCTCGTCAACTGGGCGGCGATGATGCCATGGCGCTCGAAGACATCGGCCAGAACCGGATGCTTGCCAACGAGCCGAGCGAAGCGGCCGTGCCAGTCTTTGCCTTCCATGCCCAATGTCGCCACCTCGCCAATGCCATGAAACAGCAGCTCCAGCTCGCTCCGCTTGCGCAGGGCTTTCTGCAAATTGTAGGCCAGCTTGCCGCGCTGGCGAACAGTGCCGCCGCCCAGTTTGACGATGGCGATCAGCTGCTTGGCGACATGCTCGGCCAGGCTCTTGCGCTGCGCCGGGCCGGCATTGCCGGGCAGGATGCGACCGACCTGATCCAGTTGCCCGGCCGCGCGCTCTGCGCGCTCCAGAGCTCGTTCGACATCTGCGACCGGCAGGCCTTCGGCGTGACCGACTTCGATATGCTCGCGTGCGATTTGCATGGCTTATCCCTCCTGCCCTTCGGTGCTGTACACGCCGTAAATCTTGTCTTCCGTCAGGATCCGCAGCTTCCGGCCGCCGCGGGGGATCTCGGTGCCGGCATAGGCCTCGTAATGGACGAGATCGCCGACAGCGACGGACATCTCGGCATGGCCGCCATCTGGCAGCGGCAGGCCCGGGCCGATGGCCAGCACCTTCCCCTGCCAGGTGATCGTCGTCTGCTGGCGCTCGGACAGGATGATCCCGCCCTCGGTTTTCTCGGGCGTCTTGATCATCTCGATCACGACCTGATCCCGCAGCGGGCGCAGATCGGTGGCCGGGCTGGTCTGGCCGGCTGCTTCCTGAGCCGGTTCCGGCTCGGAGTAGGTGCCTGAGATATCGATTACGTCTGCTTTCAGGGTCGTCACGCATTTACCTCGATTAGCTAGAGTTTGGAAAAGAAACCCGGCTTGCGCCGGGCCCATTCTGCAAGAGGGTTTCCCCGGTGCTGTGGCCATCGGCTGCAGCTGGGACCGATCGGAACGTCGGGGCGATCGGTCTCAGCAACAGCCAAACCACTGTGCTGGCTCTCGTGCCCAGGCTTACGTATCTGCCAGGGCCGCCGAGAGCGGGCGGCCGTCCCGCTGGTTTCAGGCCAGGGGCTGGACTTCCCCGCAGTCAGGGGGTAGGGTGGCCGTCCTTGCGTGGGCCTGGCGCGGTGGGTAAACGGCCCCAGGCCGGGGCGAGGATAGGCCGGGACTCTCTGACATGGATGCTCACCAGAGAGAGAGGAGATGGCTGGAATCGAACCAGCGCCCCACAGAGAGGGTTCCTTTCGCATAGCCGAAGCCGTGCTACATCCCCAAGAAACCCGGCCGAAGCCGGGATCGAAGCCTGTTGAATGATGGGCTGGACTCGCCAGCGACAGGCAGAGCGGACGCCCGGAGTTGCACCGGCAGCGCTCCCCTGATGGGATGCGCCCGCAAGAAAACCGGCAGAAGCCGGGCCGGGTTGTCAACCCGTGGTTTCCGGAGACACAACACCCAGACGATCGGCAACTCGCTACTCGAAAGAACCCCGCGGCACGGGCCGAAACCCGGCCGCAGGGACAATTGAATAGTGAGCGGTAGCCAGGGCTTTAGAGGCCCTCCTGCCATCGACGGCAGGCAGAGGGGCCGATGGCGGCGCCTGTGGCTGGCGTCAGGACGCGAGGGTGTCGAGCTGGGCGAGCAGGCCGGTCAGCTGCCGCTGGACGCGCAGGGCATCGGCGAACCCGGCCCGATGGGCCAGGGCGATACTCTGGAGCCAGTAGCTGCTCTGGGCGTCGAGCAGATCCGCCAGCAGCACCCGCTGCGGGTCGCTGATGCGGCTCAGCAGCGCGGCCTCGAGCTCGCGGCGGCGCGCATAGGCCTCTTGCAAGGCGGGATCGCGTTGCAGGGCATCCTCGGCGCAATCGGCCAGGCGGCCGAGCAGATCGTCAAAGCAAAAACCAGAAGGGGTCAGATCTTGCAGCATGGGGAAACCATTATCCTTGTGAGCTGTGGGGTGAATCACAAGTTTCAGTTTTCCAGATGCCGGATCCGGCGACAAGGCTTGAAATGTACCAAGTTTGTAAAATGCTTAGTTCATGACAGCCAATGTCTTAGGCATCCGCCGCTTCCCTCAGACCTTTTCTTGCTCTCTCCTCTCTCTGCGTCTGATTCGGCCCGGCCCTTCGCTGCCTGGCGCAGGGGCCGCCAGGCCGGTATTCAGTTGATCGGTTGTAAAAGGTTCACAGGTGACTCGGTCTCTCGCCCGAAGTGGTCTTTTGGGCGGCTGCTGAGCGCAGCGGGCAGGGCTCGCGGGAGCGCTGCCGGCTAGGCTCGGGCGTTAGAAATCAGCCTCCAATTTTGGGTAATCGCTCGGGTCAAAGGCGGTCACACTGCCGATGTAGCCGCCATAATAGCCGTTTGACGAGTTGCGCATCTCCACATCGAAATAACCCCTTGTTGTCATGATGGTCCAGCCGTAGAGCTTCAATTCTCTGTCATGGAATGCCCTCTTCTGCTCGGGTGACAGAGTCTCGATCGCTTCGCCCATCGGACGATCTTTGATTCCCGTGATCTCGGCTCCGAGCAGGTGAACCAGGCCCGTGACGTGCTCAAACCAGCTTCTGCTGCAGCAATCACCCTCGGCCCAGAACAGCAGGGTTTCACCGGATGCCATGACAAACCCGATCGCATCGCGGCCGGCAGTGGTGTGCACCGCGACGATGGTTTTGCCTAGGAGGGCATCAAAGTCTTTGCGCCAGCCCATTAGCTCGCCTCCTCCAGCAAGTTCGTTGCAATCAACTGCTCAAAGTCCTGAGTCAGGAAAGCAATCAGAGCCTCGGGCGTCTCATTCTTGAGGTTCTGATACCGCTGCTCTGCCAGGCCGAAAGTGGACAGCCCGAGCACCGAGCACAGGATCCAGCCCCACCACCAATCCGGGCTGTAAGAAGCCAGCAGGGCGCTCAGATAGGCCATCCACAAGCCGACGGCTTTGTTGGCCTTGGCATCCGCTCGAGACATCATGAGCCGGCAGCAAATCGTGATGTACTGGCACCGGGCCTTGAACAGGATGGCCGGGTCATAAACAAAGGTGCGGGGGTTGGTCACGCCGTTACCTCCCGCCCGCCAGGCGGCTGAAGGTAGAAGACAAACACCTCATTCAGCAAAGGCCGGCGCCATTCGCCAGACAGGCTCATGTCAGCGTCAACGACCTCGGCGCCAACAAAGCCGCTGGCGCAGCCGCTGATCTCACCGTCGAACACGTACAGGCCCGGCTCGGTCGGAAACGCCGGCAGATACTCGGGGAACTCCGCGACGAGTCTCAGCACCTCTCGGTGTGTCCCGGTCACGATTTGATGGCAGCCGTAGCCAAAGCGCGGCACGCTCAGGAGAAGCTTGGTTTTGTAGTTGAAGCCCGTCATGCTGGCATTACCCCTGCTGGCATGACCCACGATTCCAGCAGGTCAACCGCCTCGTCCAGCGTGAGCTTTTTGACGTAGCCGTGCCCGCCACAGGGGAAGGCGTGCCAGTATGTGACCGTGCCGGCTTCCTGCTCGAAGTAGAAATAATCGCCGTCGCCGTGGATGTCGTGCGGATTGTGGATGCAGGTATTGCCGTCCTCTTCCGTAACTTCCAGACGGGTGCTGGCCTGAGTGTAGGTGGCAAGGAGACGCTGAGATGGGGTCATACGGCCACCTTTCGATCACAGATTCTGCCGCCGGCCTTTGGCAGGATGGGGGCATGGATTGGTTGGAGCTTTTCAACTTGATGCAATTGCAAGCGCTGGGCAGCGATATCACTCAGCTTCAGAAAGCAATGGCCGAGATCAAGCCTTCTGAGCCGCCGTTGTGGATGGGCCTGGCTGGCGTGGGCTCGATTCTTGCATGCCTTGTGAGCGCCGTTTCGCTGTGCATGACGCGCAAGACCGCGCTTCAGACCACCAAAATGAACAATCGGGCCGCAAGGCGAATCGCAAAGCAAAACCGGGACATGTCCAGAACTATTGCGAACTCTGGTGAAGACCTGAGCCGAGAAATTGCGTTTTTGAATACCGATCTTGGGAAGGAATTGGAGAAGCTCAAGGGGGATCTGGGCAAGGAGCTGAAGCACCTTGAATTTCGGCTGGGGAACATCAAGACCGTGGTGACAAAACGCATTGAGGCCTATGACAAGGTGCTTGAACTGGTACTGGGGCTTGATGCGATCCATTTTGAAGACTCGGGCGATGTCGAGGCCATTGCCTTCAATCCGACTGCGTTCACGACCTACATGGTCGACGTGGTGCGGGTAGCCGACAATAAGCCGTGGCTTCGCCGGGGAACAGCTGCTCTGTTTCGGGAGTGGATTGTAGCCGTTACGGCCTATTACCTTGTTCTCTCGAAAACAGCCGCGCCCGACAGGGCGGGCCTGAGCAGGACAGCTCAGTACAGACGACTTCGCCAGAAGAGCCATGAAATCAAGGCGGCCCTGCTGATGGACTATCCCCATCTGGACGACATTGATCAATGGCTGGGAGACGTGAAAGAGGGCTTGGACGAGGATTTGAGACGGCACGAGGCCAATCAGCAAACAGGGTTTCACTGAAGAACCTCCTGCTGCCAGGAATCCAGCTCTTGCTGCCGGCTTGCCTGAAGCGCATAGACAATCCGGGCACCAGCGTCATAAGCCCGGCCAGCCCGCCGATCCCTCAACAGACTGACATGACGCCAATCGGCCGGCGCAAGGTGGATCAGCACCCAATCAAACCGGCCGTCCAGGTTGTTCTGACGCCAGGCCTGCGCCATCTCGAGGCAGCGGTTTTCAATGTCGCTTAGAAAAACGCGCGCAGGAAAAGCCAGCGGCTCCCGGGTGAGTACATGGGGATTCGTGCGGGAGCCCAGCGGAGCAGGATCCAGCAGCGGCCGAGCGGAGGCCTTGGCGATCAGCTTCGGCGGGCACATGCGCATCATCACAGCGCCGGCCAGGGCGCCCAGGGCGAAGGCGATCAGAATTTCAAGCATCAGCGCCCTCGCTTCCAACAAGAAGCCGCGAGCCGCTCTCCCGCCCAAGAACCAATCCAGTAGCTGATCGGACTGGCCAGGGTGCCGGCGAAAAACCAGAGGGTGCATTGCATCTCGCAGCTCATCAGCTCGCCGCCTTCCCCGCCAGCTCGGCCAGGTCGAGCCCCAGCCGCTCGCGCACGATGGCGAGCAGCGGGGCGATGTCGTAGCCGGCGGCCTGGGTCTGGCGCAGGCGCGCTTTCAGACGCAGGGTGTCAGTATGCGCGGCCCGATGCTGCCAGTCGCAGGGGCTTTCCCTGTCTCTCAGGATTCTGTCGCAATGGGCTGCCGTCTTTTCGGGCGTCAGGCGATTGGATGCCATGTTCAGCGGGGCATAGGGGCGAACGGCTTTGAGCGTGATCCCCAGCGATTCCGGCGACTGCAGATAGTGCTTGATGAAGCTGTCGATCGCTGGCGTGAAGTGATAGACCTCGCGGCCTTTCGCGCAGGATTCCTGATTGAGCGTGTGGAATTCCTGCTCGTCGTGAATGGTGCCGGGCATGACGCCGAGCAACTCCACCTCGGTCTTGTAGATGTAGCGCAGCGACTTCAGCCGATCGTACAGCCCTTCGGTAAAGCCGATTTTGATCAGCCCTGACGAGAGCAGGCGCACGGCGTAAATCACGCCTGGGTGATGGTACGTGTAGATCGTAACGGGCTGTTGGCTGAGTGTTGCCGCCATCTGTGGACCTCGATTCTGATGCGATCAGAGTCTTGGTCACTGAAGAAAAGGATATGCTATGCTGCTCTCAGAACACCCGGGTGGTGCCGGGATTCTCGCCGCCTTCGGTTGAAGGTGGTTGTGCTTAGGCCTTCAGAACGTCAATTCGACGAGCTGAGGGCCTTTAAGCTTTCTAACAGCTTATCCATGGGGATGATGTGGTCGTAGTCCTCTACCCAATGAATCCCGAAGAATCTCCCCAGCTTATCAAGCGCATTCCTGTCAGGCTGTGACTCGCCCGTGCAGTAGGAAGCGATCGCGCGCTGAGATAACCCCGTAGCCTTTGCGAGCCTTTCCTGGGTCAGCCTTGATTTTGGCTGCTCTTTATCGCGCCACATTTTCATGAGCGCAACTAGAAATGCAGGTTCAAACCTAGCTAGTATCAATCCTTCGGTCTCCTCGAGATGGTTGAGAACCACCTTACCAAGTTGACCCATTTCCTTCAGTGACATAAACCCATTATTCTTTACCCGCACCCTGTCAGTCAAGCAACGAAACGCATAATTTTTATTCAGATATTATGCGCTAAAGCCCTGAAACCAGATCAAGATCTTGCTTTGCGCCTATTGACAAATTCTGCAACCAATCGCATAATTAGGACATAGCACAACCACCACCAATCACTCGAAGGAGCCCACCAAATGAACATCGACATCCGCAAGAACCCCAGCAACGGCCTCTGGTTCGTGATCGCCCACCTTGACTGCGGCGACGCGCACGACGCCTTCGCCAGCCAGGCTGAGGCCGTTGCCTTCGCCCTCGACTTCTACGGCGGCCAGCTGGCTCCCGTCGCGGCCTGAGAGAGGAGAGAGTGATGAAAGTCCAGAAAATCCCCGCTGTCACCCCGGAATCCTTCCTCAAGTACGAGACCAGCTATTACTCCTGCGCCTGCGGCGACCGCACCGGCCGCGGCGGCTCCTACATCTGCCCGATCGAGGGCGACAATGTGTGCAAGCATATGGCGGGTTTCCGCCAGCAGGCCCTGGCCGAGCGACGGCAGGCCGAGCCGGCTGCCCAGGCTCAGCCGGCTCCTGCCGACACCAGCCACATTGTCACCCGGCCGCTGGCCAACGGCCTCGGCTTCGAGGTCGATCTGCAGGCGACGCAGGAGCTGCGCAGCCTGCGGCAGCGGGCGATCGACCTGGACCGCCAGGCCGAAGCCGCCGGCTCGACCTATCAGGGCGAGGCCCTCGGCTACGAGGCTATCGACGCCTGGATGGCCTACGACGTCGCCAAAGAGCGGCTCCAGCGCGAGCAGGAGTTGATCGCCGCTGCCGAGGCCCTGCCGGCCGACTCCCCGCTGGCCTATCAGCTCGTTTCGCAGGCGCTGCATCGCCCCGTCTTCGTGGATGCCTTCGCCGATCTGCCTGCGCTCGAGATGACGGCTGCCGAGATCGAAGCCGAGGCCGCCGAGTACGCCGCGCTGATCGCAGACGTTGCCGACGACGAGGAGCCCTTGAGCGAGGCTGAGATCCAGAGCGTCATCGACAGCCGGATCGCCCGCCGGGGTCCTCAGATTGATCCGGCCGCGCGCGCCGAGCAGATCGCCCGCTTCGAGCAGCTCGAGCAGGACCGCGCCCGCCAGGCCCTGGGCGAGGCCCTCGACAGCGTCGCCGGCAAAGCGATCGCCATCCGCGAGACGCTGGCCGCGCTGCCGACCCGCCGGCCGGTTCATGCCTGCCAGCTGCTGGAGCGCCTGCAGCCCCAGCTCGAGCACGGCGCTCCCATCCGCCGGGGCGTGGCCTAGAAAGGAGAGGGAGGGGATCCGCTCCCTTCCCGCAAACCAGATGCTAAGCTCTTTCTCGCTCCTCTGCTCTCTCCTCTCGACAGCGGTGCTGCTGGGTGCGCTGCTGCTCTTCAACCGGAGCCAGCCCGTGCCGGATACTCTCCCGGCCCCGGCTGCCACGCTCCCGCCGGCCCAGATCGATCTGCCCCTGGGCCCGCTCCCGCCCGGCCCGACCGACTACTACGAGTTGATGAATGGTGAGCATTACACACTGGAGGTGGTGAATCCGTGCTGATGACCCCGACTGAGTTGCTACTGTCTTTGATTCTCTTGGCCCTGATCGGGCGCTTGCTGCAGGCTGGCCGCCAAGCCGTGCCCGCGATGCCCGAGGGAACGCTGGCTCAGCCGGCGAACCCGCAGGCCCATGCCGAGCTGATGCGGCTGGTCAACGCCGCGATCGGCTATGCCTACTGCCAGACGAAGGGAGCCCAGCGATGAAGCCCGATCCCCTGCGTATCTGGGAGCGTGTCGAGCGCTCCGATCCTGATTTCACCAAGCCCGTGGGCTTCGGCGGTGGGTTCAAGTTCACCGCCATCGACGCCCAGAGCCAGCTCAAGCGGGCCACCGAGATCTTCGGGCCCTGCGGCCTGGGCTGGGGCACCCGGAACGAGCGCTTCGAGATGCTGACGGTCGATCCCAGCGATCCCCATTACAACCTGCTTTGCTACCAAGCCCAGTTCTGGTATCGCCTCGACGGCGAGGAGGCTTCTTTTGACATCGCCGCGGATATCGAGCTCTTCGAAAAGACCAAGACCGATTGGCGCCGGGTGTCCGACCCCATGAAGAAGGTCCGTACCGACGCTGTGACCAAGGCCCTGAGCTGGCTGGGCTTCAACGCCGATATCTTCATGGGGAAGTTCGAGAATCAGAAGTATATCGATCAGCTGCAGCAGGACAAGCAGGCCGAGCTGAAGGGCCTGGCCACCTCGCACCAGAAGGACAAGATCACGGCGCTGGCTAAGGGCGCCGGCTGGAACAGCGAGCAGCTCGGGATCGAGCTGAAAGACAAGGGCCTGAGCTGGGGTCAACTGACCGGCCAGCAGGCGACTGCCCTGATCGCGGAGCTGCAGCGCCTGCAGCCGGCAGGAGCCAGCGCATGATCAGCACCACCACCTTTCTTGCCTGGGAGTTGATCGACCCGCCCGCCGGCGTGATCGACCGCATCGAGGCCCCGGACTGGACCGAGGCCTATCGCCAACTGGTCGCCAAGCACGGGCCGATGGTAGCCGGCGCGCTCGAGCTCGGCGCCGCCTGGGAATATGATGCCGCTGTCGACGCCACGCTAGAAAAGCGGATGGGAAGGCGGGCCTTCTATGCCTAAGCGTTCCCTTCCTCCCGCCTCTTTCTCTGCCTCCTCCTCTCTCTGCCTGGCTGCTGAGTTCACCGCCCTGCATCGCACAGCGGATGATCTGGATGCTGCCACGGCCGAGGCCCTGCGCCGGCAGGGCGATCCCGATGCCGTCGAGGCCGTGATCGCCGAGCTGCGCAGCCTCAACCAGCGCCTGCCGCTGCGCCTGGCTTCCGCCAGCGAGCGCCTGGCCGATCTGGGGAGGGCCTGAGCATGTCCAGCCTCGCCCTGCAGCCGACCACGCACATCCTCTACCGGACCAGCGAGTATCTCCGTAGCCGGGTGATCGTCGCCCTCAGCTGGTGCGGCTACCGGGCGCCCTGGGGCGAGCTCGTGCCCGATCCGAAATGCCCGGTGCGCCCAGCCCGGATGATCCCCCGGCCCTATTCCGCGAGCTTCCTGCCGGCGCGGCAGCCCAAAGAGCGGATCCTGCATGCCGATCTGGCTGAGCTGGCGACCTGCCCGCACTGCCGGATGAATCACAGCCGCGGCCAAGCGCCGGCGCCGAAAGCGAGGCGCGCGCTGTGAGCTGCTCTGACACCTTCCGCCCAGGGCCTGACGGGGCCCTGCCAGACCTTGGGCAGAGGGCGATTACAAACGAAAGTGAGATGTTTCTGTGCCTGTTATCGTCGGTCGCTGTTCAGGTCAGCCCTCTGCCTGATTTTTTGTCCCTGTTTTCCGATCAGGCGCTGGTCCAGCCGGCCCCTGATCGGAGCGCAGAAAAACCACTGTAAGGAGAATCTCTTGTTTGGGTTTGGGGCTGGCAGCGCTCCCCGGCCCATTGTTTCGCCCGTTCACCCACCCGATTGAGGAGTTGTGCGTATGTCTATCGAACCCGTGTCTGATTCCGTGTCTGATTCCCCTGAGCTCTTTGGCTGGCAGTTCGAGGCCAGCCTGCAGATCCAGCACCCCGCCAGCCGGCAGGCGCTGGCCCTGCCGCTGTACACCCGCCCCCATCCTGATCGCGCGGGCTTCGAGGCCCGGCTCAGCCAGGCGCTGCTCTTTGACGGGCCGACGCGCCAGGCTGCCCGGGATGACGCCGAGGCCTTTCTGCGCCGGCATTTCCTGGTCAAGGGCGCCTGAGCCATGAGCTGCGCCACCTGCCTGCAGGAACCACCCTGCTTCTGCGAGCGCACCCGCGAGAGCCGGCGCGTCCAGCCCGCCGAGACCATCCGCGGGATCCCCGTCACCGTGCGCGAGAACCGGCTGCGCGGCTGCTTCGAAATCCGCTTCCGCGATGCCAAGGATCTGGTCTGGGTCTGGCTGAATGCGCCCGATGCCGCGGCCGGCCTGGCCTGGGCGCGGGAGATCCTCGAGCGGGCCGATCGCTACCTGCCGCCGGCAGTGCCTGAGCCGGCTCGGCCTGCTGCTGCGCCCGCTCCCGATCCCGCCGCTGATTCCTCCTCTCTCCCTCTGGTCACGCTGTACACCGATGGCAGCAACCGCGGCAGCCCGGGGCCCGGGGGCTGGGGTGCGCTGCTGCAGATGGACGGCCATGAGCGCGAGCTGAGCGGGCCGATCCCGAGCGCGACGAACAACATCGCCGAGCTGACGGCCGTGATCGAGGGGCTCAAGGCCCTGCGCAAGCCCTGCCGCGTAAGGCTGGTCAGCGATAGCCAGTACGTCGTCAACGGCATCATGCATCAGAGCAAGCTCAGGCGCTGGGTCAAGAATGGCTGGAAGCTGGCCGACGGCAAGCCGGTCGCCAACCGCGAGCTCTGGGAGGCTGTCTGGCAGCTGCTGCAGGTGCATCTGGTCACAGCCGAATGGGTCAAGGGCCATGCCGGGCACCCGGAGAATACCCGCGTCGATGCCCTGGCCGGGGCTGCCAGCCAGGCTGAGAAGCTGCGGCAGCAGCAGGCGACGGCGGCGGCCCATGGCTGAGCAGCTGAGCCAAACGATCCCTGATCCCTTCTCTCTCTCCTCTGCCTCCCTGCGCCCGCGCGAAGACTGAACACCGAAAGGAAGCCCGCATGACATCTGAGATTGACGACATCGACCAGGCCATCGCCCGCTTCGAGGCCCTGGACGCACAGGCGACACCGGGGCCGTGGATAGACGACAACCTGTTTATCTTGGAGCCCCGCTATGGAATGGCCCTTGGCCAAATTGATGAGTTCGCAGACAGGGCGCTGACTGTTTCGCTCCGCAACGAATCTCTGCCCCTGCTGCGCCGGCTGCGGGACGAGGTCGCGGCGGCGAGGCGGGAGAGGGATCAGGCTCAGTATGTCACCACCATGCGAGAGCACCACATTGAAAACCTGAAAGTCAGTGTGGACTTGGCGCAACAGGACATTGCCGCCGCCCTGTTGCTTGCTCGGGCGGCTCGACCCGGCGTCCAAAACGAGAGTGACCGCGATGCCCTTACAAAATCAATAGATGCCATGGAGATTGCCCGTGAACGACTCATCTAGCCCCACCCCCACCCCCATCCCCAATTACGTGACCACGCTCGAAAACGCACTCAGCAGGGCCGGCGAGAGCCACGCCGACCGGCTGTATTACGAGGGCTACCTGACGGGCTTCGGCAAAGAGCTGCTCGCCCTGGTGCGGACCCTGGAGAGAGAGCGGGATGAAGCACGGCACGGGCTCTATAACGCCGTCTACGGAGGCCAATCCATCGCCTTTGATGAATCCGCCTATCCCCCGGCTGACTGGCCGGGAAGCATTGACGATGGCCCGCCTGTCCCGGCTGAGCTGCACTGGATGTACGACGGCGCGTTGGCTGCCGATGTCCAAGATGCGATGGCCATCAAAGGCATTCCCGAGTGGGATCATCACATGGATCGCTGGTGTGTGACCGTGATTGACCGGGACGGGGGTCTGACGCGGTATGCGTGCGGCGATCTGGTGCAGATTGTCAGGCTTGAGAGCCAGCCCGGCGGCAGCGTAGAAGGGAGATAAACATCATGCCGATTTATCTGACCTATGACCCCTACAATCCCAATGGTCCAGATGGCCAGGGCCGCAATCGTTTGCGCGTAGACACTATTAGCCCGCAGCCCCGGTGCGCTTTTAAACCCCGCACCTACGCCGCTTTGTGGGAGGCGCACGACACCAGCCGGGCGCAGTGGAGCGACTCCTACGACTACTGTACAAACGGCGGCGATTGTCAGAATTGCCCCTTCGGCAACGGTGAGTTCAAAGGGAAGGTGCCCGCTAGTTTTGCGGACGATCTGTATATCCA
>Ga0196981_1000313_pt1 | contig 20195 bp, 19 predicted proteins | sample S3_2013CmetaG_FD_155462 | JGI IMG/M metagenome (GOLD analysis project Ga0196981, IMG submission 155462) | Soil microbial communities from Anza Borrego desert, Southern California, United States - S3_20-13C | ecosystem: Environmental > Terrestrial > Soil > Desert | place: USA: California... | reverse complement strand
ATGCAGCGTCTGGCCGGTCATGTATTTCGCTTCGTCGGAGGCGAGGTAGACGACCGATGCCGCGATGTCTTCCGAGCTGCCCATCGCGCCCGCGGGGATCGTCGCGTTGATTTTCGCTTTCTGGTCGTCGTTCAGCGCTTCGGTCATCGCGGTCGCGATGAAGCCGGGGGCGACGCAGTTGACGGTGATGCCGCGGCTCGCGACTTCCGCCGCCATCGACTTGCTCATGCCGATCATGCCGGCCTTCGATGCGCAGTAATTCGCCTGCCCGGGGTTGCCGGTCACGCCGACGACGGAGGTGATGTTGATGATGCGGCCCGTGCGGCGCTTCATCATGCCCTTGATCGCCGCGCGGATCAGGCGGAACGGCGCGGTCAGGTTGACGTCCTGCACGACCTGCCAGTCTTCATCCTTCATGCGCATGAAAAGCCCGTCTTTCGTCAGGCCCGCATTGTTCACGAGGATATCGACCTGTCCCATTTTTTCTTCGGCCGCCCTGATCAGCGCATCCGCCGCCTCGCCCGAGTTCAGGTCGCCCGGCAACACATGCGCGCCTTCGCCAATCTCGGCGGCAAGTTTATTCAGCGCCTCGACATTCCGGCCGCTCAGGCCCACTTCCGCGCCCTGCGCGCGCAGTGCCTTCGCAATCGCGCCGCCGATGCCGCCCGATGCGCCGGTGACGAGGGCTTTTTTGCCTGCAAGACTGAACATGGTTTGTATCTCCTGTTTAGATGTTTTTGCCGAAATAATAAATGCAGCTGACCCCGCTCAACACCAGCACCGCGCCCGCCAGCGTGCCGGCATTGACTTGCGTCTGCCTGAAGATCAGATAGGCGAAAAGCGCGGTGAACAGCGGATAGCTGATCTCGATCATCGCCGCCATGGTGGCATTTTTCGATTTGGTCGCGAGCAGGATCAGCGTATTGGCGGCGACATAAATCGAGACATTGCCCGCCAGCAGCCAGGCGCTGGGCGGATCGGCCTTCAGCGTGGCCGCGTCATTTCTCAGCGTGCCGGAAAAAAAGGCGGCGGCAGAGGAGATAATCAGGCTGCCGATCGCGCCCGCGACCATCACGCCCGGGATCGACACCTTTTTCATCAGGTGCTCGGTGATCGAATAGCTGAGGCCCCAAAGCACCGAGGCGGTCATCGCGAAGGCGATCCACATTTAAAGCGTCGCCAGGAATTCTTCGATATCCTTGGGCGCGTTCACGGCGCGGCCGGTCAGGTCGCCGTCGATGCGCTTGGTCAGGCCGTTGAGCACCTTGCCGGCGCCCAGCTCGATCAGCTCCGTCACGCCTTGTTGTTTCATGTAAAGCACGCTTTCGCGCCAGCGCACCATGCCGGTCACCTGCTCGACCAGCAGCTTGCGGATCTGCGAGGGGTCGGTGACTTCGCTTGCAATGACGTTGGCGACCAGCGGCACGGCGGGCGCGTTCATTTTCACTTCGGCGAGCGCCGCTTGCATCGCATCCGCCGCCGGCTGCATCAGCGCGCAGTGGAAGGGGGCCGAGACGGGGAGGATGATCGCGCGCTTCGCGCCCTTGGCGGTTGCGAGCGCGACGGCCTTTTCAACCGCCGCCTTGTGCCCGCTCACGACGACTTGGCCGAAGGAATTATCGTTCGCCGCCGCGACGATTTCGGAATTGGAAGCCTCTTTTGCGATCGCCGTCACGTCCGGCAGTTCGAGGCCGAGGATCGCGGCCATCGCGCCGACGCCGACCGGCACGGCTTTCTGCATCGCCTGTCCGCGGATTTTCAAAAGCCTTGCCGCATCGCCGATGCTGAAAGTGCCGGCCGCGGTCAGCGCTGAATATTCGCCGAGCGAATGGCCGGCGACATATTTGCACAGGGCGGGGGTGATGAGTTCCGGCTTTGCCTGTTGCAGCACGCGCACGACCGCCATGGAAACCGCCATCAGCGCGGGCTGGGTGTTCTCGGTGAGGTTGAGGTCCGTGTCCGGTCCCTCGAAAATCAGTTTGGACAGCTTCTGGTTCAGCGCGTCATCGACTTCCTGGAAAACCTCGCGGGCGGGGGCGAAAGCCTCGGCGAGTTCCTTGCCCATGCCGGGCGACTGGCTGCCCTGTCCCGGAAATACGAATGCTTTCATGCGCTTTGCTCCTGATGGGTCGCGGAAATTCTTCCCCTAGATAAACGGTAATGGCGCGCCGTTCAAGTCCGGGGGTGGGTGGTACCGTTTTCACAATGTTCAATAACCTGTCCATTTTACGCTAGCACATAACTGCGTAAAACGCAATTTAATATTGATAAGTGCTTGTTCTGTTTGTCATCCTTCGCTGCGCGCAGGATGACAGTGGCGATTAACGGCTGAAATGAGCCGTTTTCGGCGCGGCCGCCTTCGGGACCGGAGCTGTCTTTACCGCCGCCGCGACCGCGAAACCGCGCTGGACGTCTTCGGCGGTCGTGATGCTGCGGAAAAATTTCTCGGCGGCTTCGGGCGTCAGTTGCTTGCCCTCGACCCAGAACTGGACGCTGCCATCGGCATTTTCGACGGCGGGCTTGAACAGCCGGTGCAGCTCGCCGTTCTGGTACCAGCCTTTGCTGCCTTGCGCGTCAGTGATCGCAGGCAGGTCGCCGTCGCGATGGGGCTTGCCGTGCTGCATCCAGGCCTCGCCCCCCTCTGCGTATTTAATCGCGGGACCGCCGTCGCGGTGGTATTCCGCGTTCTCATCCAGCCAGAAGGCATTGTTGAAATGGTCGGCATAGTTGCCGGCCCCGCGAAAGCGGAATTCGAAATCGTCCTTCATCTCTCACACACCTTGTTTTTATTGCCTTTTATCGGAGCAGCGTAAAATATTATGGCAAGGTTTGCAAGTCTTTCCCGCCAAAACCCATATTTTTCGCGGTCTTGCGGGAAATTCCTTGTCTTTATTAGGGGAATCCATATATAAACCCCCTACCAAACCCGCCGTTCGGAATTGTTCCGGTCGGCTATGGCTTGTGCGGCTGGCATCCGATTGGTTTCGGGCGAACAGCGGCAGGCCGGCTAAACCCAAGGGAATCAGAAATGCCTCTCTACGAAACCGTGTTTATCGCACGGCAGGACATCTCTGCGAAAGCAGCGGAAGACCTCGCCAAGAACTTCGCGAAAATCGTCACCGACAACGGCGCCGAAGTCAAACGCACCGAAAGCTGGGGTCTTCGCAACCTCGCTTACAAAATCAAGAAAAACCGCAAAGGCCACTACACGCTTCTGCACATCGAAGGTCCGGCTTCCGCGATCGTCGAGATGGAGCGCAATATCGGCCTGAACGAAGACGTGCTGCGCCACATGACCGTGCGCATCGAAAAGCTGCCGGAAGGCCCCTCGGCCGTCCTCAAGCATTCCGATGACGATCGCGACGGCGAAGGCGGCGGCTTCCGCGGCGGCGACCGTGAAGGTCGCGAAGGCGGCGGCTTCCGTGGCGGCGACCGCGGCGGCTATCGCGGCGACAAAGGCGGCTTCGGCGGCGACAAAGGCTACCGCCGCGACAACCGCGACGCGGCTCCCGCAGCTGACACCCCGAAAGACGGAGAATAATCACCATGGCATTCGAAAAGAAATCATTCGGCGATCGTAAACCCGAAGGCGACCGCAAGGGCGGGGCAGGCGGCGCACGCCGTCCCTTCTTCCGCCGCCGCAAATCCTGCCCCTTCTCGGGCAAGAATGCGCCCGCGATCGACTACAAGGATCCCAAGATGCTCGGCCGCTACATTTCCGAGCGCGGCAAGATCGTCCCGTCCCGCATCACCGCCGTTTCGCAGAAATCGCAGAGGAAGCTCGCGCGCGCCATCAAGCGCGCCCGCTTCCTTGCGCTCCTGCCTTACGTCGCGAACTAAGGAGTAATTGAACATGCAAGTCATCCTTCTCGAGCGCGTCGAAGATCTCGGCCAGATGGGCGAAGTGGTGAATGTGAAGCCGGGTTACGCCCGCAACTTCCTTCTCCCCCGCAACAAGGCCCTGCGCGCGACCAAAGACAACATCGCCGTCTTTGAAGGCCAGAAGAAAACGCTGGAAGCCGACAACCTGAAACGCCGCGAAGAAGCGGAAAAGGTCGGCAAGAAGCTGAACGGCATCCATGCCGCGATCATCCGCCAGGCGTCCGAAGCCGGCCAGCTCTACGGTTCCGTCTCCGCGCGCGACATCGCGGAAGCGATCGTCGAGCAGGGCTTCAAGGTCGACCGCAACCAGGTGCGCATGGACCGCGCCTACAAGCTGCTCGGCCTCTACCCGGTGAAAGTCAGCCTGCATCCTGAAGTGACGGTCGAAGTGACGATCAACATCGCCCGTTCCGCTGAAGAAGCGAAAATCCAGGAAGAGCGCGGCGAAGCGCTCATCCAGAAAGCCGACAACGACCGCGGCGACTCGCTCTCCGCGCGCGCGATCAAGGCGATCGAAGCCCAGGAAAAAGCCGCTGCAGCCGCAGCAGCTGCCGCCGAAGCTGGCGAACAGCCCGCCGAAGAAGAAGCAGCCGCTTAATTCCGGTTACGTCTTTAAAGAAACCCGCCGCGTCGAAAGACCGGCGGGTTTTCTTTGCGTAAACTTAAGATTTTAATCAGTATAAGCCACAATTCGTAAGAAGATGTGCCCCAAGCGGGTATACCATGCCCCCGCCCATGTATGTATCAGATCTTCGTCTGCGGTGGGTTTGCGGCTAAATTCGCTCAAATAGCCACCATTTGCGAGATATTTAGAGGTAATTTGTGGGTATCGGTTATCAAGCCATAAGTACATATAGGCAAATACAATGAGCTGCGGCCGGTCAATTTTTTTTGTATAAACAGCGATTTCTTCGACACTTTTCCTTACTGTTTCAAAATCATCAATACGTACACTTCTTTCAAGTTGGATAAATTTCAGGAATAGTTTTTTATCGCTCAATGTCAGACGCCCAGCCACGGTTCGAGTTACACCGTGTGTAGTCAATTTGGCTTTCGTAAATTCGTATATGGACGGATTCACAATGGGTTCCGAAAATATCTCAAGCCATCCCTAATTCGCATTATTAATAATAACATTGGCTTCAATTTTTGTTAATTGGAAGCTTTTATAAGTATTGTCACCAACTTCTCCAGCCATTCCTGGTCGACCGCATCGAAATCATCGAGCCGGTCGCTGTCCAAATCCAGCACGAAGGCGGTTTCGCCGTTTACCACGCCCGGTACGACGATTTCGGATTTCGACAGGCTGCTGCAGGCGATATGGCCGGGGAAGGCTTCGACATCGGGGACAATGATCGTTGCCTGGTCGCGGGCGGCCTTGCCGCAGACACCCTTCGTAAACGGGATATCGACGCAGGCGAGCGGCCCCTGGAAGGGCCCAAGGCGCAGCAGGCCGGGCTCTACCGTGCGGTAGAAGCCGACCCAGTGGAAATCAAACGCGGCCTTCAGCATCGCCGCGACATTCGCCATATTCGCAATCATGTCGGGCGTGACGGCGATCACGGATTCTATCTGCGGCAGCAGCGCCGTGTAGGTTTCAACCTTACCGGCGCCTTGCGGCAAGGTGAGCGTCTCCGCCATGAAAATTCCTCCCGAAACGGTTCATATTCCAGATGAATTTTTTTAGCAGGTTTTAGCGCAAAAAAGGGGCAAAGAATCGTGTATCCGGCTGCCCCAATCTGCTAATTTTCGGGGCATGACAGCAGACGCCGTAAAACTCGCCGATATCGCCCATTCGCGCAGCCATGACGCGGAATACCGCGTCATGCCGCATAACGAGGAAGTCGAGCAGGCGCTGCTGGGCGCGCTGCTGGTGAACAACAAGTCGCTGGAAAAAGTCTCGGAATTCTTAAGGCCCGAACATTTTTACAACCCCGTCCACGGCCGCATCTTCCAGGCGATCTCGACCTTCATCGAGCGCGGGCAGGATGCAAGCCCGATCACGCTGAAAAACTATTTCGAGAAAGACCAGGATCTTTCGCAGGTCGGCGGCGGGCAGTATCTCGCCGATCTCGCCTCCCACATCATTTCCGTCGTCAACGTCGAGGATTACGGCCGCACGGTGTATGAGCTCCACCTGCGCCGCGCGCTGATCACGCTGGGCGAGGATGTGGTGAACGAGGCCTATGAGCATTCGGTCGAGCAGACCGCGTCGCTGCAGATCGAACAGACCGAAAAGCGCTTGTTCGAGCTTGCTACTGCCGGCGATTTCAAGGGCGGCGCGGTTACGTTTTCAAACGCGCTCACGAAAGCAATCCAGCAGGCGCAGCTCGCCTATCAGCGCGAAGGTCTCATCACCGGGATCACGACGGGGCTGATCGATATCGATAAAAAAATGGGCGGCTTGCAGCGCTCCGACCTCGTCATCCTCGCCGGTCGCCCCTCGATGGGCAAAACCGCGCTTGCGACCAACATGGCCTTCAACGCCGCGCGTGCTTACTTGCAGAGCGGCGGCAAGGAGGGCGCGGTCGTCGCCTTTTATTCGCTCGAGATGTCGGCCGAACAGCTCGCGACGCGTATCCTTGCCGATATTTCCTCCGTCGCGTCCGACAAGATCCGCCGCGGCGAGGTGAAGGACACCGATTTCCACAGCTTCGTGCAGGCAAGCCAGGAACTGGCGGCCGCGCCGCTCTTCATCGACGATACGCCGGCGCTCTCCATCGGCGCAATCCGCACGCGTTCCCGCCGCCTGCAGCGCCAGCATAAACTTGGCATGATCGTGATCGATTACCTCCAGCTCGTCTCCGGCTCCGGCAAGGGCGGGCAGGAAAACCGCGTCCTTGAAATCTCCGAGATCACGCGGGGCTTAAAGGCGCTCGCGAAAGAGCTTGATGTTCCGGTGCTCGCGCTGTCGCAGCTTTCCCGCGCCGTCGAAAACCGCGAGAACAAGCGCCCGCAGCTCTCCGACTTGCGGGAATCCGGCTCGATCGAGCAGGACGCCGACGTGGTGATGTTCGTCTACCGCGAGGAATATTACCTGTCGCGCGAGGAGCCCAAGCGCGGCCCCAACCAGTCGGAAGAAAAATTCCGCGAAGATTACGCGGCGTGGCAGGCGCGGCTCGAAGAAACCCACAACGTCGCGGAATGCATCCTCGCCAAGCAGCGTCACGGCCCGATCGGCACGCTGAAGCTGAAATTCGACGGGGAATTCACGCGCTTCTCCAACCTTGAAAATTACCGTGTCGAAGAAACCGAGTGATTACAGCGGCCCGCTGTCGGTTTTGGAAATCCATCTCGACAAAGTAGCGGCCAATTACCTTCGCTTCCGCAAGATGCTGAAGCAGGGCAGCGACTGCGCGGCGGTCGTGAAGGCGGATGGCTACGGCCTCGGCGCACAGCAGGTGGCGCGCGCGCTGTTCGCGCAGGAATGCCGCCATTTCTTCGTCGCCCATTTCGACGAGGGCGTAGCCGTGCGCACGGTGCTGCCAAAGGAAGCCGTTATCTATGTTCTGAACGGCCCCTATGGCGGGCATCCGCAAGACTTCACGGCGCAGGGGCTGATCCCCGTGCTCAACTCGCTCGACGACATCGTCTACTGGGGCGGCTATTCGGCGGTCAGCGGCAGGCGCCAGCCGGCGGTCATCCATATCGATACCGGCATGAACCGCCTCGGCCTCTGCGCGAAGGACGTGACCGAGCTCACGCGGCCGATGCTGCAGCCCATCGATATCCGCTACGTCATGAGTCACCTCTCCTGCGCGGACGAGCCGAACCACCCGATGAACGCCCTGCAGCTCTCCGCCTTCCGCCAGCTGTCGGAGGCGCTTGGCATGCCGTTCCGCCTGAGCCTCGCCAATTCGGCGGGCATCCTGCTGGGGCCGGATTACCATTTCGATCTCGCGCGGCCCGGCTGCGGCCTTTATGGAATTAACCCCGCGGCCGGCGCGAACCCGATGGACGGGGTGGTTACGCTCTCCGCCCGCATTGTGGAAACCCGGTTTATTGACATATCATCGCCCGTTGGCTACGGTGCTAGTTATACGGCAGCAAGCCCTGCCCATTGCGCCACAATTTCAGTAGGATATGCCGATGGCTATCTCCGCAGCCTGACCGGGCGCGGCAAGGTCGTCATCGACGGCGAAAAATGCCCCGTCATCGGCCGCGTGTCGATGGACAGCATTATCGTCGATACGTCGCTGCTGCCCCGCCAGCCCGAACAGGGCGAATGGGCGGAAATCATCGGCCCGCGCCAGACGGTCGACGAGGTCGCGGCGCAGGCGGGCACGATCGGCTACGAAATCCTGACATCGCTCGGGCGGCGATACAGGCGCGAATACACGGGTGTGGAAGCATGAGCATCGCAGACGAAAAAACGATTGAAAAACCCCGCGCCTCGCTGCTCGATCCTGTGCAGAAACTGGGCGCGACGATCCTGAATTTCCTGGCGGCCGTCGGGCGGCTGTCGCGCTTCACGGCAAGCGCGATCTATCACTGCTTCACGCCGCCTTTTTACCCGCGCCTGCTGCTGCGCCAGTTCGTCGATATCGGCTATTACTCGCTGCCGGTCGTCGGCATGACGGCGCTGTTCACCGGCATGGTGCTCGCGCTGCAAAGCTATACGGGCTTCTCGCGCTTCTCCGCCGAAGGCGCGGTTGCGACCGTCGTCGTGCTGTCGGTCACGCGCGAGCTTGCGCCGGTGCTGGCGGGGCTTATGGTCGCGGGGCGCATCGGCGCCTCCATCGCGGCGGAGCTTGGCACCATGCGCGTGACGGAGCAGATCGACGCGCTCACGACGCTCTCGACCAATCCTTACAAATACCTCGTCGCGCCGCGGCTGATCGCGGGCACGCTCATGCTGCCGCTGCTCGTTCTTGTCGCCGACATCATTGGCGTGTTCGGTGGCTACCTGGTCGGGGTGTTCAAGCTCGGCTTCGGGCCGGAAAACTACCTGCACAAGACCTGGGAATACCTGACCTATGACGACGTGGCATCGGGGCTGTGGAAGGCTTCCGCCTTCGGGTTTATCGTGACGCTGATGGGCTGCTACAACGGCTATAACTCGCAGCGCGGCGCGCAAGGCGTGGGCGCGGCAACGACGAATGCGGTGGTATCAAGCTCCATCCTCATCCTCATCACGAACTATTTCCTCACCCAGCTGTTTTTCGCGGGGAAATGACCATGACCGAACCTGCGCCGAAACTCGAGCTGAAAGACGTCTATAAATCCTTCGGGCGCAACCATGTGCTGCGCGGGGTGAACCTGTCCATTCCGAAGGGCCGCTCGCTCGTCGTCATCGGCGGCTCGGGCACGGGCAAATCGGTCACGATCAAATGCGTACTCGGGTTGCTGCATCCGGACAAGGGCTCGATCAAGGTCGATGGCTTCGAGACCGCGGGCGCGACCGGCAAGGACCGCGACGACCTCATGAAGAAATTCGGCATGCTGTTCCAGGGCGGCGCGCTGTTCGATTCACTGCCCATCTGGGAAAACGTCGGCTTCGGCCTCATGCAGGGCAAGGGCGTCGGCAAGGACGAAGCCCGCACTGTCGCGATCGACAAGCTGCGCGCGGTCGGCCTGCCCGCGCGCGTCGCCGATATGCTGCCGGCGGAGTTGTCGGGCGGCATGCAAAAGCGCGTCGGCCTCGCCCGCGCCATCGCCGCGAACCCCGAGATCATTTTCTTCGACGAGCCGACGACCGGGCTCGATCCGATCATGGCCGACGTCATTAACGACCTGATCGTGGAAACCTCCAAGGGCCTCGGCGCGACCACGCTCTCGATCACGCATGACATGGCCTCCGCCCGCAAGATCGCCGACGACATCGCGATGATCTACAAGGGCCAGATCATCTGGCAGGGCGCTGCCAATGATATCGACCATTCCGGCAACGAATATGTCGACCAGTTCATCAAGGGCTCCGCGCAGGGGCCGATTAAAATGGAAGTCTGATTACAATGGCGCTCGCTGCCGACCCGAAAAACAACCCGAACGCGAAACCCGAGAAGAAAAAAGACCTCGCGGCCGAAAAGCCCGTCGCGGAAAAGCCGGCCAAGGCGAAGAAGAAACGCGGCGGCGGCGGATTTTTCATCGGCCGCCTGTTCGGGCTGCTCGTCTCGCTGGCGCTGCTCGGCCTGCTCGGCGCGGTCGCGGGCGTGGCCTTCATCCTGTTCTACTTCGGGCATGACCTGCCGGATTATTCGGCGCTGTCGAAATACGACCCGCCGATCGTCACGCGCACCTATGCCAGCGACGGCCGCCTGCTCGCGGAATTCGCGTTTGAAAAGCGCGTCTTCGTCTCCGTCGATGCGGTGCCGAAGCTCGTCGTCAACGCCTTCATTTCGGCGGAGGACAAGAATTTCTGGACGCATAAGGGCGTCGATCCCTTCGGCATCCTGCGCGCGATCAAGCAGAACATCATGCATCCCGGCCGCCGGTTGAAAGGCGCATCGACCATCACGCAGCAGGTCGCCAAGAACTTTCTCCTGAAGGACGAGGTCGAGGCGGAGAAGGGCGACGTGGTGGCCAAGTTCGGTCGCAAGATCCGCGAAGCCATCCTGTCCTTCCGCATCGAGCAGGCGCTGCCGAAAAACAAGATCCTCGAGCTTTACCTGAACGAAATCTATCTCGGCGCGCGCAGCTACGGCGTGGCCGCCGCCTCCCTCGAATATTTCAACAAGCCGCTTGATGAACTGACGCTGGAGGAAGCGGCCTTCCTCGCCGGCCTGCCGAAGGCGCCCAGCGATTACGACCCGGACAAACGCTATGACGCCGCCTTCGAGCGCCGCAATTACGTGCTGAAGGAAATGCAGGACAACGGCTTCATCACCAAGGCCGAATATGAGGCCGCGATCGCGCGGCCGATCAAGACGATCAAGCGCGAAAACACCCAATACGTGAACCATCCCTATTTCGCCGAAGAAGTGCGGCGCAAGCTGCTCGAGCTCTACGGCGAGGACGGGCTGATGCGGGGCGGGCTCATCGCGCATTCGACTTTGGTGCCCGAATACCAGCAGCAGGCGGAGCTGGCGCTGCGGCACGGGTTGATCAATTACGACATGCGCTACGGCCTCCACAGCGACAAGATCGCGCATATCGAGACATCGAACTGGCATGACAACCTGCTGAAAGTGGCGGAGCCGCCCGGCACCGGCAATTTCACGCTCGCGGTCGTGCTTGAATCGGGCGCGAAGGAAGCGAAGATCGGGCTGCGCGACGGGCGCGAGGCGGTCATTACCCTGAACAAAATGAAATGGGCGAAGCGCAAGGGCCAGAAAGCGCCCGACGAAGTCAGCGACCTGCTGAAAGTCGGCGATGTCTGGTTCACCGAAGATTCCGGGGAGACGGACAAGGAGCGCCCCGTCTACTGGCTGCGCCAGATCCCGAACGTGTCGGGCGGGCTTATCGTCATGGACCCGCATACGGGCCGAATTTTTGCGGTCGCCGGCGGCTTTTCCTTCGACCTCAGCTGGTTCAACCGCGCGACGCAGGCGATCCGCCAGCCGGGTTCGGCCTTCAAGCCTTTTGTTTACCTCGCAGGGCTGGAGGCTGGCTTTACGCCCGCGACGCTCATCCTTGATGCGCCTTTCGTCCTCGACCAGGGGCCGGGCATGAAGAAGTGGGCGCCGAAAAACTACACCAATGATTTCGGCGGCCCGACGACGATGCGCGTGGGTCTTGAAAAATCGCGCAACCTCATGACCGTGCGCCTCGCCAACTATGTCGGCATGGACAAGATCGTGGACATCTGCAACAAGTTCGGCGTCATCGACAACCTGCCGCCAATGCTCTCGATGTCGATCGGCGCGGGCGAGACGACGCTGCTGCGCATGGTTTCCGCCTATTCGACGTTCGTCAACGGCGGCAAGAAGATCACGCCGACGCTGATCGACCGCGTGCAGGACCGGCATGGCAAGACGATCTTCGTGCATGACAAGGCCGCCTGCGAGGGCTGCGGACCTATGACGCCCTGGAACGGGCAGGACGCGCCCCTGATCCCCGACAGCCGCCCGCAGATCGCCGATCCGCGCAACATGTACCAGATCGTTTCCATGCTGGAGGGCGTCGTGCAGCGCGGCACGGCGACCAGCCTGAAATCGCTCGGCCGCCCCGTCGCCGGCAAGACCGGTACGACCAATGAATCGAAGGACGCCTGGTTCATCGGCTTCACGCCTGACCTTATCGTCGGCACCTATGTCGGCTATGACGAGCCGAAGCCGCTCGGCGCCAAGGAAACCGGCGGCCATGTCGCCGCACCCATCGTGAAGGAATTCATGGAACGGGCGCTGAAGGACGTGCCGCCCGTGCCCTTCCGCGTGCCGCCCGGCATCCGCCTCGTGCAGATCAACCCCGTGACGGGCACCCGGTCGCAGGCCGGCGACGAGAAGAGCATCCTCGAGGCCTTCGTCGACGGCACCGAGCCGGGCGACGAGCCGATGATGTTCACCGGCCAAAGCGTCGAGCCCGTCTCCGGCGTGACCGAGTATGGCGAGAGCGTGAATACGGGGCTGGGCGGGCTTTACTAGTTGGTTGGCTGATACCCGAGTTATTTGCCGCATATTTAATGCCGGAGATTTTTCCGAATTTAGATGGCGGCGATCCTTTGCGCACCGTCCTAGTGCGACTTATGTTGTCTGCCCGTAGCCGAGTTTGACAAGGTCTCCCCCGCCTATTAACCTTGTGTTGGGCTCCATCAAAATATCAGTCGGGTCAAATCTTGCTCTGTACTGGTGTAAAGGGGCCCTCCTAGCACGGGTTCAACTCCCATAGCATGTGGTAATGCACGGGTTTTGCCCCCGATACCTGCTTTAATGCAAACGAATGACTGGGTCTGCAGGTTAAGACCTCCCCCGGTCCAACGTGGTTGACGGGGCAAAACCCTTTTTTCAGGTGGAATTCCATGGAATTGGTTTTCGTTTATATTTTTGTTGCGTTAGTAGCCGGCCTGCTGTTTTTCAAAAAATGTTTTGCGCGCGCCTATGTATATCAGTACCAGCAAGGCCTAATGTATCGCGATGGCAAGTTTGTAAGATTGCTACAGCCCGGGCGCTATACCTATCGCAAGGCGAGGACTGAAATTGCAGTCGTTGATAAGCGCAGTGCCATGCTCAATCTTCCGGGACAGGACATCCTCACGCGGGACAATATCAATATTAAAGTCAGCTTGGCCGGGGTTTATGAAATTACTGATGCCGTTCGTGCGCGACACGCCAGCCAGAATTATCTGGCAGAGCTTTATAACCATGCTCAACTTGCGCTTCGCGATGCGGTATCGGGCTTTACTCTCGATGAGTTGCTAGAAAAAAAGCTGGAGCTTGACCAATTGCTCCTGACGAAGATTGTTGAGAAGGCAGAGGCCCTTGGTTGCACGGTCTCAAGGCTGGCTGTACGCGATGTCATGCTGCCCGCTAACCTCAAAAAGGCATTTTCGGGGATTCTTGAAGTAAAAAAAGAAGTGCAAACCCAGCTCGAAAAGGCACGCGGCGAACAGGCAGTATTGCGTAGCCTTTCCAATGCCGCTCAATTATTCGAAAGCAACCCGCATTTACTGCAAGCGAGAATAATCCAGACGTTGTCGAGCGGAAATAACACCGTTGTTTTCGGCGCCGATGGGCGACTCACGACAAAGTAAGTAGCCGTCAGTGCCTTGAACAGGGCTAGCGGTCAAAAGACATCCAGCGCGCGGCGCGGCTATTCGAGTATATCAATCCCGAGCTTCCTGAGCGCGCCGTCGATGGCGCGGAAGACGGGGCTGCGGCGCTCGCCGGTTGCATGGGTTTTCGCGCGCTCGCGTTCCAGCTCGGCCTGCGAGGAGGCGAGGCTCGCCTTGACCTCCGCGCGCAGTTTCTGCTCGTCGATGGTCGACATCTGCTGGGTGTAGAGTTTCTTGATGACGTCTTCTTCCTCGGGGCTGACCTCGGAATCGGCCCAGACCATGACTTCGCCGAAATGGATCAGCGTGCCGCGGAATTGCGGCTCGGTGATGAGCGGCAGGATGGTCGCAAGGTCCTTCGGATTCTCCATGTCGTCATCGAGCTGCTTGCGCTGCTCGACGCTGAGGCCGTAGACGCGGTCGAGGTTCTGGAAGGTGCGGCGCAGGTAGGCGCGCTCCTCGTCATGCATCTTGCCGTCGACATGGGCGATCGCGATCACGCCGCGCCACATCTGGTACTGGCTTTCCGACATCACCTGCTTGGGCGGCTGGACGGTCATTTGCGTCATTCTCCTTGTAAGTCGATGCCGAGCCGCAACAGCAGGCTGTCGATGACGGCGGCGAGGTTGCCATGCGGGCGCAGCTCGCTCATTTTCAGATCGTGGCGGAACATCTCGTCATCCACGGCCTTCTTCACGTCGCGGCGGATCTGCTCCATGTCGAGGCTCGCCAGCTGGTCGGCATGCAGCTTCTTCAGGATCGCGTCTTCGCTCGGGTCGAGATCGCCGTCGGCGCGCGCCAGCAGCCCGCCGAAATAGATCAGCTGCCCACGCCATTCCGGCTCGTTGATCTGGCGCAGCAGGGCGGGCAGGTCCTGCGGATTTGCAAGATCGTCATGGAAGGTGCTCTTCTGCGCCGCGGTGAGGTTCATGCGCGAGAACACGCCGTTCAGGTAGTCGCGCTCCGCCGGCGCGACGCGCCCGTCGGCATGGGCCAGCGCGACCACGCAGCGCCACATGTAAAACTGGCTGTGGCCGACGGGCGCAAGAGGCTGTCTGAGGGATTCATGTACCATGAAAACAGGTTAAGCCATTCTGCGCGGCTGTCAACGAGGCCGGGGAGGAGCAGGCAAGAGTATGGAAATTTACTCGCCCGCCGCTTCCGACAGCGCGTCCATGACATCGTCCTTGGTCAGCAACTCGGGCAGCGGCTTGCCCTCGGGCAGGCCGGGGCCGTAGACGATGTTGAAGGGGATGCCGTAGCGCCCGAAGCTGTGCAGGTAGGTGTCGATGGCGGGATCGGGCATCGTCAGGTCACCCTGAAGGCGGACGACATTGGGCGCGTTGAGCGCGTCGATGACCTCCTGCTGGCCGAGCACGAATTTCTTGTTGGCCTTGCAGGTCAGGCACCAGTCGGCGGTGATATCGACGATGACCGTCTTGCCGTCGGCGACGGCGGGGGCGATCAGCTTTTCGTCGAATTTCGTCCAGCCGGCGTCAAAGGCGGGGGTCGCGGTCACGCTCATCAGCACGCTGCCGAGCCAGACGGCGGTCGCGACCAGCGCCAGCGCCAGCACGCGGCGCAGCCCGATCATCCAGCGGCCGGGCTTGGGCATATAGCGGAACAGGCGCGGGGAGAGCGCGAGCAGGATATAGGGCGCGGCGAGGCCCAGGCCGACGAAGGTGAAGATGGTCAGGATTTCGTAAGCGCCGCGCGCCAGCGCAAAGGAAATCGCCGTGCCGAGGAACGGCGCGGAGCAGGGCGTCGCGAGCAGCGTCGCGAACATGCCGGTCAGGAAATGGCCCGCCGGCGTCGGCTCCATCTCGTGGCGCTTGCCCGCATGCCTGGCGATGAAGCGCGGCAGCGGGATTTCGAACAGCCCCCACATATTGGCGGCAAAGCCGAGCACGACCACGATCAGGAAAACGAGGAATCCGGGATGCTGGAACTGGATGCCCCAGCCGATCGAGCCGCCGGCCGCCTTCAGCGCGATCAGCGCAATGCCCATCAGCCAGAACGAGGCGACGATTCCGAGCGCGGAGGCCATGAAATTGGTGAAGATCGTGCGGCGGTTATCCTTGCCGCCATGGCTCACGACCGAGAGCACCTTCAGCGAAAGGACCGGCAGGACGCAGGGCATGAGGTTGAGGATGAGGCCGCCGAGCAGCGCCGCCAGGATAATCGAAAGGTCGATGCTGGTGACTTTTTCCTTCAGCTTCGCAGGCGCGGCCAGGGGTGCTGGCTGCGTGTCCGGGCTCATGCCGACGCTGGTCTTGCCCTCGTAGGCCGTATCGCCATCGACGAAAGTGAGCGTCAGGTCGCCGGTTGCCAGATCCTTTGCGAGCTTCTCGGGCGCGTCATTGGTATGGGGATCGACGCGGAAAGCTGCCTTGCCGGTTTTCTCGTCATAGGAAATGGCGGGACGGCCGAAGACGGTGCCGCTGTCATGCTCGATGAACAGGTCCGCCTCGGGCGTGGGTTTCACGGCAAGATCGCCCTCGATCGCCAGCAGGGTTTTTCCGGTGACGGCGTCGGTTTCGAGCCAGGCGCGGCTGAAACCATAACCTTCCATCTGCTGCTTCGGTAGTTTTTTCAGCGCGGCTTCGTATAAACCGGCATCCGCGGATTTTTCCGCCGCGCCGGCGGGAAGCGAGAGGGTGAGCTCGTGCTTTTCCGGCACGCAGATTTCATTGCAGACCAGAAGTCCGAGCTTCAGGTGCAGGTCGAGCGGCTGGCCCGGGTTTTCCAGCGTGACCGTGATCGGAAAGACGACTTCGTCGGTATAGACATTGTTGTCGAGTCCGGAGACGGTCAGGCGGTGCGGCGACGGGTATTGGAGAGAATAGGCCTTGAGGTTGGCCGAGCCCTTCCAGTCGAGGTCGGGCGGCAGGCCCGCATCGCCCGGCGAGCGCCAGTAGGTGTCCCATTTCGGCTTCAGTTTGAGCTCGAGCCCGATCTGGACCGCGTCGCCGCTGCCGGTCGCGGTGACGGGGCTGAACAGCCGCGCTTCGGCGTATTTCGGCGCCTCGGCATGGGCATGCGCGGCGGGGAGGGCGGAAAACAGGCAGAAAAACAGGGCGGGGACGAGATAACGCATGGACTACTCCTTACCCCGAATATAGGCCAAATCGGGGCTCAAAGCCAATTCGCTGGAATCGCTGGAAAAGTTACACGGCCATCGCGCGTTTCAGCGTATCGACATCATCGCGGAGCGTGGCGTCGGTCGCCAGCAGCTCCTCGATCTTGCGCACGCCGTGGATGATGGTCGTATGGTCGCGGCCGCCGAATTTCCGGCCGATTTCCGGCAGGGAATGGGTGGTCAGCTGCTTGCACAGGTACATCGCCAGCTGGCGCGGCCGGGCGACAGGACGCGCGCGGCGGGGGGAGTGCATGTCGGAGAGACGGATGCCGTAATGCTCGGCCACCTTGCGCTGGATATCCTCGATGGTCGTGCGGCGGTCGTTGGCGCGCAGGATATCGGCCAGCAGGTCGAAGGCGGTTTCGACGGTCACGGCGCGGTTCACAAGCTCGGCATGCGCGATCAGGCGGTTGAGCGCACCCTCCAGCTCGCGGACATTCGAAGTGATCTTGGCTGCGAGGAATTCCAGCACGTCCTGCGGCAGGTTGCGCTTCATCTGCGCGCATTTGGACTGCAGGATGCCAAGGCGCAGCTCGTAGGTTGTCGGGTGGATCGCGGCGACCAAGCCCATCGACAGGCGGGAGCGCAGGCGCTCCTCCAGCCCGTCCATATCGGCGGGGCTCTGGTCGGCGGAAATGACGATCTGCTTGCCTTGGTCGATCAGCGCGTTGAAGGTGTGGAAGAATTCTTCCTGCGTCGCGTCCTTGCCGCAGATGAACTGGATATCGTCGATCATCAGAACATCGACCGAGCGGAATTTCGCCTTGAACGACATCGTGTCCTGGAAGCGCAGCGCGCGCACGAAGTCATACATGAATTTCTCGGCCGACATATAGGCGACCTTGCGCCCGTTGGCGCGGGCCGCATGGGCGATCGCGTGCATCAGGTGCGTCTTGCCAAGGCCGACGCCGCCCTGCAGGAACAGGGGGTTGAACGTCACCTTTTCGTTGTCCGCGATCTTGCGCGCGGCGGCGAAGGCGAATTCGTTGGAAGAACCCGTGACGAAGTTGTCGAAGGTATAGCGCGGGTCGAGCGCGACGGAGAAATCATCAGCGGCAGCGGGCGGCGCCGCGTTTTCATTGGCGATTGCGGGGCGCTCATAGGCGACGCCGGCGGGCGCTGCGGCAGAATCGGGCTTCTTGCCGGATACCGCGACCTCGACGCGCGCGATCGCGCCGAAATGCTGCGTCCACAGGCTGCGCATGCGGTCCGCGTAATGCGTCTTTACCCAGTCGCGGATGAAGCGCGTGGGGACGGAAAGCGACAGCGTCCCGCCCGCGCAGGAAACAGCCTCGATCGGCAGAATCCAGCTGCGATAGGCGGTGTCGCCGAATTCTTTTTGCAGCAATGTCTTGATTTGTTCAAAGCGCTGCCCGGCGCTTTGGGAGGTGGCGGCATCGGAGGAAATATCAACCGTCACTTGTTGTCCGTTTTCAAACATGAAAGCCCTTATATATGCCCAAGAAGTAAATGCCCGTACTCATCTTCGCCGCGTGCTGGACGGCGACAGAACTCCCGCAGAGTAACTCGCATCTTCTTGATGAGATGCTTAAGCGATTCTGTGTCGTTCCTTCTTCAAGTCTCTTCTACAGCTTGCTGATAAACCGATGTAATCAACGCAGGAAGCGCGGCCGGTTTGTTTTTGCAATTGGTGAAGTGAAGAGACCTTAGCGAACCGCGCGCATGAGTCGCAAGGACGATGTGTGGATAAAATTAAAAACGAAACAAACATGCCGAAGTTTGCAGTTTTTCGCCCGATGTTTTCTCTTGAATCTTTTTTGTGAATCGCAGGTCGCTCTTTCATGCGCGGAATTTTTTCACGCGCGAATTTTTTCGCGTTGTGGTGATTCAGCGTCTTGCAAAAACAAAAACGCCGCGAAAAATTCGCGGCGTCTATGTTTGGTATGATTCCCCGAAGGGACTACTATTACTTCTTCGCGCCCATCTTCTTGATGCGGGCGGAGAGGCGCGAGATCTTGCGCGAAATGGTCTTCTTGCTGATGATGCCCTTCTGCGCGGTGCGGGCCATTTTCGGCTGCGCCGCTTTCAGCGCCGCCTGTGCCGCTTTCTCGTCGCCCGCCTTCACCGCTTCGTCGATCTTGCGGATGCTGCCGCGCATTTCGGAGACGCGCGACTTGTTCAGCACCTGGCGGCGTGCGTTGCGACGGATGCGTTTCTTGCCGGACTTCGTGATAGCCATTTGGGTTCAGTCTCTTTCTTGCGTTTTACAAAATTCAAATAAGCGCGGCCGGAATCACCATATAAAGGTATCGGCGCCCTTGGACTTGACGGTTTTATAGGGGTTCCCGTGCAAAGTCAATAAAGTTGTGGATAAGTGCAAGCGGCTGATTTACTTGTCTTTAAACGTTGCGGGCCGCTTCTCCCCGAAGGCTTTCATGCCCTCCTTCTGGTCTTCGGTCGCGAAAGTCGCATGGAACATGCGGCGCTCGAAGCGCAGGCCTTCTGACAAAGTCGTCTCATAGGCGCGGTTTACAGATTCCTTCGCCATCATCACGACCGGCTGGGAGAAGCCAGCGATTTTCTCCGCGGTCGCAAGCGCATCTTCCAGAAGCTTGTCGGCGGGCACGACCCGGGCGACCAGGCCCGCGCGTTCGGCTTCAACCGCGTCCATCATGCGTCCGGTCAGGCAGAGCTCCATTGCCTTCGCCTTGCCGACGCTGCGGGTCAGGCGCTGCGTGCCGCCAGCGCCCGGAATGGTGCCGATGGTGATTTCAGGCTGGCTGAATTTCGCCGTGTCTGCGGCGATGATGAAATCGCACATCATCGCAAGTTCGCAGCCGCCGCCTAAGCAATATCCGGCAACCGCCGCGATCACCGGCTTGCGGCAGCGGCTGATGCGTTCCCAGTTGCGGGTGATGAAGTCTTCCTTGTAGACATCCATGAAATTCTTGGGCGCCATTTCCTTGATATCGGCGCCGGCGGCAAAGGCCTTTTCGCTGCCGGTCAGCACGATGACGGCGATGCTGTTATCGGCCTCGAATTCCTCGACCGCGCGGGTGAGTTCGTCCATCAGCGCCTGGCACAGCGCATTCAGCGCCTTGGGGCGGTTGAGCGTGATGAGCGCGGTCTTGCCGCGGCGCTCCGTCAGGATGTTTTCAAAGCTTGCCATGTCTGTCTCCTTTTTCATTTCTGTTTGCGCGGGCAATAAAAGGTCGAGCGCGCGCCCTGGGTGATTTTTAAAATGCCGCCTGTTTTACCGACATTGCAGGTACAGCGCGAGCAGGCCTCTCCCTTGCGGTCATAGACCTTGAAGCTGTGCTGGAAATAGCCGAGTTCGCCATCCGCCTGCACATAGTCGCGCAAGGAACTGCCGCCTGCCTTGATCGAGGCTTTCAGCACGAGGCGAATACACTCGACGAGCTTTGTGATTTCGGCTTTCTTGAGGCTATTGGCGGGGCGCGTCGGGTCGACCGCCGCGCAATAGAGAGCTTCGGAGGCATAGATATTGCCCACACCGACCACGAGCTGCTGGTCCATGATCGCGAGCTTGATCGCGATCTTTTT
>Ga0196981_1000312_pt1 | contig 20251 bp, 17 predicted proteins | sample S3_2013CmetaG_FD_155462 | JGI IMG/M metagenome (GOLD analysis project Ga0196981, IMG submission 155462) | Soil microbial communities from Anza Borrego desert, Southern California, United States - S3_20-13C | ecosystem: Environmental > Terrestrial > Soil > Desert | place: USA: California... | reverse complement strand
GGCGCACCTCGTCGAGCGCTACAACTTCATCTGCGAGGAGGGCCAGTCGACCTGCCCGGAGATCCCCGGCGCGAGCGAGCTGCTGCGCGAGCTTTCCGCCCGGCTTCCGCTGTACGTCAACTCGGCTACGCCCGAGGAGCCGCTCCGCCGGATCGTCGCGCGACGCGGCTGGAGCGGGCATTTCCGGGCGGTGTATGGGCGCCCGCGCAGCAAGGTCGACAACCTCCGCCGGATCGCGGCGGAGGAGTCGGTCGACCTGGCGCGGCTCGCGCTCGTCGGCGATGGGCCGGCGGACGCGATGGCCGCGGCCGAGACCGGCTGCCGATTCGTCGCCGTCGGGGACTGGGCGCGGAGAGAGTCCTCCGGCGGCGCGCGCGCCCGAAGTCTCGACGAGGTAAGGGACCTCCTTTGTTTCCGACCATGCTGAACAACCAACGAATCCTGGTGGTGGTCCCTGCGCGCGGTGGCAGCAAGGGGGTCAAGAACAAGAACATCCACCCGCTGTGCGGGCGGCCGCTCATTGCACATACCGCGGAGCTGGTGCGCTCCCTGGCGTGGATCGACCGGGCGGTCGTGTCGACCGACAGCGAGGCGATCGCCGCCGCGGCCGAATCCGCCGGCCTCGCGGCGCCGTTCCGGCGCCCCGCGGGCATCTCGGGCGACCGGATCGGCGACTGGGACGTCCTGCACCACGCGCTGCTTGAGATGGAGCGCCTCGACGGCTGCCGCTACGACGCGGTCGTGATGCTGCAGCCGACCAGCCCCCTCCGGCGGGCGCAGCACGTGACCGACACCGTCCGGAAGCTGACGTTCGGCGGCTGGGACGCGGTCTGGACGGTGACACCGGTGGACCTGAAGTACCACCCGCTCAAGCAGCTGGTGGTGCGTGCGGACGGCGCGATGAGCCTCTTCGACGACCGGGGCCGCGCGATCATCGCCCGGCAGCAGCTGACGCCCACCTACTATCGCAACGGCGCCTGTTACGCGCTCAGCCGCAGCTGCGTCGTCGACCAGAAAACGACGATGGGGGCCAGGTGGGCGGGCGTGCCGATCGACGAGACGATGGTCAGCATTGACACGCTCGAGGACTTCGAGCGGGTGGAAGCCGCGCTCGCGGCCCGTTCCCAGCCTTGAGCCTGGTCCGAAAAGGCGCGGGGGTTTTCCTGGGCAACTGGACGGCGCTGCCGCTGCAGTTCCTTACCGGCGTGCTGCTAGCCCGCATGCTGGGAGCGGAGGGCCGGGGGATGCTGGCACTTTTTGCGGCGGGCATCACCCTGCTGGCGGGCCTCGGGCAGTTCGGGTTGCCGAACGCCGCGGCCTTCCTCGTGCGTCGCGAGATCGCCAATGAGCGGACCCTGGTCGCCGGCCACCTGCTGGTGACGCTGGCTTTCACGCTCGTGATTGCCGGGGCGCTTTTCGCCGGTGAGGCGCTGGTCTGGCGGCTCCTGTTCGAAGGCGTCCGTCCTGACCGATGGATGATCCCCCTGGTGCTTGTGACCCTGCCGCTGAACATGGTGAACACCTACATGGGGATGCTGGCTCTCGCGCAGGGCCGGGCGGCCGACTACGCGCGGCAAACGGTGGGTCTCGGCGTCCTGACCGCGTTGTTCACGGTCGCGCTCGTCGGGGCGACCGGCGCCGGGATTGCGGGCGGAATGCTCGCCGTGGCCCTCGCGAACGCGGTGAACACGGTGCTGGTGGGCGCGCGGCTGCTGCGCGCGACGAAGGGGCAGGTGGTCGCGGTGTCCGGCGCGACGTTGCGCCGGATGCTCGCACTCGGATTTCAGAACTACTGGGTCTCGATCGGCGGGCTCGTGTTCAAGCGGATCGACACGTTCCTCGTGCAGGGCTTCCTTGGCACCGCGGCCGTGGGATACTACGCCGTGGCGCGCGTCCCGTTCGACGCGGTGCTGACCGTGCCGCGGGCGCTGACCGGCCTCGTCGTCGGCGAGGCCTCGGCCGCGGGCGACGCGGGCGCGGGCCCCATCGTCGCCCGCGTCACGCGCAACGTGCTCTGGCTAATGCTGCTGGCCGTCGCGCCGATCGCGGCGGGTGCGCCCTGGGTCGTGCCGTGGCTGTATGGCGCGGATTTCGCTGCCTCGGTGCCGTCGCTCGGGCTGCTGCTAGCGGCCGCGGTGCTGTTTGGCGCCGCGATCAGCCTCCAGCCCTATTTCGTGGGGATCGGCCGGCCATGGATCAACTCGGCATGCACACTCGGATCGGGCGTGGCGAGCGTCGGGCTGGGCCTGTGGCTGATTCCCCTCCTGGGCATCGAGGGGAACGCGCTCGCCAGCCTCGCCGGCGCGGCGCTGTTCTTCGTCCTCCAGGCTGCGCTCTACGTTCACTCCACCTCGGCCCGCTGGAGCGAGCTCTGCCGGCTCGACGCCGGCGAGGTCGCCGGCCTGCGGCGACGCGTCCGGGACCGCTTGCTGCGGCGGCGACAGCCCGTCCGAGCCGGCGGCGGGCAGGCCGTTCACTCATGAAGACCATATTCATTTTCATCACGGAGGGATTCCGCGTTCGGAACGTGCTTTATTCCGACGTCCTCCCGCTGCTGCAGCGGTCGCACCGGGTGGTGATCATCGTCCCCGCCGCGGACGTGGAGAACGTCCGTTGCGCCTTCGGGGGCCCGAACGTGCTTGTCGAGGCGCGCCCCGAATCGCCGATGCGATTCGAATCCAAGTTCGCCTTCGTGCGGCGCTTCTTGCTTTCGAACCCCGCGCGGAACAAGACGGTGAGCGTGTTTTCCTCGATCATGAAGCGGGACCAGCCGTTCCACTACTGGCTAGTGCGGAACGTAAACCCGTGGCTCGGGCGGAGCGCGCTGGTGCGCCGCGCTTGGCTGTCCTTCGAAGCCTTGATCAACCGGGGCTCCGAGTACGCGGCGTTGTTCGGGCGGTACCGCCCTTCGCTGGTGGTGACGACGGACTTCGGGTCGCAGACGCACGAGGTCAGGATCCTGCGCTTCGCGAAGCGCAGGGGGGTGAAGACCGCCTCGATCGTGTACAGCTGGGACAACTTCAGCTCCAAGGGGGTCATGGGCGCCATCGCCGACCGGCTGGTGGTCTGGAGCGACATCATGCGCCAGGAGGCGCGCGACCTGCACGACATCGACCCGGCGAACGTCGATGTCTGCGGGGCCGCCCAGTTTGACATCTACGGCCGTCCGGAGGCCCTCGACGCGCGGGAAGCGTTTTGCCGGAAGGTCGGGCTGGATCCGGCCCGACCGTTCATCACACAAGGCACGATCACGCCCCGCTTTTTTCCCACGAACATCGAGATCTCGGAGATCATCATCGAAGCGATCCTCCGGGGGGCGCTGCCGCGCGGGTTGCAGCTGCTGATCCGGCTGCATCCGCAAGTGGTGAACCCGGGCGTCGCGGCCGACGCGCTCGAGCCCTACCGGGCGCTCGAGCGGAAGCACGATTTCGTGAAGGTCGATGTGCCGGAAACCAAGCAGTGGGGCTCGCTCGTGTCGCCGGCCGCGACGGATGCCCAGCGACTGGCTTCCATCCTCCGCCACACCGAGCTGATGATCCATCCCGGTTCCACGCTGGCGGTCGACGCCGCGGCGATGGATTGCCCGGTCATCGGCCTCGGCTTCGACGGCCACCATCCCAAGCCGTACGACGAGTCCATTCGGCGTTGGTGGGACTTCAGCTACATGCAGCCCGTGGTGCGGTCCGGCGGCCAGCCGGTCGCGTCCTCCCGCGACGAGCTGATCCGGCTCATCCTGCGCTACCTCGGCGACCGAACGCTCGACCGGGAAGGCCGGCAGGCCATTGTTCGCGACGTCTGCCACCGGGTCGACGGCCGCTCGTCGGAACGGGTGGTGGCCGTGTTCAACCGCATGCTGGACTCCGCCGCCTAGCGCCATGGCCTTTCGATTCCGGGGAAGATCCGTCCACGATGTCCTGCGGCTCGCCGGCCGTCGCTACTGGCGGCTGAAAACCGAGCTCTGGTACCGGTGGGCGTTCGGCGGCATGGGGCGCGGCTGCCTCATCGAGCGCCCGATGCTGCTCAACCGGCCCGAGCGGATCACGCTCGGCGACCGCGTGGTGATCCAGCCGGGGCTGCGCATCGAGGTCCTGCTGTCCAATCCCGGGCGGGATCCCCGCATCGAGATCGGGTCCGAGGTGAACATCGAGCAGGGGGTGCACATCATCGCGCAGAACCTGGTCCGCATCGGCCGCGGGGTCTCGATCTGCGCTTACAGCTGCATCGTGGATGTCGATCACCCCTACACCGACGTGAACGATCCGCGCAGGATCGGCGACCGGTACAGCGACGACGGGGCGACGGTCGAGATCGGGGACGGCGCTTTCATCGGTTTCGGCAGCACGGTCCTGCCAGGGGCGAGCATCGGCCGCAACGCGGTGATTGGCTCCCGGTCGGTGGTCGGGGGCGAGATTCCCGACTACGCGGTGGCGGCCGGCGCGCCCGCGCGCATCCTGAAGATGTATGACGCCGCGCAGGGAGGCTGGCGTCGCCCGTGATGCGTCCGCATCCATGAGCTCGCGACGGCCGCCGCCGGCCGCGAATCCGGCCAGATCCGTCCGGTCCGGCGCGCACTGCCTGTAGTTTCTCTATGCATCTCATTCTCGGCCTCACCGCGCTGATCATGCTCGCCTGGACCGTCCTGGTGCTGATCCGTGAACGCGCGCCGACCCCCGGCATCATGTTCGGTTTCGGCTGGGGGCTGGTGACGCTGCTCGGCGCGGTCGAGGTGGTCCGCTACAGCCCGCTCTCGCTCGAGGGCGTGTCCGTCACGCTGGCCTTCGTCGCCTACCTGGCCATTATTTTCCTGCTCATGCCACGTCCCGCGCGCGGGGGCCCCATGGCGGGCCTGGCCGCCGATCCATCCTCCGCCGTCCTGCAGGTCGCGCGCGTCTTCAGCCTGCTGGTGCTCGCGGGCATCGCGCTGCGCTACGTGCATAGCGTCGTGATCTACGAGCGGCCACTGTTCGACGTGCAGCGTTCCTACGAGATCACGAACACGGAGGTGATGGCCGGAACGTGGTTCTCCCGCATCGGGTCGCTGCTGTTCCTCTGGCCGCTGCCGGCGGCCGTGCTGGCCTGGCATGCCGTCAACCTCGGTTGGTGGGACCGGCTGTTGCTGTTCTGCGGGTCGATGGGCCTGGCCGCGTTCGGCCTGATGCAAGGCGGCCGCTCGGGGCTGGTGTTCACGGTGTTCTTCATCGTTCCCCTCGCCCTGCTCTCCATGGCGAAAGGTCCAGGCGCGGCCGCACCGCGGCGGAAACGCCTCACGCTGGTCGCCGGCACCGGCCTGTTCGCCGTGCTGTCGTTCGCGTTGCTCCTGGTGATGTTCGGCCTCCGGACCACGGACGCGATTTCCGGCGGCCGGTACGCGCGTTTCATGGAGGTGAATCCGCGGTACGCCGGCTTGGTGAATCCGTATGGCGGCTCGCTCCTGCAGGACGGCGTGCTGGGGGCGGTGGGGTACGGCACGCAGCCGGTGCAACGCCTGAGCCTTTTCTTCGAACTCGACGTAGAGACGCGCTTCTACGGCGCGTGGAACTTCGATGTCTTTGCGAACATCCTGCGGCGGGTCGGGATTGGGACGGAGCACTACAACGAGGCGTTCAGCCAAGTGACCTACACGTACCTGGAACAGGGCGTGCCGCCGGGCACGTTCTCCACCTGCATCCGCGACCTCTACCTTGACTTCGGATGGGCCGGCGTGCTGCTGGGCGGCTTCGCCTTTGCCGGCGGCGCCCAGTGGGTCTATGCCCGCCTGCTCTCCGGCCAGGCGCCGCACCTGCTTCCCCTGCTGGGTTTCATGTATGGCCTGATCGGGGTGTCGCCCCTGTTCTCGGGCATGCAGGTGGGGGGAGCGAATCTGTCGCTTTGCGGCGCGCTCGCCGGCTGCCTGGCGTTGTACGTTCGCGGTCGCGCCGCGCCCGTCCGGCCGGCCCCGGCCCGGCACCCCGGGACACCGCCGCCGCGGCGCCGGCATTGATCCGGAGGAAATCGGTCAGGATGGCTCCCAAGATCGGAATTCTCACCGCCGCCCTCGAGGCCGGGCATCCGAGCTACAGCAACTACACCCGCGGACTGTTCCGGGCCCTGCTTCGGTTGCGCCCGGACGTCGAATGGTGGACGGTCGGGCCCGCGGCGCAGGTGCCGGAGCTGTCGGGGCAGCCACGGTTGCGGATCCCGGCGGCGCACCTCCAGCCGTTGCGCCCGCCCTGGCGTCCCTGGTGGAGCGGCGCGTGCCAGGTCTCGCCACTCGATCTCCTGCACGATGGAACGGGATCGATGCTGTTCACCGCCCGGCCCCGCTGCCGGTCGGTGGTGACAATCCACGACCTCACCTCGCTCGTGATGCCGGGCCAGAACCTCCGCGGATGGGTTTCGCATCGCCTGCTCGGCCGGCGGGTCTGCCGGAACGCGGACCGCGTGATCGCCATCTCGGAAAGCGCCAAGCGGGACCTCGTGCGCTATCATGGCGTTCCGGCCGAGAAAGTCGCGGTCGTGTACAACGGCCTCGGCGAGCGCTTCCGTCCCGCGGCGCGCGCGGACGCGGACCGGGTGCGCGACAGGTACCGGCTGGCGGGCCCGTTCCTGCTCTTTGTCGGCGTGCTGCAGCCGAGGAAGAATGTGCCGGCGCTTGTCCGGGCCTATGCGGCGGCGCGGGCCCAGGGACTGGAATGGCCGCTCGTGATCGGGGGGATCGGCCCCGAGGCGGCGCGCGTGTCGGATATGGCCGCCCGGCTCGGGGTCGCGGACCGGGTCGTGATGCTCGGTCGGGTCCCGGACGCCGACCTGCCGGCGCTGTACTCGGCGGCGGAGGTGTTCGCGTTCCCCTCGCTGTACGAAGGCTTCGGCTGGCCCCCCCTGGAGGCCATGGCGTGCGGAATCCCGGTCGTGTGCTCGAACCGGAGCTCCCTGCCGGAGGTGGTGGGCGATGCCGCGCTGCAGGTCGAGCCGGACGAATCGGACCAGCTGCGCGACGCCATTCTCCGGCTCGCGGGTGATCCGGACCTGCGCGCGGAATACCGCTGTCGGGGCCTGGCGCGGGCGGCGCAATTCAGCTGGGAGCGCTGCGCAAGGGAGACGTGGCGGGTCTACGAGGAGCTGCTATGAGCCTGCGAATCGCGTTGATCGGCGACTTCGGCGGCCGGACGGACGAGGGCATGCGCAAGCTGTGCGCGCAGGTCGAGGCCGCGGCCCGCGCGGCGCACGAGATCCTGCTCGTCGGCACCCGGGACTTCGCGTCCGGCCGCGCCTGGCGGCGGCTGCGCGCGTTCCGCCCGGACTGCTTGCACTACCTCACGGGACCGACGTGGCGCAGCCTCGCGGCCCTGCGGGCGCACCGGAGCACGCTGCCCGGCCGGCCGCGCACGATCGCGACGGGCATCCGGCCGTACCTCGGGCCGGTGACGCGCCGCGCGCTGCCCGCGTTGGCGCCGGACGTCTATCTGGCGCAGGCGCGCCGCTGGCAGACGCTCTTCGCGGCCGCGGGCGCGCGGACGATCGACTTTCCCAGCTGGACCGACCGGGCGCGCTTCCGCCCGGCGGACGCGCCCGCGCGCGCGGCGCTGCGCGCGCGCTGGGGCTTGGCGGCCGACCGGCCGGTTGTGCTCCACGTTGGTCACATCAAGGAGAACCGCAACCTGGGCTGCCTGGTCGCGGCGCAGCGCAGCGGCCGGTACCAGGTGCTGATCGTTGGCAGCGAGTCCGAGTCGCGTCCGGGCCCCTGGCGCCAGGAGCTCGAGGCCGCCGGCTGCCGCGTGCACACGCAGTTTCTGCCGGAGATCGAGGAGATCTACCAGCTGGCCGACGTCTACGCCTTCACCGTCCGGGCGACGGCCGCCGGCTTGTACCCGCGGGACTACGACGAGATCGGCGTGATCGATTTCCCCCTTTCCGTGCTCGAGGCGCGCTCGACCGGCCTGCCGGTCGTCTCCACGCGGCACGACGCGTTGGAGCACTTCCTGGCGTCCGACCCGGCCCTGCGCTGGTTCGACGGCACGGGCGGCGGCTGCCTGGCCGCGCTCGACGCAACCGGACGCTCGCCGGCACCGCCGCTCGGCCCGGGCTTCGATCTCGCCGAACTCCCGGGGCGCTTGCGGGAGATCTACGGAATGCCAGCGCGCTCCCGGCGATGACGCTGCTTCATATCGTCGGCACCGACGGCGCGGGAAAAACCACCGTGACGCGCCGGCTCGTGGAGGAGGGAATACCCGGCCGGCGTGTGCGTTATCTCTACTGCCAGCACCGCCCGTTCTTCCTTTGGCTGATGAAGCTGCCCGCGCGCCTGCTTTTCCTCCGGCGCGAGAACGCGTTCAAGGACTACGCCGGATACAAATCGCGCAAGCACTCGGTGATCCAGCGCCATCCATGGCTCGGGCGGCTCTACGTGCGGTTGTGGTATTTCGACGTATGGCTCCAGACCTGGCCGCGGATGCTGTGGGCGCGCGCCTTTGCGGACGTCGTGCTCGTGGACCGCTATTATCTCGACTGGGTGGTGAACCTGGGCGTGTTCCAGGACAATTCACTCGACGCGATGCTGGCGGAGGCGCGGCGCCTGGAGAAGTCGCTGCCGCCGCCGCAGGCGGTCATTTTCCTCGACGTCAGCGAGGAGACGGCCTTCGCGCGGAAGGACGACATCCAATCTCCCGAGTACCTGCGCGAGCGCAAGGCGCGCTACCGGCAACTGGCCGACGCCTACGACTTCCGGATGGTGAACGCCAACCGGCCGCTGCCCGAGGTGCTGGCCGAGGTCCGCGCCTGCGTGCGCGGCGAAGTCGGGCGGAAGGAGACTTCATGAGCGGATTCCACAACACCCAGGACCAGATGGGCCTGTTCTTCGAGCTCGTCGGCTCGCCGTTCGTCGACCGGCCGCTGCGGCGGTTCAGCGACGAGGAATTACTCGGCGCCTACGATCAGGCGTTCCCCAACCGGATCGCGCTGCTGTACCTCACCCTGCACCGGCGACGCGGCTGGGACCCGCGGCTCGAGGAAAAGTACCAGGTGCTGCACACGCGGGAGCAGATGACCTTCGACGTGATCGCGCGCCTGGCGGGGCACCTCAATGCGTGGAATCCCGACAAGTACGTCGTCTTCAAGTCGATCAAGCCGTACCCCGCGACGCCGAACGACACGGACGTGGTCTGCTTGGGCGACGATCGCGATTACGAGGAGATGTACGCCCGCCTCCTCGAGGCCGGCTACCATTTCCATGAATGGGCGCCCCAGCAGCGGACCGTTTACGATGCGCGCGGGGAGGGCAAGGTCGGCCTTGGGAAGAAGGGCGGCACCTACTACATCGACCTCTACACCGAGATATCGACCGACTACTTCGCGTACATGAACAAGCGGCGGTTCAAGCCGTTCGTCCTCACGAAGGAGGTCAACGGCGTCCCCGTGAAGCTGCTCCGACCCGAGCCCGAACTGGCCGTCGTTATGTTCCACTCGGTGTTCCCGGAGCGCACTTACCAGTTGGAGCATTTCTACCTGCCGCTGCACACGATGGCGCGGCCGGACTTCGAAGTGGGAACGTTCCTCCGCTTCGCGCGGGACGCCGGCGTGGCCTACGCGGTGAAGACGCAGTGCGCGCTCGTGGCGCGCCTGCATGCGCAGCACTTCGGTTTCGTTCCGCCGCCGATCGCGGCGGTCCTGGCCGACCTCGGCGGCAACGCCCGCGAGGTGGCGCGGTTCGAGCGCGCCCGCCTCACCACGCCCTACCTGTTCAGCCCGCGGACGTTCTGGACGGCCTTCGCGCTGAAGGCGCGCGAGTGGCACTGCTTCAAGAGCCTGCTGCGGCAGGGCGTGAAGATGCTCAACCCGCGGTTTTTCATGGACGTCATGCGCAGCATTCGCCGGCGCCTGAGCGAGAAGGGGATCTACCACCTCGAATGAGCGTGGCCGGCACCGTCTGTTTCGTCGCGCGGCTCGACTTCGTCACGAAGCCGGGCGGCGACACCGTGCAGTGGCAGATGTACGACCGGGCGGCGCGCGACGCCGGCTGGAGCACGGTGTGCTGGTTCGGCGACGAGCCCATGCCGGACGCCGATGTCTACCACGCGTTCAACATCGACCGGCCGCTCGAGCTGTATCCGAAGCTGCGGCGGGTCCGGGAAGCGGACCGGCCCTTCGTGTTGAGCACGATCCACCACCCGAACGCATGGCTCGAGAAATTCCGCGCCGCGCATCCGCCGGGCGGACACCTCGGCGCGGTGTTCTATCGCAGCCCCGTCGGCCGGTCGGTGGCGGCGGGCGAGTCGATCAAGGAGCTCGCCCGGCTGCTGCGGCAGGGACGGATCGGCCGCGTGCCGGACCTGGTCCCCGGCTGGTCGGCGCGCGTGCGCTGGCTGCTGCGCGAAGCGGCGGCCGTGACGCTGCTCGCCGGCGCGGAGGGTCCTTGGATCGAGCGCGACTTCGGCGCCGCGCTCGATCCGCGTCGGACGGTGATCCTCCCGAACTGGGTCGAAGGCATTTCCGCGCCGGCGGGCGTCCCCGACGTCGAGGCGGCGCGCGATGCCATCTTGGTCGTCGCCCGCATCGAGGCCCGAAAGAACGTGCTGCAGGCGGCCCGCTGGCTGGAGCGGGCGGGAGTCCGCGCGCTCTTCCTCGGCCGGCCGAATCCGAACGAGCCGGGCTACGCGCGCGCCTTCGAGCAGGCCGTCGGCATGGCGCGGCACGTCCGCTGGATCCCCGGCGTGCCCCGGGAGACGCTGGCCGGGTACTACGCTGCCGGGCGCGCGCTGCTGAACCCGAGCTTTGTCGAGGTCAGCCCCCTCGTGGACATCGAGGCCCTCGCGCACGGGTGCCCGGTGATCACCACACGCTACGCGCTGCACCACGAGCTCCTGCCGGCCGGCATCCCGCAGGTCGATCCGTACGACGAGGCGACGGTGCTTGCGGCCGTGCCAAACCCGCCGGCGCGGATGCCGCCGCGGCTGGTCACCGATCCGGCGGCCTGCCGCCGGACGCTGCTGGAAACGTATTGGAATCTCGCATGAATGGGGCGAAGGGCGCGATCCGGGACGTGACGCTGGCGGACCTTCCCGCGCTGGCGGGGGCGCTCGCGGAACGGATCCGGCAGGAGGGATTCGCGCCTGATCTCGTCGTCTTCCTGGAGGAGGGCGCGCGGGTGCCGGCGGTGCACCTGGCGCGGGCGACGGGCTGGCCGCTGCTCCCGTTGCGGATCCAGCGTCCGACCGTCCGCTGGAAACGCTACGCGCGGCCGCTGCTGAGCCGCTTCCCGACCGCGGTCACGAACTGGCTCCGCCGCCGGGAGGCGTCGCGCAGCTTCCACGTGCGCGGTCCGCGCACGCTGGCGCCCGACACACGGCGCGTCGACCTGGCCGGGCGGCGCGTGCTGATCTTCGACGACGCCGTGGACTCCGGATCGACCCTGCTGGTCGCCCGGGACTGGGTCCTATCCAGCGGCGCCAGCTCGGCGGATGTCCGGACGGCCACGCTCACGGTCACGACGCCACTCGGGCGCGAGGTGGTGGATTATGCCCTCGGCGAGGGAATGTGCCGCTTCCCCTGGTCGTCCGATTCGCCGGAGGCCCGGGAGTACGCGGCCCTGCACGCGCAGACGGCCGCGGAGGTGAGGGAAAAGTCATGGCGGTCATGAGCACGGGCACGCGGCTGGCCTTGTTCGACTTCGACGGGACGCTCTGCGCGGGCAATACGCTGCACTTGCTGATCCGGCACCTCCTGTCGGGACGCGCGAGCGCTTCCAGGATTGCCAGCTGGGCGCTGGCCCGGAAGCTCCGGTTCGTGAGCTCGCGTCGGTTCAAGAATGGGATTCTTGCGGCGCTGCCGTCCGGAGACCGGGAGGCCCTGCGCCGGCTCGGCGAAGAATTGTACGTCCAGCGCGTCCGCCCGCTCCTGCGGTCCCGGGGCCTGGCCGAGCTCGAGCGGCGGCGGCGCGAGGGATATCGCGTCATCGTTGTCACCGGCGCGTTTGATTTCCTGATCGGGCCGTTCTGCCGGGAGCACGAGTTGGCCGAATGCCTGTGCTGCGCCGTTGCTCGGGATGAGCCGAGCGGGACCTGGCGGATCGACGGCGCCGAGATGCGGGGGGAGGACAAGGTTGCCGCAGTCCTCGGGTACCTCGGGACGGAACCGGTCGACTGGCCTGGATCGACGGCTTACACGGATGACGTGCGGGATCTCCCGCTGGTGCGCATGACCGGGCAAAGATATCTCGTGGTGGATGGTCCGGGCCGCGGGGAGGACGTCCAGTTCGTCGACTGGGGGGGCCGGTCATGAACACCGGCGCGAAGATCACCCTGAGCGCCGGGCTGCTGGTCCTCGTCGCAGCCGTTGCCGGCGTCCTCGGTTTTCGCCCTCCGTCGGCGACGGCCACGGCGCGGGACGAACCGGCCGCTTTTGCGGAGCTGCGCGGCCTCGGCGGCGACTGGACCGTCGAGGAACTGCCGATCGGCGAGACGGAGCTCCTGCGCGAGAAGGTCGCGAGCGCGCTGCGGTACGATCACGCGGTGTTCCTGCGCTTCAGGCGGGGCGAGCGGGAGTTTTTCGTGTATCTCGTCCATTGGCTGCCGGGCACGGTGCATCCACGCGCTGTGCGGAGCCACACGCCCGACGTTTGCTGGGTGAATGCCGGCTGGCAGCCCCTGGAACAAGCGTCCGAGTTGGTCCTGGACTTCGGTCCGCAGCGCACCCCGTCGTGCGAGTACCGGCGCTTCCGGCTGCGCGATCATACGCAGGAGGTGGTCTTTTGGCACCTCCTGAACGGAAATCTCGTCCCGCACTGGCGCGGCGCCCTGCCGACGCCGCGCCAGCTTTGGTCCGCGCTCCGGGGCGACTGGTCGGCGATGCGGGGAGAACAATACTTCGTCCGAATCTCGAGCCCGGAACCCTTCCGGCATTTGGGCGACGACGCGGTGTTCCTTCGCGTCCTGCAAATCCTCGATGGACTCGCTCGTCCCACTCACGCGGAATCCGGGTGATCGGCTGACCAGGGCGCTCGTGCTGACCGCGGCGGTGCTCGCGCTGGCAGCGCTCGGCCGGGCGGACAGTCCCTCGGCGCGCGGCGTCGACGCGAGCCTGCCGGCCGTCGAGGCGCGCGCGGCGCTGCGGACCAAGGAGGGGGAAGTCGCACCGGTGTCTTGGGTGCGGCTGCGCGAGCACGGGGTCCAATTCCTCGCGGGAGCGGACGGCGCATGGCGGGTGACCGACGAGGAGAAGCGGCAGCGCACCCTCGCCGCGCTGCAGGAGCTGCAGGCAGCCGGCATCAGGATCGTCAGCGCGATCGAAAGGAATAAGCGGGAGTGGCCTTCTGGGATGCACGTCAAGGACGGCTCGCGCCAGATTCGAGACCTGCGGGACGCGGCGGCGCTGATGACGGCATTACTTGCCGCGTACGAAGGTCGCGTCGATGCCTGGGAGGTGGAGAACGAACCGGACCTCGGCTTCGTCGCGGCTTTGCCGGAGGCCTACGCGGCGCAGCTAAAGGCGATGTATTGGGGCTGGAGGAAAGGTGCCGGCGGCCCGCCGCCCCGGCCGCTGCTCTTGATGGGCGCCCTCGGCCTTCCGCCGGGGCCCTGGCTTGAGCGGTTCGCCGAAAACGAAGGGCTGAGCTACACCACCGGCTTCAACTTCCATTATTACGGCTACGCGGACGATTTTGCGGCCGTCTATCTTCAGCACCAGGCGGCGGCGATCGACCTCGGCGCGGCGCTGCCGGCGAAAGAGTCCGCTCGTCGGGAGCTTCCCGTGTTCGTCACCGAACTCGGGTACGGCATGCTCGGGCCTGAAGCTGCGGCGACGAAGGAGGGCCGGCTGCGGCAGTGGCAATGGTTCCGCTCGGTCGGGGAACAGGTTGACCGGCTGGCGCCGGAGGCGGCGCTGGGATTCGTGCTCAAACCCTACCTGGCTTACGGGGTGATGCAGTATGGCATGACCGTGCCGAACGACCCATCGCCTCCGACCTACTCGCCGGGCGATCTCGGGTCGAAGCGGCCGCGGTCGTGGATGGACTTGGTGGGGGCGGAACTCGGCTCCGGTGCGGTGACGCCTGCGTTGGCGTGGTGGCTGGGCGCCCCCGACGGCCGCAAAACAGCGGCTGGAAGCGCGACCAGCCGGGGCTCCCGCGGGTGGACCGTCCGTGTCGCGGAACCGAGCCCCGTTGTGATCGATTTCTTGCCGGGGACCGGGCTCATGCCGCTGAAGCGCTTTGGCGGCACATTCGTCACCGGCACCGATCCCGTGCGCGCGGCACCGGACGCCGCGCCGCGCGGGCCTTCGCTTCCGCCTATGACGCGTTCGTCCGCTCCGGAGAAACCATCCCGGACGGAAGATTTCATCGTCCAGGTGCGAACGCAGAACGGCAACCTCTTCGAGGTCTATCCCGTCCGCCGCGCGACACCGCAGTGGCAGACATTCCTGGAACACGCCGGCAATTTCACGATGGCCTTCTACGGACGCGCCGCGCTGCCCTGGCGGTTCGCGGAAAATCGGCCGCTTTCCCTGGTGTTGGTCTTCTATCCGCGGAACTTCCCCGCGGTGTACGAGTTTCGGAACGCCGAGCTCCAGCGGGTGGGCGGTTTGCGCCGGGGGCCCACGGAGGAAGCCCGTCGTCGCTACGGTGCCGGGGAACTTGTGCTCTACAATTTTTCGGAACGGACGGTGCGCGGAAAATTGACGATGCCCACGTCCACGATCTCCGTCCTGGACTCCGGTTCAGCGGCCGCCGCGGGAATTCCCCTCGACGGATCGATGATCGAGTTGCCTCCGATGGAACGGCGCGTGCTGCCGGTGCAAGTGAGCGTGCCGGGCGAATCCTTCACTCGCTGCCGCGCCACGATTCTGTTCGAGCCGGATGACCCGGCGGTGCCACCGGGCCGGTTTGTCACCGAGTTCTTTCCCGCACTCGAAGGGATGCGGCGTTCCACGATTGCTGAATTGGCCGTAGCAGGCGCCGGTTCGGGCGGCGCACCCGCCAACTCGGCGCGGATCGCCCGGCTCAAACTCGCTGCCGAAGAAGCGCCGCGCGGGCGGCAGCCGGATGGCTGGTTTGTGCAGGATGGCGCAGCCGTGGCGGCGACGGCAGACGGCTTCGTCGTCACGATCACACATCCGCCGTCGGGCAAACCGCAGCGCGTCGAGGTCGAATTGCCGTGGCCAGACGACATCCCCTTTCCTGGCGACGCGTTTATGTCCCTGGATTTTCGGCTGGGGTCGGAGATCGGATCGCAGTAAGGACGGGCAGGAAGCGGGAGCGCCGCGCGAGGTTCGGGAGTCCGAGCGAGGGCCGGAGGCGCGTCGGCGAGGCCGCCTAGTAAGCGTTCCGCTTCAACCGCACGAACGTCAGAATCATGATCTGCAGGTCGAACCAGACCGACCAGTTCTCGATGTAATACAGGTCGTACTTGATGCGCTCGACCAGGCTGGTATCACCGCGCAGGCCGTTGACCTGCGCCCAGCCCGTCATGCCCGGGCGCACGAAATGCCTGGGATTGTAGTGGGGAATCTGGTGGCTGAGTTGCTCGACGTAGAAAGTCCGTTCCGGGCGCGGGCCCACGAGGCTCATATGGCCGAGCAGAACGTTCCAGAACTGCGGAAGCTCGTCGAGGTTGTTGCGGCGCATGAACGCGCCGACACGCGTCACCCGGGCGTCGTTGCGCTGCGTGCTCTGCGACTCGCGGTCCTTCAGGTGCGCTCCGACGACCATGCTGCGGAGCTTGTGCATGCGGAAGGGGCGGCCGCCGCGGCCGATGCGCTCCTGATAGAAAATCGCCGGCCCGGGACTCTCCCGTTGGATGAGAAACACGAGGAGTGCTACGATTGGCACGGACACGACGATGCCGATGAGCGCGCCCACGATGTCGACACTCCGCTTGATCAGGCGGCGGGGCAGCGAATCGAGGGGAAGATCCTCGACGCCGAGAATCGAGACGCTGGAGATCGATTCGAGCCGCAGGTTGGAAACGAAGATCTGGAAGAAGGAGGGGATGATCTTGAAGGCGATGTAGAGGCGCTCGCACAGGGCCGCCACGGACTCGAGCTCCTCGCGCGACAGGTCGAGGTCGGCCACAACGAGGATGGAGGGACGATGCCGGCCGAGAATGTCCTCCAGGTCCTTGATGCGCCCCAGTTCCGCCACGCCCGGGACCGTGATCGGCACGTTCGGACCCGAGTGGATGCGGCCGACGACCTGGTACGGAAGGTTGGAGTCCTGGCATATCGCCTCGACGAGGCGGCCGGCCTCGGCGCTCCAGCCGAGAATCACCACGCGCTGGGAAATAGACTCCCGATACTGGCTGGCGGACAGCCAGCGGTACATGCCATACCGCCAGAGGAGGAGGCAGACCAGGGTCGTGGCCGTCGCGAACAGCACGAACAACCGCGAGACCGGAGGCTCGAATTTCAGCGCCAGGGACGTCCCGAGGAAAACGCAGAACCAGAAGAACAAGCCTTTCAGGATTAGCGCAAAGGCCCGATGCGGTCGCAGGAGGAGCCGAGAATCGTAGAGGTTGAGATAAAAGAACGTACCCAGGAGCAGGACCGTGCCCAGGCCGAGCAGCGGCACGTAATCCACGAAATAGCGTTCGCTGTTCTCGGCGGCGAAGCCGAGGTTCCGCAGCGGGGTGAAAAACCGCAGCCAGAGCGCCGCACTGAGCCCGAAAAAACAGAACACACAGTCGCCGATCAGCTGGGTTACCACCAGCCGGGTCTGAAGCAGAGACCGTCGGATCGCTTGAGTCATATCAGGCGTGCAGCGCGGCTGCGCAAGACGGCAACGCCCCCGGAAACCTGCGGGCAGACCGTGCCCGGTGCCAAGGGAAAATTCGCCCTCCCAATGCCGCGCGTAGACGGGCGTTCACGCGCTCGCATCCAAGTCGGCCCATTGCAGGGCGATAGTCAGCAGGGCGGTCCAGGTGATGAGGACGGCGGGATTCTGAAACGGAAAATCGAACAGGGCGTGGACCAGGGTTTGCGCGAGGCCGAGGACGAGGAACACGACGGGAAGGTGGCGCCAGAACCGTTTTCGGACCAGACCCAGCGCGGTTACCGCGAAGCCGGCCAGGATGAAGGTGCAACCGCCCGCCCCGAGCTCAATCGGGAGCTGCAGCCAGTCGTTATGTGCATGCTCCCAGAACGCCCGGCCGCCCTTGTAGATCGCCGGGCGATGCTTGATATACTCCGGATATAGGTAGCGGAACCCGCCGGCGCCCACGCCCCGGTGCCAGTGATCCTCCAGCATCTCGATCGAGGCGGCATAGGCCTCGGACCGCTGCGATATGTCCGTTGCGTCGTCCTTAAGCAGCCGGGAGAACCGCGCCTCCACCTTTGTGAAATCGACGAAGCTGAGGGAAAATGCAACCCCGGCGGCCACCACGGCGAACAAACTCAGAAAAACCGCGTGGTTCATCGCGGAGGCCTGCCGATGTCGGAACTGGTGGATGCCGAAGAGCAGGACCGCGATAGCCAAGTAACCAAGCAGCAGCGCCGTGCCGACCCGGGAAAAGGTGAAGGCCTCGGCGGCGACGAGCCCGCCAAGACACGGAATAAACAAAGGCGCCGGGCTGGAGCGCGCGAGCCGTTGCCGGGATCGCAGGGCGTGAAAGGCGCCCAGCGCGGCGAGCGCGCCGGCCGCGAGGGCGAGCCAGGCTCCGGCATGGTTCTTGTAAATGAAGCTGGCGAACGACGTCACACCGCTCCAAGGCCGGTCGAACCAAAGGACGTACGATGGCGGACGGAAAAGCCGGATGAGGAGGCCCGTGACGGCGAGGAGGAGGCCGTTCAACCCGATAAAGGAGAGAAGAAGCTCGATCGACCGCCGCCGGGTGAGGCCGATCCAGAGCGCGCAGATGGTCAGCCAGGCGGCGGCATAGATGATGAATTGGCGCCAGAGGTTGAATCGCTCGAAGGGCGTTTGGATCGACGTCGGGAGCCAGGAAATGTCCGTCACGCGGCGCAGCCACCAGTGCGTGGCGTTGCGTTCCCATACCCATGACGGGTTAGCCGCTTGCAGGCCGATGTAGCCCAGGAGCGCCAGGCCGAGCCAGAAGATGGGAAACCGGAAAAGTCGCCTCCAGGGCGCGTAACGCACCGAGCTTGGAGGGAGGAGCGAGGAGGGAGCGGACAGCGGGGAGTTGAGCGCGTTGGGCTGGGAGCGTGGGCCGTGGGGCGCGGACCGCGGAGCGGCAGGGGATGGTGGTGGCGGATCGTTTTTTGTTCCGTGGTCCCTGCTCCACGCCGCCGCGCCCGGCGCCCGCGCCAGTTCGCCGGAATAGACCCGCGGGATCAGGGCGACGATGAAAGTCACCGTCGCGAGCGCCAGGCTCGTCAGCTGCGACCAAACGTGCATGGTTCCCAGCGCCCAGGGCAGGAAACCGAGATGCAGGCACGTGAGGCCCAGCACCGCCTTCTCCAGCGGATGCAGCGGCGCCCGGGTGCGGACGTTGCCGCGAAAGCGGGCCGTTAGGCTGGGTCCTTGGGTGGCTGACATCGGGTCCGAGCCTTGGCCGGCTCGCCGGGCCTGCCAAGGCGGAACACGGCAGCCGGGCGACCGGCGTGAGTCACCCAAGCAAACGATGCGGACCCGGGCCCCGGCGGGAGACACCGCGGCGGGCGCTTCGCGCTTTGGGCATTGAGCCGTGCGCGGCGAGCCGCCATTTCTGCGCGCACGTTGAAGAAGGACGACTCACTCATCGTGGTCTGCGGGGCCGGCGGCTTCATCGGCGGACACTTGGTGGCGGAGCTGCGGCGCCACGGGCACGGCCGGATCCGGGCGGTGGACCTCAAGCCGATTGCGCGCTGGTACCAGCGGTTCGAAGACGTCGAGAACGGGGTGCTGGACCTGCGCGAGCTCGGCGCCTGCCGCGAGGCCCTGCGCGGGGCCCACTGGGTCTACAACCTGGCCTCGGACATGGGCGGCATGGGCTTCATCGAGGCCAACAAGGCCGCGTGCATGCTCAGCGTGTTAATCAACACCCACCTGCTCATGGCCGCCCGTGAACACGGCGTGGCGCGCTATTTCTACGCTTCGTCGGCCTGCGTCTACGCGCACGACAAGCAGACGGACCCGCGCGTGCCGGGCTTGCGGGAGGCGGACGCCTATCCGGCGATGCCGGAGGACGGTTACGGCTGGGAGAAGCTGTTTTCGGAGCGGATGTGCCGGCATTTCACCGAGGACTTCGGGCTCGAGACCCGGGTGGCGCGCTACCACAATGTCTACGGCCCGCACGGCACCTTCGACGGCGGACGGGAAAAGGCGCCGGCGGCGATCTGCCGGAAAGTGATCGAGGCGAAACGATCCGGCCGGCACGAGATCGAGATTTGGGGCGACGGCAATCAGACGCGCAGCTTCACCTATATCGACGACTGCCTGCACGGCACGCTCGCCCTCATGCGCAGCGACGTGCGGGAGCCGCTGAACGTCGGCAGCGCGGAGCAGGTGACCATCAATCAGCTGGTCGGACTCGCGGAGGAAATCGGCGGCGTGAAGCTGAAGCGGTCGTACAATCTCTCGGCGCCGCGCGGCGTCAATGGTCGCAACTCCGACAATACCCTGATCCGGCAAAAGCTGGGCTGGGAGCCGTCGATTTCGCTGCGGACCGGATTGGCGAAGACCTACGCGTGGATCGAGGGCGAGATCCGCGCCGGCCGCACCGAGGCGAGGGGAGCGTAGGATCCCGCGGCCTGGCGGCCTGGCGGCCGGGAATCGACGTCCGCGCCGGATTGATGCGGCGCCGAGCGCCGGCCGCGACGGTCGGCGCGAGCCGGGGGTGGTCGTTTCGGCGCGGTGCCGGCGGTGCCGCCCGCGGTGAGCCGAATTCCCAATCTTGGGCCCGTGATTACCCGCAATCCGGTCGATTGAGCCGTCGCAGGGCCGGCCCTTTGCTTTCGGGACCATGAGCGAACGCATCAACAGTCATCAGGACCTGCGGGTCTATCAGGAGGCTTGCGACCTCGATTTCGCCGTCTTCGAGCTGTCGCAGGGGTTCCCGCCGGAGGAAATGCCGGCCCTTACCGCGCCCGCGCGGCGCGCGGCCCGCGCCATCGGCGGCGCGATCGCCGACGCCTGGGCGAAGCGCCGCGACCCTGCGCGGTTCGTGGCGGCGCTGACGGATGCCGACGGCGAGCTCCAGGCCACGCGGCATTGGCTGGGCCGCGCCGGGGCGTGCGGCTATCTGCGGGAGACGCGCCACCGCGAGCTGGAGGCGAGCTGCGATGGGATCGGCCGGAAGCTCGGCACCATGATCCGCGACGCCGGAAACTTCGGCGGGCGCCGGCGCGAGGG
>Ga0196981_1000311_pt1 | contig 20265 bp, 32 predicted proteins | sample S3_2013CmetaG_FD_155462 | JGI IMG/M metagenome (GOLD analysis project Ga0196981, IMG submission 155462) | Soil microbial communities from Anza Borrego desert, Southern California, United States - S3_20-13C | ecosystem: Environmental > Terrestrial > Soil > Desert | place: USA: California... | reverse complement strand
TATGCATCAATGAGCTCTGCCAACTCCTCTTGCATAAAGCCGTACCTGAAGCAAAATGCCTCGGTATCAAGGAAATCAGGAGCGGCATCGCTAGGCGTCGGCAGCCCAAACTTTAGGTGAAACAGGCAAACGTCCTGGAAGTACGTTGTGCCGCGCCTGGGAATCTGGTCGCTACGCGCCGGGATTTGGCCGTAGGCCGCGTTCTGGGTATCGGGACGGGTTTCCATATGGATTTTACGCTGCGTTGATTCTAGGCGATTCTAGGGCCGTCAGGCGGTTAGGAGAAACATTGGCTGCTGCTGGCGCGCTTCTTCGCCGAAATGATCGGCAACAACGTCTTCGACGTATGGCGTCAGCTCGTAGCGATGAGACTGGTGGAACAGCAGCCTCAGGAACGAATAGATCCCTACGCCGTGACGACCGTATTGCGGCCGGCCGGCTTCGCAGTACCTGAAATAAGCACGCGCGGCTACTTCGCCCTTGGTTAGGTCGCGCGACGTGTAAATACGCCACAACACTCTGTCGAGACGAATTTCATCGCCTGTCTTATGCCTTGCCTTTTTCATGTTGGGAATCGGTTTGAGTTAAACGTTATACCGCGGGTTCCTCAAACAGGTTCAATTGCGGATGCCAGTGGCGAACCCGCAGGCCCTTGCTATTAAGGAACTTTACCTCGGTCTTTCCTGCATACTCCTTGATGCCTGCGTCGATACCCTGGCGAATAAGGTTGCCAAGCCACTCGGCGACGACAGGCATGACTCCGCGCGCAAGCAGCGAGATCTTTTGTTCGCCCTTCGCTTTTTGGAGCTTGAAGTCGATCGGATATCCGGCCAGGACTTTATACTCGTCATACGATAGCGGACGATCCTCGAGCGGATGAATCCAGGTTTTACCCGTAAATGTTGGCGCCGGCTCATCGAGAGGTAGCCGTAGTATAGACCAGGATGGACGGCCGTGAACAAACCCGCGCTTGTTGTACTGCTTCTCGATTTTGCCTTCCTCGATCCAGCGATCGTATGTAATCCGAAGCTTCTCGCCTATACCTACTTCATGGAGGTATCCGATTGAGTCAGCGCGCCTGATATCGCTCCAGTCATTCCTATCACATACAGGGTCGGCACCAGCCTCGAGCGCATAAGCAAGTGCTTCTTTGACTGTCGGTCCTTGATTGAACTTGATGTTGCGCCAGGGTATCTTGACGTTATGCGCGACGAAAAAGAATCGCTTTCTGTGATGCGGGAGTCCTACCAGGTAGCCGTCGAATAAAACGTATGACACGTTATATCCGAGCGCATTCGCTTGCGTCGTAAGCTCGTCGACAAACGCCTTGCCTTTTTGGTAGGCGCCGGTAACCGATTCCCATACCCAGACTTTCGGCTTCACCTGGCTCAGCAAATCGAACTGCAGCTTTATCATGCTGAGCCGGGGATCTTCTTCCCACGGCGTGCCTTTGGTATTGTTGCGAGACCATATCGCGCACGGCGGATTTCCGTATACTAGATCTGCGCCTTCAAATTCATCGACAGGCCATGTTTCGGGATCGGTATAATGCGGAAGATCTGGGAAGTTTAACATCGATGACGCGACGCCATACTTTCCGCATTCAAGATGTGCTAGCACGTCGAAGTACTTTTGAATCCCGACTGTGAACCCGCCGGCAAAGCAGTTGCAGCCTAGTGCTCTTGGTTTCACGTTACCCTCGTTACTAAAGCCGTCGAGCCGCCATAGCCAATACGGATTGATTTCCCGCATTCTAAGGCTACGATCTTTTGCGCTATCATAATCGGCGCGTTGCCGGCACTTATGAAGTGGTTCATGTCGTTCCCGACGATCTCGCGCGACTCGCTGCCATGCTGAAATCGGAAAGATCTGCCTGCCAAGTCGGGAAGGCGGAACTTGATGGAAACTCGCTCTTGCTTTTGTTTCTTCACGTCGGGACTTAAATTCTCGAGGCTGATTCCGGAGTTTCCGGTAATTGCTTTTCCCACCCAGGAACTATGCAATTTGCCACTATCAGCCTCGAAGGCGGCGTCTGCCGGGGTTACGCCGTCAGACATGCGCCGCCGATTTTCAAAGGGCGGAGCGGCGCGGCAGTCTCTACTCTACCGCGCCGCCCGGATAGGCAGCCGGACATACTCGGCTAGCCTAGTTCAAAGATCTGCTGCCAGGTGCGCGCCGGGTAGTCAGGCCGGCTATTCCCGCGGAAGATCTCCGCGTCTTGGAGGAGTTACACCTGACAGCAAGAATATCGTTTGACTGTCCTCCAAGTATAATGCTCTAAACTAATTTGCCGGCATGTTAAATGCCACAACGCGCCGGGATATTTTTTACGCTGCGCGCGAGACGGCGATCGACGGAATCGATCCTATGAGATGCCGGAGCGGTTCGATTGCTTTATACCACGGGCAGATCTCGCTTCCTATTGCGCCGCCGTCAATCACGCAATCGACGATCGAGCGCATGAGTCTGTAAGGTGGTGCAGGGTTCAGTGCTCGCTCCAGTTCATCGAGATCGCTTGTCGTCGATTCGTCGAGAACCTGATCGGGAACTAACTCGCTCTTGCCATTTGATGCGACGTGAACGAGGAGCACGAGAGCCGCGGATGCGACCGGATACTTGCGGTAAGATTCGCTGAGTGTCATCGTATTTTGGTTTAGTTCATCCATTTGATGAAATTGCACCCATAGATCTGCTCAATCCAGCTTATCTCGTCAGGCCGGATGAATACGCAGAATCGGATACCTCTTTCAAACATTGCCTTACGCATGCCGTTGCCTCTTTCCAAGCTTCATCAATCGCGCGCCGAGCATCTTGGCGTAATGCTTACGCGTACTTTCAGTGTTCTCGGTAATGTCGTAGACCGAGCAGAGTGTGATTGCGCCGTTGCGCGAAACGAGCAGGTGTCCGCCTTTCTGAATCAACATGCTGCGGTCCGGATCAGTCCTTACGCTCACGGACACGGCGCCCCAATCGGTCAGCTCGTACGATATCTCCGTCGAATGTAGTTGCCACGTCTCGAAATACGCCTTGATCTTCTCGATCGCTTTCTTTTGCGACGGCGTAATGTAGTCAGTATGCGCGCGGCGCGGTGTGAACGAGCGTCGATGCAAGCAGTTCGTGCATTCCATGAAATACTCGCGATCGTCCAGGTTGTCTCCGAAATCGAAGTCTCTGGTCCAGAGATCATTCCCGCACTCGGGGCATCGGATTGACTTAACGACTTTCATAACCTCTCCTCCAAGATCGGCCTGGCGGCCGGCTGTTTGATTGACTCCTCTTAAGGTAACGTCATCTTGCGATAAAGCAAACAGCTTCGGAGTAAGAATATATATAGTTGCAAGTTCGTCACGCTTCCTTGCGATGTCTTCTGCCGCGCGTCGTCCTGGCTTCGTACGTCTTCCGCACCTCGCCTTCGTCGATACTGCCGCGGTAAGTCTGTGGAACAAAGAACCATCCTCGCATCTCCGGACGGCCGAATAAACCATGCTTCGTGTGGTTTGCCCAGTGTCCGCGTACCAGGTGCAGTGCGCGCTTGTCGCCAGTTCTACCTTCCGACGATGCGTAAATGCGCTTCGTGTGCGGCATAAATATGTTGAGCTTTCGGTACGTGACATATGGCGGCTTTTTCTTCTTGATCTGCCCGTCTATCACGAACCGCGGATACACCATCTCAACTGCCTCTACATTCTTGCAGTTCAATAGGCCGAGCGCATAGAATGCCGGGACCAAGAAGACCGTTAGCGCAGCCAGGTTGCCATCCTTTGCGTACGCAGGCATTGTCGACCTGATCGCTTCGTCGTCGACTAGAAGCAGCGTAGTACGCTCAGGCAGAAGCCGACCGTCTTCATCGATGTAATGGCTTGTTCCGAATAGCTCGCGCGGATGAAGTCCTGGCGTCTCTATGAAAACGAATGACGACATAAGCCACTTAGCCGGCCGCGCGTCTCGTAGCGCGATGATTCGCTCGGGAGAATTGATTCCCGGGAATTTTCGCTCATTCATTTCATACAGCGACTGTGCCCATTTCCACGACCAGTCTTCGCGCACAGCTCGCTCTCGATCTTCGGGCGGGATCTCTGTTACTCCCATGACGACGCCGATCGAGATGATATGGTCCCAGTACGGCATGCGCGTGTGCTTGCCGCGTATATTGATCGCGATATCCTTATCCATCGCGTATTCGAACCAGGTTGTATTCCATACTGGCGCGACGACTGGAAACGACTTATCGAAATCATCCTGCAAGTCGATTTGCGCGAATGCCCATTTAGCTACTTCGCTTATCCGGCACGGCGTCACGCCGAAGTCTTCCGGCTTGATTCCGGGCCCATCGCGCAAGGCGGCGTTCACCATGTCGATCGCAGCCGGTTCCTGGTTGCGCGCCGCATACAGCAGCGATTCCATTAGCATCCGTTGCTTAAAAACAGGATGCCTGTCTAGCATGCCTGGCATAGCTTACCTATTTTCTTGCTCGATTTACTTCCGGCCATGATTTGTAGCGCGGATCTAGCTGACCGGTTGAGCCGAATTCCGCATAACGCGATAGAAGTTTCTGATACTTTCGAGCTGCCTGCAGGTACATGGCTATTGTTGAGAATCCACTGCGCCCACTAGACAGCAAGCGGCCGATGATATGAAGCTCGATTAACTCGAGATCGCATAGGATCCCGTTGCGAACAGGCACAGGTTCCTCTGCTTCGTATACTTTGCGCATTGACGTTGCGGTAATCACGATCCCGCCTCGATGTCGGAATAATTATTCTTACGAGCCCACTTGGCGGCTGCCGCTTTTGCTTCCGCATAGGTCCCATCGTAGCAAAAGTATGGTCGCTTAGCTGGCTCGTGCCGACTGTATTCCGCGGGTCCATAAAAGAACCACAAACCCGTGCCCCGAGGCATCCGTCCATGCGCGGCGTAATAGCTATTCGTATGGATACGGATCATGTCACTTCTCGACTTCGAGCCGGTGGATTCGCGCGGCATCATGTCCGTCGACCTCGACGATCACGCTCTGCCCATTTCTCACTTGCGATTCCGCAAGCGACCTGTTCGAGGTGATGAGTCGCCCATAGAACTTGGTTGCGCCCGGAACTGCGTCGAAAGCAGACTTTACGCTTTTGAATGCGCGCAAGCCGCCTTCATAGAAATGTTCGACGACGTATATCATTGACTCTCCTCCAAGATCGGCCTAGCGGCCGGCTGTTTGATTGACTCCTCCTAAGGTAAGCATACACCTTAAGAAAGTAAACAGCAATCTTACGACTTCACAAGTCTGTTACAATCGGCGGGAGACCTCCTCGAAAACCTTAGAAGCGAGGAGACCCAGGACGTTCTCGGGTATATCCATGTCTTCGCGAGCTGCGACCTGGCTCAGAACAGCCTCATAGCAGTCTACGGCGATCCGGCCGGCATCCTGGGGCGATACGCGGCGTTTATTACGATCGTTCGTCTGAGGCTGATTCTGGGCCGTCTCCGGGCGCGCTGGCGCCTGGCTTCGATCGCCATTGCCGCCTTTGATCGAGTCAAGCAACTCCTTTGATAGTTCAGCGAGCTTGTAGTACGGCTTCTTGTTTCCGCCAGCCGGCACATGCACCAGGATTACCGCCTGGTCCTTTTTGAGCGCTAATAGTCGCTTGGCGTCGCGGCCGTCCGGCTTCTCGTTTACATAGATTCGATTTTCTTTTTTGTCTTCTTTCCCGTTCTCGATGAATGTCGCAGATACCTTGGGGCCGTATCCGCTATCTTCTTGCTCTTTACCGGGATAGATGCACTTGGCGACAAATACCTTCATCGTAGCTTTACTAGTTGATTAGGGTTAGAGAAACGCAGGATGCAATGCGCGTGCGCGTCTTTGACACCGCCAACAAAACACTCGACTTCTATGCCGTCACCTACAACGGTCGCATTTGCGGCAGCTTGCACCAGGTATTTAACTTCTTGGTTTGAAGCCGCATAGAAGAAATCGTCTTTCTTTATGTCCTTAACCGCGACTCTCATCTTGATTTAATTTCATTGAGCTTCGCTTGATACAACCAGGTTGGAATCTCGACAACAAATCCGCCTGCTTCTTTCTGGAAGATCGTGATTTGGCTTTTTGGAAACCACGCAAATCTTCCGCTCGAGATCTCAATCCGAACAGATGCCGCCGTTTCTGCTATGAGTTCCGATACGCCTATGGACTGCGTAGCGCCCTTAGCGTTTTTGATTTGCTCGTATACTACGAACTTCACCTATTACCTCCTCTATAATCGTGGACGCCGCCGGTTCAAATTCATACATCCTGCGAACTATGTCCTCGCTATTGCAAACGAGTAATGCTCGGATGTATCCTTTAAATGATAGTCCGTCACCAAACTCGCTTATGCGACACGGCAATAGCTGCGATTCAGAAAACCATCGCAATGCGTCATGCATGTCGAATGCATAGACTGGTACATACACCGCGTGCTCCTTTTTCATGTAGCACGGCGTTGTATCGATGATCTCATCGTTAACCATGACCCATCCATGCATAAAAGGTATCCCAAGCAGATCCGGGTCTACGCAATAGCCTTCGATAACGTATGTCTTCTCTTTGATGCTATCTGGCATATTCGCGTGTATCCATAGCATTGCGCGCGCCGAATTCATAAAGCAATCTTTATTCCTGGCGCCGATCGCTTTACTTATGCGCTCAGCCAGCCCAATGTTCTTCATACTGCCTCCCATCCCGCTTGCGCATACGTCGAGATAAATACCTCCGGCGTAACGCCGGCTTTCGTTTTTCTGAAGCGCGACCATCCGAATGAATGGTTATGCGCAGCGCGGTATTGACTCGCAGCATATCTTATCGTTACGTTCTGGAGAATCCATCCGCTCTCCATAAGAACGCGCTCTACGCGCGTCCACTCGACGCCGGGATCATCGGTGCTTTGCGTAACCTTCCGAACACGCGCAAGCTCCTTTCCGTTCGCTGATAGACGTGCCATAATCTAAGCTTCCTCAACCGCGGCTTCAAGTTTTTCGATCAACGACTTCGCGGTATCATGCACGTGCGCAACGACGCCGCTAGCGCCCAGGTCCTCTCCATGCAGTCGCTCCAGGTCGTGAAGGAACGTCTGCGTGACCTGGATCAGTCTCCGGCGTCGGTAGTTCCGATCCCGACTCGCTGCAATCCTCTCGTGCTCAGCCTTGAGCTCGGCGGCACTAAACTTGGCGGCGCCAGCATTGGCTCCTAGATCGACAAGAAGCCTTTTGATCGTGACATACCGCGGCCGGACAGGATAACGCGCCTCCGGAAAGTACTTGCTTATTTCGGCGTATAGCGACTCTGAGATATAGATGTCGTCGCCGCGCTTGGCCGTGAGTGCATATTGGTTTTCTTTCGGTAACCAGTGCCGCGTGACGAGCGTATACCGATAGTCCGCGCAGTTGGCGTAGAGTAGTTTCTTGTAGACGTTGACTAATTGGTCAACGGAATCTGCTCTTAGCGCGTGCGCGCGAGGTCGATTGAACTTTACCATTTTGGCTCCTCCAAGTTATATTCGGATTGACTAGATCCGAGTTTTACAGGTTGATCTTGTATTGAGCAGCGAACGCCTTTATCGTAGCTGCTGCCCGTTCTGCGGTAATGTTCCGGTTCTTGGCCTGCAGGTATTCGATTCCGGCCGCCATTGGATCTGGTCCGTTCAGCAAGTCGATCAGTTTCATATCCATCGCATACCCGGAGCCAGCGGTCCATTCTTCGAATGATACCTCGGTGCCTGTGTCCGCCGTATAGATCTTGGCAGCTTCTTCCGCAAGCGCCTTGCAGCCGGCCGCCGTGCGCGGCGTGTATACCGGATTCTTAAAGTAATAGATATTCTGCGTCTTGTCCTCGAGCACGAGCGTTACCTTAACCATGCCATCGGGCTCGATCCGAACGTCCGACATGTACACGCGTAGCTTCTTGCACCTGGCCGTTAGAACTTCCGTGACGTGCACGCGATAAATTCCGCGCGGACCTTCGACCGACAGCCACCCGCCGGCTACCGAGCTGACTTTATGCTCGGCGCCATTCCATGCGCGAGACGTGATAAAGCATCCTGGGCGAATTCCCTTTTCGGCAACCATCTTCCTATAGGCCGCGCGCTCGATTGAGGCTCGACCAAGAGCATTGCGCGTGTTCCTGGCGCGCGCTAGCATCTGAGCTGCCGTCTCATTGGTCTTCATAATCTCCTCCAAGGTTTTCGGACTGGCTGTTCGTTTGACTTGTAAGGAAGATAACTGCCAGGCTGCAAGAAGCAAAGTGCTATTTTCAGCTTCACATGTTTGTTGCAAGCTACTCGAAAAAGCCGTCCGGCAGCCCAGCGGGATGATTAAGGTCCTCGTGGTCTTTGGGATTCCGGCTCCTGCGATCCTTTTCAAGCATCGCGTTCCACCAATCCGCGTAACCTGGTTCCTTGACATCCTTCGGGCTGCCGGACTTCTTCCGTCGAGTGGGCACGGAAGTCTCTTCGAGAAAGGCGTAATCGTCCACGCCTTTAGGCGCCGATTCCGTGCGGCTTTACGGACGCGGCAATCCGATCCCATGCGTTCGTGGCAACCTGGGCGTTCACGCCTTCAGGAACGGACTCGGTCAGGCGCGTCTTCAGCTCGCCGAACAAATCGTGCATGACGCGCGAGTCGACGACGAGGCGGCCGTTCTCGATGTACAGGTGCTCGAATGCCGACCGGCCAAACAGCTCGTCGTTCTCGATCGACTTGAGGACCGCGGCTGCCGATGCGAGTTGCGGCTCCGTCATCTTGATTTTGACAATCGTAGGCTCATCGGCTTCGCCGTTCGATGCGGCAGCAGCTTCCTGCTTCTTGTTTGCCGCCTTCGGCGCCTTTGCCGCCTTCGGCTTGTCCGCCTTTTTTGGCGCTTTCGGCGCCTTTGCCGGCGTGGTCGTAACGGCTCCGTCGCCGCCTTCCTGCGCCTTCGTATATGCTTCGAGCTTCGAAACGATCAGGTCGACGGTCCGATCCTCTAGCCGGACCTTTGCCGGCTTGGCGATGTCGACAATCGGAAACGTTTCGCCTTCGACTTCCGTCGGCTCATACACGCCTTCGAAGATCTGGACGAGGAGCGTCTTCGCCGGTTTCGGCGCGCGCGTGATCGGTGCGAATCGCCGACCCTTGTAGATCGGCTGAACGGTGATGCGGTCACCAGCCATGATGCTAACCTCCGGTTATGGGGTTTGTTTGTGTTGTTTGCTTGTTACTTTACGGGAATCGATGCCGTCGCCTAAAACGGTAAGCTTTCGTGCCACTCGCGAACTTGAAGGTTGTCCGCTCGGTCAAAGTTTCCTTCGACGACGTCAATGAAAGATCCGTCGCCTTCGTCATCCCATTCGATATACCAGCAGATGCCGTCGGCATCGCTAGCGTCGCCAGTCGTGAAGATTCCGGTGTACACGTCGAGCGTATGCGGATCTTCTACGCGGCACACAGGCCGTCCGTATCTATCATGTGAGAAGACCAAACTCGTGGTCAAGTTCTTGCTCTCGTTATCCGGGTCCTCCGGATTAGCAACCTCGATGCCTTCGAATACGAGCGTCGAGTCGACGCAAATGCCTTTGCCTTCCATGGAACTTAAGCCTCCTGCATATTATGCGCATCTATGACCGCGAGCACGGCGTCGAGACGCGTTGGGTGAAGCTGCTTATCGCCGTCTACCTTCCAGTAGTCATAGCCGTACTTGTAAACTTTGCGAACGGTGCCGATCTTAACGCCGTGCCCGTAGACATCGTAGACGCCAATTCCAAGCCCTTTCTTGACCTGGCAATCGCCCTTATGCGAGATGTTGACTTTCATTGTCTCCTCCAAGTTTGCTTTCGGCCGGCTGGCCGTATGACTTGTAAGGAAGATAAGCCCGTCTTACACTAAAAGTAAATAGCCTGGGTAAAGATTTTTTCTGATTCACGAGTTCGTTGCAATCTCACGCCAGGTCTTCTATGTTAAGATCTTGGTCTGCGACCTGTGTAAATATGAACTTTATGTCTTCTCGATCCAGGGCGCCTATCCAGTCGAACACGTGTTCGCGGCTAGCTTCGTCCAGTGCTTCGAACCCATCGAGGCAGACAAGACCGAGGCTGCCGGCATTCATGACGGCTATATGGAGCACTATCTCAAGCTGCGCCTGGCGGTTCAGGTTGTCGAATGGGATTCCATCTTTATAGATATCGCCTTCATCGATCGTGACGCCTGGAATAGGGATTGCATCTAGGACGCGCTTTTTGACGAACCGCAGGGAATCAATCGCTTGGTTATGTCTGCGCGCGCTATCTTCTACTGCCTCGGCTTCTGCGACCATCTTGTTTGCGATATCGAGCGTGTTGTTGGTTCTGGCAGCCGACTCTAGTTTAGACTCAAGCTCGCGAACCTTAACGGCCGATTCCTGGATGCGCGTTCTATACTCGTCCTGTTTCGCTTTAATTAGCTCGTCGCGCCGATTCCTGGTTCTCATGATACGCGACTGTAACTCTGTAATCTGCCGCTCGAGCTCAACGATCTTTTCGCCAGCGGCGTCTGTTATGACCTTGATGTCATCGTCGCGTAACTGGACAAGCTCTCTGCCGGATTCTTTCTCGAGTTCCAGGTCTTCGCGCAGTTCATCGATATCTACTTTTTGATCCGGCAGCTGCTCGAACAATTGCTCGATCGTGCTGCGCTTCTGCTTTGCCTCGCGATTAAGTTCTGTTCGCCTGTCGTATATAGGTTTCTCGAGCTTGTCGAGCAGCGTAAGCACGGGTAATGACCGCATCCTCTCCGGAATCTCATCCGAAACAGCGGATATTGCGCGCGTTATCTCGTGCAGGACGTCTTCCGTCGGGGTCCCACCTATTGACTCGAGCACCCACTCGAGACGTTTCTTCGGCTCATCGATAAAGCGCAACGGCCAGACGGCAAGTCGACTCGATAACTTATTCACGTATGCCATCGGCGGCTCGTCATCGAATACGCCGGCATAATCAACGTCTACATTACTCCTCTCTCGGGTAATACGCTTTTCGATCCTGGTTCCGTTCTCAAGCACGATCCCGATCTGCGCTTCCTTTGCCCCTTCGCGGATAAGCGTAGCATCATGCCCGCCTTCGACAACCGATTTGATCGCCTTAACGATCGAGCTCTTGCCGGCAGCGTTCCTCCCTTTGATGAGCGTGATTTTGCTCGGATTAAATTCGAGCTCATCGATGCCCATGAAGTTCTTGATCGAGATCCGATGGGCTGCTAGACTTTTCTTGCCAGTCGCAACCGCTTTCTGTTTCTTTGCCATAACTCGTTTTTAGATGTCGTCAAAAAGACCGATTGGTGCTGCCGACTTCTTGACCACCGCCTGCTTCTTCGGCTTGGGCAGCTCGCTTATTACTTCGCCAGTAAAAGAGTTAATGATTTCGGCTGGTTCAGAGCTTGCATTTTCGTCAGGAAAACGTACAGCCGGCGGCTCGATTTTGGCGCGCGTCTTTTTCTTTGGGATATCTTCCTCGTTCTTTACGATCAGGTCGACTGGACTTACGAGGATCTTGTCGCCGGACTTAAGCAGTACTCTAAAGTGCTTTCCAGATTTACCGTGAACGGTTCCTTCGCTCCACGTTCCATTCGGCCATCTGACTTCGCACTTTGCGCCATGTTCTATTTCTGAGCCTGCGGCATCCGCGTTTATCAAGAAATCAGGTTCCTCTGCCGGATCGTTTAAACCCAGCGCTTGTGGATCATTCAAGCCTAGTGCTTCGACTGTAGGTTCATCGATGTCATCTAGGATTGGCTCAGGCACATTCTCGGCCACGGTCGGGATTTCGGTCACGTCCGGCGCGTTGCGTTCATCCTGGGCCGATTCTGGCGGCGTAGCGGCCGAATCCGCATCATATACCGGCGGCGCCATTCCACCTTCAGCCGAATCCCCCTCGGCGTAGGTATCATGATCCGGTTCGGCCGCGTATACGCCGCCATTTTCAAGGATCGCCCAGGCTTCCAGGTACCTAGATAAATGCTCATATCCCGGCTCCTCTGATCTCGTCGTTATGTACATGCGAAAGAGCTCGACCTCGCTTCTATAGCCTTCGGTCGATATGTGTCCGGTCGCATGCGCGAATCGCAGCCAGAGCAGGAATGTTGAAAGCGCGTCAAAGTGATTATACTCAAGGATCTCTTTTATTCTGTTCTCGCTGAAAAGCCCGGCAACTCGGCTTCCATCTGTCGACATCTTTCCAGGGATTCTTGCGACTGCGCACAATTCCTTTAGAGACGGCATTGCCCGGCCGTAGCCGCCAAGTATTCTCGCTAGGTCGACTACATAATCTCCATCCTTATAGAAATAGTCGACGCCTTCCCATGGTTTTTCCGGACGTTCAAAGAATGCCGGTGCGCGGACGTTGCCTTGCAGCGATCGCTGCAGCATGATAGGCAAGTCAGCATTAAGGACATTGAATCCTATTAGCTGTGGCTTGTTCTTACCCAAGAAGTTTAAGAACATGTTTATGACGCCTGCCTCTGAAAGGTCTTCTGGTGCGATGTCATCAACCTCGGGAATAGATATAAGCTTATGCGTGATGGTCGACGGGTCGTATAACGGCGCGGCCGAATTGGCCGGCTTATAGATCCTGGTTACGGCTGCTATCGAAACGACCCTGCACAGCGATGTCTTAAGATAGACCTGGTCATTGGGTCCTAGTCCGTCCTTAAGGCGCTGTTCACAATAAGCAAGCGCGACAGCCTCATCATCATTAAGATCCGGCTCTTGATAGTATACGCGGATTGTATGCGGATCTGGAACCCACTCTATATCGAAAGCGATAGCCTTCGACGGGATGGACTTAAACATGCGCGCTCCTCAGGCTTTTAAGTCGCAGCGTTTGACGTGTTTAACACTAAAAGTAATCAATGTTTCGGAAATGTACATAGCCTAACCTAATTTTTTTGTGCATGCCAAATACGCGGCGGTCTTCTACTTTTTTTGCAAATGCGTAACGGTTGATGGATTATATTGCACGAACCGGTTCAATCGTGAGGAGCCTTTCTAAAAGAGCCGGCAACCCGATTCCCTGATCCTTCCGCATGACGAGAAGCTTTCCGTTCGCTGCCGACGAAAGCGAACTTGACTCCAACGCTAGCTTTCTTATAGCGAGCGAGATACCGAAGTACACAACCAATCTTCTTGCGATTATAGCGCGCGGCTCATTAGCTAAAAAGCTTAGCGCATACGCTAAGGCGCTTTACATATACGTGGTGTCATGGCAGGATGCACACGGCATATGCGATCAGACGGCGCGCGAAATAAGCGAGAATGCTAACATTTCTTTCGGGTCGCTGATACGCGCGAAACAGGAGCTTGCCAAGCACGGATTATTGCGCATATCGAAGTCGCAAACAGGCCGCGATGTGCTTGTTGCCAGGGCTCCATGGCGAGATAATATCGATGAATTCGAGCACGAAATAGTCCATCTTGTAAAACATGTTTCGGCCGAGCGATCCAGAGTGGATCACGATGATCCAGAGTGGATCACGCGTATGCCAGGAAAAATGCATCAATTGGTCGAGCGATCCAGAGTGGATCAACAAGGTGACGGCGCGCTTGATCCTGTTGATACTTTGATCCTAGGTATTAATAATAATACTATCTCTAAAGAGATAGAAGATATATCTCCTTCGGAGATAAAAGAAAAAAAAGAAATTCACCTTACCAACTCCTATAAAGAAAAAAAAGAAAATGAGTCTTCAAACTCGCGCAGCATACATCGAAATCCATGGACAAAGCATGACATCGAGCGCATTTACAAGACATATCCGAGACATGTTGGCCGTGCGAAAGCATTAGCTAAAATCCAACTCGCACTACAAGAAATATCCAAGCGTAGCGAGATTGACGCGCCGGCCGAATGGCTTCTTGAACGCGTAGAAAAGTTTGCTATGACGCCGAAGGGCCAGGCTGGCGATGGATGTCCACATCCCGCAACCTGGTTCGGCCAGGGTCGATACGACGACGACGATAAAGAGTGGCAGATAGTCGAAGGACTCGATCGCCAGCAAAAGCAGCGACAGGTTCTTATGACATATCAAGAAGCCATGCAAGACTGGACGCGCTTAGGAAGTCCTGGCCGGTTTGACAGCCACTACAAGCCAGTCAAGCAGCGTGACGGCGAGAAGCCAATGTGGGAAAAGATCTAGGCGAGTCGCTCGCTCCAGAAATACACCGATGGCAAGAAATACCCTGCCTCCTCCCGCTAAGAAAAATACCGGCTGGCTTCCTCCTGCTATGGGCGGCTATCAGCCGGAGCGTCTTTACGCCGAGGCTAAGCGTCGCCGCGAGGATGAAGTCCTGCTGGATTTGCGTGCCCTGCCGTGGCAGGAGCCCGAATGCCACGAATCGCCCCTCTCTCGTTGGCTCCGCGTCCGGGGCGCTGTTGGGTATGCCGTGGGTGCCGCGTTCGTCATATGGCTGTTTTGGGCTATTGTGACGCTTAACTTCGCAGGCATCTACGATCGAATCTTCCATGAGCTCAAATAATACCTGGCCCAGCTTTTGTCCGGCCGGCTGCCGTCGAGTATGAGATTTGAAGCTCTATTTGGCGACCAGATGGATGCGCAAACGTCTGCTTGAATACCCTTAGCCATCGCTTACTTCTCGATTCTAATGAACCTGCTTGCACCTGGAACGGTACAGTAAAGCAGCGCGTGCGTCTTGAAGACCTCGATGTATCCGGTTATTTTGCCCTGCGCGTTTTTAATCGCTTTCCACGTGCTACCATCGGGCGCCACATAGATCTTGGCGTCTGAATCATATGTAAGAATTGCCGTTTCCATAACCATCATTCGACATAGCCGCCTATTTTCTGGAGCTTGCGATTGAAGCCTTGTAGTCCGATGGCGGAAAGACGCGGAAATACTTTCGCCAGTAATTCCGCTTTCGATCGCGCGTTCGATTTCGCCGGGGTTTTCGCGAAGCCATGCGACCACGTCTATCCAGTGCGAATGGCATTCGCAATCTATCTCAAAACCCTAGCGGCCGGCTGTTTGATTGACTCCTCCAAAGGTAAAGCATGCGCCTTAAGAAAGCAAACAGCCGGGCCGCTACTAATTTTACGATCTTGCAAGTCTGTTACAATTTCAGTCCGGATTCCAGGTTGAAGGATGCTGGTGGATACTTATCACCGGCCATTCATTTGCTTCAATCTGATTCTCAATCCACTTATCGAGCCAATACGGCGCGTTTTCCCAGATGAAATGCTCTCCGGCTACGACGCCAATAAAGACCTCCGTCGTAGCTATACTTGGAAGCGATATGCGTCCGTTTCTCTCGATCGTTAAAAGAACTAGCCGCTGCTCGCAACCAGGCTCGGCAGGTAACTCGACAGGCATGAAGACGGGCTTTACGAGGTCGTTATCGTTTTCGACGCGCAGCCCGGTATCGATTCCGCATGCGCGCATGATAGCGTCGCAGACGTCATCTAAGACGGGTATCTGCCAATTCATGGACTTGATGGCAGCCGCATCATCTGCCAGCTGTTTGAGATATTCCTTGTCGGCCGTCTTAAGCGTTTCGCCGAGTCCAAAATACAGGTCCTCGAGCATTATGTTCTTACGTGCTTTCCCGTTCATTTTTTGCATAAAGGGATATGGTCCGACTTACGGGTCGGACCTGGTTCAAGTATCAAACGACATCCATGCGAGCGATTTTGGAGATCAATTCCGATACAGCCTTAACCATTTCTCCAAAATCGTTGTACGGATAATGAAGATCGAATTCGCTCGTTCGGTCGACTTCGTCTGTTACGAAGCGCCTGTAGACCTGGAGCGCATCGATAAGCCGCGTCCGATCCATTGCCGTGAACACGGGTTTAACGTGCTTGTCGCGGATATCCTGCGCGACGCTGGCCGGGTCGTCGAGATCGCGCTCATCGTCGTTCGGACCAAACAGTGGTTGTCCGGTAAGGTGCTCGAGGACCTGTTGCATGAAGCGATACCGAGCGACCGTTATCGTCAGCTCACGCTCCATAATTTCAAGCCTGCGCGTGTCATCCATCTAATTTGCTCCTCCAAGTTGGTCTAGTTGCGCTGTTGACTTGCCTTAATATAATTCTGCCTGTCGAGATTGCCATAAAAAAGTAAAGTACTGTACTCAAAGTTACAAGTGTGAGAGAGTTGTAAAACAGAAAGGGCATGGGCTTCGAGCGCTGGACAAGCTCGCGATTTAAAAAAAAATGCATCGGCCTATGGCTTTGTAGTAGAATCGGTTGTACTATTCGACATCGCACTTCGACGGGAATCGGTGGGCGAATCGCTAAGACGGCAAAAGCCGGCACGGGTCTTTCGGGATACCGGCCGGCTTTTTGTTTTACGGCAGCTGGGTTTTACGCAGCGCTATGGTTAGTTTTGAATTGAGGAGCGCGTAATACAGAATTAAACTTATACGCGGCTCCAGATGACATATGCCGAGCGCGATAATAGCCAAGAGGCTCCGAGGTGTTATAGACAGGCACGGCGTTCACGTCCGGATTCCGAAAGGTTCAGCTCTATACTATTCGCGAATCGTCAGGCCTATCGCGGAGGTGGAAGAAATAGCGATACGCCACGCGCTATACGTTATGCCGGCGGCGTCGCAAGAAGCGATAGCAAAGCAGCTCGGTATCAACATATCAACGCTTCGGTGCAAGATGAAACAGTACGGACTGGTACGCCAAAGATTGCCGCTGTTATCATCGCGGTAATCATAGCATGCCTGTCGCGTCCTGGCTATGCCCAGGACAAGCTAGCTGCGCTAGAAATCGACAAGTTTCCGGGATGGAAGGTGCAGAGCGAGTCGACTGGCGCCAGGAAGATTGTTAAGCTTACATGGGGACAGGATAGAGCCATTGTTATCCTGGCGTCAGAAGAGATTGTGGCATACCGCGCTACTATTGCTAAGACCGTATACTACAAGACGCCGGCATTTGGGCTTTACAAAGTTTCGACGCGATCCGAAAATGCATACAGGTTCTGGCAGTCGGCGCATAGAGGAGCCGACGGAATTCCTGATGAGTTTGAAGCTCGAGAATTGTTTGATAAGATGATATCTGTCACGGAGCAATAAATGGCTACTCACCAAATATCGGTAATGAACGGGTTGTCGCCTGTATCGGAAGGTTGCTTTTGGGAGCCGTTCGATATCAAGGCGACAAATGATGTTTGGAAGTTTCCTGTCTTGATATTCAACGATACGGGCACGCGGATTGGCGCGCATGGAACATTCCGCATACCCAAAAGCTTTGTCGGGTCGCCTAAGATATATTTCGTCTGGACGACGACTGCGACATCTGGAAATGCGGTTTGGGATTTCGACTATCGAGCTATTGGCGGAGACGACGCCGAGTCGCTAGATCAGTCCGGTACGCAAGAAGCGCTTACTGTAACAGACGCGGCGCCAGGAGCCGCGTTAAGGCGTCTTCAGGCATCCGTTAATCTTGCTGCGGCTAATCTGGCCATAGACGATACGGTAGAGTTTGCTGTGTTCCGAGACGGTGCCGATGCTGCAGATACACTAAGCGCGGCGCTTATTCTTGTCGACGTTGTTTTTGAGTGGGCAGACGCATAATTAAATGGCTACTCTAACAGCTGCAGAAAAGCGGAACATTAGAAATGCGCTCGAGGACAGGTTTGGCGTGGCATGGACTAAGCCGGCCGTAGACGCATCTAGCCAGGCCGTAGAGGACTTCTTGGTAGCAAGCGCATCGACTATATCAGCCGCGATCGATGCTGCGTCTCAGGTCCATGGAGTATCGTTTACGCCGGCACAAAAGAAGACGATCGTGGCGCACGTGATATTCCAGAAATTCGTTCGCGACAAGTAGAATAAGATGTCGCTCGTATTTGGTTCAACCGGAGACCTGGTTGACGTCGCTGCTAATGCGACGATCGACGACCTAACGACGATTACGGCGATCTTCTGGGTATATCCTACGACTCTGACTGGCAACCGCTACTACTTTAGAAAGATCCATAATGCCGGTACCGAGCAGGGTTCACCTGGTCTTCGGATCAATAGCACGAATACGGATGAGCTGCAGCTATTTTGCTCCAGGGCGACGACGGACTTAAACTACATTACGAGCGACGCTAATATCACGACGAATAAGTGGTGGTTCGTTGCGATAACTATGAATACCGGCGCGACGCCGGCAGCGGCTATATACAGAGGTGATCTATCGACATTAGCCACGGAATGCGGTTATGGTACGCAGACAAACGGTAGCGGCGCGTTATCGTCAAATAATACAAAGCCGCTCGTAGTCGGAAACACATCGGGCGGCGCCGACTTCTTCCAGGGCCGCATAGCTCTGTTCGCCTACTGGAATAGAGTCCTTACGCTCGAGGAGATACGTCAGCAACAGTTCCGGCCGCTAAAGACGTCCGGCTGCGTCGTTTTCTGGAACATGGGTTATAGTGGAACGACGACGCAGATAGACTTGTCTGGAAACGGTAATAACGGAAGCATTACCGGCGCGTCGATCGGCAACCATGTTCCGCTTCGGCACCCATACGGATATCGTTCTGGCCACTGGGTTCCGCTTACCGGCGGCCTAAGTATAAACAAGGTCGTTAATGAATCAGTCGAGGTAGCCGACGCCAGGCTACGATTGCTAGGTCTATTGCGTCTAAGAAACGAATCCATTGAGATTGCGGATGCAAGGCTACGATTGCTAGGTCTCCTGCGTTTAAGAAACGAATCGGTCGAGGTAGCCGACGCCAGGCTTCGCTTGCTAGGCCTATTACGTCTAAGAAATGAGTCTATCGAAGTTACTGATGCCAGGCTCCGGCTGTTAGGACTCCTCCGGCTTAGAAACGAATCAGTTGAGGCAAGTGAGCAGCGCAATTACGTGCGCGGAAGATTCCAGGTAAAGTCAGAATCCGTTCAGATAGCAGAGACGACTGCATATATACTAGGCCGAGTTCGCGTTGTTCTTGAGTCTGTACAGGTGTCCGAGTCTAAGGTTACGCTGCGCGGATTATTACGACACGTGAATGAGTCATGTCAAGTATCTGAATCCAGGATAAAGCTGCTTGTGCTGATCCGCGTTATTGCAGAAGCCCAAAATGTTTCCGAGTCGGTGATAAGATTAAGATCGATAATTAGATTATGTACCGAGTCAGTCCAAGCGGCAGAGTCCGCACTAAAGCTCCGCGCCATCACGAAGCTATTCTCAGAATCTGTCCAAGTAACCGAATCAAAACTTTCAATAAAATCAATTTATAGAGTCATATCGGAATCTGTCCAAGTAACCGAGTCTATATCGAAACTAAGGGCGCTGCTCAAGTTAATTGCCGAATCCATCCAGGTATCAGAAGCGCGGCTAAGGCTTCGGTCTATAGTCAAATTGCTTGGCGAGTCGGTACAGGCTGCAGAATCTATCATACGAGCTCGGGCAATCACTAAGATCAGGTCTGAAACTAGTAACGTTAGTGAGTCTATAATTAAAACCAGACTTATTGTCAGAGTTATTAATGAATCAGTAAGGGTAGCAGAGTCCGTTATTAAATTGATAGCTCTTGCCGTAGTTAGGTTCGGCTCAAGCGTTGCGACAGGAGCGCGAGTGCTATCGGGCAAGCCAACTGGAGCTAGAATGAGAGGAGGAGATATATCAGGTAATTCTTCTATAAGCGGTAAACCTACGGGCAGCCAAGGATGAGCCTAGCCGTTATTTTATTGACCCTGTTTCTTATTGTTTTCGCTATTCGTAATATCATGCGGCGCCGGTCGCGTGAGGACGGACTGAATTCTATTCAGCACGTGCAAGAACATATCACCATCCTAAAGAACGGCGAAAGAGTCGTCGGAGATTAGAGAATCATGCTTATCCGCGAGCGCGTCACGAGGTTCAAGAACCGCGTGTATAGGACAAAAGCCGGGATCTGGGCGTGCGAAGTAGTTGCGCCGCGCCATAAGAATATCATCATCGTCAAGCGCGAAGGCGATGATCCAGATCCGATTCTTATGCTCGCGCATAATATCGTTACAGATGCCGGTGATGTCTACTACGCGCAGAAAGCAGTTGGCGAGTCGCCGACCAATGTTTTCGCTCGTTTATACCTGTCGACTGTAGACTGGGATGCGTCGCATCCGGCCAAGGCATCGAGCTCGGATAATATCGCGAGCGTCATTTCCGGTTCCGAGAAAGCGGTTGCCACGAACTGGCCGCGGACTGCTGATCCCGATTCTGACAATACGGGCTCGGGAGCAGACGTCATCAGCTGGAAGTTTTCTTATACCAAGACCGACTTCAACGACCAGTCTAT
>Ga0196981_1000310_pt1 | contig 20401 bp, 14 predicted proteins | sample S3_2013CmetaG_FD_155462 | JGI IMG/M metagenome (GOLD analysis project Ga0196981, IMG submission 155462) | Soil microbial communities from Anza Borrego desert, Southern California, United States - S3_20-13C | ecosystem: Environmental > Terrestrial > Soil > Desert | place: USA: California... | reverse complement strand
GCCATAGGCCGTCCGACGCAGGTACAGTTGGCGCATTTTATTCCGGACTCATGCGCGCGACGTGCGGGGCGTGCGGGCGTCGTTTTCCCCGGCGAGCAAAACAGAAAGGCGGGGCCCGGAGGCCCCGCCCGCGACGAGGGAACGACGGGCTTCGCTCAACCCTTTTTCAGCTGGTGCGGCGTCACGTCGGCTTCCGCCGGGTTGATCGGGATGCGCATGCCGTAGAAGCTGCGGTAGACGAACACCAGCGCGACGACGAGGATCGCGAGGCCGAGCCCGGTCTTGAGCCCGGGCGGCATCTTGACGGCGATCTCGACGGCGAGGAGGCCGAAGAGCGTGGTGAACTTGATCACCGGGTTGAGCGAGACGGACGAGGTGTCCTTGAACGGGTCGCCCACGGTGTCGCCGACGACGGTGGCGGCGTGGAGCGGCGTGTTCTTGGCCTTCAGCTCGACCTCGACGATCTTCTTGGCGTTGTCCCAGGCGCCGCCGGCGTTGGCCATGAAGATGGCCTGGAAGAGGCCGAAGAACGCCATGCCGATGAGATAGCCGATGAAGAAGAACGGATCGAAGAGCGCGAGCGAGAGGCTGAAGCAGAAGATGACGATGAAGATGTTCACCATGCCCTTCTGCGCGTACTGCGTGCAGATCTTCACGACCTCCTTCGAGGCCTCGGTCGACGCCGTGGCGGCGTCGAGCTTCATGTTGTCCTTGATGTAGACCACGGCCCGGTAGGCGCCGGTGACGACGGCCTGGGTCGACGCGCCGGTGAACCAATAGATGACGGCGCCGCCCATGAGCAGGCCCATGATGGCCTCGGGGTGGACGAGCGAGAGCTTCTCGATCGTGTCCGGATAGAGCGCCTTCAGCATCATGATGATGCCGAAGACCATGGTGGTCGCGCCGACCACCGCGGTGCCGATGAGCACGGGCTTGGCCGTGGCCTTGAAGGTGTTGCCCGCGCCGTCGCCCTTCTCGAGCTGGTGCTTGGCCTGCTCGAAGTCCGGCTTGAAGCCGAAGTCCCGCTCGATCTCGGCGGCGATGCCGGGCTTGCCCTCGATCTGCGAGAGCTCGTACACGGACTGCGCGTTGTCCGTGACCGGCCCGAAGCTGTCGACCGCGATGGTGACCGGGCCCATGCCGAGGAAGCCGAAGGCGACGAGGCCGAACGCGAAGATGGGCGCGGCGAAGGCGAACTCGGCCGGCATCATCGCGACCACCGCCGCGTGCTTCGAGAGGAGGTAGGCGGCGAACATCAGGAGGAGGATGCAGAGGCCGGTCCAGAAGGCGGAGAAGTTGCCCGCCACGAGGCCGCTGAGGATGTTGAGCGACGCGCCGCCCTGGCGGGAGGAGGTCACGACCTCGGCGACGTGGCGGCTCTCGGTCGAGGTGAAGACCTTGGTGAACTCCGGGATGAGCGCGCCGGCGATGGTGCCGAGCGAGATGATGGTCGCGAGCACCCACCAAAGGCCGGCGGGGGCGGCGGCGTTGCCGGCGAGGAGCGCATAGCTGGCGGCGTAGGTCACGGCGATGGAGATGATCGACGTGATCCAGACGAGGTTGGTCAGGGGCTGCTCCAGGTTGAAGTCGCGGGCCTTGCCCCAGACCGAGCGGCTGACGGCGTCGTTGACCCAGTAGCTGACGAGCGACGTCACCACCATGAGGATGCGCATGGCGAACAGCCACACGATGAGCACGGCGCAGAGGGTCGGGGAGGCGGCGAGCGCCAGCGCGAGGAAGGCGATCAGCGCGACGCCGGTCACGCCGTACGTCTCGAAGCCGTCGGCGGTGGGCCCGACGGAGTCGCCCGCGTTGTCGCCGGTGCAGTCGGCGATGACGCCGGGATTGCGGGGGTCGTCCTCGGGCAGGTTGAACACGATCTTCATCAGGTCGGCGCCGATGTCGGCGATCTTGGTGAAGATGCCGCCGCAGATGCGGAGGGCGGAGGCGCCCAGCGACTCGCCGATGGCGAAGCCGATGAAGCACGGCCCGGCGAGGTCCACGGGGAGGAACGCCAGGATGCAGATCATGAAAAAGAGCTCGATGGCGACGAGGAGCAGGCCGACGCTCATGCCCGACTTCAGCGGGATGAGCAGCGTGGCGAGCGCGTTGCCCTGCAGCGCGGAGAACGCCGCGCGGCTGTTCGCGACCGTGTTGATGCGGATGCCGAACCAGGCGACGCCGTAGCTGCCGAGAATGCCGAGGATGGACGCGAGGAGGATCGCCACGACGTGCCCGGCGGACATGTGCGAGAGGACGCCGAAGTAGTAGATCATGCACGCGGCGATCAGCACCCAGAGCGCGGACAGGAACTTCCCCTGCTGGAAGAGGTAGGTCTTGCAGGTCTCCCAGATGATCTGGGAAACCGCGGCCATCGACGCGTGGACGGGCAGCGCGCGCGTCTGCAGGTACTGCATCCAGCCGTAGATCGTGCCGAGGGCGCAGACGGCGAGCCCGATCATCAGGATGTTCATGCCGCTCAGCTTGCCGCCGAGGAACGTGACGGAGCTGAGGTCGGGCAGGCGGATGTCGGCTTCGCCGGCAAGGGCCGGCGTGGCGCACGCGACGAAAGCAAGCGCGAGCGCCGCCGCCTGTTTCCAAGGGTAGGTTTTCAACATGGCAGGGGAGGGGATTTTAGGGGGCGGGACGGTGCCAAACGCTCTGGGGTGAAGCCAGTTCAATCTCGGCGCGGCCGGTGGGAACCGTTGACGTGTTAGGGGGTTTAATTTTGCCTCCCAGGCCCGTTAATCCCCCTTATGCCGCTGCTGGCGATCCGCGAACTCGTGAAAAGCTACCGCACCCCGGCGGGCGGGGAACACCGCGTGGTCGAGATCTCCGAATTCATCCTTTCGGCGGATGAGCAGGTGGCGGTGCGGGGCGAGAGCGGGACCGGCAAGACGACGTTCCTCAACCTCATCGCGGGCATCCTGCGCGCGGACGCGGGGCGGATCGAGTTCGACGGGCGCGACGTCGGCGCGCTCGGCGAGGCGGCGCGCGACCGGCTCCGCGCCGAGGCGATCGGCTACATTTTCCAGACCTTCAACCTGCTGCAGGGCCACACGGTGCGGGAGAACGTCGAGCTCGGCATGGCGTTCGGCCGCGGCGTCGACCACGCGCGGGGCGCGCAGCTGCTCGAGCGGGTGGGCCTGGCGGCCAAGGCGGGGCATTTCCCGCGCCAGCTCTCGACCGGGCAGCAGCAGCGCGTCGCGGTGGCGCGCGCGCTGGCGAACCGGCCGAAGCTGGTGCTGGCGGACGAGCCGACGGGCAACCTCGACCGGCGGCACGCCCGCGAGGCGCTGGCCCTGATCCGCGAGGTCTGCCGGGAGCAGGGCGCGGCGCTGCTGCTGGTCAGCCACGACGAGGACGTGCTCGCGCAATTCCAGGATGTGCGGGACTTCGCGCAAATGAATCGCGTGGTCCGCGCCTGATCACCCCCGGGAGCGGCCACAACTGACACAGAGTCCCGCCGGCCCGAGAGGTTCCCGTCCATGCCATCCCCAGCCCCCACCCGCCCCGCGCCAGCCCGCCGTCCGCACGCCTCCGGCGGGGCGGCGCGGGCCTCCGACCGCTCTCCGCCGTGCTCCTGAACCTGGTCCATCGCTCGCTGCGGCAGCACGCGTTGTCCACCCTCGTGACGGCGGGCGGGATCGCGCTCGCCGCCGGGCTGCTGCTCGCGGTCTGGGTGGTGAAGACGCAGGCGCAGGCGGTCTTCGCGTCGACCAACTCCGGGTTCGACGCCGTGCTGGGCGCGCGCGGCTCGAAGCTGCAGCTGGTGCTCAACGCCGTCTTCCACCTCGAGGCGTCCCCCGGCAACCTCCCGGCCGCCGACTTCGAGGCGTTCCGCAACCACCCCATGGCGCGGGGCGCGATCAAGGCGGCCATCCCGATCGCGGTGGGCGACAACTACCGCGGCTGGCGGATCGTCGGGACCGTGCCCGAGCTGTTCACCGGGACCGAGCACGCGCCGGGCCGCCCCTACCGCGTCGCGGCCGGCGGCCGCCTCTTCGACCCGGCGCAGCGGGAGGCGGTGGTGGGCGCCCTCGCGGCGCGGAGGCTCGGGCTGAAGCCGGGCGACACGTTCTCCCCGTACCACGGCCTCGCCTTCAACCCGGAGGCGCAGCACGAGGAAGTCTACACCGTGACCGGCGTGCTGGCGCCGACCAACACGCCGGCGGACCGCGTGATCTGGATCCCGCTGCAGGGCGTGCAGTCGATGGGCGGGCACGACCCGCGCGCGGCGACGGACCTGAGCGCGGTGCTGATCCAGCTCCGCGCGCCGACGGCCGGGATGCTGCTCGACACCATGGTCAACAAGCAGGGCAACCGCATGACCTTCGCCTACCCGATCGGCACGATCGTCGCCGAGCTCTTCAACAAGATCAACTGGGTCGAGCGCGTGCTGGCGCTGGTGGCCGGGCTGGTGGCGGTCGTCGCGGCCGCCTCCGTGCTGGTCGGCATCTACAATTCGATGAGCGCGCGGGCGCGGGATCTCGCGATCCTGCGCGCCCTGGGTGCGCGCCGGCGCACCGTGTTCGGCGCGGTCATCGCCGAGGCCGCCGCCATCGGACTGCTCGGGGCCGCGCTGGGCTTCGCGGTGTTCGCGGCGCTCGCGTTCGGCGTCACCGAGCTCATCCAGGCGCAGACCGGCGTGCGGCTGGAGCCCTGGCGGTGGAACCCCGTGTTCGCCTGGGCGCCGGCCGCGCTGGCCGGGCTCGCGGTGCTCGGCGGCGTCGTGCCGGCCCTGAAGGCCTACCGCGTGCCGGTGGCGGAGACGATCGCGCCCGTGTCGTAGCATCGAGCGACCTCACCGGAGATGCGGCGGACGGACGCCGCGATCCCGCCGAGACCTTCAACCCCAGGAGAAACCACCCATGATCACGACGGCTCACCAGACCCCGCACCGGCGGCGGCAGTTCCTTTGGCTCGCGTTCGGCGCGGCGCTGGCGGCCGCGCTGGCCGGTTGCGGCCGGAGCGAAGGGGAGGCGCGCTCGAAGGGCGGCCACGCGCACGCGGCCCCGCACGGGGGCGTGCTGGTCGAGCTCGGCGACCACCAATACAACCTCGAGCTGGTCCTGGACGAGGAACGCGGCGTCCTCCAGGCGTACGTGCTGGACGGGCACGCGGAGAATTTCGTCCGCACGAGCGTGCCGGAGTTCGTCGTCACGGCAGTCGCGGCCGGGAAGCGGCAGGCGCTCGTGTTCCGGCCGGTCGCGAATCCCGTCACCGGCGAGACCATGGGGAACACCTCGCTCTTCGAGGCGAAGGCGGACTGGCTGGCCGGAGCCAAAGCCTTTGACGGCACGCTGCAGGCGATTAACGTCCGCGGCACCGTCTACACGAACATCCCCTTCAAGTTCTCCCTCGTCCCGACCGCCGATGATCCCTGGGCCCAGAAAAAGAAGTGACGCCGTCGTCCCGCTCCTGCTCGCACTCGGGCTGGGCGCGGTCACGGCCGCGCAGGCGAACTTCGCGAAATTCCTCCAGCACAACGGCGACCACGCGCTCTGCTGCGGGCCGCGGGGCGCCATCAACCTCGACGCGGCGGTGATGACCAAGCCGCGGCTCGTGGCGCTGGCGGACGGCGCCCCGGCCGGCGCGACGGCCTCCGTCGCCGCGACTCCCGCCCCCGCGGCCGCGGAAGCCCCCGCCGGAAAAAAGGAGGGCGACTACCACATCATCGGCTTCGACCGCCTGGCGTCGTTCACCTTCAGCCCGCCCGATTACACGCCGACCGGCGCGGTGGCGGGCGAAACGAAAAGCGACCAGATCCCGGCGTCGATCAAGGCCCTCGACAAGCAGAAGGTCGCGGTCGCGGGCTTCATGCTGCCGGTCAAGATGGAGGAGGGACTGGTGAAGGAATTCCTCCTCGTGAAGGACCCGATGGCGTGCTGCTACGGCATGATGCCGAAGGTCAACGAATGGATCGTCGTCCGCATGACGGGCAAGGGCGTGCAGCCGCTGATGGACGTGCCGCTGACCTTCTACGGCAAGCTGCGCGTCGGGGAGATGTTCGAGAACGGTTACCTGACGGGCATCTATCTGCTCGAGGGCGAGCGGATGGGCCAGGTGAAGGGTTGACGGGTCCGCGAACGGCGCGGGAGCGGGCCGGAACCCGGCGGGCGCCCGACCCCTACCGCGAGACGTCGCCCTGCGTCAGCGTCTTGAAGCCGCGGCTGTTGAGCGACTGCGTGGCGAGGTCGATGTCCTCGACGCTCAGCGCGATGGCGTACTTGCCCTCGGGCCGCACGATGAACGGGTAGGTGTAGTGGATGTTCACCTCGACGGCCAGCAGGGCGCCGAGGATGTGCTTCAGCTGGAGCTCGTCGCCGAATTCCACCGCCAAGACGTCGCATTCGGTGAAGGCGAAGCCGTGGTCCTTCAGCAGCCCGCGCGCCGAGTCCGGGTCGTCGACGATGAGGCGGTCGAGCGCCGTGTCCGTCGTGTCGATCGTCGTCATCGCCATGATGTGGACGTTGTGGGCCGTCAGCAGGGCCACCAGATCGAACAGCCGGCCCACGCGGTTCTCGATGAAGACGGAGAATTGCCGGACAGGGTCGCTGGCGACCGGGGTGGCGGTGTCGGACATCGGCCCACAATACGCCGGGGGCGGAGACCGGTCAATGTCGCCTTGTGCGCGCGGCGCCCGCGGCGCAGCGTGGCGGCCGCCCCGCCGTGACCACGCCGCCGTCCACGCCCCCGTCCGATGCCGGCCGCGGCGCCGATCATGCGCTGGCCGCGCAGCGGGCGCGGCACAGCGCGCGGCTGGTGGGCGCCGGCGTGCTGCTCAACTGCGGGCTCGCGGCGGCGAAGCTCGCGGGCGGCGTGCTCGGGCATTCGCACGCGCTGGTGGCGGACGCCGTGGAGTCGCTCCTCGACATCTTCGCCTCGGTGCTGGTGTGGGCGGGCTTCCGGGTGGCGTCGCTCCCGCCCGACGCCGACCACCCGTACGGCCACGGCAAGGCGGCGGCGGTCGCCGGGCTTGCCGTGGCCGGCATCGTGTGGCTGGTGGCGGCCGGCATCGCGGTCCAGAGCGTGCGCGAGATCCTCACGCCGCACCACGCGCCGCACTGGCTGACGCTGCCGCTGCTCGCCGGCGTGGTCGCGCTGAAGGAGTGGTTCGCCCGGCGGATGCGCCGGCTCGACGCCGAGTACGGCAGCAGCGGGCTCAAGGCGGAGGCGTGGCACCACCGCAGCGACGCGCTGACCTCGGCCGCGGCCTTCCTCGGCATCGCGGTCGCGCTCGCCGGGGGCGAGGGCTGGGAGGCGGCGGACGACTGGGCCGCGCTGGCGGCGTGCGGCGTCATCGCGGCGAACGGGCTCGCCATCGCGCGGTCCGCGGTCGACGAGGTGATGGACGCGGCGGTGCCGGCCGCGATCGAGGCCGAGGTCCGGCGCATCGCGGCCGGCGTGGCGGGCGTGCGCGCCGTGGAGAAGTGCCGGATCGTGCGCAGCGGCCTCGGGCTGCTGGTCGACATCCACGTCCACGTCGACGGCGCGCTCACCGTGCGGGAGGGCCACGCCATCGCCCATGCGGTGACGGACGCGCTCGTCGCGGCGCCCCTCGCGGTCACGGACGTGGCCGTGCACGTCGAGCCGGCCCGCGGCTGACGCGGCGGCCGGACGGGGCTTCGGCCGCGGCCGAATTACTCCCTTTGGCCCTAATGGCGCGGACCGGGGCGCTTATGGCCGGCGGACCGGGGCGGCTTTCCCGTTTACTCACGTGCACTCGCGCGGTAACGTCCCTACCATGACGAAAAGCTCCCAGCCCCTCAGCAAGAACGTGCACCTGCTGCGGTGGGTGAAGAAGATGGCCGCGCTGTGCGAGCCGGAGGCGATCCACTGGGTCGACGGCTCGCAGCGCGAGTACGACGCGCTGTGCGCGCAGATGGTGAAGGCCGGCACGTTCATCCGGCTGAACCAGCGGAAGTGGCCCGGGTGCTACCTCGCGCGGTCGGACGCGGGCGACGTGGCGCGGGTCGAGGACCGCACGTTCATCTGCTCGCTCTCCCGCGAGGCCGCGGGGCCGACGAACAACTGGGTCAACCCCTTCGAGATGCGCAAGACGCTGCGCGGCCTCTTCGCCGGCTGCATGCGCGGCCGCACGATGTACGTGCTGCCCTACTCGATGGGCCCGATCGGGTCGCCGATGTCGCAGATCGGCGTGCAGCTCACCGATTCGCCCTACGCGGTGGCGAACATGCGCATCATGGCCCGCGTGGGCCGGAAGGTGTTCGCGCTGATCGACAAGGATTTCAAGCGCGTGGTGCCGTGCGTGCACTCGGTCGGCGCGCCGCTGAAGAAGGGGCAGGCGGACGTGCCCTGGCCGTGCAACAAGGAGAAGTACATCGTGCACTTCCCCGAAACCCGGGAGATCTGGAGCTACGGGTCGGGCTACGGCGGCAACGCGCTGCTCGGGAAGAAGTGCTTCGCGCTCCGGATCGCGTCCGCCATGGCGCGCGACGAGGGCTGGATGGCCGAGCACATGCTCATCCTCGGCGTCGAGAACCCGCAGGGCAAGAAGACCTACGTGGCCGCGGCCTTTCCCAGCGCCTGCGGCAAGACGAACTTCGCGATGCTGATCCCGCCGCCGCACTTCCAGAAACAGGGCTGGAGGGTGTGGACCGTCGGCGACGACATCGCGTGGATCAAGCCGGACGGCCACGGCCGGCTCCGGGCGATCAACCCCGAGGCCGGGTTCTTCGGCGTGGCGCCGGGCACGGGCGAGAAGACCAATCCGAACGCGATGCGCGCGCTGGCCCGCAACACGATCTTCACGAACGTGGCGCTGACCGACGACGGCGGCGTCTGGTGGGAGGGGATGACGGAGACCCCGCCGGCGCACGCGATCGACTGGCAGGGGAAGGACTGGACGCCCGAGCTCGCGCGGCAGACCGGCGCGAAGGCGGCGCACCCGAACGCCCGGTTCACGGCGCCGGCCCGGCAGTGCCCGACGATGGACCCGGACTGGGAGAGCCCCGAGGGCGTGCCGATCCACGCGATCGTCTTCGGCGGCCGCCGCGCGTCGACGATGCCCCTCGTGTTCCAGGCGTTCAACTGGTCCAGCGGCGTCTACATCGGCGCGACGATGGGCTCGGAGATGACCGCGGCGGCGGCCGGGACGATCGGGAAGGTGCGGCGCGACCCGATGGCGATGCTGCCGTTCTGCGGCTACAACATGGGCGACTACTTCCGGCACTGGATCAACATGCAGCGGAAGCTCAGCGAGACGCCCCGCATCTTCCACGTGAACTGGTTCCGGAAGGACAAGGAGGGGAAGTTCATCTGGCCCGGCTTCTCGGAGAACATGCGCGTGTTGAAATGGATCGTGGATCGCGTCCGCGCCGGCGGCCGGGCGAAGGAGACGCCGATCGGCTGGGTGCCGCGGTACCAGGACATCGAGTGGGGCGGGCTCGATTTCGCGAAGGAGAGCTTCGAGGAACTGCAGGCCTTCGACCGGCCGGCGTGGCGGGCGGAGGTCCTCGGGCACGAGGAGCTTTTCATCGACCTGCACGCGCACCTGCCGAAGGAGCTGATGTTCGAGCGCGAGCTCCTGATCTGTCGCATGTGAGTTGCATCGCCGGATTTTGGGCAACCTCCCGGCGGCCGGCGGTCTCAGGATCGATGCGTCCTCATCTTTTGCTCCTGCTGTCGCTCGTCCCGCTCGCGCTGGCCGGCCGGGCCGAGGAGAGATTGCGGCCGGCGACGCCGGACGAAGTCGCGCTCCTGAAGGAGGCGCTGAAAAACAGCGCGCAGCAGACGGATCACTGGGCGTACACCGAGACGCGGGCCATGAAGCTCCGCAAGGGCGGCAAGGCCGCGAAGGAGACGATCGTGCGCTTCGACCCCTCGAAGCCGTACGCCGAGCAATTCACGCCGTTGAAGGTCGAGGGGCGGGAACCCTCGAAGAAGGACCTCAAGGAGTACCGCGAGAAGGGGGAGAAGCGGGGCGAGGCGCTCGCCCGCGCGGCGGAGCGCCGCGAGGATTCGCCGCCCCCGGCCGACGCGGCGGCGCCCGCCAAGCCGAAGAAGGGAGGCAAGGAGGTCCGAGCCGACCTCGAGAATCCGCTCGTCGCCGGCGAGGAGGGCGACCGACTGGTGCTCGAAATCCCGATGGTCAGCACCACGAAGGACATCCCGGCCGACAAGTTCGAGGTGCGCGTGGTCCTGAACCGGTCGACGCGGCACGTCGAGCGCGCGAGCCTCCGCATCCGGGATGCGTTCCGGGTGAAGGGCATCGCGAAGGTGAAGGGCGGCGAGGGGACCGTGGAGTTCACGCTCGTGGACCCGGCGCACGGGCCCGTCCTGACGTCGGCGACGGGCAAATTCGGCGGATCGCTGATGCTCCTGCCCGTGAATCCGTCGTTCAGCTACCAGCGGACCGAGGTGAAGCGGGTGAAGCCGTACGACGAGCGTTTTCAGGTCGAGGTGGGGGCGCTCGAGACGCTGGATTTCTGAGGCGGCCGCGCCGCCGGAGCGCGGGCTTGCGCCGGTCGGAGCCCCGCGGCTGACTCGCGGGGTGAAGGGACTGCTGGGCGACGCGGCACGGGCGGTGTGGGCGATGTTCTATTGGAACGCGCGCAAATCGGCATTCCGGTGGCGCGGGCGCCGCGATGGGTGCCCCTGCCAGAACCCGAGCGATTCCGGGGAGGGCGGGCGCACGCGCTGCGAGGCCGTGCTCGGGTGGCGCGAGCCGCGCCGATTCCGGCAGGTCTGCCCGCTGCTCGTTCCGCGGGCGGAAGGCGGGTGGGTCTGCAGCGTGGACGCGGCCGACGTCCGGCCGTTCTGGGGACGCGCCGTGGCATGGCTCGGCGGCGCACTTGCCGTGCTGGCGCTCGCCGGCGGCCTCGGGCTTTTCACCGCGATGCGGGGGCTGGGTTATCCGGTGTCCCTGCGCCAGGTGCTCTGGCCGCCTGCCTGGCGCGAGCTGCGGGCGGTGCGCGCGGAGCTTTTCATCGCCCAGGCGCGGGAGAATTTCCTGGCCGGACGCGTGCCCGAGGCCCTCAGCGCCCTCCGCGTGGCCCATGAGATGGACCCGCGGAACTACGCGGTGGCGATGATGCTGGCGCAGTTCCACCGGGCCTCCCAGCCCGCCGCGGCGGACGCGCTGTACGCGAAGCTCCTCCGCGACCATCCGCAGCGCGCCGTGGAGACCGCGCGCACCTGGTACTTCAGCCTGCTCACGCGCGGGCAGCTCACGGAGGCCGCCGAGCTCGCGGCGCAACGGATCGCGGCGGAGCCCGACCAGGCCGCGGCGTGGACCCACGCTCTGGTCTTCACGCTGCGCCGGATGGGCCGGCCGGAGAAGCTGGAGTCCGCGGCGGGCGCGGCGCCGCCCGCCGCCGCGGGCGTGCTGCGGCTGGAGGCGCGGCTGCTGCGCGAGCCGGATCCGGCGGCGCGGCGGAAGCTGCTGCAGGACACGCCCCTGCCGGACAGCTTCCCGTACGCCTGGATGCACCGCGCCAACCGGTTCATCGGGGAGGGGCAGGCGGGCGATGCCCGGCAGCTCCTGGCGGCCGCCTTCGAGCGAAAGGTGCTCGCCGGCCGTGACCTGGTGGCGCTCGAGCTCGCCGCGCGTGCGACGCAAAACGACGGGGAGGGGTTGAAACGCACATCCGACCTCCTGCTGGCGCGCGGCGGCCCGGCCGAATTGCAGATCCTCGCCCAGCATTTGATCGTTCATCCGCGGCGAGAGCTATTGGCCCGCGTGCTGGCGGCGATGCCTGCGCCGGCGCCCCCGACCGACGATTGGCGGGCCGCCCTGCTCGCCCTTTATTGCGCCGCCGGCGTCGAAAAGGACCGACCCGCGCTCAAGTTGGTGCGTGAGCGCTTCGAGCCGACGTTCGGGGCCACCCAGGCGGGCCTCGCCGAACTGGAACTGTTTTTCTTGGGCCGGCTGGAGGCGCGGCCCTTTTTTACCGTGTTGCCCCGGGTTGAGCCCCTGCCAACCGAGCTGCTGTATGCATTGCTTGAAAGGCACTTGGAAATGTTTCGCGCCGACCTGCGCGCGCCGTCGCAAATGAAATTGGAAAAGCCGGTAAACTAGGGACATCCCCCTATCGATAATTGACCCTTCAGCCCGATTATTCAAACTGACGCGCGTGAAGCTTCCCGTCTCCATTCCGGTATTCGCCCGCGGCCTCCTCGCTGCGGTGGCGCTGGCCGTCGTGGGCGGAAATCTCGACGCCCAGATCGTCTTCAACGAAAGCTTCCGCGGCAACGGTGCAACGGGCTGGGTCTTCGGCGGATCCCCGACATCCACGGTGCCCTACCTGACGGCCAACACGGTGGATTCGAACGGGACTGGATGGCTGCGCCTGACCGAGAACGTCACGAACCAGTCGACGTACGCGCTGCTCGACAGCTCGATCTTCTCGGTGAACGCGCAGATCCAGATCGAGATGGAGTACGCGTTCTGGAACGGCACCGGGGCGGACGGCATTTCGTTCTTCCTGATCGACGCGGCGACGAACGAGGCGACTTTCCAGCCGGGGTCCTACGGCGGTTCGATGGGCTATGCGCAGCGCACGGGCGAGTCCGGCATGCCGGGAGCCTACCTCGGTTTCGCCTTCGACAACTGGGGCAATTTCGCGAACCCGACGGAAGGCCGCAATGGCGGCGTCGGCTTCCGGCCGAATTCCGTCACGGTGCGCGGCCCCGAGAGCAGCAACTACGAGTTCATCGCGACGAGCGGCACGCTGCCGACGCAGATGGACTTCCCGTCGTACACGACGCGGCCCGACCAGTCGGGCATGGATTACCGCGCGTTCCGGCTCACGCTCGACGCCAACAACCAGCTGAACGTGGAGCTGAAATTCGGCGTGAGCGGCACGTACACCTCGGTCCTCACGACCGACCTTTCCTCGTACGACCGCCCCGATTTCTTCAAGATCGGGTTCACCGGCGCCACGGGCGCGTCGACCGACATCCATGAGGTCCGCAACCTCAGCGTGACGATGACCCCGTGGCAGCCGACCGCCGTGGAGTGGGACAACGGCGCCGCCACGACGGCGTGGTCGACCGCCACGAACTGGGTGGGCGACGCCCTGCCGCAGACGAACGCGGACGTCCTCTTCGGCGATGCGCCCGCCGGCGGGCCGCAGTCCGTGGTACTCAATTCCGCGCTGCAGCTGAATTCGATCACGTTCGACTCGGGCTTCAACTACTCGCTGAGCGGCACCGGCACGATCACGCTGGGCAACACCGGCACGGTCGGCCTGCCGGCGATCAACGTGAACGACTACAACGGCGCCCAGGCCCAGCACCACGTCGGCAACGCCCTCACGCTGGCCGAGGACCTGCGGATCAACAACTACTCCTTCAGCACGCTCTGCCTGAACGGCGCCATCACGACCGCCGGGAATGACATCAAGATCAACGGCATGGGCGCGGTGAACTTCAACGCCGACATCATGGGCTCCGGCGACTTGACCAAGAACGGCGAGGGCACCACGACGATCGGCAACGACAACTCGGACGGCTCCGCCTGGACGGGGGATGTCACGATCAACAACGGCATGGTGGTCGTCTCGGCCAACGGCGCGCTGGGCACGACCGGGGGCACGACGACGGTGAACAGCGGCGGCGTGCTCGGGTTTCGGGACACCACCGGCTCGGGACTCAACTACTCGCTGGGCGAATCGGTCACGATCTCCGGGCGCGGCTACTGGCGAGGCGGGGAGGGCGAGACGGGCGCGATTTACAACGACGGCGGGAACAACGCCTTCGCGGGCGCCATCACGCTCGCGGCGGATTCCGCGGTCGGGTCGCGCGATGGCACCCTGACGCTCAGCGGCGCGATCGGGCAGTCGGGCGGAGCCCGGTCCCTGACGAAGGTCGGCGACGGGGCGGTGAGCCTGACGGGGACGAACCTCTACAGCGGCGACACCGTGGTGGCGGGGGGCGCCCTCCGCGTGACCACGTCCAGCCTGCCGGGCGGGTACGACACCTCGAACACCGGGAGCAACTTCGGCGCGGTGGTTCTCGCGGGCGGCGTGCTCGAGCTCGCCTCGAACCAGCTCTTCGAGCGCCGGCTCGGCACGGGCGAGGAGCAGATCAACTGGACCGGCGACGGCGGCTTCTCCGCCTCGGGCGGCAACCGCACCGTCTCGCTCACCAATTCCAGCGGCGTGGCCGACGGCCTGCTCACCTGGAACGCCGGCAGCTTCGTCCCGACCGGCAACGCGCTCCTGCTCAGCTCGGACTACGCGGACTCGACCGTCACCCTGACCAACGCGATCGCGTTCGGGTCGGCGGTCCGCGAGGTGCGGGTGGCCGACGGCGCGGCGGCCACGGACGGCGTCCTCTCGGGCACCCTCAGCGGCACGGGCGGGTTGAACAAGACCGGCGACGGCACGCTGTCCCTCACCGGCACCAACACCTACACCGGCGAGACCCGGATTTCCGACGGCGCGCTGCGCGTCACGACCGCCGGCCTGGTCGGCGGCTACGACACGACGAACACGGCGAGCAACTTCGGCGCCATCAACCTCGCCGGCGGCGTGCTCGAGCTCGCGTCGGCCTCGACGTTCAGCCGGACGCTCGGCACGGGCGAGGAGCAGATCTACTGGAGCGGCGACGGCGGCTTCTCCGCGTCCGGCGGCACCCGCACGGTGCAGCTCAACAACAGCACCGCCGCCGTCACCTGGGGCTCGACGGCGAATTTCGTCGGCGCGAGCAACCAGCTCATCCTGGGCTCCAACAGCTCGGACAACACGATCATCTTCAACTCCGGCCTCAACCTCGGCGGCGGCACCCGCACGATCCGCGTCCAGGACGGCTCCGCGGCCGAGGATGCCCGGCTCGCGCAGGTGGTGAGCAATGGCAGCCTTGCCGTCGTCGGCGACGGCCGGCTCGATTCCACGGCCGCCAACACGCTGGCGGGCGCGGTCACGGTTTCCGGCGCCGAGTTCCGGCTGCGCGACACCGGCACGATGGCGAGCGTCACGAGCATCACGGTGAACAACGGCGGCACGTTCTCGATCGACAACACGTCGACCAACAGCGGCACGCGCGTCAACAACTCGGCCGCGGTGACGCTGGCCGGCGGCACGTTCAGCCTCCTCGGCCGCTCGGGCAACAACAACACGACCGAGACCGTCGGCGCGCTGACGCTCGCCTCGGGCGGCAACACGGTGGACGTGACGCGCGGCGGCACGAGTGCCTCGGCGCAGCTCACCTTCGCCAGCCTGGCGCGCGGCGCCGGCGCGACCGTCGATTTCACCACGGGCGGCGGCGGCACCCTTGGCAGCACCTCCGACAATCCGCGGCTTTACTTCACGACGGCGCCGACGCTCGCCTCGAACGTCCTCGGCTATGCGACCGTGGACGGCGCGGCTTTTGCCGGGTACAGCTCCGTCAACGGCAGCACCCCCGACGGCGTCTACGCCGTGGCGGGGACGAACACCGCGCAGAACTCCTGGTCCACATCGGTCAATGCCACGCCGACGGCGGACCAGACGCTCACGGCGAGCCGCACCGCCGGCTCGCTCAGCCTGGGCTCGGGCATCGATGTCGCGCTGGCGACGAACACGCTCACGCTCAACAGCGGCGGCCTGCTGAAGACCGGCGCCACCGGCTCGACCATCTCCAACGGCACCCTCCGGACCGCGACGGGGCAGGGCGAGCTCTACGTCCATGTGTACGGCGCCGGCGGGCTCGACGTCAGCGCCGTCATCGCCGACAACGCCGCCGCGAAGGGGCTGACGAAGGCCGGCGACGGCACGCTCACGCTCTCCGGCTCGGCCGCGAACACGTTCACGGGCACGACGACGGTCAACGACGGCACGCTGGCGCTGAACAAGACCGCCGGCGTCACGGCGATCGCGGGCGACATCACGGTCGGCGACGGGCGCTCCACCGACATCCTCCGGCTCGACGCCGACGAGCAGATCGCCGACAGCGCCGACGTGACGCTGCGGGGCGGCGCGTACGGCGAGACGATCCTCCGCTACAACAACAGCGCCGGCGGCATCTCGGAAACCTTCGCCACGCTCACCATCGACGGCACCGCGATCATCGACTTCGCGGGCGGCAACGTCTGCGACGCCAATTTCCTGTACCTCGACGACCTGCTGATGGCCGTCGGCACCCAGCTGCTCGTGCGCAACTGGATCGACTTCTCCGACTTCCTCCTCGTCCGCAACACCTCGCTCAACGTCCCGGGGCTGCTCTCGCAGATCCAGTTCGAAGGCTACGGCGCGGGCGCCTACTGGCAGGACTACGACTCGGTGTACTCGCGGGTCACCCCGGTGCCCGAACCCTCGACCTACGGCGCGATCCTCATGGGCGCGGGCCTCGCGCTCTTCGGCTGGCGGCGCTGGCGGCAGGCTCGTTCGGCGCGGGCCTGAGGCGCGGGATTCCGCGGGTTTTCCCTTCAGCCGGCGCCGCCCGTGTCGATGCGGAGGCGGGCCCCCGGGCCCCTCCCATGAACAACGGTCGCGCCGCGATCATCCAGCTCGGCACCAACCTGCCGCCGTCGATCGGCGTCTTCGGACGCCTGCAGCGGCTGCTGGAGAACCCGGATTGCGACGTCGGCGACATCGTCGAGCTGGTGCAGATCGACGCCGCGCTGACGTTCCAGGTCCTCAAGCTTGCCAACAGCGCGGTCTACGGGCTGCGGCAGCGGTGCGAGTCGCTCGAGGACGCGGTCGGCCGCATCGGCTTCGGCGACGTGCACCAGCTCGTCGGCCTGGCGATCTCGCGGCAGGTGTTCCAGGGGGACCTGGCGAGCTACGGCCTCAGCGCGGCCAAGCTCTGGGAGAACTCCGTCGCGACCGCCGTGCTGGCGGGGGCGATCGCGGACGCGGCGGGCGAGGACGCCCGGAACGCCTACGCCGCCGGGCTGCTGAGGAACATCGGCCGGATCATCCTCGACCGCCACGCCAACGCGGGCCGCTATCCCGGTCCGGACGTGGCGCCGGACGCGCACGCCTGGGAAAAGGAGACCTACGGATACAGCGCGGGCGAAGCGGCGGCCATGCTGCTCGAGCACTGGCGCTTCGCCCCTGACATGGTCGGCGCGGTCTGTGCGCACCGGTCGCCGGCGGAATCGCGGGAATTCAGGCCCTCGGCGTCGCGCCTGCACCTGGCTTGCGCGGTGGTCGCCGACTGGGGGATGGCGCTGCCGGGCGAGGCGTCCGGGTGGTCCGTCGACCTCCCGACCCTCGAGCTGGCGGGGATTGATGCGGATCGCCTCGCCTCGGCCCGGGAGCGGGCGCTCGCGGAGTTCGCCCGTTGCGCGACGCTCGGGTGGTCCCACGCCGCGTAGGCGGGCCGCGCGCGGCGTCGGGCCTGCGGCGCCGGCCGGAGCGGCCGATGGTCAGGGCGCGGCCGTCGGCGCGGCGGTGAAGACCGAGATGCCGTAGATCGCGAGCATCGCGAGCGCGCACGCGAGGCGCACCACCGTCGAGGCGAGGAAGCCCAGGGCGGCGCCGAGGCCCGACTTGAACGCCTGCGCATCGGTCCGCTTCGCGCCCCATTTCTCGGCCAGGACGGCGCCGAGCATCGTGCCGAAGAGCAGGATCGGCAGGGAGAAGAACATCCCCACCAGCGCGCCGCCGGACGCGCCAGCCATGCCCCATTTGCCGCCGCCGAAGAGCCTCGTCCCGACCAGCGTGCAGGCCATGTCGGAGATGATGGAGGCGAGCCAGAACACGCCGATCCAGGCGACCGCCGTCCACGAGAGCGTGTCCGGCAGGAGCCACTTCTGCAGCAGCACGCCGCCGAGGATGAGCGTCGTGCCCGGCAGCAGGGGCAATACGGAGCCGGCCAGCCCCACGAGCAGGAGCACGATGACGAGGCACCAGATGGCGATGTCGGCGGCGGCCATGCGCTGCTAACACAAGCGGGCGGGCGGCGGTTGCAAGTTCCCTGAGCGGTTTTTCCGGCCCCGGTTCCCGCCCGCCCCGATCCGTGAAACGGCCGAACCTCCGCCGGATCCCCGCGGCCCCAACCCGACGTTCAGCGGGGCGCCCGAGGATCGAACCGGAGGATCAATCCTCCCCCATCCGCACGTTGCGCCGTTCCTTGATGAAAAACAGGCCGACGAAAAACGTGATCAGCGCCACCGTGATCGGGTAGGCGAGGCCGGCGTAGATGTTCTTGGTCTTGTCCACGAGCGACGACGCGATGTACGGCGTGAGGCCGCCGAAGACCCCGTTGCCGATGTGGTAGGGCAGGGACATCGACGTGTAGCGGATGCGGGTGGGGAAGAGCTCGACGAGGAACGCGGCGATCGGCCCGTACACCATCGTGACGAACAGCACCTGGACGAACACGAGCGCGACCAGCATCGTCTGGTTCATCGGATTCGAGAATTTCATCATCCCCTGGTAGATGGGCACGTACAGGAGCGCCGCGAGCAGGCAGCCCGCGAGGATGATCGGCTTGCGGCCGATCTTGTCGGACAGGCTGCCGAACAAGACGAAGAAAGGCGTCGCGAGCAGCAGCGCATAGACGATGATCATGTTCGCCGTGACGAAATCGATGCCGGCGCTGCGCTGCAGGAAGAACAGGGCGTAGAATTGGCCGGTGTACCAGACGACGCCCTGGCCGGCGACGGCCCCGAAAAGCGCCAGGACGACGAGCCGGCGGTTCTCCGGCTGCACGAAGCTTTCCTTGAGCGGGTTTTTCGAGAGCTTGCCGGCGGACTTGGCCTTCGCGAACAGCGGGGACTCCTCCATCTTCAGCCGGATGTAGTAGGAGATGAGGACGAGGAAGATCGAGAGGAGGAAGGGGATGCGCCAGCCCCAGGCGTTGAAGGTCTCCTGTCCCAGGCCTTGCCGGCAGGCGAGGATGACGCCCAGCGACGCGAAGAGGCCGAGGGTGGCGGTGGTCTGGATGAAGCTGGTGTAGAACCCGCGTTTTCCGTCGGGCGAGTGCTCGGCCACGTAGGTCGCCGCCCCGCCGTACTCGCCGCCGAGGGCGAGGCCCTGGACCAGGCGCAGCACGGTGAGCGCGAGCGGCGCGAACACGCCGATCTCGGCATAGCCCGGCAGCAGGCCGATGAGGAACGTCGATCCGCCCATCAGCACGAGGGTCAGGAGGAACGTGAACTTGCGGCCGACCATGTCGCCGAGCCGGCCGAAGACGAGGGCGCCGAACGGCCGCACAATGAACCCGGAAGCAAAGACCGCGAGGGTCTTCAGGAAGCCCGCGGTGGGATTGTCCCCGGGGAAGAACTGCGTGGAGAGGATCGTGGCGAGCGCGCCGAAGAGGTAGAAGTCGTACCACTCGATGAGCGTGCCGGCAGAGGAGGCGCCGATCACTTTCCAGATGCCGGTTGTGGCCGGGGGGTGGGTGCGGGTCATGATGAAAGCCCGCGAGGGATAGGCGGCGCCCACCGGGCCGGCAAACCTTCGTTCGTGTCTTATTATTGAACGATCGCCCGCCGGACGGGGCCGCGTCCTTCGGTGCTACAGGCCCGGGCTGGTGCTGGCGTGCTCCTCGTCGGGCGGCGTGAATCCGCGGCGCATCACGTTCTCGGCGACGGCGCGGGGAAAAAGGAAGTTCTGCAGGTAGTCCACGCCGCCGGCCTTGGTGCCGCCGCCGGACATCCGGAATCCGCCGAAGGGATGCCGCTGGACGATGGCGCCGGTGATGCCGCGGTTCAGGTAGAGGTTGCCCACGAGCATCTCCTGCTGCGCCCGCTCGAGCGCGCGCGGGCTGCGCGAGAACAGCCCGCCGGTGAGCGCGTAATCGGTGCCGTTCACGAGCGCGAAGGCCTCGTCGAGGTCCCTCGCGCGCAGGACGGCCACGACCGGTCCGAAGATCTCCTCCTGCGCGATCTGGTGCTCGGGCCGGACGTCCACGAAGACCGTGGGCGGCACGAAATACCCCCCGGCGGGGGCGTCGCCCTGGAAGGCGAGCTTCGCCTCCTTTTTGCCCTGCTCGATGATCCCGAGGATCTTCTTCTGCGCGTCGGCGTCGATCACCGGTCCGACCAGGGTCCCGGGCTCCGCCGGGTCGCCGACCGGGAACGAGCGGCAGGCGGCGACGAAGCGCTCGACGAAGTGGTCGTACACGCCGTCGAGCACGATGAGGCGGGAAAGGGCCGAGCATTTCTGCCCGCTGAAGCCGAAGGCGCTGTAGAGCGCGGCCGGGATCGCCTCGTCGAGGTCGGCGTCGTTGTCGATCACGAGCGCGTTCTTCCCGCCCATCTCGCACACGACCTTCTTGAGGTTGCGCTGGCCGGGCAGCGTGCGGCCGGCGGCCTCCCAGATCTTCAGCCCGACCGCGCGCGAGCCGGTGAAGGCGACGAAATCGACGTCGCGGTGCGCGACGAGGTGGGCGCCGACGTCCTCGCCGCGGCCCGGCAGGAAGTTCAGCGCGCCCGCGGGCGCGCCGGCCTCGGTGAGGATTCCCATCAGCACGGCCCCGATGACGGAGGTCTGCTCGGCCGGCT
>Ga0196981_1000309_pt1 | contig 20617 bp, 17 predicted proteins | sample S3_2013CmetaG_FD_155462 | JGI IMG/M metagenome (GOLD analysis project Ga0196981, IMG submission 155462) | Soil microbial communities from Anza Borrego desert, Southern California, United States - S3_20-13C | ecosystem: Environmental > Terrestrial > Soil > Desert | place: USA: California... | reverse complement strand
GCATCCGCAAACAGCACCATCGGGTCCAGGTTGCCCTGCAGCGCCACCGCGTCGCCGGTGCGCTTCCTGGCGCGGCCCAGGTCCACCGTCCAGTCCAGCCCCACCGCGTCGGCGCCGATGGCGGCGATCTCTTCCAGCCACAGCCCGCCGCCCTTGGTGAACACGATCACCGGGATCGTCACGCCGCCGTGCGCGCGCTTGAGCCTGCCCACCACGTCACGCATGTAGGCCAGCGAGAACGCCTGGTAGGCGCCGTCGGCCAACGCCCCGCCCCAGCTGTCGAACAGCATCACCGCCTGGGCGCCGGCCTCGATCTGGGCGTTGAGATACGCCGCCACCGCCTCGGCATTGGTCCTGAGGATGTGGTGCATCAGGTCCGGGCGGTTGTACAGCATGGTCTTGATCAGGCGGTAGTCGTCCGAGCCGCCGCCTTCGACCATGTAGCAGGCCAGCGTCCACGGGCTGCCCGAGAAACCGATCAGCGGCACGCGGCCGTCGAGCTCGCGGCGGATCTGCGTGACGGCGTCGAACACGTATTGCAACTTTGCCAGGTCGGGCGCGCGCAGGGCCATGACGGCTTGCTCGTCGCGCAGCGGATGGGCGAACTTCGGGCCCTCGCCCTCGGCGAAGGACAGGCCCAGGCCCATCGCATCGGGTACCGTCAGGATGTCGGAGAACAGGATCGCCGCATCCAGGCCATAGCGGTCGATCGGCTGCAGGGTGACCTCGGTGGCCAGATCCGGGTTGGTGGCCAGACCCATGAAGGAACCGGCGGTCTTGCGGGTGGCGCGGTATTCGGCCAGGTAGCGGCCGGCCTGGCGCATCAGCCACAGCGGCGTGTATTCGGTCGGCTGGCGCAGCAGCGCGCGCAGGAAGGTGTCGTTCTGCAGCGGGGCGAAGGAGGTGGTCTGGGAGGACATTGTTGTGCGGTGTGGTGTGGTGTGCTGGGGTGGAGGCCGGCGGTGCCGGCGGAAGTGTCCTGAATTAGATCGCCGATGCAACCGGCGTTCGCATGCCGGCTGCGCTGCTCCTTCCCCCTCACAGGGGGAGGGAAACCGGCGCGCCGCTCCGGCAATGGCGACCGTTGCTTACTTCGCGGTCGGCTTCAGGCGAGTCACGCCGCCGAAGCTGCCGATCCACTGGTCGCCGTCGGCGGCCGTGGCCATCGAGAACACGGTGTTCGAAAACAGCCCGTCGGCCGTGCTCAGCACGGTGAACTTCTCGCCGTCCTTGCGCGCCAGGCCTTCGTTGGTGCCGATCCACAGCACACCCTTCTGGTCGCGGTGCAGCATGAATACGTGGTTGCCCGGCAGGCCGTCCTTGACGGTGTAGTGCTTCCAGTTCCTGCCGTCGAAGCGCGACAGGCCGCCGCCCCAGGTGCCGGCCCAGACGATGCCATCGTCATCGACCGCGATCGACACGATGTAGTTCGGGTTGTAGGCGACCTTGATGTCCTTGAGGCCCATCTCTTCCTTCTGGCGGGCGTGGTGCACCGACACCTGCGCCGGATCGGTGTTGAACTTGATGTCGTTCTTCACGACCTCATACGGCGCGCCCAGACCCTTGGCGTGGTTCCAGTTGTCCCACTTGCCGTTGGAAAAGCGCGCCAGGCCGCCTTCGGTGGCCATCCAGATGTCGCCGTTCCTGCCTTCCGCAAGACCATACACCCAGTCGTTCGGCAGGCCGCCCCTGGTGCTGTCGACGGTGTACAGGTCCCATTTCGAACGGTCCTTGAGCGCGCCGCCGCGGATGCGGTTGGCGCCGGACCAGGTGGCCACCCAGACGTCCCCGTTGGAGGCCTTCATCACGCCGTAAACGAAGGCGTCGCCCAGGCCGTCGGGAATGTTGTAGTTCTCCCACTTGTCCTGCTTCTCGTCATAGATCGACATGCCGCCGCCGTAGGTGCCGACCAGCACGCGGCCATCCAGCTTGCTGATGTGGAAGATGCCGTTGGACAGCAGCCCGTTGCGCACGTCGAACAGGCGGTAGTCGTCGGTCCTGGTGTCGTAGCGGACCGCGCCGCCCGAGGTGCCGACCCAGATCACGCTGCCGTCCATCATGATGGACTTGACGTTGCGGTTGCCGACGCGGAAATGCGTGAACCTGGCGTTCGGATCCGTGGTGACCTTGCCGCTCTGTTCCGGCAGGCCGCCCTGCGCAGCCTGGCCGCCATGCGGATTGCCCTGCCCCCCCATCTGCGGATGGCCGGGCGACGGCATCGCGCCCGGCCGCAGCGGTCCCGCGCTCCGGCCAGCGGGCGCATCGATGGCGCTCGACTGCTTCGTGCCGATCATGTAGGCGCCGGTCACGAGGCCGGCGACGCCGACGGCGAGTATGCCCAGAGTGATCTTGTTCAGTTGCACCTTGTTCTCCTGATGTTGGTCGTCATGCCTGCGGGCGCATCACCGGCGCCTGCCTGTTGCCTGAAATCGGTCCGCGCCCCGCGTGCGCCGCGCCACGCGCGATGAGCCGCCCGCATTGCGCCGTTCAACGCGCGGCGATATGGGCCACGCCGCGCCTGGTGCCGGCCCAGATGTCGCCGTTGGGCGCGACCGCGATCGCGTACACGTTGTTGTCGAGCAGGCCGGTGCGTGTGTCCAGGCTCGTCCAGGTCTTGCCGTCGTAGCGCGTGATGCCGGCATTGGTGCCGAACCAGAACACGCCCTTCGCATCCTGGGCGATCGCATACACGATGTCGCCGGCCAGGCCGTCCTTGACCGTGAAGTTCGTCCACTTCCTGCCGTCGAAGCGCGACACGCCGCCGCCCCAGGTGCCGGCCCAGACCGCCTGGTCCTGGGCGACGATCAGCGAGAAGACATAGTTCGGGTTGTAGGTCGGCGCGCCGTCGGCGGCGCGCAGGCCGAGGTCGTGGCGCGAGCGCGTGCCCAGGCCGGTGTTCGGGCTGGCCTGCAGCTTGGCGGCATTGACCGCGCCCAGGCCGTCCTTGTGGCTCCAGGATTTCCAGGCCTTGCCGTCGAACATCGACACGCCGCCCTCGGTGCCGAACCAGATGCGGTCCTGGCGGTCGACGTCGATGCCGTAGACCCACTCGTTGATGAGTTCCTTCACGTAGGTCTTCATCTTCAGTGTCTTCATGTCGACCACGTTGACGCCGGCCCACGTGCCGATCCACAGGTCGCCGTTCTTCGAGTTGGCGAAGGAATAGATCCAGTAGTCGGCCAGGCCGTGCATCGGGAAGAAGGTCTTCCACTTGCCGTCCTTGTAGCGCGAGGCGCCGCCGGCATTGGTGCCGAACCACTTGTAGCCCTGCGAATCGATGCCGATGGCGAACACGTATTCGTTGGCCAGGCCGTTGGCGCGGGTGAAGGTGTTGCGCGGCTTGCCGGTGGCCAGGTCGACCTCGTGCACGCCGGCGGACGTGCCGACCCACAGTGCGTTGGCGCTCTTCTCGACGGTGAGCGCGCGCACGTAGGTGTTGTCGCCGACGTTGAAGGTCTCGATCACGCGCGGCATGCCGGGCGCGGCGGACACGGACCGGGGTTGCGCCAGCGCCTGCGCGGAGTTGGCGGCGACGAATGCCAGCGGAGCCAGCGGCAGCAGCTTCTTGAGTGCCTGGATCAAGCGCATCAGTGCAAAGTCCTTAGGTAAGCGATGACATCCATGATGTCGCGGTCGGTGAGGATGCCCTGGAAGGCGGGCATGGCATTCCTGCCGTTGCGGATCGCCGCCAGCAGCGTCAGGTCGGGCTTGAGCATGTTCTCGCGGCGGTTCAGGTCGGGCGCGCCCGGCATGGTGCTGCGGCCGGCGCCGCCGTGGCACAGCGCGCACTGGGTATCGTAGATGCGCTTGCCCTTGATGGTGTCGGCGGCTTTCGCCTCGCCGGCGACGGCCAGCAGCAGGCAGGCGGCGATGCCGATCGACGGCAGCCAGCGCTGCGCCGCTCGCGCGATCGCGCGCGGCATTCCCGCTTTCGGGAAGCCGGTCATTTCCTTTTCCCCGATGTGGGTTCGGGCGGGGGCGGCAGCTTGTCGGTACCGAGCGCCTTGCGCACGCGCGCTTCCCATGCCGCGGCCTGTTCCTTGTCGACGGTGCCGCCGAGGGCGCCGACACGATAGATCTCGAGCGCCTGCAGCATCGCCGGCGCATGGTTCTTCCCGGCCGCCTTGAGCGTGTAGCTGCGCGCCTGGTCGAGATCCTTCGCGACGCCCTCGCCCTTGGCGTACATCTGGCCGAGGCCGTATTCGCCGGCGGCGTCGCCCTGGGCGGCGGCCTTCCTGTACCATTCGACCGCCTCGGCGTCTTCCTCGGCGGTGTCGAGGATGTCGCCCAGGCGCGCCTGCGCCGGCGCATGGCCTGCCTGCGCCGACTTGCGCCACAGCTCCATCGAGACCAGCAGGTTGCCGCGGGCGAATTCCTTTTCGGCCTGGGCAGTGTCCTCGGCCGGGCCGGCCGCCGCGGGGGCCGTGCCCATGCAGGCGGTGGTGGCGATCAGCGATGCCATGAGCCAGTCGCGCGTGCTCTTGCGCAAGCCCGGCACCGGCACGCCCGGCGCGTCCTGCGGCCCGGCATCGGGTCGCTCAATCCAGATTCCAGTCATACCCCTCCCTCGTTGCTCTTCCGCGGACAGGACGCGCGCCGCCTTATTGCGTGTCGCGCGCCAGTCCGAATGCCTCGTATTCCTCGAGCTTGCGATACAGGCTCGACAGGCCGATGCCGAGCTTCTGCGCCGCGGCCCGGCGGTCGCCGTCGGCATCCGCGATCGCCTTGTAGATCACGGAACTTTCGAAGCGGCGCACCTGGTCGCGCAGGTTCTCGTCGGAGCCGCCGGCCACCGGCAGCGCCATGCGCGCCGACGCCGGCACGCTGCGCGCGATCTGCGGCGGCAGGTCGGCCATCGTGATGCGCCCCTCGTCGGCCAGGATCAGCGCGCGGTCGACCACGTTTTCCATCTCGCGCACGTTGCCGGGCCAGTCGTAGGCGGCCAGCAGTTCCTCGACATCCGGGTCCACGCTGATCGGATGCGTCTGGTTCATGCGCCTTGCGCCTTTCTGGAGCAAGAACCGCACCAGCTGCGGAATATCCTGGCGGCGCTCGCGCAGCGGCGGCGCGTGGACATGGAAGACCGACAGGCGGAAATACAGGTCCTCGCGGAACCTGCCCTCGCCGACCATCTGCTGCAGGTCGCGGTTGGTGGCGGCGACGATGCGCACGTCGGCCTTCTTGGCCTGCTCGCTGCCGACCGGGCGCACGGTTTTTTCCTCGATCACGTGCAACAGCTTGACCTGCAGCTGCAGCGGCAGCTCGCCGATCTCGTCGAGGAAGATGGTGCCCTTGTCGGCTTCCAGGAACAGACCCTTCCTGGCCTTGTCGGCGCCGGTGAACGAACCCTTGATGTGGCCGAACAGTTCGCTCTCCATCAGGTTTTCGGGAATCGCGCCGCAGTTGACCGGGATGAACGGCTGGTCGGCGCGCTGGCTCTGCTGGTGGATCTGGCGGGCGATCACGCCCTTGCCGGTGCCGGACTCGCCGGTGACCAGCACGGTGCTGTCGGTCGGCGCGACCTTGGCGATCAGGCGGTCGAGGTCGCGCATCGCCTGCGAGGCGAAGGAAAACATGTCGTCGCGCGAGCCGAGCACCAGGTTGCGCAGCACCTTGTTCTCGGCCTTCAGGCCGCGCAGGTCGCCGGCGCGGATCAGGCGGTGCAGCACTTCCTCGTTGCGCACCGGCTTGATCATGTAGTCGAAGGCGCCCGCCTTGATCGCCTCGATCGCGGTATCGACCGAGGCATAGGCCGTCATCATGATGAAGTTGGTATCGATGCCGGCCGCCTTGACGCGCTTCATCAGCTCGATGCCGGAGATGTCGGGCATCTTGATGTCGCTGATGGCGACGTCGATATCGCCCTTGGCCAGCCGTTCGTAGGCGTCCGTGCCGTTGCCGGCCTGCGTGACGTTGTGGCCGGCCTTGGTGAGGAACGCGGTCAGGACTTGCCGGATCGCCGGTTCGTCGTCGATGACCATGACTTCGAGTGTCTTCATAAATTGTTCGAGTCCTTGTATTCGGTGTCGGTCACGGGAAAGAAAACATGCACGGTGGTGCCCTTGCCGGGCGCCGATTCGATGTCGATGTTACCGCCATGCGTCTTCATGATCGAGTAGCAGAGCGACAATCCCAGTCCGGTGCCCTTGCCGGCCGGCTTGGTGGTGAAGAAGGCATCGAACACGCGGTCCAGGGTTTGCGCATCCATGCCGTGACCATTGTCCTCGATCAGGAGTTCCACCTGGCCGCGGGTCTTGCGGGTCGTCACGACGACGCGACGGGGACCTTCGGCCTTGTCCTCGAGCGCATCCATCGCATTGATCAGCAGGTTCATGATGACCTGGGTGACATGGTCGGCCACGCCGTAGACGGCCGGCAGCTGGCTGTCGAGATGCAGCTCGAGTTCGACCTCGCGCGCGCGGCGGTCGTAGCGGATCAGGCTGGCGGAGCTGCGCAGGCGCGCGTTGAGATCCATCCATTGCGGCTCGGCCGCCTGCGGCGAGGCGAACTCGGCGATCTCGCGCGTGATCGCAGCCAGGCGCCGGGTGTGCTCGTGGATCAGGTCCGGCCGGCAGGTGGCGCAATCCTCGGCGGTGCACTCGCCCATCGTCTGCTCGCGGTGCTGCACCATTTCCTCGGCGATGCCGGAGATGGCGGCGATCGGGTTGTTGATCTCGTGGGCGACGCCGGCGGCCAGTGCGCCGATGGCGGCCATCTTCTCCTGATGGAAATATTTCTGCCGCTCCAGCATCAGCTCCTTCTCGCGCTTGTCGAGCGCCTCGGCCATGCCGTTGACCGCCGTCATCAGCTGGCCGACCTCGTCGTGGCGGCGCACCGGGATCGGATCGCCGCGGTAGCCGTTGACGATGGCCAGCGCGCGGCCGCGCAGCATGTTGAGGTCCAGCGTCAGCTGGCGGAAGAACAGGCCGGTGATGGCGCCCAGGAGCGCCAGCCCGAGCGCGCCGAGCAGCATCGCCGTCAGCGTCACCGAGTCGGCCTGCTTGCGGTAGCGCTCCGACATGCGCTTCCTGGACAGTTCGGACTGCTGCGCCAGCGACGTGAAATCGTTCTTGATCTTCACCAGCTCGACGATCAGCCGGTTCATGTTGTCCTTGGACGGATCGTCCTGGGCGACGGCGATCGCCTGGTTGACGCCGGACAGGCTGATGCCCAGGTCCGGATTGCGCCCTGCCAGTTCGGCATGGCGGTTGCGCAGCAGCTGGAAATGCATCTGCACCCGCTGCATGCCGGCGGCGCGGTCGGCCGCCTCGATGTTGGCGAACACCGCCATCACCGCCGAGAACGCCGCCGCATCGGCCTGCTTGAGCTGGCTGTCGGTCTCCAGCGACTGCTGGATCTGGTCGAACTCCTGCAGCAGCACGTCCTTCTGATGGAACACGAAGGCGGCGATGACGATGCCGTAGATGATCAGCGCGGCAAAGACGATCAGGCCCTTGGTGCGGACCGAGAGCGTGAACTCGCGTGCTGCCGGCGCGTCCTGCGCAACGGCGGCATCGGTCCGCGCAGCGGCGTCCGGGATGGCGTGGTCGTCCCTCCTCATTGGCGCACCGCCGTGCCGGCAGGCGCCGCGGCGGCCGCGGCGGCATCGGCGGCATGCGCCGCCCAGGTGTTTTCCAGCAGGCGGACCATGTCCGCGCTGTCCCATTCGCGGATCCCCGTCACGCGCGCCACCAGGGTGCCGTCCGGACCGATCACGAAGGTCTCGGGATAGGTATCCAGGCCGAACTGGCGCACGATGCGGCGGTCGCCGTCATGGAAATTGGCGAAGGTGATGTTGTTCTGCTCCAGGAATTCGCGCGCCAGCAGCGTGTCCGCATCGGTGGACAGGCCGACCACGGCGAAGCGTTTCGGATCGAGCGCCTTCGACAAGGCTTCCAGGCCGGGCATCTCGCGCCGGCATGGCGGGCACCAGGTGGCCCACACGTTGAGCACCACCAGCCTGCCGCGGTAGCGTTCGACCGGCATGGTTGCGCCGTCCGCCGCCACCAGGGTGACCTTCGGGAAGGCACGGCCTTCGACCGGCACCTCCACCGGCGGCTCGGGCTGCCTGCAGCCGGCCAGCGCCACGGAAAGGCACAATGCCGCCCGCAGGGCGGCGCGGCGCAGGAGCGGGGAAGCCGTCACGGGCTGCCTCCGCCGGCGTGCAGCCCCGGCCACAGCAGGTCGACGCCGAGGAAGCCGAACGCGGTCGCCGCGAAGGCCGCCAGCGTCCACCAGGCGATGCGGCGACCGCTCCAGGACGGCAGCGCGCGCAGGCGGAAATACGCGCCATACAGCAGCCACACGGCCAGCGCCCAGGTCTCCTTCGGATCCCAGGCCCAGTAGCGGCCCCACGCTTCGCCGGCCCACAGCATGCCCAGCAGCGTGGCCACCGAGAACAGCGGGAAGCCGATCAGGATCGACAGATGCAGCAGCCGCGCGCTGGCGGAAGCTTCCGGCAGGCGGCGCGCGACGCTTCCGCTGCCCGGGGCGCGCGTACGCACGAGGAACATCGCGGCGGCGGCCGCCGCCAGGGCGAAGGCGCCGTAGCCGAGGAAATTGAACAGGATGTGGGCATACATCCAGTAGGCGCGCAGCGTCGGCATGCCCACGCCCTCGAAGGCGAACTGGTTGGCATCCAGCCAGATCTCGAACAGGATGGCGCCGGTCACGATCGGCATGACGAAAGCGCCGGCCGCGCGCGTGCGGTAGACGCGCTCCATCACCAGGTAGAGCACCACGGTCGCCAGCGAGAACAGGCCGATCAGTTCGTACATCGTGCTGGCCGCGGGATGGCCGGGCAGCGCGAGGAAGTAGGTTTCGATCCAGTGGATGGACAGCGCCACGGCGCAGCCGAGCGCGCCGAGCGCCGCCAGCAGCGTGGCCGTGCGGCCGACTGCCACGGCGTCATAGCGCAGGTGGGCGACATAGAACGCGGCCGAGGCGATCAGCAACAGGTTCGCCATGCCGATCAGCGCATGGACGATCTCCTGGCCGGAATAGCCGATGGCATGCCCGGCCGCCTGCTGCAGGCCGGTCGACGCCAGGCCGATGACGAACAGGCCGGCCCACAGGCGCACCGACAGCGCGGCGCGCGCCGGTTCGGCGGTCCGGTCGATGAGCTTGTCGACAGTGGCGGAAAATGAGGGCATGGGTCGGGATGCTGGGTCGGCGGCCGCGGGGCGTGGCGCTTGCCCTGCCCGGCGGTCACGCTTCCGGTCAGGTGGCCATGGCCGCGCCGGCCGGAAGGTTCATCCCTTCAAGCAATTTCGGTTCCATCCGGTGCGGAACGCGGAAGACCGCCGTTGCGGCGTCACCGTGTTGACGTCCTGTCCACACCGGACGGGCGGCGCTTGCCTCATGCACGGCGCCCGGCGGCCGATCAGTGCGCCGCCGCTGCGGCGGCATTCCCGATTGCGGGAGAGCCGGCCGCCCCGCTCCCGATTCCGGGAATCGCCGTCGCCGGCTCGCCGGCGTCACGGCGCGGGCGCGCGTCCATGCTCCTGCGCGCCAGCCGGACCGCCTCCTCCCATTCCCAGATCGCGGCATTGGCACGGCGCGCGAAGGGGTCGTCCTCCTTGGCCAGGTGCACATAGCTGCGCATCGCGCCGAGGGCGCCACCATAGTCGTTGAGCCCCTCGAGCGACAGCGCCAGGCCGTAGTAGGCGTTGGCCTGCCGGGGACGCAGGTTGGTGGCCACGTCGAAGAAGTCGCGCGCCTCCTTGAAGCGCTTCAGGCCGAGCATGGCGAAGCCCATGTTGACATGGGCCTCCGGCATGTCCGGCGCCAGCCGCAGCACGCGGTGCAGGCTGATCGCGGCCGCGCCGTAATCCTTCTGCGCCAGGCGGGCCACGCCGATATGAAAATGCGAGGCGATTTCCTCCTGCAGGGCCTGGCGCGCATGGGCGGCGGCCTGCGGCGTCTTCGCCAGCGCGGCGATCTCGCCGGCGATCTCGCCGGCGCCCCCGCGCGGCACCGCGGCCACGGCCGCATCGCCCGACGGCTGGCAGGCGGCCAGGCCGGCCGCCACGGCCACGCCCGCCACGCCGGCGGCCGCGCGGATCCCGTGCACCCGCCACCCGGCGGCGGCGCTGCGCAGCATGCTGATCACGAACAGCGCCGCGCCGCCGACCGCCAGCGCGCCGCCGGCCACCGCCAGGCTCATCGCCGCGACATAGGCCGGAAAGCGGGCAACGATGTCGGCATGCGGCGTCTTGCGCGGCACGCCGATCCAGCCTGACCAGGCCAGCCCGGCGACCAGCAGCACCAGCCCGGCGCCGTACATCGCCGGCTGCCAGGCCGCGAGCCGGCCCGCCACCGGCGCCAGGCCGAAGGACGGCAACATCCGCCTGCCCAGGGCCATGCAGGCCAGCGTCACCGCACCGACGGTGCCATGGTAATGCGCGGGCACCATTGTGGTCTCGGACCGGATCGCCGCGCCGATGGCGCAACCGGCCAGGAACAGCAGCACCGACAATGCCAGCGCGACGCCTTCCGGCGTGCGCGCTTCCCGGCCGAGGCGGCGCAGCCGCCACAGCAGCAGCAGGCCGAGCCCCGCCGGCGCCGGCCACAGGCCCCAGGCCATCAGCCGCGTGAACGCAAGCCGATAGGCCTGGCTGTCGAGCGGGACCAGCGCCTGGATCGCGGGCGCCGCCAGCAGCGGCAGGAAAGCCGCCAGCACCAGGCCGGTCGCCGTGCGGCGCCCGATATCGAGCCCGTCGCCGATGCAGCCGGCCAGCAGCAGCCAGGCGCACATCATCGTCAGCACATGCACGAACTGCATCGCGTGCCCCGGTCCCCAGCCGAGCAGCTCGAAGCGTCCCACCTCGTGCGGCAGGCCGTTGGACAGCAGTCCGGCCACCAGCAGCCCGAGCGCAACCAGCAGCGCCGCCGCCGCGGCCCGGGCGGCGATCCGCAAGACAGACCGGCGCACCCGCGGACCGGGCATGCCGTCCGGCAGCAGCGTCAGCGCGGCCGTGACGCCCACGCCGTACAGGAAGGCGCCCATGCCGAACAGGAACACCGGGCTGTCGAGCACCGGCAGGTAATTGGCCAGCACCGGCCGGGCCGGCCCTGCCAGCGGGGAAGCCATCATCGCCGCGATGCCGACGGCGGCGATCCAGAACGCGGTCCAGCGCAGGGCCGCCTCGCCTTCGCGCGGCGCGCGCGTGGCCGTCATCGTCCACAGGCCGCAGGCGGCGCACAGGAACCACGCCACCACGGCCATGCCGACATGCAGCACCAGCGCGCTGCGGAACACGGCCGCCGGCGCGGCGCCGCCCAGCACCGGCGCGCGCGCCGCCACCAGGAACACCGCGCACAGCGTCGACAGGCCGATCGCCGCGACCGCCAGCAGCAGCCAGGCGCCGGCCAACCGGCGGCTGGCACGGTCGCCCCCCTGGAAAAAGGCCTGCGCCGCGCCGTTCACACGGCCCCCTTGTGCGCCGACTCCGACACGAAGGGCACGCCGAAGAAGGTGAAGAACGCCACCACGAACACTGCCAGGATCAGCACCGCCGAGGCATGCGGCTTGAGCCGCAGCGTGAAGCGCGCATGCAGCGTGAAGGCCAGGATCACCCAGGTCAGGAAAGCCCAGGTCTCCAGCGGATCCCAGGCCCAGTAGCGGCCCCAGGCATCCTGCGCCCAGATGGCGCCGGCGATCAGCATCAGGGTCTCGAACACGAAGCCGATCGCCAGGCAGCGGAACGACAGTTCGGCCAGGCGGTCGTCGACCGGCAGGCGCGCAAAGCGCGCGGCGCCCCATGCGGTGCGACGGGCCAGCACGACGCCGGCGATGCCGACGGCCACCAGCACGGCGCCGAAGAACACCTTGCCGAAGCCGATGTGGATGAACAGCCAGACCGTGTGGTAGGTCGGCGGGAAATGCCCTTCGCCGGGGTGGGTCATCATCAGCCACCCCATGACGATGAACAGGATCGGCATCACCACCGCGGCCGAGGCCCGGATCGCCGCGATGCGCCAGTAGGCGATGGCGAAGGCCAGCATCATGCTCCAGACATTGGACGACAGGATCTCGTAGAGCGTGATGAATGGCCCGTGGCCCAGCCGCACCCAGCGTTCGGCGATCGAGCCGGTATGCAGCAAGAGGCCGAGCGCCATCAGGGCCAGCACGGTGCGCTCGGGCCGCTTCCTGAGGACGACGCCGATGATGCCGATGCTGCCGGACAGGACATAGGCGACCAGGGCCGCCCACAGGAGTTGCAGTTCAAGCATGCCGCCTCGCGGATCCATGGGGAGATGGACCTGACAGGCAGCAACATTCGGGCCAGCTTGCGGGAAATTGGTGCGGCGCCGTCAGCACGGCACCGAGGAAGCGAGCGTCGCGCCGGCGCCGGGTTCTCCTTCCCACTTTCAGGGAGAAGGCCGGGATGGAGGTGGTGCGCTCGATCACCTGCATGCAGCAATGCGAGCGCACTACCTCCACGCTAACCCTCCCCCTGCCCGGGGGAGGGAATCCGGTCAACAGGCGACGGAGAGGGCATCCGGTCGCCATCCGGGTTCCACGGCCGCGCGGCGAAGCGCCGCCAGAAATGCCAGCCGAGCGCCGCCACGGTCAGCATCGCCGCGATCAGCATCCAGTGGATGGTCCAGTCGTAGAACACGGCGTAACCCATCCAGGTGCGCAGGCCGTCGTAGTGCAGGCGGCCTTCCGGCAGGTCGAGCACGTCGCCGGGCGCCATCTCGCGCCGTTCGCCACCGATGCGGACGATGACGGTGTGCCTGCCCGGCAGGCGGAACGTGCTGTGCCCCTCCGGATCCAGCAGCGTTTCATCGAACTTCAGCATGGTCCAGATCTGCATGCGGGTGCCGGGCAGGATCCAGTCGCGCGCCTGCTGGTGCTCCAGCGCGGGGTAGGACGGCAGGTGCACCGCGCCGAGGGCCGGCTCGCCCGCCTTCGGCTGCCACAGGAAGATCGGCGCGAATCCCTTGTTGTGGCTGGTGTAGAAGCGGTAACCCTTGAGCACCAGCGGCACCTGGTCGCCGACGGTGGCGCTGCGCTCGCGGCCGTCGGCATCGGCGTAACGCACCTTGTTGCGGGTGGCGTTGCGCTGCAGGCCGGGCGCATAGGTCAGCGCGAAGCCTTCGTTGACGAAGCGCACGTCGTCGAGCATCGACCGGTGCAGCGGGCCGGCATCGGTCTCGGTCAGGGCGCCGCCGAACTCCTGGCCCTCGGTCAGCTCGACGTGCCCCTTCAGATAGGTCAGCTGGCCGATCGCCGCCAGCACGACGATGGCGATCAGGCCGAGATGGAAGATCAGCAAGGCATTCCAGCGGCGGAAGGCCGGATGGGTGATCACGGCGGCGACCAGGTTGGCCGCCAGCACCGCGAGCGGCGGCACCAGGACCGGCCACGCCGGGCCATCGTGGTCGAGCAGGAACCAGACGGCCACGGTCAGCACGACCAGCGCTGCCAGCGTCAGGCGCAGCGACGCGACCGCGCGCAAGGGGCGGGAGGAACGCAGCGCGGCGATCATGGCGGGTTGTAGCAGGTCTGCTCCATCCAGTTCCTGCCCGTGCTCGTGTTGTTGTTGGTCGTGTTCTGGCTGTTGGCGATCAGGTTGCCGCCGGTCTTGTTGACCGAACCGCAGCTGCCGGGGAGCCAGGCGCCGCTGACGTTGAAGGTCCTGATCTTCAGCACGGCCTTGTAGTAATAGGGTTCCTTCGTATAGAAGTTGCCCGCGCCCTTGCCGGGGCCGCAGCAATCGCCGGTATGGTTGATCGACACTTCCTTGCTGCTGTTGGCTCCCTCCCCGGCCTCTTCGCCGACATCGTTCAGGTTGACCAGCAAGGACTTGTTCTTCCAGCCATGCGGAATCGCCACGTGGCACCAGGTGCAGCGCAACGCCTTGCCGAGCTTGCTTCGATGGTAATTATGCAAATTGCCGCGGCTGCCGGCGCCGTCATAGAACCCGCTGGTACGCCCGGAATCGCTAGTGCCGTTATAGGCCGCGGAGTCGTGGCACTTGAAGCACAGGAAGTTGGTGGTTGCGCCGGTGGCGTCGGTCCAGGCCCCTTTCAGGATGAAGTCGTTCGCCGATCCGTGCGGCCCCCATGGGCTGCCGTTCTCGCCGTTGGTGGGAATGACGGTGGTGGCAGCCGTATTCGACCCGTGGCAATCGCTGCAGTACATCGTGTTGCTGCCCACCTGGTTGCTCCAGGGCGCGCGCCAGGAATTGGTCGTGATCCGCCGTGTCGTCAGGCTCCGGTCTGTCTTGTCCATGACCGGATGCCAGGAGCGATGATTGCAATTGTTGAAGGCGGAATTGGCGCCGGCATTGGTGCCCTGGTTGATGCAGGTGTTGGAATTCGCCGGTCCCATCATCGTCGTGGGCGCCTGCACTTCCTTGGCGATGTTGGTATACACCGTCAGGCCCATGGTGCCCGACGCCGTTCCCGGGCTGCCCAGTGTCGGCCGGGTGCCGTTCGGATAGACGTTGTTGTCGGCGAAGCCGTAGTTCGAATGGCACTTCAGGCAGATCTGGTACTCGCGGGTCACGTAGGTATCCGTCACCAGGGCACTGGTGGAGCTGCCCGGGTCGCCCTTTTTCACGTCGAACCCGGACGGCATCGCGTGGAAGGACGTCGACCCGAACTTCGGTTCCACACCCCAGGAACCGCGCAGCACGCCCGAGGCGATGTTGCTGTGGTTCGTATTGACGTCGTCGGTGTGCTTGTGGGTGCCGGAGCCGTCGGGCGTGCCCGTGATGGAGCCCGCCGGCTTGCCGCGGAAATCCTGGAACTTCACCACCCGGTGCGGATTGTGGCAGTCGGAACATTCCGCGTGGCGGTTGTTGAGGTTGCCGTGGCCGAGCCTGGCCTTCGATTCGAGCAGGTCCTTGCCGCACTTGCCGGTGGTCTTGCTGCAGTTGGCGTCGACGCCGTCGTTGAAGGTGCCGCCGATGTCGTGCACCTCGCTGCCCGCGCGCTGCTCGGTGCTGCGCAGCGGCATGCGCTTGTTGGTCGTCACGTAGTCCGAGGCGATGTCCGGAATCGCGGTCGCCGTCTGCGCGGTATAGGTCACCGCGGAAGCGCCGGTGGTGTTATGGCACTGGAAGCAGGTTTCCTCGATCGCGGAATTTCCGCCGGCCTTCGGCGTCGACGTGTTGTCGGTGCCTTCGCGCAGCAGGCGGCGCGCACCCTGCACCGAGTGGGTGTCGTGGCAGTTGAGGCAGGACACCTGCCACACCGGCGGATTGTCGTTGGCCGGCACGTCCGAGGAGGACGGAAACTCGCGCTGCTGCGCGGCAGCAGGCTTGTAGGTCTGGGTCGCCACCTGCTGGTTGGCATGCGCCGAATAGGCATACGACACCCCGCCCTTGTCGTGGCAGGCCAGGCAGATGATGTCGTTGGTCGCGCTGTAGCTGGTGCCACCCGGCTGGGTCACCTGGAAGCGGTTGGCGCGCAGGAACTTGGCATTGCCGTTCGCGGTGACCTTGTCGCGCAGGTGCGGATCGTGGCAGGTGGTGCACTGCATCTTGCCGTTGTCCAGCGGCAGCTTCGGCGGCGTGCCGCCCGACACGCGGCTGGCGACAATGCTGCCGCCCGGCGTGCGCAGCTCGCCGTCGTTGGTCGCCAGCGTGCTGTCGTAGGTGAACGAGATCGGATGGTCCGATGCCAGGTTGACGCCGAGGTTGCGGGTGAAGCCCGTGGTCGCATTGGTGGCCGGCATCTTGGTCTGGCCGCTCATGGCGATGGTCGCATTGGCCAGGCCGTTGAGCACGTTGACCTTGTCGATGCCCATGGTGCCGTCGTGGCAGGACAGGCACAGCTTCGAGGCGCCGCCCGGCGCCGCCGCCAGCTCCGACGCGGCGGCTTCCATCGAGCCCGAATCGTAGGTGGTGTAGTTGGTCGCTTCCGACTGCGCGCGGTTCCAGAGCGGCGCCAGGCCGGAGGTGGCCTGGTGCGGCGTGTGGCAGAACACGCAGACCTGGGTCTCGCTGCTGGCCTTGATCGCACGGACCGGCACCTTGCCGCCGGACGGCGTGGCCGAGCCGTCGGCGGCCGCCGACAGGTTGTGCTTGGTGCCGCGCACGTCGGACACCTTGTCCGTCGTGGAGATGGCGGCACCGAGGCCGGCCACCTGCGACAGCAGTGCGATGCCGACCGTTGCCGCCGCCAGCCACTTGCCCCACGCCCTCATGTCGCCCCCAGGAACTGGAAGATCACCACGCGGCCATTGAACATGTCCGCCACGAAGATGCGCCCGCGCGCATCGCTCCACACGCCGGCCGGCAGGAAGAACTGGCCGATGCCGCGACCGGTGCCGCCGATCGGCAGCAGGAAACGCCCCTCCCGGTCGAACACCAGCAGGTAATCGTGGAAGCCCTCGACGACGTAGACATTGCCGGCGCCGTCCACCGCCACGCCTTTCGGACGGTTGAGGTTGCCGACGTAATTGCCGCGCTGGCCGAACGACTTGACCAGGCGGCCGTGGCCATCGAACACCTGCACGCGCGCGTTCATGCCGTCGGTGACGTACAGATGGTCGCCGGCGAAGGCGAGATGCGTGGGGAAGTTGAACGCGCCCTCCTCCTCGCCGCGCTGGCCGAGCGTGTCGATCAGCCTGCCGTGGTCGTCGAACACCTTCACGTCATGGGCGTGGGTGTCCGATACATAGATCCGGCCGCGCGATGCATCGCGAGCGATGCCCGTAGGACGCACAAGCGCTCCCTCCCCGAAGCTACCTGTGGGCTTGCCTTCGCGACTGAGCATGAATATGCGTCCATGCTCCGCATCGGCGACCAGAACCTGTTGCTGCGGCCCTTCGGCGATGCCGATGGGCGTCACGAAGCGGCGCTTCTCCGCGGCCATCTCCCAGACATGCAGCTTGCCCTGGGCCTCGTCGAACACGAACACCGCGTGCGCCGCGATGTCGGTGACGTAGACCCGGCCGTCCGCGCCGACCATGCCGGCCTGCGGACGCCTGAGCGTCGTGATCTCTTCTTCCTCGCCGACCAGGCCGGCGATCCAGTGCAGGATCCTCATGCCCGCGCTGCGGGCGTTGGCCTCCGCGGAGAAGAGATTGTCCTGCCCCCACAGCTGGCCCGCGTAGCGGTAGCGCGGCGTCTCCGGCGCCGCCGGGAACACCCGCGCCGGCACGCCGTCCGGATGCTCCGGGTCCATGCGCATCGTGTACTTCATCTCCGCGCAGCCCGCCAGCAGCAGCGCCGCGGCCAGCGTCAGCCATGCCCCGATCGATGTCCAGGCGCGCGCCATCACCACCTCCCCGGCCCTGCCGTCGCGGCGCCGCCGTAGATGCCGGACGGCAGCCCGGGCTTGCCGGCATGGCACAGGTCGCAGTTGGCGGCGCCCCAGGCGATGCGGTCGTTGTGGCACATGCCGCAGAACTTGCCGTCGGCGATATCCGACATCCGCACGTCATTCGCGCCGGCGCGCATCTTGAAGCCCAGCTCCGAGTGGCACACCTTGCAGCGGAAGCGCATGCGATGGAACCAGTGCGGAAAGACCACCGGCCGCACGCCGTCCTTCTCGGCGCGGCGATTGAGCACCACGTCGGCATACTCGGCATGGACCGGCATGGCGGCCAGCAGCGTCCACAGCGCGGACGCTGCGACGAGGAGGCGGCGGAGCATGCGGACCATGGCCATGCCTCAGTTGCGCACCACGCTGTGGCAGCGCCGGCATTCGGTGAGCGGGAACGCCACCGCGCCGTGGCAGCGCCCGCAGTACTCGCCCTGGAGGATCTCGAACATGTTCATCTGTTTCGTGCCGCCGGCCTTGTACGGAAACAGGTGCTCGTGGCAGTTGCTGCAGTCCAGCCATTCGGTGTGCTGCTTGTGCGGGAACTTCACCATCGGCATCTCGGCGGTGCGCGGCAGGATGATGTCCAGGTCGAGCACGCGGATCGGCGTATCCGGCAGGATGTTGGTGCGCGGGTCGATGGCGCCGGCTTCCAGCGCCTTGACCCAGTTGACGCGGTTGCCGACCGCGTCCGGCGGCAGCTTCGACAGTGCCTCGCGCGGTTCCTGCAGCATCCTGATCGCCGGCGCCGCAGGATCGTGCACCCCATCCTTGACCAGCGGCAGCCAGTTGCCGGCCCAGGCCAGGCCCGCGACGGCAAGCGCCAGCGCGACGGCCGCCGCCATGCGCATGCGCCATCTGCGGATCCATTGCGCGTCGCGTTCGCCCATGTCGCTTCCTTCCTGCCGTCAGCCGGGGATGTAGACGCCGGCGCCGCGGATCGCGCGCACCAGCTCCTTGGTCGAATCCTCGAGCAGCCTGATGGCGCCCTCGTAATCCTTCGCCTTGGCGGCCGCCTCGGCGCTCGCGCGCAGGGCCTTCGACTGCTCCAGGTATTTCTGCACCATCGATTCCAGGCCCGGATTGGCGGCGCGCTTTTCCTCGAGCAGCACCTTGATCAGCATGCGGTGCGTCTCGTTGCGGTCGATTTCGTAGTGGTATTCCTCTTCCCTGGTGGCGAAACTGAGCGAACGCACCAGCGTGTCGCCGTCGCGCATGCCTTCGATCGCGGTCTTGGTCGCGACGTACACCTGGTCGAGCAGCGTGCGGCCCTCGGCCAGCTTGCCGCCGCCGGCCAGCGCGGTGGCTTCGCGGATCTGCGCCTCGATCCTCGCGGTGGCCTCGGCGCCCTTGGCGCCGAGCTTCTTCTCGGCGGCGATGCGCTTCTGCGCCGACAGCAGCGCCTTGACGCTCTCCAGGCGGTTGTCGAAGTCGCGCCGCGCCTTGTCGGCGGTCACCTGCTCGGGCGCGGCCAGGCGCACGCTCTCGAACATCATCCTGGCGGCCTGGTCCAGCAGGCGCGAAGCGTCTGCCAGCCTGCCGGCCTGGTAGGCGGTTTCCGCCTCGGTGCGCAGGCCGCGTGCCTTCCCGCGCAAGGCGATCGCCTCGGCATTGCCGGAGGCGTCGATCTGCTTCGAGGCGGACGACTTGTCGAGCAGCGTGGCCACCGAGTTCAGACGGCGCTCGAGCTGTTCGCGGTCTTCCGGCGCACGCGCCGCGGCCGCGGCGGGGGCGCCCTGTTCGGCGGCGAGCGCCGGCGGCAGCGCGGCGGCAAACAACAACGGCAGGAGCATGCCGGCGAGGAGCTTGTTCATGGTCGGGGTCCCGTATCCGGTGATTGGGCCGCTTGCGGAACGACCACGCCGGACAGCTGCAGCGCGCGCTGCAGAAACCCGGTCGCATCCTGGATCGACCTGATGGCGGCGCGATGGTCGCCGGCGCCGGCCTGGCGCTCGGCATTGCCGCGCAGCTGGCGGCTCTGCCGCACATAGGTCTCGACCAGGCCGGCGGTCTGCGGCGGCACATTGAGCTGCTGCAGCGCGATCGGCACCAGTCCCTCGTAGCTGCTGTTGCGCGCCGCCTCGTACTGGTATTCCTCGGCCGGCGTCTCGAACTTCAGGTCGTAGACGATCGTCTCGGACGCCATCATCTTGTTGAGGGCCGAGACGACGATCCGGTAGGCGTTGCCCAGCAGTTCATTGGCGCCGGCGAAGCTGCCGGCGGCCGCCTGGCCCTCGGCCTTCTCGACCAGCATGTCGATGCGCTTGACGTCGAGCGCCAAGTCCGGGCCCGGCACGCGCTTGACGTTGGGCCGCGACGACAGCGTGCGGTGCAGGTTCAGGAAGGTGCGGATCGCATCGCGCAGCTCGCTGTAGCGGATGCGCTCGAAGGCTTCCAGCCGGGCCGGGTCGGGCACCAGGCTGGAGGCGGAAGCGATCAGCCGCAGCGCCTCGTCGAGCCCGCGCATCGCCTCCGGCACGCGTCCGGCCTCGGCGTCGGTCACGGCCTTCTGGTAGAGCGTTCTCGCGTCGGCCAGGCGCGTCTGCGCTTCCTGGTTGCCGCTGGACGGGATGCGCTGCACCGCCGGCGACTGGGCCAGCACGGTGCGCACCAGGCGCAGCTTGTTCGACAGCGTGGCGCGCGCGCTGCCGACTTCGGCCGGCGGCGGCGCCAGCTGGGCCGGCGCGTCCGACGACGCGGCCTGGCCGCCGAGCATCAGCGCGGCGGCCAGGATGGCGCGCTTCTTGTCGTGTCGCGCCGCTCTCATGGCTTGGCGGGTGCGGCCGCGGCGACCGGCTTGGCCTTGGAGTGGCAGCGCCGGCAGTCTGAGACCGGGAAGGCCACCTTGCCGTGGCAGACGCCGCATTGCTGTCCGAGCAGGATCGACGCCATGCTGATCTGGTTGGCGCCCTTCTGCGGCACGAAAATCGCCGGATGGCAGTTGCTGCAGTCCAGCCACTCGGTGTGCTGCTTGTGCGGATACACCACGTCCGGCATCGAGCCCTTCACTTCGCGCACGATGTTCAGGTCCATCACCAGCGGCCTGGCGTTCGGATCGTTGCGGTCGAAGCGCGGATTGATCTTGCCGTCGTTGAGTGTCCTGACCCAGTCGACGCGGTTGCCGTCGTTGTTGCGGGCGAACGGATCGAATGCCGAGCGCGGCGTCTGCAGCGCATGGGTGCCGTCGTTGGCCGGATCGTGGATGCCGTCTTCCGGCGGCGGCAGGTTGCGCTGGGCCGGCGGCTTCATCAGGCGGTTGAAGGTGTTGGCGCCGACCTGGCCGGTCGACAGCGCCGCAGCGGCGGGTGCCGGCGCGGCGGCCACCGGTGCCGGC
>Ga0196981_1000308_pt1 | contig 20882 bp, 18 predicted proteins | sample S3_2013CmetaG_FD_155462 | JGI IMG/M metagenome (GOLD analysis project Ga0196981, IMG submission 155462) | Soil microbial communities from Anza Borrego desert, Southern California, United States - S3_20-13C | ecosystem: Environmental > Terrestrial > Soil > Desert | place: USA: California... | reverse complement strand
ATAGCCGAGCATGACGTTCGGGCCCTTGATAAACAGGCGGTAGCTGTCTTCCATGTCGGGCACGGCATCCATGCGGGTTTCGATGCCCGGCAGGAATCTGCCGACCGTGCCGCGGCGATGCGCGCCCGGCACGTTCATGGCGACAGCGGGCGCCGCTTCCGACAAACCATAGGCGTTGTTCACGCGCACGTTGAAGCGGTTGACGTAAGTGTCATAGGTTTCATCCTGCAGACGCTCGGCGCCTGCGAAGACCATGCGCAGGCCGGAGAAATCGCGGTCGGTCGCGCTGCGGGCATAGAGGTTGAGGAACGTGTCGGTGCCGAACATGATCGTCGCGTCATAGAAGTAGGCAAGCTTCGGAATTTCCTTGCCCGCGAGCGGGTTCGGGAACTGGAAGCTGCGCACGCCGGTCAGGAGCGGCATCAGCATGCCGCCTGCAAGCCCGAAGCTGTGGAAAATCGGCATCGAGTTGAAGATCTTGTCGGTCGGGCGGATCGGCGTGACGGCATTCACCTGCGCGACATTGGAAATGAAGTTCGTCGAAGACAGAACCACGCCTTTGGGCGGGCCTTCCGAGCCGGAAGTGAAGATGATCGCGGCAGGGTCGCTGCCCTTCGGTGCGTCTTTCGGCCGCGGCAGCAGGCCCTTACCGCGGAGAAGTCCTGCGATTTTATCGAAGAATCCGATCTTCGCCTTGATGTCTTCGGTATAGACGATCTTCGTTTGTTTGCTCAGCTCCTCGATCTTCTCTTCCAGCTTCGCGAGCTTCACGAACTCGCGGCTGGTGACGATGGTTTTCAGCGACGCGGTCGTGACATAGGACAGCATGTCCGCCTTTTCCGCCTTCGCGTTCAGCATGGTCGGCACGCGGCCATAGGCATGCAGCGCGAAGAAGGCGACGGGAGATTTCTTGGAGTTCGGCAGCAGGAAGCCGACATTCTCGCCCTTGGAGGTGAGTTTGGCGAGCTTCGCGCCGAGGGCATAGACGCCCGTCAGGATCTTGCCGTAAGTGAGCGGCGCTTCCTCCTGGTTGTGGTCGTCGAGCATCTCGCGCTTGCGGCCGTAATTGCGGGCGGCGTCATGCAGCGCGTCGATCAGGGTGCGGTTGGCGTCAACCGCTTTAACGGGCATTTCCTGCATGATTTTTTCGAGCTGCTCGTCGGCGATGCGGCGGCGCTCCTTGCCTGAAATGCCTTCCGGAATCTCGAGTTTGGTGGGCGGCAGTACGGTGACGGCCAGTTTCGGGAACAGGCGGCGCGGGTAATCCTTCAGGCGCGTCGCGCCTTTGGGGAGGAAGTTGAGGCCATCCATATATATAGGGACGATATTGGCATCGGCATTGAGGGCGACGGTGGAGGAGCCGCCGAAAACCTGCATGATCGTGCCGGTCGTCGTCAGGCGGCCTTCCGGGAAAATCATCACGGGGCGGCCGGCCTTCGCCAGTTTCGTCAGCGCGCGGATCGCCTGCGGCTTGGTCGTGTCGAGCGGATGGAAATCGATGCGGTTGATGAGGAATTTCGCGATCGGGTTGAAGCGCACCCAGGGGCTTTTCATGATCTTGTTGTACATGCCCGTGTCGATGGCGAAGGACGCCTCGACCGGCATGGCGGCGCCCAGCAGCAGGCCGTCGATAAACGACACATGGTTCGCGATGACCAGCGTCGGCTTGCCCTCAAGCCCGTTGAAGTTTTCCGTGCCGCGGATCTTAGCGCCATAGAGCGTCTTGGCAATGGCGCGGAAGCCGCCGCGCACGGCGCTGTCCATGCGGCGCTTCAGCCATGATTTTTTGACGACTAGTACCTCGTTATCATTGTCGTCGGCGGCAGCAGTAGCAGTATCGATGGCGGCGGGCGTATCGGTCATGGGGAGTCGGACCTCGAAGGGCAGGTGAATATGACGAATCAAAAGATGACATAATCTATTTCCCGAACCTCCTTCAAGTCAAGGCGCAGAATCTGGAACGCTTGTTACAATATAATCGACAGGTTTGAGGGCTTGACGCATTGCCATAAGCCCCTATAGTGACCACTCTTTTATTTATTATGGAGCCACGCCCGTGAAACCCGCCGATATGGTCGCCCGCCTTAAATTCATGCTGCAATGGAAATCGGGGCGGCTCATGGACCGCGAAGGCAACCAGCATTGGTTCTTCCACTGGAAAGAGCATCGCGACGACGGGCTGCCGGCCTTTGTCGGCGTCAGCGGCACAAAGAAATACTATAAATTCGGCGAACTGCACCGCGAGGGCGACCAGCCGGCGATCGAATGGGCGGATGGCGGCCGCGAGTATTACAAAAACGGCCTGCGCCACCGTGACAATGGCCCCGCCATCATCCGCATCAACGGCGAAAACGAGTGGTACCAGAACGACAAGCTGCACCGCGCCGACGGCCCTGCCAAGGAACGCGCGAATGGCGAAGGCGAGTACTGGCGCGACGGCCAGCCCTGGAAAGAGGGCAAGCCCGCCGCCGTCAAGGTGCAGGAGGAAAAGCGCGTGAAGGAAGAATTCACCCAAGCTGTCGAAGCTGCCGAAACTTCCGAAAAGAACATCGAGACCCTGAAGGACGTCAAGGCGAAGAAGCCGCCGCCTTCGCTGAAGGTTGGCTGATTACTTTTTCTTTTTCGGCTTTGGTTCGTCAACGCCTTTCAGCATCATCAGCCGGATGCGCGCAAGTCCGATGCCTTTGCGGTCTTCTTCGAGCGCGCGGTCGATCAGCGCCTGCCCGCGCGCTGGGTCCTTTTTGACGGCGGTTCCGTCCTGAAGCATCTTGCCGAGAAATACCATAGATTCCGTATCGCGCTGCTTCACAGCGCGCTCGAAAAATTCTGCCGCGCGTTTGTGGTCGGCGGGCGTGCCTTCGCCAAGATACAGGCAGCGCCCTGCTTCGCGCAAACCGTCGCGGTAATTCTGCGCGGCCGATTTTGAAAACCATTTGAACGCTTCCGCCGCATCTTTCGGGCGCCCGGCGCCGCCGGATTCCGCCGCGCGGCCCATTTCGAACTGGGCTTCGGCATCACCTGCTTCCGCGGCGCGCGCGAACCAGTAATAGGACTTCTCGCGGTTCATCTCGAATGACTTGCCGCCGAAAATGTATTTATGCGCGAGCTCGACCTGCGCGTCCGTGTCGCCTTTTTCGGCGCGTTTTTGCAGGCAGTCGAACTGGAAGCGGGCGAGCGCCTCCGCGCGCTGTTCGCGCTCGGCGTCGTCCTTTGGCAGCGGGATTTTTACGCCGTAATTCTGCCCGAGATATTTTGCGCCAAGCTCGCTGTAATCGGGGTCCATCTGCGCCGCCTGCGCGATCAGGCGGCGGCCTTCGTCCATATCGGCCAGAGTGCCGTTGCCGTGGAAGATACAGAGCCCGTACTCGCGCAGCGACTCCCGCTTGCCGTAGGTATAGGCGGATTCCTTAAAGGTTTCGAGCGCGAGGCGGAATTCCTGCTGCTGCTGATAAACGCGCGCGAGGCCGAACAGCGCGTCATGGTTTCCGCCCTTGGCCGATTTCTGGTACCAGGCGATCGCGCGCGGCAGGTCGATTGGCGTGACTTTTTCAAGGAGCACCTCGCCGGTGCGGAAGGTTTCCGCGACGCGCTCCATGGCGACGGGGTCGCCGCCCTCCGCCGCCTGCAGCCATAACTTGAAGGCCTGCAGCCGGTTCTGTTTCACGCCGCTGCCCGTGGCATAGGCGGTGCCAAGCTCGTTCTGCGCCTGCGGGTCGCCTTCATTGGCGGCCTGCATCAGTTCGTAGGTGGTGCTGAAGATGCGGCGAAGCCGCGGCGGGCGCGCCATGTGGATTATCAGACTTCCTGGTCGATATTGCCGCCCGAACCCGTCTCGCCGCCCTTGGCGACGCCGACGCGCGCGGGGCGGAGCAGGCGTTCGTGGATGGTGTAACCGGGCTCGATCACCTGCACGACGATGCCGGGCGCCTGGTTGGGCACATCGGCTTCGAACAGGACTTCATGCAGGTTGGGATCGAACTTCTGGCCAAGCGGCTCGACCTTGCGGATATTGTTGCGCTCGAACATGTTGAGCAGCTCACGCTCGGTCATTTCGACGCCGGTATAGATATTTTTAAGCTCGGCATTATTCTCGCGCGCTTCAGGGGAGATGGCGGAGAGGGCGCGGCGCAGGTTGTCGGCGACCGTCAGCAGGTCGCGGGCGAAAGAGGAAACCGCAAATTTGGCGGTGTCCTGACGGTCGCGCTCCGAGCGCTTGCGGGTGTTTTCCGCCTCCGCCAGCGCGCGCAGGGCCTGGTCCTTGATCTCGGCGACCTTCTTCTCCAGCTCGGCGATCTTGGCGTTGGCGGCGGCCAGCGCATCGCCCTCCGCCGTATCCTCGGCGGGGGTCGGATCGATTTCTTCCGGCAGGGGTTCGTCGGCGGGGTTCAGGTTCGTCATGGCTTATCCTTCGCGTCTATATCGGAGACACTAAGATGGGGTTTTTCGGCGCGAAATTCAACCCCTGAAACCTCAAACGAAACAATAGCTTACATCTCGGGCGGGGTAACGACCACTTTCGCGTTGCGCACCATGCGGCCATTCAGCTCGTAGCCTTTTTGCGCGACATGGACGACCATTTCGGCTTCGACGCCCGGGACTGCCTGAAGCGTCACCGCCTCGTGCTTTTCCATGTCGAAGGGCTCCCCCTTGGGGTCGATCTGGACGATGCCGTATTTATTGAACACCTTTTTGACGCCGCCGAGGGTGTCTTCGACGACTTTCGCGAGCGCGTCGAAGTTGGGGTCGGCATCACGGGTCTTCTTGTCGATCATCTGAAGTCCGAGCTCGAGCGTATCAATGACCGGCATGATTTCCTTCAGCGTCTTCTCGGCCGCGAATAGCTTGTCGCCTTCGCGCTTCTGTTCGTTGCGGGTCAGGAGCGACTTGTTTTCCTCGAGACGGCGAGACAGGACGAGGTTATCGCTCTGCGCGCGCTGCACGGTGCCGGTCAGGGTCACGACTTCGGCGTTCAGCGCGTCACGCTCCGCCTTGACGCTTTCAAATGTTTCTTCGGATTTTACAACGGGGCTCGCGTTTTCATCTGCCTTCGGCGCTTGGGATGCCACAGCGGGAGCTTCATTCTTTGCCGCCGGTTCTTTGGCAGCGGAAGCGGGAGCCGCGTCATCGCCCGCCTTCACGCCGTATTTATTGAATACGGCTGTCAGCTGCGACAGCGTGCTTTCCACGCCCTTGGTCAGCTTGTCGAGTTTCGGGTTCGCCGCGCGCTCGGCCGCGTCGATTTCATTGAGGCCGGCCTGCAGGCTGCTTGCCGTCGGCAGGAGGTCGCGCAGGAGCGCGCCGCCGATTTCTTTTTTGTCCTGGGCGATCAGGGTGTCGATATCGGCCAGCGCAGCCTTCGCATCTTCGGTGCGCTTGACGAGCGTCTGGTTGTCGGCGCGCGTGCGGCTGACCGCGCTTTTCAGGCGCTCGACAGTTGCCTTCAGTTCATCGCGTTCCTCGCGCATATCGTCGATAGTCTCTTCAAAATCGTCGCCGTCATCGAGGTCACCAAAGAGATCCGCCATGCGCTTGTCATGCGCATCGTCCTCCGCGTCGCGGGGGCGGGGGGGCGTCTGGTCGGGATTGCCGGGACTGTTCTCTTCGGACATTATTTCGACTCCGTTTTTATGATTGTCATATTCCTATAGGAATAAGCGAGCGGAGTCAACCTGGCTTTTTTCATATTGTTTTCATAAGGGGGACACGAAGGAGCTTGAAATCCTGCGCTTTTCGGTATCATCCGATAATTTTGCTGATGAGCTGCGAGGTATAATTAACGACGGGGATCAGCCGCCTGTAATTCAGCCGTGTCGGGCCGAGAACCCCGATCGCCCCGACCACGCGGGAATCCTGATTTTTATAGGGCGCGATAATCAGCGAGCAGCCTGAATGGCTGAACAGCTTGTTCTCCGCCCCGATAAAGATTTTGACGCCGTCCGCCGTGCCGGTCGCCTGCAGCAGCTTCAGCATTGTCTCCTTGGTTTCAAGCGCATCGAACAGCAGTCGGATACGCTCGAGATCCTCGACCGCCGTGACATCATCGAGCAGATGCGCCTGTCCCTTGATGAAGAGGTGCCCGCCCGCCTCATCCGGCGCGAAACTGGCGATGCCGGAGGCGACAACCTTGGCGGTCAGGGCATCGAGCTGCGTACGGTCACGCGATAACTCCGCGGTGACGAAATCCGCCGCCTCCGCCAGCGTTTTGTCGGCAATGCGCGCGTTCAGGTAGTTGGCGGCGCGCGTCAGCGCGGCGGCGTTGACGTCTTCCGGCACGCTCAGAAGCCGGTTTTCGACGATGCCGGAGCTCGTCACCAGCACGGCGAGTGCGCGGCCCGGCGCGAGATGCACGAATTCGACCTGCTTGACGGGGTCTTCCGATTTCGGCGCGAAGACCAGACCCGCGCAGGAGGAGAGTCCGGAGAGGAAACTGCTCGTCTGCTCCAGCACATCGGTCAGCGACTTGCCCTGCGCCGCCGTGATTTTCTGATCGATCTGCTGCCGTTCGCCTGCGGAAAGCGTATTTAATTCCAGCAAACCGTCCACGAATACGGTCAGTCCGGTATCGGTCGGCAACCGACCGGCAGAGGTATGCGGCGCGTAAAGGAGGCCCAGGTCTTCAAGCTCCGCCATCGCAGAGCGGATCGTGGCGGGGGAGAGTTTCATCCCCAGTTTCTGTGAAATCGCCATCGAGCCGACCGGCTCCCCCGTCTCGACATAGGCGTCGACGACGAGCTTCAGGATCTGCTTGCTGCGGTCGGTCAATTCACGGATCATAGGTTGTAATATAGGGCGTGAAATGCTAAAAAATCAATGAATTCAAGGTTTCAGAAAACATTGACATAATAACGAAAATGGCTATAGTCTGAGTCACTCAAAATTCAGAAGAGTCGCAATCGTCAACCTTTTTGAACAGCGTATCCCATGGCCGAAAAAGAAGACTATTACAAAACCCTTGGCGTCGAGAAAACCGCAACGCTTGACCAGATTAAGGCGGCGCATAAATCGATCATGCTCAAGAACCACCCGGATATGCTGAAGAACAAGAAGTATCCGGACGAGGCGACCAAGCAAAAGGCCCTGGCCGACGCAGATGTGAAGTTCAAGGCCGCGAACGAGGCCGAAAGCGTGCTCTCCGACCCCGCAAAGCGCGCCGCCTACGACAAATACGGCTTCAAGGGCGTCGAAAACATGAACGCGGGCAAAAATGCTTCTTCGGGCCAGAGCTACGAGCAGGTTGCCGGCCCCGTCGTGCGCCGCAGCTATTCCGAAGAAGACACGTTGAGCTTCTTCGAAAAGCGCTCCGAGCAGCGCCAGCGCGAAGGAAGTTCGAACGACGACGGCCTCACCGCCGAAGAACGCCGCGCCAAGGCAGCCGAAGAACGCCGGGCACGGCGCGGCGGGGGAATTTCCACGACAACCACTCCCCCCGTGACGAACGGTTCTGCCTCCACCTCTTTCCATGACGTTGCCAAGAAGGTGAACGACGTGGCCGAAACGCTCTCCTCCGGTAATGTCACCGTGCCGCTCGCCGACCTGGAGCGGTTCCGCGACAGCCTCGCGACCTTCACGCAAGTGATCGACCGCGAGATTGCAAAAGCGAAAAAAGGCCCGGGCTTCCGCCCCTAATCCAAAAACAGGACGATCATCACATGCGCCCCTCCGGACGCGCGGCTGACCAGCTGCGCAATATCGTGCTTGAGCCCGGCTTTTCCAAACATGCAGAAGGTTCCTGCCTTGCGCGTTTCGGCGATACGCATGTGCTTTGCACGGCAACGGTCGAGGAGCGCGTCGCCCCCTGGCTGAAGGGGAAAGGCAAGGGCTGGGTGACCGCGGAATACGGCATGCTGCCGCGCGCGACCAACAGCCGCACAGACCGTGAAGCTGCGCGGGGGAAACAGTCCGGCCGCACGCAGGAAATCCAGCGCCTGATCGGCCGCGCGCTGCGCGCCGTTGTGAAACTGGAAGCGCTCGCGGAAATGCAGATCGTCCTCGATTGCGATGTGATCCAGGCGGATGGCGGAACGCGCACCGCAGCGATCACCGGTTCTTATGTCGCGCTCCAGCAGGCCTGCAACCACCTGCTGAAAATCGGCGCGGTGAAGGAAAATCCGTTGATCGATACCGTTGCTGCAGTTTCATGCGGTCTTTACAAGGGCGAGGCCGTGCTGGATCTCGACTACGTTGAAGATTCGAACGCCGAAGCGGACGCGAATTTCGTTATGACGGGTTCCGGCGGCCTGGTCGAAGTGCAGGGCACGGCGGAGCACCGCGCATTTTCAGAAGAACAGTTTTTCAGCCTGATGAGCCTTGCCCGCAAGGGTATCGGCGAGTTGATCTCGCACCAGAAAAGTGCTTTAAACAATTGATCGGTAATAGGGCAGAGATTTAAGGCGCTCTTCGGCGGAACACCGCGGGGCAGCGCCATATTCCAGTTATTTGGAGGATATGCCATGGCCGCGAACACCCCGAAAAAAGACATGAAGGAAACCCTGCGCTACAAGCATATGGTGGCGCGTCTTTCCGGACTCCTTCCCCAGCAAAAAGAAGCGGCGCTGCTCCAGGAAATCGCCAAGGGCAGCCAGTGGCGCATGGACGCGGTCGTTGAAGCCATCAATACAAAACCAAATGACTGGCAGCTAATGGACACTTCTGGATTGCTCAAGCAGGCAGCGATGTTCGGGCGGCTGGCAACGGTTGAAACGCTCTGCGACCTTTTTGGCTATCCCAAAAATACGCCCTTCGCGCCGCAGCCGGTCGAAGCCGCCTTCCAAACCGCCGTGCTGCATGGCCGATTCAAGACAGCGGATGCGCTGGCCGCGCGCGGAGCATCGGCGCACCCGGTCGGCAACGGCAACCCGCTGCCGCCGCTCCTGCAGGCCGTGCTGCAGGACCAGACACGGTCTATCGACTACCTTCTGAAGCAGGGCGCCGATAAAAACTTTCTTGTCTATCTCGCGGTCGGCGCGAATTCCCTCAAATCGCTGCGCCATCTCGTTGAAAAGAAACATGCGGATGTGAACTACAGGTCGAATTCGGGCGATACGCCCCTGGCGATGGCGGAGCGCGTGGGTAATCCCGTGCTGAAGCAATACCTGCTCGACCATGGCGCAAAACACGCGCAACTGACAGTCAGGCCGGAACCGCTTTCCAGCGAAGCCTTGAAGGGCACGGCGTTTGAAACCTCCTTCGACAAACTTTACCTGCCGCTGATCCTGGATGCCTGGAAAGTCCCGACGGTTTCGCAAGAACTGAAAGACGCGCTGGGCGCGGAGGGCAGTGTCGCGCGCACCGCGACGGGGCTCGATTTCACACTCGAGAGCGGGCGAAAGATGGAATGGACGGTTAACCTCAAGGGCGCGGAATTCATCGGCCGGGGCAATCGCAGTATCGCGCTCGAGACAAGCGACGCGCGCGCGATGGTCGCCGCCAGCAAAAGCCGCGGCTGGACGGAAATCAACGTGCATGGCGACGAGACGCAACGCCAGAAGCTGTGGCTGGAAGCGAAGCGGCAGGGGCTGAAGGTTGCGAATTACACGCCCCCAGCCGCAAGCGACGCCGCGAAAATCTGGGCTTCGGAGCAGCCGAAACCTGTGCCGCCCGCCCCCCGTCCGTAGCGGGCTTTTCGGTTGACATAACGCCCCATCCTGCTATCCTCGCCGCGCCTTCAAACAGCCGCGAGGAATGCGACATGACCGCCAAGAAACCAGCCAAAGACACGCTCCGTTACAAGCACCTCGCCGCGCGCGTCGGCAGTATGCGCGCCTATGAGAAGGAAGCCGCGCTGAAAAAGGCGATCGTCACCGGCCCGCAATGGAAGATCGACGCGACGCTCGACGGCATCCAGCAAAAACCCTACGACTGGAATTACATCAACACGACTGAAGTCATGAAGCTTGCCGCCATGTTCGGCCGCCTGCAGACTGTCGAGAAAATCTCGGACATCATGAAGTGGGACGGTGAATTTGCGGCGCAGCGCCCCGTCCAGGCCGCGTTTCACATCGCCTCCAAGCATGGCCATTATAAAACAGCCGACGCAATGGCCAAGCGCGGCGCCCGACCCAATTATGAGGCCGAGGGTACACCCCCGGCAATTTACGCGGCGGTCGAAGAGGCCGATTTCCGCAAAATTGATTACCTGATCCGCCGCGGCGCGAACAAGGATCACCTCGTCAATATCGCCGCCACGTCCGAGAACTACATGCCCGTCGTAAAATATCTCGTCGAGGAGAAAAAATCCGGCGTCAATTTCGCGTCAGAAGGGTTCTGGACGCCGTTCCTGAGCGCAGTGAAATACGGCCGTGACGATCTGGCGCTGTACCTGCTTGAAAAAGGCGCGACGCCCCAGAACGACAAAAGCGCGGGCGAAGCGCTGTATGCGGCCGGCACCGCCGGGAACCTCAAGCTGCTCGAAAAGATGCTCGATATCGGCATGAAGCCGAGCCTGAACATCCTCGAGCATGTCGTGGGTGCAGGGCAGGTGGCCGCCGCGCGTCTGCTGATCGAGCGCGGCAGCCTGAATGTGAATACCACCAAACAGGAACCGCTGCTTCTGGCGCTGGTGTCGAAAAACTCCGACGCCATGACGGCGCTGATGATCGAAAAAGGCGCGAATGCGCAGGCCGCTCTCGACGCGCTGAACAACGACAAGGAGCTGTATCGTTACGGCAACCGCGACAAGATGAAGAAGTCGCTGGAGGAATATCTCGCGCCCAAACCGCCGAAGGCGCCGGGGTTCACGCTGTGACCGCGCAGCCCAAACAATCTCCCCGCAAATTCGCCGGCGACGAGCTGGTGGTGGCGACGCACAACAAGGGCAAGCTGCGCGAGCTGACCGCGATGTTCGGCGGCCGCATCCAAAAGCTTTCCGCGGCCTCCGACTACGGCGTGGAATCGCCCGAAGAAACCGGCACGACCTTTATCGAGAACGCGCTGATCAAGGCACAGGTGGTTGCCAAGGCAACGGGCAAGCCGGCCCTCGCCGATGACAGCGGCATTTGCGTGTCGGGACTGAACGGGGCGCCTGGCGTCTATTCCGCCGACTGGGCCGAAGAACCGGGCAAACAGCGCGATTTTTACCGCGCCATGCAGCGCGTCGAAAAAGAACTGGGCGACAATCCCGACCGCCGCGCCTATTTCGTTTCCTGTCTTGTCCTCGCCTGGCCGGACGGCCACTATGAAACGGTCGAGGGCTATGTGCACGGCACACTGCAATTCCCACCCAGGGGCGATAAGGGACACGGCTATGACCCGATCTTCGTTCCTGACGGCGAAACGCGCAGCTATGGAGAGATGGACCAGGCGGAGAAGGAAAAATCCAGCCACCGCGGCGATTCCTTCCGCAAGATGCTGGCGAAATGCTTCTGAGTAAAAAACCCGAGGCACGAGAGCTGCCGCAGCTGGCCGTCTATATCCACTGGCCGTTCTGCAAGTTCAAATGCCACTACTGTGATTTCAACAGCCATGTGCGCGAGCGCGTCGAGCACAAGGACTGGGCCTCCGCTTACTTGCGCGAGCTGCGCCATTACCGCGACCTCGCCGGCCCGCGCCAGATTGAATCGGTTTTTTTCGGCGGCGGCACGCCGTCTCTCATGGAGCCTGCGACGGTAGAAGCGGTGATCAACGCCGTCGATGATCTATGGGGATTGCCGCAGGGCACCGAAATCACGCTGGAGGCGAACCCCACTTCGACCGAGGCCGACAAGCTGCGCGGCTTTCGCGCCGCAGGCGTCAACCGGGTATCGCTCGGCGTGCAGGCCCTGCGCGACGAAGACCTGAAAAAACTGAGCCGGCAGCATTCAGCCGCCGAAGCTCTGGCTGCCGTCAAGACTGCCGCATCGATCTTCGACCGTTATTCCTTCGACGTTATTTATGCCCGCCCTGACCAGACAGTCGCCGCCTGGCGCGAGGAACTGGCCGAAGCGCTGCAATATGCGCGGGGTCATATGTCGCTCTACCAGCTGACGATCGAGGAGGGCACGAAATTCCACACGCTGCATGAACGCGGCGAACTGGTCGTGCCGGATGGCGATGCCGGTGCCGCGATGTATGAGGCGACGCAGGATATGATGGAGGCGGCGGGCATGCCCGCCTATGAAGTCTCAAACCACGCAAGGCCCGGCGATGAATCGCGCCATAACATGGTTTACTGGCGCTACGGCGATTATGCCGGCATCGGCCCCGGCGCGCATGGCCGCCTGACGCTGGACGGCGTCAAGCAGGCGACGCGCGCCCACCGCGCGCCCGAGCTGTGGATGGAGCGCGTCAACCGCCAGGGCCACGGCGCCCATGACTTCGAGGCGGTGGATGCCCCCGCGCGCGGCCGCGAGATGCTCATGATGGGGCTCCGTCTTATGGAAGGCGTCGATCTTGGCAAATTCCAGAAAGAGGCGGGGCAGCATTTTTCAGCGTTTGTTAACACAAAAAGGCTCAAAATGCTGTTAGATGAAGGTCTGCTGTCGCTGACGCCATCCACGGTCGCCGCGACGCCTAAGGGCCGCCAGCGTCTCAACGCGGTTCTCTCCTATTTGCTGTCCGAGTAAAAAATGAAGGTTACGTTCTCGACCGATCCCGCGCAGTTCCTGCAGCAGCACGCTGGCTATCTCGAGCAGCGCGAAGCCGAGCATAACCTGATCCTGTCGCTTGCCCGCGCGGCCGAGCAAAAACAAAAGCGCGGCGAGGCGATTGATATCCGCTTTGCAACGCTTGCGAACGACGATGGCCTCGTCTGCGCCGCGGTGCAGACGCCGCCGCATAACCTTGTCATCAGCCGCGCCACCATGCCGGAGATCGAGCCGCTCGCGGACGCGCTGGCTGAACATGGCGACCAGTTTCCGGGCATCGTCGGCCCGGCAGGCGAGGCCTCGACCTTTTCCGACCGCTGGACCGCGAAGACGGGGCAGGCGACGGTCGAATACATGGACCAGATCATCTACTCGCTGAAACAGGTCGTCCTGCCGCCGATGGCCGAGGGCAAAATGCGCCTCGCTACGCAAGCCGAGGAAGCGCAGATCGCCGCCTGGATCTTCAGCTTCTCCCGCGACGCGCTCCCCAAGGCCGAGCAGGTGACGCAGGCAGCAGCCGCAAAGAAAGCGGCCGAGCTGATCGAGGCGCAGCGCCTGATGGTCTGGGACGTGAAGGGAACTCCCGTTGCGCAGGCCGCTGTTTCTGGTACCGCGAATGTCGCCCGGATCAGCATGGTTTATACCCCGCCGGAAGCGCGCGGCCACGGCTATGCCAGCGCAGTGGTCGCGGAAATCAGCCAGCAGCAGCTCGATGCCGGCAAGAAAATGTGCTGCCTTTATGCGGATGCGCGCAACCCCGTCTCGAATTCCATCTACCGCAAGATCGGCTACGAATTCGTCGGGCGGTCCAGCCTTTATGTGCTTGGGAAAAAACCCTAAAGGTCGAAGGATTTGGGACCTTGGTGGGGCCGCTGCTTGGGCGGCAGCTGCGGCAGGCTGTCCAGCTCCGCCGCGAATTCCGCCAGCACCTTGGGATATGCGTCCGTCAGGAAGTTGAACGACATCACCGTTTGCTTGCGGATATCGACGAGATCGCGCTGCGGCAGCGCGGGCGCGGCGCTGCCGTCCTTCACGGCCTCGAAAATTTTCTGGAGCTGTGCCGCGTCCATTTCGGGATCGCCGAAGGCATGCGCCGGTTTGGCTTCGCCCAGCTTGGCGGTTATTTTCTGCGTGCTCGTGCCGAGATCGGCCTCCAGCGCCTCCAGCAGGCGCGCGGCGTAAAACACCGCCTCCTCCTTGCCGTCCTGAAAATAAGGCAGGTCAAAGGGCTGCGGCACGTAATTTGGCGGCTTCACGCCGATCGTCACGGCGAGCGAGGAGGCGCGCAGGCTGGCTTTTTCAATTGCGCCGGCGATCGTGCCGGGGCTGCCATCCGGCGAGCCGCTTTTAAGGTGTCTTACGCCCTTCGCCAGCAATTGCCAGACCTCGCGCGTCGCGTCCTGCGCCGCAGCGGTGGGTGAAAGGTGGTGGAAATCGGTGAGGATCGAAACCGGCAGCGCTGCGATATGCCTGTCAATCGCGAGCAGCATGCGGTCGTAAGTCTCGCTGCGCTGGGAGGAATGTTTTTCGTCGCTCATGGGACCCCGATACCAGGTTTTTCCAGCAAACGCGCGAAGGCGTTCATCTGCTCTTACCATATCGGATGCAGTCAATTTTTTCAACAATATTACATAACACGGGTGTTCGGGAAATTTTATTACAAAAAAAGGGCGGCCCGTCGGCCGCCCTTTGATCTGGTGAGAACCTTCGCTATTAGGGAACGGGGTTCGGCACGCCGCCCGGGATGTCGCCGCCGGGCACGCCCTGCACGAGGGCATTGAGCGGCTGGCCGTTCAGCGTGGCATTGCCCGTAGCGTCAACCGCGAGGGTAAGCTTGCGCAGGCTGCGGCCGGACGCGTCCTTTTCCGGCTTGGTATAGCCCTGGATCATCGACAGGCCGGTCGCGTAGCCGGCGAGGCGCGGATTTGCATTCGCGGCCTGCGACTGGCTTTGCAGCTTCAGGATGGTTTCATCGACGCCGGTCAGCGTAAGGGTCATGCTGCCATCCGCCATCATGGAGGATGCGGCATTCGCCTTGAACTGGCCGTCAAGGGTGGTGCTGAGGTCAGCCGCGCGCGTATAGGTGTTGCGGACCGAGATGGTGGTGCCGGCATTCACGAGCTGCTGGGGCAGGGTGGTCATCAGCATCATCATCTGCATCTGCGCCTGCTGCTGGATTTCAGCCTGCTTCGCCGGGTCAACCTGGCCCGCGCCCACGCCCGTGAGGGAGCCGACGAAGGTTTCAAGCGCGCCGCCGATCGATTTGCCAAGGTCGCGCATGGGGAGGTTTTCGACATAGACCTCAAAATTGCTCTGTGTCGGGATCAGGCCCTGCACGCCGGGATCGGTATCGCTGACATTCAGGCCATCGAGCATGACCTTGACGGTCGTCGTGCCTTTATCCTGCAGCATGCCGCGCACATCGAAAACGAAACCCAGCTTGGCGAGCGCCGCCTTGAAATCGGCGGGAGCAGGCATATTCGGCTGCGCGGGCGTTTCGGATTTCATCACAACCGAAACATCGGTGAGCTCGAGATTGCTGCCCATGCCATCCAGATAGCCGCTAAGGTTGGACATGACATTCGACATCATCTGGCCGGCCTGGTCGGGCGAAGTGGGCGCCTGCTGGCCTTTCTTGAGCGTTTCGGAGACCGTATCCTGCATGCGCTTGCGCGCCTTCAGGTCGATCTTGTCATACGAAGAATCTGCCTTCATGCCGCCGATCGCGATATTCGCGGTCGTGCCCTTCTTGAAGTCCAGCTTGATGCCCGAACCGCCGATGCCATAAGGGCCGGACCAGGTGCCGTCGCCATTTTCCGTCAGGTGCATCGTGGTCGTGAGCGCAGCCACGGTGCCCGCGAATTCGCCGGGCGTCAGCGAATTGATCGTGACATCGTTATATTCAGCCGCGACATCGGTGAAGGTCGCGAGATCCGGGCGCCAGACGCCGGAGAAGCGCTGCTTGCCGATTTTCAGCTCGGCGATCGGCTTCGCGGTTTCGTCGATGGCTTTCATCGTCTGGGGTAGTGCAATCGCGACATTCAGCGCGCCGTTCTGGCCGTTGGAAACGTTGGCGATGAGCGTGCCCATATCAAACTTGAAGCCGTAGCTCGTCACGACGGTCGCACCGGGCATTTTGACTTCATAGTATTCACCCTTCGGCGTTACCTCGACAGGGCCGGAAAGGGTCAGGCCGTCGCCTTGCGTCTTCGCAAGGTCCATCGGGAAGGCCAGCGCCTGCTCGACTTGGGTCTTGATGCTGGCAGCGCCTTCCGGCGTCGCGGTGTCGGCATAGGCGAGGGGGCTTGTGGCCATCAGGGTAAGGGCAAAAACGGCGGGAATAAGCTTGCGCATGGCAGATCCTTAAAAAAAGTGAAGTGGGCGGTCCGGTCCTGTCCCCGAATTGTTAACAGCCCCTTGAAACTATGCAAGAAATCTCTTAATGAAACGTTATTGCCTTAGACATAAAACGCCTTTAAAACGGTGCTTTAGCCTGGGCATGGTCCTGATGAAATCCTTACTCCCCGCTTTATTGTTTTTAGCCATGTCGGCGGTGCCCTCCGGCATCGCGCAGGCGCAGTATTATGCCACCAAGGACCTGGCCGCAGAATGCCTCAGCGCCAAGCGCGAGGAGATGGCCTCCTGCATCGGCTATGTCGCCGGGGTCATCGATTATCACCTGCTCATGCAGTCCTTTGGCACCGCCCCGACCATTGACTTTTGCCTGCCGCAGGATATTTCGAAGGAACAGGCGGCTGTGATCGTGATGGCGTATCTGCGTGGCGCAACCGAGCATGACGAATTCACGGCAGCCGCGACCATCCCCCTGGCCCTTAACAAGGTCTTTCCCTGCAGGCCCGCAGCCAAGACCCGGAAAAAGAAGCGTTCATGACCGCTGAAGCGGAAAAAAAAGCCTTGAGAAAACCCGGCAAGCTGTTCGACCTTGTGACCGACTTCAAGCCCGCCGGCGACCAGCCGACCGCGATTGCCGACCTGCTGGAGGGAATTCAACGGAACGAGAAAAACCAGGTGCTGCTCGGCGTCACGGGCTCCGGCAAGACCTTCACGGCGGCGCATGTCATTGCCCACCTGAACCGTCCAACGATCATCCTCGCGCCGAACAAGACGCTGGCGGCCCAGCTGTATGGGGAGATGAAGGAATTCTTCCCCAACAATGCGGTCGAATATTTCGTCTCTTACTACGATTACTACCAGCCCGAAGCCTATGTGCCGAAGACCGATACGTTCATCGAGAAAGACAGCTCGATCAACGAGCAGATCGACCGGCTGCGCCACTCCGCCACGCGCGCGCTGATGGAGCGGCGCGACACGATCGTCGTCGCATCCGTCTCCTGCATTTACGGCATCGGCGACGTTGAAACCTATCGCGGCATGATCTTCGACATCAATGTCGGCGACCGTATGGACCGCAACGCGCTGGTGCGCAAGCTGATCGAACTGCATTATGTCCGCAACGATATCGATTTCTCGCGGGGCACATTTCGCGTGCGGGGTGACGTGCTGGAGCTGTTCCCCGCCCACTTGTCGGACGCCGCCTGGCGCATTTCGATGTTCGGCGACGAGATCGAGACCATCACGGAAGTCGACTCGCTCACGGGCGAGAAGATGGACGATTTCGAAACCGTGCGCGTCTATGCAAACAGCCACTATGTGACGCCGAAGCCGACCATGCAGCAGGCGATCAAGCAGATGAAGGTCGACCTGCATGAACGCCTCGCCGAATTCCGCGCGCAAGGGAAACTGCTGGAAGAGCAGCGCCTCGCGCAGCGCACCTCTTTCGACCTCGAAATGCTCGAAGCGACCGGCATGTGCCCCGGCATCGAGAACTATTCCCGTTACCTGACCGGCCGCCCGCCGGGCGCCCCGCCGCCGACGCTCTTCGAATACCTGCCTGACGATGCGCTGCTGGTCGTGGACGAAAGTCACGTCATGGTCCCGCAGCTGCATGGCATGTTCAAGGGCGACCGCGCGCGCAAGCAGACGCTGTCCGACTACGGCTTTCGCCTGCCAGCCTGCCTTGATAACCGCCCGCTGAAGTTCGAAGAATGGGACGCCATGCGCCCCCAGACCGTCTTCGTTTCCGCAACACCCGGCGACTGGGAGCTGGAGCAGACGGGGGGCGTCTTCGCCGAACAGGTCGTGCGCCCCACTGGTTTGACGGACCCACCCGTCATCATCCGCCCGACGGACAAGCAGGTCGATGACCTGCTCGCCGAATGCCGCGAAGTCGTCGCCAAGGGCAACCGCGTCCTCGTCACGACGCTGACCAAGCGCATGGCGGAGGACCTCTCGACCTACATGACTGAAACGGGGCTGAAGGTCCGTTACCTCCACTCCGATGTGGAAACGCTGGAGCGGATCGAGATTATCCGCGATCTTCGCCTCGGCGTGTTCGATATCCTGATCGGCATCAACCTGCTGCGCGAAGGTCTCGACATCCCCGAATGCGCGCTCGTCGCCATCCTCGACGCCGACAAGGAAGGCTACCTGCGCTCCCGCACCTCGCTGATCCAGACGATCGGCCGCGCGGCGCGCAACGTCGATGCGCGCGCGATCCTTTATGCCGACAAGATCACCGGCAGCATGAAGGAAGCGCTCGAGGAAACCGGCCGCCGCCGCGAGAAGCAGCTGAAATACAACGCCGAAAACGGCATCACCCCCGCGACGATCAAGCGCAAGATTTCCGACGTGCTCTCGAGCGTGTTCGAAAAGGGCGATCATGTCACCGTCAAGACGGGCGACGACGACACGCCGCACCTGGTCGGCAAAGACCTGAAATCCTATATGTCGCAGCTCGAAAAGCGCATGAAGCAGGCGGCCGCCAACCTGGAATTCGAAGAAGCGGCAAGGCTGCGGGACGAATTGCGGCGGCTGGAGGCGGCGGAGCTCACCTATCTCGGCGCGCCCGGCGCGGCCGGCGAGACGGCGATCAACTAGCGCAGCAGCTTCATCTGCCGCGCGGTTGCATGCAGCACGCCTGCCGCTTCTTCCAGGTCGCGCATGTTTTGCAGGCTGCCACGGTTGATGTCTGCCGCCGTTTCCACGAGTTTCAGCTTCAGGTAATTCTGCTCGTCTTCATTGAATTGCGGAATGACCGCAAGCCCCGTCATCTGCGTGAAAAGGTCCTCGGCATGGCCAAGCGGGTTGCCATCCCGAGGCGTCATGGCTGCCGAGAGGTTAAAGCAGGTCGCGAGGCGCTTGGCCTCGTTTCCAACTTTGTCCATGTCGAAAAAGCCGATGTCGAGAGCCATGCCTGGCGCCCTATCAGGCGGCAGGGGATTTCGGCGTGCGCGGTTTTCTGGGCTTCGCGGGTTTCTTGTCCTGCTCGGCGGCGGGAGCGGGCGTCGGCGCCACGGGGGCAACCGGCGGCTCCTGCACGTCTTTCGCATGCTTCAGGAATTCCTGCACGCGCACGAGCTCGTCCTGCGAGCGGCCGGCGAGGGAGGTGAAGAACTTGCCGACGCCGCGCAGGGTGAGGTCTGGCGATTCAATTTCCGTCATCGGCATTGCGAGCACGTCTTGGATGTCGGGATCGGCGAACAGCGCGCGCGTCCAGCCGAGCGTTTCCTTGATACCGGCCGCGAATTTGCCGTCGTTACGCGCTTCCGATTTCGCGACGATCTCCTCGAGCACGTTGATCATGGGCTTGCCCTTGGTGTCGATCTCGAGCTTGCTTGCGACGGCGAGCGAGAGAATTTTCACTTCGAGGATCAGTGGCAGCACGTCATAGGCCGTCATGATCGCGCCCTTGCCGGGATCGGAGAGAACTGCCTTCTGGCGGCGCATCGCATCGCCGAGGTCTTTTGTCAGCAGATCGGGGTTGTTCGAGTGCAGGAGCTTGGGGCCGTGATCGCGTGCCATCTTGGCGAAAATAAAGGCGAGCTTGAATTGCGGGGGGATCAACGACATCTGGGTTCCCTTTCAAAAGAATCTCTGCGAATTTTGAAACTAACTGTTGTTAACATAAGCAAATTAGACCGTCAATTGCGCACGGTAAGAAGTTAACGTAGTGTTTTCATAACAATTGCGATGAAAATTTATTTGAACGGCGAATTTGCCAGCATCGCCCGAGTCTTAAAATTGATAACCGGATTGGAAGGTCCCTGACGCAACCCGCGATCCCTGTACTGATTCTTAATTGTGCGATATGTTGAATCGTGGGTGTTTCGTTACGGGAGTGGGTTATTCATGCCGGACAGGCGCAAGTCCGCACATCCAAAAACTGATCAGGACATGATGCGTTGCGTCGTGGACTCGAAAGGCGACCTCGTTTTCGCGAGCCCGGCGCTCGGCTGGACGCTCGGCCAGGACGCGTCCTCTCTTCTTAACAAGCCGCTGTCCTCGCTCATGCGCATCGTCGCGTCGCTCGACAGCAAGCACCAAAGCCTCGCGCTTGCCGAACTGCAATCCGGCTTCTATGAAATCGCGCTGCTGCGGCGCGAGCGCGACCCTGTCGTCGTGCAGGCGCGCATCGACCGCGTCGATGCCGCAGGCGGCCGCAAATTCACTGTCATCTGGCTCGATCCCGACGACACGCTGAAAAAGCAAAAGCAGCAGGGCGATTTCAACCTCGTCGCCAAAGAATTCGCCGCCTTCATCGCCGAGAACCATGACAAGGTGGAAACGGAAAGTGCAGTCGCCGAGCGCAAGCCCGACCTCACGCATATTTCCAAGGCCGATGGCGAGCTCCGCCATTTCCTCAACCTCTCGAACGACCTGCTTGGCGTTTATCGCCGCGACATGTCCTTTGTTCGCGTCAATTTCGCCTTCAACCGCGTGCTCGGCTACAGCGACCCGGAACTGAAGCTGTTTCCCTTTATCGACTTAATCCACCCGGAGGAGCGCGATCATATCCTGCAGCTGATGCAGAAGGTGATCCACGCGCCGCTCGATACGGAAACGCGCATCGACTTCGAATGCCGCGCGCGCTGCAAGGACGGCAATTATCGCTGGATCGAATGGATCCACAAGGCGGGCGGGGAGCATATCTATATCGTCGGCCGCGACGTGACCGAGATCAAGCAGCACGAGATCGAGCTGCACCGCCGCGAGGCGCAGCTCTCGGAAGCGCAGAAGATCGGCCGCATGGGCCACTGGTACTGGGAAGCGGGCCAGACCGGCATCGAATGGTCGGAGCAGATCTACGCAACCTTCGGCGTCGATCACGACAAATTCAAGCCGACCATCGACAACGTCAGCGCCATGCTGCTCAAGCGCGATCTCGGCCGCATCCTGCGCGTGTTCCAGCGCGCGCTTGTACGCAAGCGCGACTACGCGCTGGAATTCAGCGTGCGCCGCCCA
>Ga0196981_1000307_pt1 | contig 21050 bp, 13 predicted proteins | sample S3_2013CmetaG_FD_155462 | JGI IMG/M metagenome (GOLD analysis project Ga0196981, IMG submission 155462) | Soil microbial communities from Anza Borrego desert, Southern California, United States - S3_20-13C | ecosystem: Environmental > Terrestrial > Soil > Desert | place: USA: California... | reverse complement strand
TCAAGTTCGGATCGGTCTTCCTGGCTTAATACGATTATCTTGGCTTTTCTCATCGCAACTTAGTTTTGCTAAGTAAAGATAAGATAATAATCTAAATTTACGCGTATTTAAACAACTAAATACTAGTCTCATAGACCTTCAGGGCTGGGTCGGCAATCGTAAGTGAGATTCAACACCATCTATAAAATCCACTCGCCAGGAGCGCGATGACGGTTTCAAAAAGGGAAACGCTTCACTCCATTTCGTCAGCAGAATCTACTCCTCCGCGCAGAGCAGCTATGCTGCGCGTCTCCGCTTCCTCCCTGGAAAGCCCGGCTACAAATCGCTGAACGATAAGACCATTTTCTCGACGTGTACCTAAATTCAAAACCCACTCTTTTTATTCACCCTTAGAAATCAAACCTCCATGCCTGCGTCTTCCGCGGTAAAAGTCGCCAACGGAATCTCCACCATGAAACTTCACTGGAAATCAAGCAATTACTCAATTTGCAGTAGCTTTTGCGTACACACCGCCAACGATGGTGTAATCAATCAGTATCACAATTTTTCTCTGCCTTCACCTCCCCGGATACATTTGACGGAAACGTTTTCCAAACCCAAACGGAGACGTAAAACTTTTATTAATCCAAAATCCAAACTATTATGAACCAACATTTACGAAGACCAAAAGTCATGCGGTGGTGTATGCTGCTGATTGGCTGCACCCTGCTTTGGGCAAATGCGTTGGCGCAAAAAAAACCGGTGACAGGAACCGTGAACGACTCCGAATCCGGTGACCCGCTGCCGGGTGTTAGTGTAGTACTCTCCGGCACAAGCACCGGTACCATCACCGACTCCGATGGCAAATTCACAATCGACGCTTCCACCGGAGACATTCTCGTATTCTCCTTTGTCGGCTACGCGAAAACAGAAATGACCGTCGGAAGCGAAACCAATTTGAAGATCGCCCTGAAGACGGACATTTCGCAGCTTGAAGAAGTTGTAGTGGTCGGTTATGGTGAACAAAAGAAAAGCGTCGTAACCGGCGCAATCGGCAGTGTCAAAGGTTCCGAACTTTCAACCATGCCCCTGAACAGGATCGAGCAATCACTGCAGGGCCGCGTGGCGGGTCTCACCATCGCGTCTAGTTCCGGGCAACCCGGATCTTCCGCTACAGTGCTCGTCCGCGGAATTACATCGCTCAATAACAACAATCCACTGTGGATCGTTGATGGTGTTGTCGTTGACGCTGGTGGGATCGGATATCTGAATCAATCCGACATCGAGTCGATTGAAGTGTTGAAAGACGCCGCCTCACAGGCGATCTACGGAACACGTGCCGCCGCCGGTGTGATCATGATCAACACTAAAAAAGGCAAGCCCGGAGATTTCAAGATCAACTACAACGGATTTTATGGGACCTCCTCGCCCGCCCGCAAGCTCGACCTGCTCAACGCGCAGGAGTACGCAACGCTGCGAAACGAAGCCGCAGCTGCGGCGAATAAGCCCCTTCCCTTCGCCAACGCCGAAACCCTCGGCGCAGGAACTGACTGGCAGGACGTGATCTTCAATGACGCCGCAAAACGTCAGAACCATGAGCTCAGCATCAGCGGCGGAAATGACAAGTCGACGTTTTATACTTCCTTCGGTTACCTCGACCAGCAAGGCATCGTTGCAACGGAGATCTCCAATTACAACCGAGTAAACCTCCGCTTCAACTCCACACACAAAGTGACCCGGTGGCTCACCTTCGGAAATAACATCGGTTATTCCCATACCAAAGCACTCGGCCTCGGAAATACCAACAGCGAATTCGGTGGACCCCTGAGCTCAGCGATCAACCTCGACCCAACAACACCCCTGGTTGTAACTGATCCGCTGGTGGCAAATGCGGCACCCTATTCGACGAATGCGGTCGTTCGTGATGAAAACGGAAACCCTTATGGAATTTCACAACACGTCGGACAGGAAATGTCGAACCCGCTGGCGTATATTAAAACACGCCTCGGTAATTATGGATGGGCTGACGATTTTGTCGGCAACGTCTTCGCGGAAATTGCACCGATGAAAGGTTTGAAGATCCGGTCTTCACTCGGCGGCAAGATGGCATTCTGGGGCGGAGAAAATTTCACTCCTCCATATTACCTCAACGGCTCGACCACAAACGCGCTTGCATCCTTCAACCGTTCTTCAAACAGGGTATTTAACTGGACCGTTGAAAACACGATCTCTTATACACATACTGTCGCCGAGCACAACTTTACTGTTCTCCTCGGGCAGGGCGCATACCTCGACCGTGATGCGAATGGTATCAGTGTCACCAACCAGGGATTGCCCGTAGATAATTTCGACGACGCTTCGATGAACTACAATGTTCCCACAGCGAACAGAAGCTCCAATGGTTACGAAAATGTTGCACACACGCTCGCGTCATTATTTGCCAGGGTCAACTATGACTTCAGGGAGCGTTATCTCGTTACCGCGATCCTTAGAAGGGACGGCGGCTCAAGATTCGGTGGTAATAATAAATATGGTTCGTTTCCGTCTTTCTCCGCCGGATGGATTGCCTCCCAGGAATCTTTCTGGCCTTCGAACAATGTGGTGAACTTCCTGAAGGTCCGCGGCGGTTACGGGGTAGTGGGTAATGACAACATTAACGATCACGCATACCTGTCCACGATTGGTGGCGGAAGGAACTACACCATCGGCGCGGGTCCGGGTTACGTGAACGGTTATAGTCCGAACGCGCCGTCGAACCCCGACCTGAAATGGGAACAAACCAGCCAGATCAACATCGGTTTTGAATCAACATTGCTGAACGACCTCTCGCTTACATTGGACTGGTTCAAAAAGAAAACTTCCGGCATACTCCGCAATCCGCGGATCCCCCGTTACGTTGGCGCGATATCGGATCCCGCAGCCAACATTGCCGACATGGAAAACACCGGGCTTGAAATTGAACTCGGTTACAAGCGCAGGCTCGGACCTGTGGACTTCTCCTTCAACGGCAACGTGTCGTATGTCGTAAACAAGGCCACCCACCTCGGACGTGGTATCGAATTCCTCTCCGGCGGCCAGGGCTTTCAGGCAAGCAGCTATCCGATCACAAGAACAATGGTCGGCCAACCTGTGAATTCATTTTATGGCTTCGACATGCTGGGCATTTTCCAAACCCAGGAAGAAGTATATGCACACACGAACTCCGAAGGAGTCATCATCCAGCCAAACGCAAAACCTGGTGACGTGATCTGGGCCGACCTCGATGATGATGGAGATATCGACGGCGACGACCGCAAGATCCTTGGAAACCCTTTCCCTGATTATACTTTCGGTATGACCGTGACCGCTTCCTTCAAAGGGTTCGACCTGCTCGTGTTTGGACAGGGAGTTTCCGGTAATACGATCTTCCAGGGACTGCGACGTCTCGATGTTTCATATGCAAACTGGCAAACAGAAGCATTGGGTCGCTGGACTGGCCCGGGCTCTACCAACGAACACCCGAGACTCGTGGAAGGAGATCTGAATAACAACAAGAACTTCACAAACCCTTCGGACTTGTACCTGGAAGACGGAGATTATTTCCGGATCAAGACCATCCAGATCGGATACACGCTGCCACAGACAGCGGTCGCAAAAATCGGGCTTGAGCGCGTACGCGTTTACCTGATGAGTGAAAACCTCGCGACGTTCACCAAATACACAGGTTACGATCCGGAGATCGGCGGTGGTGTAATGAGCATCGACCGCGGCATCTATCCGCAGGCACGTTCATTTATCGGTGGCGTCAATCTGGCATTTTAAAACCTTTAAAAGAAGACACTATGAAAGCATTAAATAAATACGTTGCACTGTTTGTGCTGTTGCTGATCTCCGCTTCGTGTGGAGAGGATTTTCTCGAAGTCCCGCCGCGCGGGGTGAGTCTCGAGTCGAACTATTACCGGAACCGCGACGAAGCGTACAGCGCCCTCGTTGCAGTATACGATGTGCTGGGCTACTCTTCCGGACTGGTCACCAAAGTCGGTGCCGTGAACTCGGCGTCTGATGACCACTATGCCGGCGGTGGCGGTCCCACTGACATGAATGCATTCCAGGTATGGTCCAATTATTCGCTTGCCCCGGACGTGGGTCCCCAGGAAGCGTTGTGGAGCAAGGGCTACTCCGGAATCTTCAGGGCGAACATCTTATTGTCAAAGTTGCCTGCAGTTCCCATGGACGAAAACGAAAAAGCACGCTTCGCTGCCGAGGCTAAACTTCTTCGCGCATATTACTATTTTGACCTCGTGCGTTTGTTCAAAAACGTTCCCCTGTTCACCGAACCCGTTTCTGTAGACGAAATGTACAACGTCGTGCAGGCAACACCTGCGGAAGTCTACACGCAAATTGAAAACGACATCAAGGATGCGATCGCTGACCTTCCGGTCACCGTCACGGGTGGTGAAAGAGCAAGGATGAGCCAGGGTATCGCACATGCCCTGCTTGGAAAAGTATATTTGTACCAGGAAAAATATGCGCTTGCCGCCGAAGAGCTCGCCATCGTCAACGGAACACCCGGACAGGTCAACACCACCTACGGATACAACCTAGTGGCCAATTATGGCGACCTATTCAAGACCTCCAACGAGTTCAACTCGGAATCTATTTTTGAGATCTCCTACACCAACACATCCGCTGGCAACTGGGGCTGTGGCGATTGTACTGAAGGAAACATCCTCGCAGTAATGGCTGGACCACGCGGTTTTTCAGTAACCTCCGCTGGAGAAGGCATCGTCCCGCGTTACGTTTCGGGATGGAGCTTCTTTTCCATCACACCGGATCTCGTCACCGCCATGGAAGGCGATCCACGTTCGGCAGCCACCATTGCCAATATCAAACAAATGAAAGATGACGGACTGGTAAACTACACACCTGGATATTCCGACACCGGATATTTCCTAGAGAAGTTTGCTGCCAAGCAGGAAGACCGCTGGACCGGCGCCGGCAACTGGGAGCTGAACTACCCGCACAATGTCTACGAGATCCGTCTTGCCGACACCTACCTGATGGAAGCCGAAGCCCTCGTGGAATCCAACACAAACCCCACCCGTGCCCAGGCGCTGCTTGACGCTGTACGTGCAAGGGTTGGACTCGCTTCCGTCCCGGTAACGATCGACAACATTCTTGCTGAAAGAAGACTTGAGCTTGCAGGTGAGGGCCACCGCTGGTTTGACCTCGTCAGAACAGGCCGCGCGGCCGCAGCATTGGCCTTCAAAGGATTCGTCGAAGGAAAACACGAAGTATTGCCAATACCCCTGCTCGAGCTGGAAAATACCAAGCTTCAGCAAAACAAAGAATATGGCGGCACGCTTTAATTGTTCAATTACAACAACACTGAATTATGAAATCAAACATCAATATGATCCGGACTTGTTTGCTGGCAACTTCGATGGCGGGAACTGTGATCGCCTGCCAGCCAGATGAGTTTGAAGATTCAAATGGCATTGACACACCCGTCGTTTCGCCCCAGTTCACGATCACTCCGGTCGCAAGCAGGACGAACACCTACGTCCTCAAAGCAGAAACCGAAAATGTGCTTGACGTTTTGTGGGACCTGGGTGACGGAACCGGGCCGTCGTTAGGCCGCACCATCGACACAGTTTTTTATCCAGACGCAGGGACGTACACTGTACAACTCACAGCGATTGCACGTGGCGGTAAAACGTTTTCTATCTCGAAGGAGATCGTCGTTGCAACCTCGGATCCTGTTGCAGGAAATCTCGTCATCGGAGGAAAGATGGAGCCCGCCGACGAAGCTGCATGGACCAAGCTCGCCATCGGGGGCAATTCCGTCGCATTTAATTTCGTCGACGGCAAACTCGTGGCAAGCGGCGGCTCATGGGGGCATTCAGCCGTGTACCAGGCCATTGACGTGGTAGCAGGTCGCAACTACAAACTCGATCTCACCGTCTCCGGCTCCGGCGCATCCGACACGTGGTTCGAAGTTTATCTTGGAACACAGGAGCCCCAGCAAAACCAGGATTACTCCTCCGGCGGAATCCGTCTCGGATTAAACACCTGGGCCGGCTGCGGCAAAACCAATTTCAACGGACGACTTTCAGCGCTCGCATGTGTAGGCTCGCTCTCCGGTAAACCGAACATTGTAACGTTCACCGAATCCGGCACAGTCTATCTCCTGATCAAGAGCGGCGGAAACAACCTGGGCACTACCGGCATCAGCATTGATAATGTTGAGTTGAGAGGCACCAATTGATTTGGATTTTGGGTTAGTGGCACACCTGCGTGGTTCCATCCGGAAACGCGCGGGTGGTGCTTATTTAATGGCGGTTAAAAGACTCTTTCAAGCATCCTTTTGAAACCGCCAGCGCGATTTCCTTCAGAACCCAACCTTTATCAACGATCCCTCTTATATTTGAACCCATGAAAAAATCCCAAATTCTCCTGCTTCTCCTCGTAACACTAATCATCGGGGAAGCATACACCCAATCAGCGCAAACCGTCACGGTATACACCACCGCTGATAAATCTGATCTGAGGCTCACGAAGACATCCATCCTCACCCTCGAACCATTCCGCCAACCATTCGAGACAGAAGTGTGCGTGTTTGTCGACCCACGGAAAAAATTCCAGACATTTATGGGCATCGGCGCGGCAATGACTGACGCATCCGCCGAAACCTTCGCGAAGCTGAACAAGGATGCACAGAACGAACTGCTCACGGCTTACTTCGATAAAGACAAAGGCATCGGCTACGCCCTCGCAAGAACACACATCAACAGCTGCGACTTCAGCTCCGGAAGTTACACCTACGTCAAAGACGGCGACGGAGAGCTCAGTACCTTCGATATCGCCCATGACGAAAAATTCCGTATACCCTTTATCAAACAGGCGATCGCGAAGGCAGGCGGAAACCTTCCGTTGTATGTCAGTCCATGGAGTCCGCCGGCGTGGATGAAGGACAACAAGAACATGTTGCAGGGAGGAAAACTCCTTTCCGAATACAGACAGTCCTGGGCAAATTATTATGTCAGGTTCATCCAGGCTTACGAAGCCCAGGGAATCCCGGTGTGGGGCCTCACCGTGCAAAATGAGCCCATGGCAAAGCAACGGTGGGAGTCCTGTATTTTCACTGCCGAAGAAGAGCGTGATTTTATCAAAGAGTATCTCGGTCCTACCCTTTACAAGTCCGGCATGTCGGACAAGAAACTCATCGCCTGGGATCACAACCGCGACCTGATCTACCAACGCGCAAGCACTTTATTCAACGACCCCGACGCCGCTAAATACGTTTGGGGAATTGGTTTCCACTGGTACGAAACATGGACAGGAAGCGCCATGCAGTTCGACAATCTCAAACGCGTCAGCGAAGCCTTTCCCGACAAGAAACTGATCTTCACCGAAGGTTGCGTCGAACGTTTTGAAATGAAACGGGTCAACGATTGGTCTATTGGCGAGCGTTACGGCAAGTCCCTCATCGGCGACTTCAACGCCGGCACCGTTGCCTGGACCGACTGGAACATCCTCCTCGACGAAACCGGCGGCCCCAACCACGTCGGCAACTTCTGCTTTGCCCCCATCCACGCGGATACGAAGACGGGCAAACTAATTTACACCAACGCGTATTATTATCTCGGACACTTTTCGAAGTTCATCAAACCCGGCGCGAGCCGCATCGCCGCCTCCTCCAACCGCGACAGGCTTCAGACCACGGCATTCATCAACGAAGACGGAAAACTTGCAGTAGTGGTGATGAATGTTTCCGATGAAGAAATCGGCTATCGACTTTGGATTGAGGGAAACGCTGCCGAACTGAAAAGTTTACCGCATTCAATGGTGACGTTGGTAGTAGAGTGAATTGGTTTCGTCGTTCATTAAAATTCGGTGTTGGTTGCTCGACGCTGGTTGCTGGCCTGCCTGCCGGAGTTTTACGCAGGCAGTTCAGTTTATCGAAGATTGATTTTACTTCGTGTTAATCAAAAATTCGTTTTTTTACCGGAAGTTCTTGTTTAAGCTACGAACCTGTCAAAAAATAATTTTACCCTTGTTATAACCAATTGTGCTTTCGATAATCAAAACAACTTCTTCACCAGTCGCATACTCATGACAATACCTGGTTTCGATGAACATATCCTTCCCATCAATCTGATATAAATCTTTTGCTTTTCTCGTCACCTTAACTACATACTTTCCAGTCGTTAAATTGGACTCCGACAATATATAGTCAGCTTCTTCAAGATCGCCGTCCGAGGTGAGAACCTTGATTTTCGAAAAGTGCGAATGAACTGCCTGCCAACACCGGTCAGCTTCGACCCCGGAATGAATGGCGGCTATATCATATTCAGAACTGACTGGCTGAGTGACGAAGGAACACAAGACAATAGCGGAAAGGGCGAAAAATGGTTTCATAGAGGAGGCAAATTCAACGGAATTAAGCAAAATTCCTGCCTGACCTCACGGTTCGATTAACCGACATTAAGCCCGTAGGTCATCGATCCGCCGGGGAAACCGCCAAAATTACCCCCGAAACCTCAAACAATAACCATGAACCACGAACCACCGCCAGATTCCCACTTCCAAGAAATAATGCCTATCTTTGCAACGATAAGCTGTCCGGGCATGTTGTATTATTAGTCTGCTCTTGATTCATGGGGATGGAGGGTAAATCTTAGCTTTCCTGGCTTAATCCTCAGGAAAATAACAACCGGTATCAAATAACTAAACAACAGGAACTGCCCTTAAACGGGTATTTCACGCAAAATATGATCAACTATACAATAAGTGCGAAGTACGCATATCTGTGGGACAAGTACCGTCCCGCGATACTGAAGCTGATGATGGAGGCTACTGGCGGCCCGCAGCAATACAAGCTCTCGGACCATGAATTCCGGAGGGTTAATCCGAAAGAAAAATTCGCTTTTACCCTTCAGGTGTTTGAGGGCGGCGCTATCAACAACATCAAAACATCGGCCGTAGCAAAAGATTTGCTGCTGGTCTTGAAACAGTCCAAAACTGCTATGGAGCTTTCCCAGGCGTCGACTTACGAGTTTACCCTCGACAGGAAGTTTGTGCTTCATGTGACGAAAGTGCAGCAGACCGCTGCCGAAACTCCGGTTGGGGATGCGACAGAGATTGAGCAGCCGGAGGTGGTGGAGAGTGCCGCGTAGACGGGCATAGTTTCCTCCGAATTCTATTCTCTTGAAACGGCTGGCTGGGTGGCTCGTTAGCTGGATTGCTGGTGGTTCCCCAGTATCGTTGGGGCCAGGTCTTTACCGATATCCGGCAGACAGATTTAATTCGGTTAACTCTGATCCAAGTTATTTAAACGAAATTAAAGCCTTCAGAATTGAAGGCTTTCTGTTTTCTACACTACAGGTAAGACCGAAACTTCAAATAATCACGAAACCATCAGCAACCCAGCCAGCCAGCAACTCACCTCATGTGACCCGGACCAGCAACAAGCGACCAGCAACCATCAGAAACGTCCTTCGAAGCAAACTCAACATCAACCAACGCGCAACCTTCGACAAACCAATGACACCACCAGCAACCCAGCCAGCCAGCAACCTTGCCAGTCGCCCACCATCAATTTTTTCTGATACCTTTACAACAATCTACTCTTCCCCATGAAGTCAATCCTCCTATTCACCTTGATAACCTGCATCTCGTTTCCCGCTTTCGCCCAGGAAGAAGATCAAGACGACATTGATTACTCCCTGCCGGTCCCCGACTGGAAAGCAGGATTGAAAAAAGGTAAGGTGGATGGGTGGCTTTACAGCACAGCCGACGCACCCGAACAAATCACGCGCATGGCCTCCTCCGCACATGAAAAATACCCCGCGCGGAACGCCATGGACAACAACACAACGTCTGCGTGGGTACCAGCAACAAATGGCGGTATCGGTGAGGTCGTGGTCGTCGACTATAGTCCTGGAGAAAATAAAAAACAGATGGTGTGGATATGGAGCGGTTATGGGAAAACCAAAGCGTTGTTCCAGGCCAACAACAGGCCACGGAAGATCCGCATATATCTGCTGGGTACATATTGTCATGATTGCACACCCAGTGTCTGTATGACTGGGAATTTTGTCGTGCTCGCCAAGGCGGAGAAGGAACTCAAAGACCTGAATGGCTTCCAGGAAATCACCTTGCCCAAAGGACCTGTAATCGATAACTCGGCAGATTGCAGTCACCCGTCCGATGCTGAGTCGCCTTACCGGTACCGGGTTGCGATCGAGATTCTATCCATATATAAAGGAAGTAAATACAATGATACTTGCATCACTGAGATCATGGCTGACGCAGCGTATCAGAAGTGGCTCGCCGTGGCGAAGAAAGGGAGAGGGTTGTAGACAAATAGGTCGTGCGATCTGATGCGAAATTCACCCTTTCGATTCAATCGACGCAGAATCTTTCACCCCACCGATACTTCAAATACCATTCTTTTGCCGTTAAATTGCAGCATTGTCGTAAATTCCGAAAACCATTTTAACAAGGATTGACCTTCAGACAGGCATCCATTTTATAAATTTCAGGTCTGAATGTTTTATGAATCGAGGCTCCGCATTCACGATCATATCATCCCTCTGCCTTGCAGCTTGTTCGCCGAAAAATACCGAACCCGACGCGGCGGGCGTCGCAGACAGCGTCCTGGCCGATGCGGCCGTCGTGAGCGCGACAGTGGCCGTGCAACTGGTTGGATACACGCACGGAAGGTATGATGTTATGATCAGGGCAACGCTGGACGAGGGGCTCAGCCAGTATGATTCCAAGGATGTGGAATTTTTGACGAATGGAAAGAAAATGGAATTCTCAACCAGCACGGGGAACTACTATGAACCGAACTCGGCCTTTCGTGTGGCTTTCGATGAGAATTCGGATCTTGGAGATACACTCAAATTCGCCATTCAGCTCAGGGACTCGATCACATTGCCGGCGGGCCACCTGCACATCAAACCTCTTATGGATTTTCTGAACACCAAAGACCTCTACCGCGATATCAACCCGGAGCCGGAAAAACCGCTGCGCATAAACTGGGGGGGCCCGCATCCCGACAGTCTCACTGTATCATGGGTGGTGACGAACGTTTCCGACGATGGCCAGAAAACCAGCTCATCCTGGCTTGCGCAACAAGGGTGGAACGAATCCCATCCCGTAATAATCGCCCCTGAATATTTTCAGGCGCCGGATGAAGTTGAAACCGCGGTCTACATTACGTGGTGGAAGGAGGGTCGGGGCCATACCGAAATTGAAGGCGTTCGGTCGTCGATTGGCGCAACGGCAAAGGTAACACAGACGATCAAATCGGTTGCCGCCAGGTAGAGCAGTAGACCCAACGGCACAACTTCCATCATGTCGAACAGATAATGCCTACATTTGCACGAAACTCACCTGCCATGATCTCATTTCCCCTCCAACAGCTTCGCTATTACAGGACGAAAAAAAAACTCATGCTGACCACCCCCGTGAAATCCGGAGAGCCGCCGCAGACCGTTGAGAAGGATACCGTTCTTCAATACACGAAATCAATCAGTAACATTCAAGGCATGATGGAGTTGGTCCATTTCACCGAAAGGGATACGGGCAGGCAGATTGTTTGGGAAATCAGGGTTGAGGAAATATACGATTGCTGGGACGAGTATTTGGAACGGGTTGAATAGAGAGCCCGTCTCTCGTACATCGGAGGTTAATCAAAACAGGACCGTTCGGGATCGACCTGACGTCGCACAAGCGTTTCTCTTGTGTGCAGCTACACCCGGAAGTGTCTCGTTTCGTTCTGCATTAACATAGGATCCGCGTTCAACCACCAAATTAAATTTGGCTTTTCCTCCCTCGTATTTCGTGATGCTTTTAGTTATCTTAGATCATTACCTAATCAATATAAGCCATGTCGAAATCTGTCGCATTGGTGTGTTATGTCCTGATAGGTGTAGCCGCATACGGTCAGAAAGTGACCGTGACTAAAGTAGAGATCGCCGGAGAAAAGATCATCGTACACTATGATCTGGATGACACCAGCCCGGAAAGAGAGTACCAGATCAGCCTGTACTCATCCCAAAATAATTTTTCAACCGCACTGGCGAAAGTTGCCGGCGACGTTGGCCCCGAGATCAGGCCGGGAATTAACCGCAAGATCGTCTGGAGCGCCCGCGAAGAGCTCGGAGCCTATAAAGGAAAATTGTCGCTCGAAGTCCGCGGCAAAGTAGTCGCCGCAGTCGCGAAATTCTCCGAGGCATCGGTTGGCAAAAAATTCAAACGCGGAAAATCCCACACCATACACTGGAAACCCGGTAACCAAAATGCGATTCACTTTGAACTGATGAAAGGTGGACAACGTGTGCTGGGCGAATTGAATCAACCAAACAACGGAGCCTTTAACCTCTATATACCGCCACATGCCGGCATCGGGAAAGATTACACGATCCGCATCACCGACGCAAAGAACTCCGAGAATGTCATCAACTCCGCTCCTTTTCGTGTTACCCGTAAAGTTCCCCTCCTGTTGAAAGCCGTCGGATTGCTTGGCTTCGGCGGGGCAATCGCCGCGCTGCTCGGCGATAAGCCACCACCGGACAACTCCATCCCTTTGCCGGATTTTCCACAAGACTAGGTTTTACCCTTCTGAACTATCACTATGCGAGTTCTGATAACAATTTTTGTCCTATGTTCCGCCGTGGCCCAGGCGCAGAATTTCTTCACGCAATTGAACGGCCCTTTCGGAGGCACAGTCACAGACCTCGTGAGACACTCCGGTGGGGCGCTCGTGGTCACCACACAGAATAATGGCGTCTGGCGCAGTGCTGATTCAGGAATTTCCTGGAGTAAAACGGCAACAGGTTCAGATGTGTTTATGACCGATATGGATATTGACGCGTCGGGAAATATTTACGTGGTCTCTGCAACCCGGATCTACAGATCAACCGATGGCGGATTGAACTTTGTAAACATTGGCAGCACAGGAATCCCAGTGTCGATCCGGAAAATCAAGGTTGCGGACGCCACCACCATCTACGTGGTACTGAATAGCAGTTCTGGCAGCTACGCAGTCTACAAATCAAACAATGCAGGAACATCGTTCAATTTAACATCAACAGATATCACGTTATCACCCAACGACCTGGATACCGATCCTTCCAATCCGGACATTGTTTACGTAGCAACCAGCGCCGGCATAAAGGTATCAACCGATGGTGGTTTTGTCTTTAACACATCAACGGGCAGCATCGACGGGAGCAGTTTCGCCCACTCAGTAGTAGTCAATAGCGCCGGGACCGCATTTGCAGTTGGCAGTGGCGGTGTCAGTACTTCTTCGGATAATGGATCGACCTGGTCGTTGGTGACGGGTGTGCTTTCGGATGGCAATTATTCCGGCAGGGTGGAACTCGATTCGGCGGAAAACCTCTACTTCGTGAATTCGGCAGTTAAACTGATCCACGTTGGCAACACCACGGGATCGGCATGGAGCGCGACGGTAAGTTTTCCGGCACATATCAGCCTTCCTTTCTTTTGGGCAGAATCAGCGTCCACCTGGTTTCTGGCTTCCATCACGAACGGAGTTTTCAAAACAACCAATGCAGGTGCAAGCTGGGTGAGCATCAACCAGTCATTCAAAGCATTAAATGGTCAAAGAGTCTTTGTAACAGATCAGGGAAGGATTTTTATCACATACACCGGCATAGGTTATTACCAATCGATTGACAATGGCGCAACCTGGAGCTTTGTGTCGGCCCATCCGGCTGCCCAGCCGATCTATGGTTTCGTGAAGCTGGCAGATAATTCGGTGATCGCATATGGCACCGCAGGTGTACTGCGGTCGACGGGCACCATTGGCAATATCTGGTCTTCGCAAAACACAACAACAGGCATGTCGCAGGTTGTCACCTATGACGGTATTAACCTCTTCGGCTACAGTGGATCAAACCTTCTGCATTCGAACGATCAGGGGGCGACCTGGACCACTACCCCCATCAACGGCTTGAATACTTTTGTTTCAAAGATACAGGTAGACGTATCCAACAATGTATATGTAAAGACCGGTACAATCGGTTTTTCCGGTTCCCTCTATAAAATCCCTTTTGGGACGGCGGATGCCACCCTGATCAATACCGCATTCGATTTTTCGATTGTCAATTCGAACGCTGCCACCACAATATACACGTTGGCGAGCATGACGCAGCTTCAGATCTCAACAGACGGTGGCGTGACCTGGCCTTCTATAAAAGCGATCAACCCAACTTTTCAAAGCACCAGGGTTTGGGCTTTCCGAAATAATGTAGTACTGACTTCAAATTCAGGAACCTCGGGTAACGCCAACGTAAATGTTTCCTACGACGCGGGCAGCACCTGGACCGCCTATCCCCTCACGGATAATACCGCTCGTGCAACCGATATCTCCCTGAGCAGCGAGCAGGTTGCATACATCGCGACCAGCAACTCAACGGCATACCGAAGCACGAACATGATCATACCACCAGCGGCTCCCACAGGACTCCAGGTAATCGGTTATAATCTTACGCGCGCTGATCTGTTGTGGGACGACAACTCTGACAATGAATGGGGATTTGTGGTTGAATTTTCCATTGGAAACAATACATCCTGGCAAGAAGCCTTCACCACTGTTGACAATGACGCGGTCCAGAATAAGTGCTGGGACTGGGTCAACACTTTTGAACGAGATACAACTTATTATTGCCGCGTCGCAGCGATCAACGGAGCGGGGAAATCGGCATACTCCAACGAGGTATCTTTTATTACAAAATCCCCATGTCCAACCACAATTCCTGACAACCGTAGCTGGACAGGGTCTGCGGTGGCCGATCCCGGAAGCACACCATTTTGTCAGGCCGCTTGTGAAAATCCCGAGGTCCAAATATTGAATACCGGTGGCAATGCATACCGGGCAATGTTATATACTTTTGACATTGCCCCATCAGGTGGCTTCCCTGAGCGCCCCTCATCGCAAAACTCCGCTTTCATCACTTTTACAGAAAACTGTGGAAAGGTTGTCGTAACGAGTAACAACGTTGACATGCCAAATGGGGAAGGCTCGTGGGATTCCGCGACAAATACACTGACGTTGAAATGGCAATCACAGCCCTGGTACAATTTTTTCCAGGGCACTACAACTTTTGTATTGAATGCTTCAGATCCGGCTCCGGCGACTCCTTCTTTGAGCACATACATTTATTCCTCGAGCGAGGTGCTCGTCAATTGGAGCGCCACCGCGTATGCAACTGGTTTTAACGTTTATCGCAGCACAGTATCAGGTGGTTCATTCACACTGATCGCAAGCCTTCCTGGGAGCGCGACCCTTCACATTGATAAAAACCTGACAGCGGGAACAACCTACTACTACAAGGTTTCGGCATTCAACGATAACGGAGAGTCGCCAATGTCTGCAGAGCAGGGCATCCTTCCATCAACCTCAACGTTATTCCGTCCGATTGAAAGTGCGATCAGCGCCAATTTTGAGAATCAGCAAGGTGTAGCATGGGGCGATCTTGACGGAGATGGCGATGAGGATATTGCGGTGCCTTCATTTACAAATAATCTAAATGAACCCGTACCGCCTGTTATGTACGAAAATACAGGGTCAAATACTTTCGAGAGGCGTGATCTCAATGCACTTGCGAATGAAAATACAAGCGTGAGCCGGGGAATCGGAATTTTCGATCTGAATAATGACGGAATGCTTGATATGTATGTAGCCAGGAGTAGTGATGTTCCGGACTTGCTTCTTGTTAACAATGGGAACTGGAATTTTTCAAAAATAGTCCTCGACGACACGAAGGTCACCCCCTCAACGGCGGTCCGCGGCTTTGGAATCCTGGACTATGATGGCGATGGCTTTGCGGATGTGTATCTTGGCAATGATAACGGCGGGGCTTCGCCGGCTACGTTGACAAACTTCCTGCTGAAAAACAGCGGCGGCACAACGCTGATGAAAGTCGCAGGCGGAATCGAAACCACAGAACCGAATAACAGCCGATGCGTTTCAGCGGCCGACTATGATAATGACGGGGACCAGGACCTGTTCGCAACCAACACGTCTGGCGGCAGCGGTACGCTTGCAAACCATCTTTATGAAAATAACGGCGACGGAACATTCACAAAAGCTACGGGTCTTGTTTTCGACACAGATATCTTTCCCGGGTCGCGCACGATCAGCTGGGGCGACATCGACAATGACGGGGATCTCGATCTTTTTGTCGGATCAACTTCAATTGCGCCTGCCGACAGACTTTATCGGAACAATGGCGATGGCACTTTTACTTCATTAACCTCGAGCGCGATCGCCGAGTCAGGTACGCAAACATATGGAAGTGCCTTCGGCGATATTGATAATGACGGAGACCTCGACATGATCGCCGTCAACCAGGCATCAAACTCAATTTTTCTTAATGACGGTGCCGGAACATTTACGAAATACGCCACGCAGGAACTACTTGTTAATCCCGGGCTTTTCGAGATCGGCGGAGCTTTTGCCGACTTTGACAGCGATGGATTCCTTGACTTTTATCCGCCAAAAGGAGGCGGATCAACGGTCACACTGCCGAATTTGCTTTACAAAAATACCAACACCCCTTCTTCCACCAGGCATTGGGTGGAAATAAAGCTCGTAGGAACATTATCAAACAGAGCCGCCCTGGGCGCAAGAATACAAGTGACGACCACGTCTCCCGCGCGGACACAGATTCGTGACGTTTCATCTACGACAGGGTATGGAAGCCAGAACAGTCTCATCCAGCATTTCGGTCTCGGCAGTGCAAGCTCGATCACAGAAATCGCAATTCGCTGGCCATCCGGTGCCGTTAACAAATACCAGAATGTCAGCGTGGATCAGCTCGTAACATACACCGAGGACGCAAGGGGTCCCGCAACGTTAACACTATTGCCCGCGCACAACGCAACCAATGTGTCCTCGGCCACAAAACTCGAGATCACCCTTGACGAAAATTCCACAGCCGTTGCCGGCAAAAAAATCAAACTTACCACAAGGGCCGATCCCGGGACCACCGTATTTGAGACCGATGTGACGACGGCAACAAAATCCGGAAATACTTTTTCCTTCACCCTGCCTTCAAGGCTAAATACCTCAACAACCTATCAGGTCGGCATCGATCCCGGAGCCTTTCAGGATTTACACGGAAATGTTTCACCTGGCATGCCCGACACGAACTGGATCTTTACGATTGGAGCCGGTCCTCTGCTCTCGGGCAGGGTTCCGGCCCATTCCGCGTCAAACGTAAATACAACCACTTCGATCCAGGTTACTTTTAACGGAACGGCTAGTCCCGTACCAGGAAAATTCATCAGGATATATAAACAAGTCGATACGGTCAACCCTGTTGCCGAGCTGAGCGTGACCAATGGATCGGTAAATGGCAATTCGTACACTTTCACTTTACCGTCGAAACTTGAGCTGTCGGTAAATTATACGCTGTCAATGGATGTGGGTGCTTTCCGCGACAATTTGGAAAACCCGTCCGCGGCAGTTGGGTTGGGCAGCTGGATATTTTTAACCACACAAGGGCCTCAGGTCACATCCCTGTCACCGGTACATGATGCGACCGCGATAGCCAATGATGCGGCGCTGGAGATCACCTTTGACGACAATGTGACGCCTGTTGCAGGCAAGAAACTGAAAGTAATGAGCGGAAGCACGACGGTGCTCGATGCCGATGTCTCGACCAATGGAACTATTTCTAACGGGAACAGGTATGTCATCGAAGCACCGGGATCAAAATGGCCATACGAGGCAACGCTCGACGTTACGATCGATTACGGCGCCTTTGTCGACCCTGCACAAAACGATTTCGCGGGATTAGGATCAGGCAGCTGGCAATTCACCACGGTGGTGGAGCCCGATGTCCAGGCTCCGATGATCACCCCGCCAACCGTCACAACACTTCCAAAATCATTTGGCACGACCCCGCTGACGTTCACGGTCACCGATAATAAAATGGTCGAAAGCGTTGTCGTTTGCATCCGAAAAATCTCAGAATCAACTTGTGACAGTATTGCGGCAGAAGCCGGCACAAATGCTGGAGAGTATACCATTACGTTGTCCGAGGCCAATCACTTCGACCTTACCGGAACGGAGTTCCATATTACGGCAACGGATCCTTCGGGAAACGTAAAGAGAAGTCCTGCAGGAAGCGCAACACAAAAGATCCTGCTGACATTCACCGCGACGGACGCGCAAATTCCAACTCAAAAACTGGGATTCGGTGGTACCAAAGAGAGCTGGAAGATCTTCTCAATACCGTTTGAACTGGGAAGCAACAACGCGGTAACGACCATCTTTGACGAGTTCGAGGGGCTTAAAAATAAAATCGATTACAGGCTGATCACCTATGTAAATTCTAACAAGTGGCTGGAGTATCCGGAAGGATTTGGCACGATCGAAAGAGGCAAAGGTTACTTCATCAATATCAAGGAAGCCAAAGCAATCACACTGGTTGACAACCTGCAAGCGCCAAACAACTCGCGCAACGACCTTTTTAAGATGGATCTCGCCTCAGGCTGGAATATGATTGGCAATCCGTATTTAACTCCGATTTCCTGGCAGAACGTCGCAGACTACAACGATCTTACCGGTCCCGCTGCCATGCTGATAAAATACAGCTCGACGGGATATAACGATGGCGACCAGGGCCTCGCGTCATACGAAGGCGGATTTGTTTTTTCGGAGCAGGCAATCGCGGATGTGGAAATACCTTTCCTGGGTCAAATTGAACCCGGCAGAAAGGGATTTCACGCATTGGGAGCCGACATAAGCGAAGCGGAATGGGCGCTCAGTCTCAGGGTCAATCAGGACGGGATCAGCTATGGATTGGGAGCAGTAGGCATGGCGTTAGATGCCGCTGCCGGTTTCGACGACTACGACGCAGTTACGCCACCGCGTTTCTTCGATTACCTGGAAGTCAACTTCGATCACCCCGAATTCGCTGCGAAAAAGTTCACCCGCGACATCGTTCCATCACAGAAAATGTTTACGTGGAATTTCACCATTGATTCCAACCTGGAAGGGGGCGCAGAGCTTATGTGGGACAATACGTCTTTTTCGCGTTCGGCCATGGACCTCTTCCTGATGGATGCCGACGCTCAGGTCCTCGTCAATATGAAAGAAACGTCTACGTATACTTTCAACCCGGGAGAGTCGACCAGATTCAGAATATATTATGGAGAAAATCTGACGATATATCCTGACAAGGTTCATCTTGGGATAGCCTTCCCGAATCCGACTGGCGGCAACACAACTATTTCTTTTACGTTAAATGAGTCGGGTGGCGCAAGTCAGAACGTTGACCTCACAGTTTTCGACACTATGGGCAGCGAAACAGCGACCTTGCTGCAGGGACGCTTTAGTCCGGGCTTCCATGAAGTAACCTGGAATGCAAAAGAACTTAGAACAGGATTCTATACTTATCGGCTAACCGTTCAAAACAAAAACGGAAAGATCACGAAAGTCAACAAACTCGTAATCAAGTAACTTATGAAAAACAAGATGTTCCTGTCTTTCATGCTCCCGCTTCTTTGCACTGGCATCTTGCGTGCACAGAATGTCAGCACCCGTACGAATGAATTCGAAGTCGACCTCACCGACGTCACAAAGCACACCACCATTCCTGTGATAAACTGGCAAACACCGATTGCCGAAACATCATATTCCGAAGGAACAAAGTTTAAGATCAAGGTGGAGATCGAGTCCGACCGCCCGATCAAAAACGTTACCATTATTTTGAAGGAAAACGAAACGACAACAAGCCGCGGCATGACTTCGGTAAAACCGGAGGCCGGCCAGGAGTTAAAACTTTTGGTCGAAAAAAACATTACACTGATGGAAGGCGACAACCTGCTGGAACTGATCGCCGAGAACATCGACGGCCAGAAGACAGTTACGCAACGTAAAATTCACGTCGGAAGTGTCGGACTCGCCGACGCATCGAAACTGGACCGCACGGATTACGCCCTCATTTTTGCCACCGACAATTACGAAAACTGGAATGACCTCGTCAACCCGGTCTTCGATTCAAAAACCATTGCCGGAGAACTGGAAAGGACGTACGGTTTTAAAACAGAGCTTATTGAAAATGTTTCCCAGGCCGATATCCTGAAGAAAATACGCGAGTATGCCGAAAAGAAATACAAACCTCTTGATCAACTTTTTATATTCTTCGCCGGTCACGGCACCTACGACCAGACGTTTGGTGAAGGCTTTGTTGTCACGACTGAATCACAGGTAAACGACGAAGCCAAGACCACGTATCTTTCCCACAACCGCCTCCGCTCGATCGTCAACAACATTCCGTGCGAACATATTTTTCTCGCGATGGATGTGTGCTTTGGCGGAACGTTTGACCAGACCCTTGCTTCTTCGCGCGGAGCCGATGAAGAACCGTACAAAGAACAGAATGTCGGAGAATTCATCACGCGCAAGCTTACCTACAAAACCCGGAAGTTTCTCACCTCCGGCGGAAAGACGTACGTCTCCGATGGAATTCCCGGCCAGCATTCTCCTTTTGCCAGGAACTTTGTCGAAGCCCTGCGCTCCCGCGGCGGCCGCGATGGCGTCCTGACACTTCCGGAATTATTCACCTTTGTCGAGCGGCTCAAGATCCAGCCGAGGTTTGGAGAGTTTGGGGATAATGCTCCAGGCAGTGACTTCATCTTTGTTGTGAGGTAGCTCGGGCTATATCGGAGATGATGAAGCCTCATTGAGGGCTCAGCTACTTTCGTTTTCTTTATTTACATTGTGTCGCGCGACAGGGCGCAACTGGTCGGTCTTGGCATTCCGCTTCGCTTCATTGCCAAGCCCTCTTATTCCCCGCCCGCCACAACACCCAACATTGGCAGCCATATTTATTATGAGATACAGACTACTAATAATCGTTTTGACTATCGGAACTGCGTGTGAAAAGTAAGCACCCGGCCAACTACGACTTTACACACGATTAATTTACGTTTTGCTTTGTGATAAAAAAATTCATGAAGCATACACAAGAACAGATTCAGGGCGCTATCAAAGAGTGGCAACAGTCCGGACTCAGCAAGAAGGCATTCTGCCTCGAACGGGG
>Ga0196981_1000306_pt1 | contig 21060 bp, 13 predicted proteins | sample S3_2013CmetaG_FD_155462 | JGI IMG/M metagenome (GOLD analysis project Ga0196981, IMG submission 155462) | Soil microbial communities from Anza Borrego desert, Southern California, United States - S3_20-13C | ecosystem: Environmental > Terrestrial > Soil > Desert | place: USA: California... | reverse complement strand
ATAGACTTTCTACTTTGGAGCTCGCACCCGTCCTCCTCGCTGGGTCTTACGAAAATATTTGCTGATTAGAGTAAAGCGCCGCATCGGCGAAATTTGTTCACGCAAGTTATCCCCATGTGTGCAATAAAAATATTTTTTTCCGCGTGCAGGTGCAATAATGAAAACGTAATGTATCTTCGCGTCGCGTGCGTTTGATAAGTACGAGTTTAGGCGCGCAGTGCAGGTCGAGTTATTGGAAACATAACCACGACAATATGGCAAAGAAAAAAAAGGCAAAGAAAGCAAAGAAGACGAAGAGGACGACAAAAAAGAAGGGTGGCAAAAAGCGCCGCCGCTAACGTTTCTCGACGAGCGTTTGTAAGTAAAGCCGCCCCGAGTTTTTCGAGGGCGGCTTCATTCATGGAAGTCCGTATTGTTTGATGATACGATGCGCCGGATGGCATTTTGGAAGTATTTCCTTCCTGACGAGAACGTAGCCTCGCTCAAACAAGCGGAGCCTATTGTCGCACGCGTAAATGCACTCGAGAAAGAAACCAAAAAACTCTCCGACGAAGATCTTCGAGGAAAGACCGCGGAATTCAAGAAACGCATCGCGGATGGCGAAACGCTCGATGACATAGCGCCCGAAGCATTCGCGGCAGTGAGGGAGGCCGCGCGCCGCACCTTGGGCCAGCGGCATTTCGACGTACAGTTAATCGGAGGTATGATCTTGCACCACGGCAATATTGCCGAAATGCGCACGGGAGAAGGAAAGACATTGGTCGCAACTCTTCCTTCTTACCTAAATGCGCTCGAAGGGAAGGGCGTCCATGTTGTGACAGTCAACGACTATCTCTCACGCCGTGACGCTATATGGATGGGACAAGTCCACTATGCGCTCGGTCTTTCGGTCGGCGTTTTGAACCATGAGGCCTCCTATCTCTATGACCCCTCGCACGTAGCAAAAGAAGACCTCGCAGCAGAAGACGCAGAGCGCGACAAAGTCGGAGGATTCCGAGTCTTGCACGATTTTCTAAAACCATGTACGAGACGTGAAGCGTATTCGGCAGACATTACGTATGGGACCAACAACGAATTCGGTTTCGATTACTTGCGTGACAACTTGGAATACGAAGCGGAGAACCTGCGCCAAAGGGGATACCACTACGCGATCGTCGACGAGATAGATTCCATTCTGATCGACGAGGCGCGCACGCCGCTCATCATCTCCGCTCCTGTATCCGATGCAGGATCGCTCTACCAAAGATTTTCAGCGATCGCGCACAATATGGTTGCTGGAGAAGACTTTGAAGTAGACGAAAAGCGCAAGCAAATAACACTTTCCGATTCCGGCATTGAGAAAGCGGAGAAAGCGCTAGGCGTAGACAATATATATACCGATGCGGGCATCAAGTATGCACACCACCTCGAAACGGCTGTGCGTGCGAAAGCGCTCTTTAACCGCGACAAAGAGTACGTTGTGCGCGACGGACAGATAATCATTGTCGATGAATTTACCGGCCGTCTACAGCCGGGTAGGCGTTGGAGCGATGGCCTTCACCAGGCCATCGAAGCTAAGGAAGGAGTACCTACGCAGCAAGAAAGCCGCACCTTCGCATCTATTACATTCCAGAACTACTTCCGACTCTACAACAAGCTATCTGGAATGACCGGAACCGCGCTCACGTCTTCGGAAGAATTTTTCAAAGTATATGGCTTGAATACGGTCGCGGTGCCCACAAACCGGGCTTCAGCACGTGATGACAAGGACGACCTGATCTTCCAGAGTGAGGAGGGTAAGTTCCGCGCGATCGCGCGACACGTAAAAGAGCTCAACCAAAAGGGTCAGCCAGTTTTGGTGGGAACCGTATCCGTCGAAAAGAACGAGCTTCTCTCCGTGCACTTCAAACAAGAAGGAATTCCGCATGAGGTCTTGAACGCTAAAAACCACGAACGCGAAGGTGAGGTGATCGCGCAGGCGGGTCGTCGAGGAGCTGTGACTATCGCTACCAACATGGCTGGGCGCGGTGTCGACATCAAGCTTGGTGGAAATCCTGCCCCCGAAAGCGAGTACGAAGCCGTAAAAAACCTCGGCGGACTCTTCGTTCTCGGTACGGAGCGGCATGAAGCGCGCCGCATCGACAACCAGCTTCGAGGTCGCGCCGGGCGCCAGGGAGACCCAGGAGTGACACAATTTTTTGTTTCGCTTGAAGATTCGCTTATGCGCGTATTTGCTTCAGAAACCATCAAGAAGGTCATGGGCACGTTCCGGATTCCGGAGGATGAACCGATACAAAACGGCATGATTACGCGTTCTCTTGAGAAGGCACAAAAGAGGATCGAAGAACTCAATTTTGATGCAAGAAAGCACGTGCTCTCATACGACGACGTTTTGAATGTGCAGAGAAAAGCGGTATACGAGCGCCGCGGCCGGCTACTTGCTGGAGGGGAAGAGGCGATTAATGAAGAGCTTGCACGCCTGGAGAGCGAAAGTGCAGAGTTTATGGAGGCGGTAGTGACAAAGAAGAGAGAGCTAGCTGAAAACTTCTACCCTCTAGTGAGACGGTTCCTTCTGCAGACGATCGATTTTCTATGGGTGGAACACCTCGAATCGATGGAATATCTGCGCTCCAGCGTCAATCTGCGCGCATACGGCCAAAGAGATCCGCTTGTGGAATACAAAAAAGAAGGCTTGAAGCTCTTTAAGGGCATGGAAGAGTCCTACGATGCACATATCCTTCGCACGTTGCCGCATCTCGGACAAGCAGTCGGGGGCGCACGTGAAGGGCGCACAGTGGAGAGCGCCGCACGTGCGATCACCTCGCAAGGAGGAGCAAAGCCGAAGGTAACCTATGAGAGGAACGACAGGGTGGTTGTTACCAACGGAAAGGAAGAACGAGAGATGAAATTCAAGAAGGCTGAAGAGTTATTGCGCAGTGGAGAGTGGAGAATCGTCCAAAAGTAGGCTAAATTGAAGGGGATGGCATATACCCCGACGATAGGGCTCGAAATACACGCGGAACTCAATACACGCACCAAAATGTTCTGCTCGTCTAAAAACGATGCAGATGAAACGAAACCGAACGTAAATATTTGTCCGGTGTGCCTTGCACACCCGGGTGTGTTACCAGTCATCAATAGGGAAGCGGTCAAGCATGTACTCAAGGTGGGTGTTGCGCTCGGCGGCACCCTCGCTGATTACACAGAGTTCGACAGAAAAAATTATTTCTATCCAGATCTTCCAAAAGGGTACCAGCTCAGTCAATACGAATTCCCGCTCGTTTCCGGCGGGAACCTTTGCGGAGTCGAGATCACACGAGTGCACCTCGAGGAGGACACCGCAAGCTCGCTTCATAGTGAAGAGAGCGGAACGACTGTTATTGATTACAACCGCTCGGGAGTTCCTTTGATGGAGCTTGTAACAGAACCGGTAATCAAAAGCGCGGAGCAAGCAGGAAAATTTGCAAAAGAATTGCAGCTCTTGCTTCGCACACTCGGTGTTTCAGATGCCAACATGGAAAAAGGTGAGATGCGCGTTGAGGCAAATGTATCGGTCGCGAAGGATGGAGGGCTCGGAACAAAAGTTGAAATAAAGAATCTAAACTCGTTTCGCGCGATGGAAAGAGCGGTTGAGTATGAGATCAAAAGGCAATCAGAACTTCTCGAGAAGGGCGAGCGTATCGCACAAGAAACTCGCGGCTGGGACGAGGCGAAGCAATCGACATTCCCACAGCGCACAAAAGAGGGAAGCGCGGACTATCGTTATTTTCCTGATCCCGACCTTCCGTCACTGAAGCTCTCACTTGTGTCAGAATTTTCAAAGAGCTCAATACAAAAAGAAATGCCCGAACTTCCAGGCGCTCGGCGGGAACGTTATCTCGGATTAGGACTGAAGATGGAGGAGGCGAATATACTCGCAGAGAACCCTGCCCTCGGGGTGCTTTTTGATGCGACTATCATGGCCCCGCTCCCAGGGATCACAGCCCAACTTACCGCGAACTACCTTACGAACGACCTGCTTAATATCATCCGAGATTTAGATAGCCGAGGGGCACAACAGAGCCACGAGATGCCGATATCGGCACAGAATTTAGCCAAGATTATATCGATGGTTTCTCAGGGCAAAGTATCGTCACGAGTGGCCAAAGATTTACTCCGATCAACCGTCGTTGAAGGAGTTGATCCCGAAGTTATGGCTAGTGAGCAGGGTCTTTTGAAGCTTGAGGGTGCGGATAAATTGTCGGCGATCGTCGAGGGCGCATTGAAGGAACACCCCGGCGTTGTAAATGACTATCGAAATGGAAAAGCCGCTGCACTAGAGTTCCTTGTTGGACAGGGGATGAAGGCCACAAAAGGAGCGGCTGATCCAGACGCGTTGCGCGAAATCTTCGTTAAAAAAATTGCAGGATAGTTTTGCCGGTTTCCCGAAGAGGCTATATTTTTCTAGTCATTTCGTAGCACTTTTTATAAACATTGATGGATAATTTGGACCAATCTATCGTCAGACGATTGCTCTAAATCGCAGCGCAGTTGGGCCTTTGAGAATCCCCACACCACCCTTGTTTTCATTATAGGGCTTTGCTTAAAGGCGAGATATAATCTCGGCATGACGGATGAGATCATTGTAGAGGGCGGTAAGTACATCTCGTCTAAGCGAGCATCAGAAACTACAGGTTATGCGCAGGATTATATTGGTCAACTTTCGCGAAAGGGCTTGATCGATGCGAAGCGCATCGGAGGACTTTGGTACGTTTCTATGGATTCGCTTGCCTCCTACAAGGAGCGCTCCGAATCCGTAAAGCCAAAGTCGGCCTATGTTCCGAACGTCTCACAGCCTATAGAAGCGATCGTGTCCTTCGATGGTAAAGATTACATATCTGCGACGCGTGCAGCAGAGCTCACGGGGTACCACCAGGATTACGTAGGACAGCTCGCGCGAGCTGGTAAGGTACTCTCTCGGCAAATTGGAAACAGGTGGTATGTAGAGCGGCAAGGAATCTTAAGTCACAAGAAGGAGAAAGATTCGATGTTGGCCGCTGTACAGGCCGAATCTGTAGGTCTTCGCAGACCGCACGAGTCACTGATAGGGAGTAGCGAGAGAATCGCACGAGACAGCCTCTACAACGAAGCGGGACCGCATTTTACCTATATTGCAGAGGGAGGCGACCTTTTACCGGTGCTGCAGACCACGGGAAAGCGTTCAGAGGAGAATAAAGTACCGATTCGAGTAGTCGAAGAGAGACCTATGAGTGCTCGCAATAGCCGAGATATTCATATAATTCAGCCTAAATCGGCGTGGCAGTCCGGCATATCCTGGATAGCTGCAAGCGCCGCCACAATCGTAATTGTTCTCTCCATAGGGTACGTAGCTGTCACCAACAGTGCTCAATATGCCCGAATCGAAGCTGTCATAAGTGATAATCAGACAGCCTCCGCACTTTTAAGTGGAACCTCTGAGATATTTCTCGGCCTTATCGATAGGATCGAACACATTCTTGCTCCAGAAATCCTATATCAGAGATTGTAAGACAAATTTTTTGCTTAATTCCTGAATCTCGGATTCATTTTGCCAATCTCGGCTCATGGTGCCAAATCATTTTCTCCAACGCGATCAGCACTTTTCTCTCCTTTAACCGACATTTTTTCCCGAATTTCAAAAAAAATCTCGCAATAATATTTCATTCGGGCTTATCCCCATATTCATGCAGTAGTAATCAACAGGATATCCGAAATCGCTAGTAATATATAGCTAAGTCGCGTGCGTCACCTAAAAAAAATGAGTGACGAAATTTTTTTTGATGGGGTTAGATACGTATCCGCGGGGGAGGCGGGTAATTCGGTGGGCTTCACGCGTGATTACGTAGCGCGTCTATGCAAGGAGTCCAAACTTCGCGGGAAGCGGGTCGGCAAGCAATGGTACGTGAGCCCTGCAGAGGTAAAAGATTTCGCGATTAGACAAGAATACACGCGTGCTAAGCGTAGCGAAGAGCTTGCACAGGCTCGTAAAAGTGAATATCAAAATGGTGGACGTCACGTCGTGCACGAAGATCCGCCAGTGACGATTCGTCCGACGCATTCGCACGGATCCATACAGGAAGCGTTTCAGAGTGTGGTGAGTCGGGTGCCGCATCAGGTATCGCTTCGCTCGGCACAGGTCCTTACCTCCGCACCGCTGCATGCAGCATCGCTCAAGGCTCACGCCGGCGCACAAGTATTTCCTCCTGCTCTTGAGCTCCTTCACAAATTTATTGCGATAACGATCGCTGTTCTCTTTACCGCCGGTACGTTTGTTTTGGTCGACGCACAATACGCTCGTGTCGCAGAGCGATCTACTTCAGGAACAGCGGCGATCGCGCGTGCCGTGCATCACACACTCGTAGCCGCAGCATCAAATCCTGCGGACACCTTTTCGCAAACATTTCAGAATTTCGCCAAGGCGTTTAATACCAAGATAGATTCCCTGGTGTACGGCATCATGTTCCCGCGCTCGCTCGCTGAGGATTCGCGCGCGAAAGTTGTCGCACGTGTTTTGCCAAGACAGACACAGGTGGCTCGTACAGAAAATTACTCAACGTCGAACACGTATGTTCCGCAGCCGGTAGTTGAGCGCATTGTTTCAAGCGCGGGAGGGATTACTGAAGAAATATTAAATGCGAAGCTTGCGGAATTACACGAATCCCTCGTTGACCGCAAACTTTTCAAAAACCAAACCGCGGGCACAAATTCCTCAATCGAAGATCTCGCCTCGGAATTTTCGGAATCCTTTGAAACAGTTGATCTTACAGTTTCCGACACCGCAACATTGGCGACACTTAGCGCAGGAACTTCGACACTCACCGCGCTTAATGTTGATGGTAGTGCGACATCAACATTCGCAAATGGAATCGATCTCACCGACGGATGTTTTGCGATCAACGGCACGTGTATTAGCGGTAGTGGCGGTGGCGGGGGCACGATCGACGGCTCTGGCAGCGCCAATTTGTTTGCATACTTTACTGATGCCGATACGCTCGCAGCGACTTCTAGCCCCACCGTTGGTTACCTGGTCGCAACTTCTACGACCGCCACCTCTACCTTCGCAGCAGGCGTTCAGACGACATATTTGAACGTTACAGGCACTTCAGCTACGTCCACCTTCGCTAGCGGGCTCAATCTCACGAGCGGGTGCGTAGCGATCAACGGCACATGTATCACGGGCAGCAGCGGCTCTTCCGCCTCTTCCACTCTCCTTGCAGACTCCAACACTTTCTCCGGCGCCAATACCTTCTCGCAGACCATTACAGGTTCTGTGACAGGAAACGCTGGCACCGCCACCATCCTCCAGACCGCCCGGAACATCAACGGAGTTTCCTTTAACGGAAGCGCCGACATCACAGTGACCGCCGCCTCTTCAACCCTTCTCGCCAACAACAACACGTGGACCGGAGCAAACATCTTTGGTGCGATCACGTTCACCACCGCCACAGGCACAAGTGCAACAACGACAAACCTCGCAGTTACTTCCGTCACTTCCGCCATTCCACTCGCAGCGGCAGACGGTTCATTTGCTGAATATCAAGGAAGCACTTGCACAAACCAGTTTGTCCGCTCGCTCAACGGAGCAGGAGTAGCGACGTGTGCCTCTGTGCAAGACGAGGATCTGAACCTCTCCGACATCACGCTTACAGACTTTACGAACGATGCGGGGTTTACAACCTTTACGTACCCGTTCGCGCTCGCGGGTAATGCGACTTCGACCCTTACACAGTTCAACGGCGGTCTCACCGCATACGCTTCAACAACGATCGGCACCGGTACCCAAGCGAACGGCCTCACAATTTCGGGTGGTGCAACAACGACAGGGTATTTGGTCGTGCAAGGAAGCGCAACGTCCACATATACGGGTGCTCTCGCGGTCCAAACGAACAAGCTTGTTGTGCAATCATCTTCCGGTCGCGTCGGTATTGGCACGGCCTCTCCTACAACAGGTCTTGATATCGACGTTGCAACGGACATCTCCGGAGATCTCACGCTGTCGGGCGGAGGGGCATTAACGATCTCAGCAACGGGTCCAATAAACCAAACGGGTACGGGGCAAGTAACATTTTCGGGAAATATTGATGCAACAAACGGGTTAGACGTCACTAATTCAAATTTCACGGTTGGCGGTAATAATTTCATCGTTGCGCCGGCGACGGGTAACACGACGATCGCAGGAACACTTGGTCTGACTGGCGCATTTGCCGCGTCTTCGACGATGCAAACGACCGGCGCCTCGCGCTTCTATTCGACGCTTCGAGTGGATAACACACTTACTGCAGCGGGTTCCGGTACAGGTCTTTCGGTCACGAACAATACTTCGATCGGCGGCACGCTTGCACTTACTGGCGCTGCGACTTTTGGAAGTACTCTCGACGTCACCGGCGCGCTTACAGCAGCGACCACAACACTTTCTGGAGAGCTAGCACTCAACACAAAAAAGATTACGGGTGTCGCAACACCGAACGCGGCCTCCGATGCGGCCAACAAGTCATACGTAGATTCCGTTGCGCAGGGCCTTGATTTGAAGGAATCCGTTCGGGCCGGAACGACCGCAAATATCACGCTTTCTGGGGAACAATCGGTTGACGGCGTTTCTCTTATTGCCGGTGATCGTGTACTCGTCAAAGATCAGGCCGATGAAACAAAAAATGGAATCTATACGGTCGCGAGCGGTTCGTGGTCGCGTTCTACAGATGCCGATACTGATGCGGAAGTCGGGTCGGGATTATTTACCTTCGTCTCCGAAGGAACTGTCAACGCGAACTCGGGATGGGTCCTCACAACGCCCGATCCGATCACTCTTGGAACTTCGCTCTTGGTTTTTACGCAGTTCTCTGGTGCCGGGCAGATCACAGCTGGCAGCGGTCTTACAAAAAGTGGCAACACACTCGATGTAGGGGGTACCGCGAATCGAATTACTGTAAATGCCGACTCAATCGATATTTCATCGAATTATGTCGGTCAGACTTCGATCACGACTGTTGGCACACTCACCTCGGGCTCACTTGGCTCCGGATTCGGCAACATAAATATAGGAGCTTCTTCGATAACGGCGGGGCAAGCGACCTTCTCATCGATCGTGGGATCTGCGATCACTGGTTCCGGCAATTTGACGGTCAACGGCACGGGAAACTTTACAGGCGATGTCACTATAAATGGAGAACTAGAAGCCGCAACATCGACTTTTTTGGGAAATATCTCACTTAGCGGGAAGAAAATAACAGGCCTTGCTGATCCGACCTCCGCTCAAGAAGCAGCGACCAAAGCGTACGTCGATGCGATCGCGCAAGGTCTTACTGTCAAAGCATCTGTACGTGCTGCGACCACAACAAACATCACACTCTCAGGAGCCCAGACCATCGACGGTATTTCTGCGATCGCAGGCGATCGAGTGCTGGTCATGGGACAGACCAACGCCGCAGAGAACGGTATTTACGTCGTTGCCGCGGGCGCATGGTCGCGCTCTTCGGATGCCAATGAAAATTCGGAAGTCGTTACCGGTATGTATACTTTCGTGGAAGAGGGAACGAATAACGCAAACACCGGCTGGTCACTTATCACATCAGGATCGATCACGCTCGGCACTACTGATCTTACGTTTACCCAATTCTCGGGTTCGGCAGAGGTCACTGCAGGCGATGGTCTTACAAAAACGGGAAACACGATAAATACAATCGGCACAGCAGATCGTATTTCCGTGACTGCTGATTCGATCGACATTGCTTCTACATATGCTGGTCAATCCTCAATTACGACAGTTGGCGCTCTGACATCCGGCTCGATCGGCTCTGGCTTCGGTGCCATAAACATCGGTTCTGCCGCATTAACCGCAGGCACTTCGGTATTCCAGAGCGCAACTAGCTACGGAACACTTTCCATCGGCGGTACTGCGACGACTTCAATCGTCGGCAATAGCGCCACATCGACATTCTCCGGCGGTATATCCCTCGCATCGGGCAATGTGAATCTTGCGACGGGCGGTTCACTGCTTCTGAACAATGCGCTTCTCTTGAACGCGACAAGGCTCGGATCGAGCGTCGTGAACTCCTCCCTCACATCCGTAGGCGCGCTCGATTCGGGTTCGATTACAACAGGCTTCGGCGCCATCAATATCGGTGCGGACACGCTCGATGCGGGCGCCGCGACATTCTCTTCGCTCACAGTTCCGTACGCTTCTACCACCGCATTTACTGTTTCGGGTACAGGCTACTTCGGTACTGCGTCGACGACGAATCTCACCGTTTCTTCCGTGCCTTCAGCACTCCTCGTAACGAATGCTGGCGGCGCCGTTTCCGCCTTCAGCGGCACAAGCTGCACAAGTCAGTTCATCCGTTCTTTGAACGGTGCGGGTGTCGCCACCTGTGCCTCTGTGCAAGACGAGGATCTCAACCTTTCCGATATAACGCTTTCCGACTTCACCAATGACGCCGACTTTGTGACATGGACGAGTGCGACCTCAAGCCTCTGGAGATCTTCCGGGCTTCTCTCTACCGCAAGCTCCACCATCGGTGGAGGCGCTCAGGCGACGGGACTCACGATTTCAGGAGGTGCGACCACGACCGGTTTCTTGGTTGTGCAAGGAAGTGCTACCTCTACGTTCACGGCAGGGTTGCAGTCCGCATATCTCAACATCACCGGTACAAATGCAACATCCACATTCGCAAGAGGGATCGATTTAGCAGCAGGATGTTTCTCGATCGCAGGCACCTGTCTTAGCACCAGCGGAGGCTCTGGCGATATCACTGCGGTAGGCAACATTTCGACGGGCGATGCATTTACCTCTGGCACTCCGGGCGGAGAGTTGTACTTTGCCGACAACGGATTCTTAGGCCTCGGCTCCGGCGCCGGAAGAATTGAATTCGATGACCTTACGATAGATGAAGTGAATATCTTGGGCGCCAACGTCGGTATCGGCACATCAACGCCGTGGGCGCTTCTGTCGGTAAATCCAAACGGCGCCACGGGTCCAGCGTTCGTCGTCGGCTCCTCCACGGCAACGCACCTTATTGTCACAAACGGAGGAAACGTCGGTATCGGTACCACTTCGCCATATAGAAAATTCTCGCTTGCAGACGCGGTTTCCACAGCGCAAGTATCTATCGCGTATGACACCAGCCGGTACACCGAACTCCTTACGAATTCCGTCGGAGACCTCACTGTTAACCCGCAGGGCGACGACGCTTTCTTCAACGACGATAACCTCTGGGTATGTACGGGAGGTTCTTGTCCGTCCAATAATCCGACGGGGACAGGCAACCTCGTAGTCGAAAACAAAGCGGGTATAGGCACTACGACGCCCGATTCGAAGCTCGTGATCGAGACACAAGACGCGACGACTGATTTCTTACGCGTCGCATCTTCAACTGCGCAGTCACTCCTCATCTTCGACGAACGCGGCTACCTTGGCATCGGCACCTCGACGCCCACGCAACAACTTTCTATCGCCAACAAACTCTTCGTCGGAAACGGTGCGCCTTCAAGCGCAGGAACCGCGACCTCGACATTCATGGGTGACGTTTTGATCACGGGCAAACTCGATGTTTCCACTATCGACCCGGTTTATACAATAGATGGAGTGAAATACGCGACCTACGGACACTCTACGGTGGGTGTGAAGGAAGAAGCGATTGCGATAGTGGGTGTCACGAAAAAGAGCTGGCTCTTCGGCAAGTACGAATACACGATCGACTTCGACGAGCTTGAAGAAGGAAGCGACCTCTGGCTCTTCTATCAAGTCTCGGACTTCGGCGCAGGCTGGAACAATCTCGCGGTCACGGCAACTGCCGGATTCGACGGCACGGTGTCGTATAAAAAAGACGATAAAGAAAACACGCTCACGCTCATTTCAAGTGCACCTGGTGAAGTGTCGCTTCGTCTCATCGCTGATCGCTTCGACGCTGAAGAGTGGCCGAATCTCCGTCCTGACCAACAAGAAGGCTTCCCCGGCTTTGAGATATCCGCGAAGAAATAAATATGAGGATTGGATTGAGAGAAATCGTCATGCATATCGCGATCCTCGGTGCTTTTGCGCTCCCGCTTTTTTTTCTTATCTCCGCAGGACTTCCTATTCCCATTGCCGAAGCGCAAGCAAACCGCTACGACATCGAATACTCGTTGCAATTCAACAGCGCGAATAGTAGATATCTTTCAAAAGTTTTTTCATCGCCAGGCACAACTACCAAGTGGACATTTAGTGCGTGGGTTAAAAGGGATTCCGCAGGCGGCTTACAAACTATACTTTCTGCGGAAAGAAATAGCAGCAACTACACAGGGATCTGGTTTTATGGTGCTAACAACTTTGCATTTGAGGCTGCCGGCACAGGTGGAACGGCAGTTAAAGTTTCTAGTGCCACCTTCAGTAGTACTAGCGCTTGGTATCATATCGTCGTTGCCGTAGATACTTCGCAAGCAACCGCAAACAATCGCAATCGCCTATATGTGAACGGCGAGGAAATTACATCGTTTAGCACTAATACGAATCTTGCGCTTAACTCTCAGACTCACGTAACTGATGACCTCGATGGCTCGAACAATGTCATCACTCACTATATTGGCAGATGGGCGTCCGGCGATTATTTCAACGGTCTTATGGCAGATGTCATCTTGGTAAGTGGCCAGCAGCTTACCCCGTCATCTTTTGGCTACGACGACAACGGCACGTGGCGACCAAAAGCGTTTATTGCGGCAACATCGTCAACGAACAGCATGTTTGGGACAAACGGGTTTTATCTCAATTTTGCCAGCTCTACTCGATTGGGTAGGAATCTTGCGGCGAGCACAAGTGCTTCTACCGCCGACTTTACGCTTACCAACATCACCTCATCGCAGCAATCCGCAACCACTCCGCAAGGCACTACACGATTTGGTGCTGCAAGCTCGACCCCTTCGGGCGAGACGTTTATAAGCGGCCCGCTGCTTATCCAGGGAGGTGCGTCAGTGGCCTACAACCTTTCCAAGGGCGCGGGCACGTTCGTTATCGACCACGTGCTCGATCCTCTCAACAAGCTCCTGTACCACTCATTTGTGGAATCTCCCGATATGAAAAATATATACGACGGTATTGCATCCCTCGACGAAAAGGGAAGCGCGACAATAGAGCTTCCGAAATACCTCCTTGCGCTCAATCGCGATTTTCGTTACCTCGGGACTCCTATGGGAGAGTCGATGCCGAATCTCCATGTGTCCACTGAAGTTCGGAGAAAATGGTTTCTCTGGGGAGTACCGGTTTTTAAGATACAGGGAGGAATTCCGAATGGAAAAATATCGTGGCAGATCACGGGTATCCGTCACGATCCGTTTGCCGAAAAGAACCGCATACCGGTTGAGGTGGAGAAAGGACCAGACGAGCTCATGGAAAAGGGGGAATACGTGCATCCCGAGCTATATCAATAGATATGATGACTTTTATCGACAGCAGCCACGCCAAGATCATCGCGATTTTCTTGATCCTCGCGGTATCTGGAGTTTTCTTCGTGCCAAAGCCAACACAGGCAATAACGCTGAGTTATTCGACCGCAGGTTTGAGCAGTCTCGTCGTGCCGGAAGGCGTTACTTCGATCACAGCAAAACTTTGGGGTGCAGGCGGCGGCGGTGGTGTGGGAAGCGGTGCCGGTCAGGTCACAGGAGGAAGCGGCGGCGGAGCGGGTTATATGACAGGAACCATAACGGTAACCCCTGGGGAAACCATAACGGTTCTTGTTGGATCCGGTGGCGCGAAGGGCGCAGCAACAACTGACGGCGGCGATGGGGGAGGATTCAGCGCTCTTCGCAGAGGAGCAAGTACGTATCTTTTTATTGCTGCTGGCGGTGGTGGTGGCGGTGGCATGACGGGTAATCAGTCGAACGCATATGCGGGCGGCGGCGGTGGCGGCCAAGTTGGAAAGGAGGGCAATTTCGGAAGTCAAACAATTGGATGTACACCTCTCGCCGCTGCCGGATGTGGCGGAACCCAAACTGCAGGAGGGGCAGGAGGAACCGGTTGGGGTACTGGAGCGGATGGAACAGCAGGCGCATCGTTGGCAGGAGGTAACGGAGGAGCAGCTGGAACGGGAGGTGCTGGAGGCACAGGTGGCGGAGGGTCAGGTAACACGAATGGCAACGGCGGAGGCGGCGGAGGCGGCGGAGGATTCTTTGGGGGAGGCGGCGGAGAAAATGGTTTCAGTGCCACGACAGGGGCAGGCGGAGGAGGGGGAGGGGGAGGAAGTTCTTTCGCTACATCAACCACCGCAACCGCGACATCTACTGTCGAAGGTAATACGGGTGCAGCTTCGAGCGGTACTGGTCCAGTAAGCGGAGGGACAGCAGGAAATTCTTCGGATCCACAATACACAGGAAATGCTGGTCTAGGGGGAACTGGTGCAAGCACGGCTGCGGCTGCCACAGCAGGGAATGACGGACTTGTTGTCATAACATTCACTACTTCTACGGGTGTTGAAATAGCAGTTGGTGCGAAATTCCTTTCCAATCTTGATATTCGCGGCACGCTTTCAAAAGGCTCGGGCACTTTCGTGATAGACCACCCGCAATATCCTGCAACCAAGCTCTTGTATCACTCATTCGTAGAATCACCGGATGTAAAAAATCTCTACGACGGCATCGCGAAGTTCGATAAAAACGGAGAAGCGACGATTAAACTTCCAGATTACTTTGAAGCTCTGAATAAGGATTTTAGATATCAATTTTTCGCGATAGATGAGCCGATGCCAAACTTACATATAAAAAAAGAGGTGGAAAGTAATCAGTTCACGATCGGTGGCGGCGCGCCAGGAGGGGAGGTATCATGGCAGATAACGGGCTCGCGCCACGATCCGTATATTCTCGCGAATCCGATTCAGGTGGAGGTGGAAAAAGGACCAGACGCAATGAAAGATAAAGGAGAATGTTTATATGAAGCAGCATGCCAAGATCAGCGCTAGTATGAAAACGATTTACGCATCACTTTTCTTCCTCGGGGTATCTTTCCCATTCGTTACTCGTGCAGCATACTCTCAGGGCTACTATCAGACCTACTATCAATCCTACTACCAGGCCGGCTACTATGCTGAAGGTTCGTACGGTGTGACATTTTCGACGCCCGTCACGGTGTCGGGAGACTCTGCAGTATCAGGCTCGGTGGGCAAAGGTGGAGGCTCATTCGTCATCGACCATCCGCTCGATCCGTTCAATAAATTACTGTTCCACTCTTTCGTCGAATCTCCGCAGCCTTTGAATATTTACGATGGCATCGCTACCTTGGATGCGAATGGAGAAGCGCGGGTTTCGCTTCCTGAGTACTTTGAAGCACTCAACAAAGATTTTCGCTATGAAGTGAAGCCTATCGGAGGTCCCATGCCGAATCTCCACGTGAAGGAAGAGATAACGGATAATTCGTTCGTTATAGGCGGCGGTGTCGCGGGCGGCAGTGTTTCCTGGCAGGTCACGGGAGTGCGACAAGATCCATACATACGTGACAATCCGATAATTACGGAAGTTCCGAAAGGTCCGGATGCGCTTTTCGATGTCGGTGAATTCGCATTTCCTGATGCCTATTCAAAACCACTCAAGTTCGATATCGCGGGCCTTTTTGGATCTTTCAGCAGTTTGTTCCAAGGACTCTTGGGACGTTAAAAATCCTGGTGCGTATAATGGCCTCATGACAAAACGGGCGTGGGGCTTTACAGTTCTACTCGGAGGACTATTCGCACTGGCAGAGCTTCTATCCTTTTTTTTTCCGGCAGAGGAAAACGTACGTGTTGCTCCAAACAGCGGCTTCCGCGAAGTATCGGCCCAATTTGAGCTGTTGGCGCGTGAAAAGGGCGCTAAATACGCGTTCGACGCGCTATTGCGCGCAGCGATGCCTCCCAATATCGATATACACCTGCTCGGTCACGAGATCGGGAATATCTTGTATGAACAAGAAGGGGTAGAAGGTATCGCGAGGTGCACGCAGGATTTCAGGAACGCATGTTCGCATGCGATCGTTATCGGCGCCTTGAACGAATTCGGTACCGAAGCGCTTCCGATGATACGCAAGGCCTGTAGGAAGGCGCCGGGCGGGAGCGGCGCATACACGATGTGCTTTCACGGTCTCGGACACGGTGTCTTTGCCTACTATGGATACTCGTTTCCGGAAACAGTGGAATTTTGCCGATCTACTGGAACAGTTGCCTATGGATACCAAGAATTTTCGCAATGCGTGGGAGGCGCTGTCATGGAATTAATGGGGGGCGGCGGACATGACAGAGACGCTTGGCTTTTGATGCGCGAAAAATACCTCGACGTCGCACGTCCTTTAAGGCCATGCGACACGGCGCTCGTTCCGGAAGAAGCGAAATCACTATGTCTGGTCTACCTCACGCCCCGACTCTTCGAGCTTGCGGGCGCTGATCTCGGGAAACCCGATCCGGCGACATTTCCAGAAGCATTCTCATTTTGCGAAGCACTGCCGCAGAGTGCCACGCGCCTGCGAGACGCTTGTTTTGGAGGATTCGGAAAGGAGTTTATCGTGCTCGCAGGTGAGCACGATATTCGTGATGTCGCAAAGTATTCTGACGATACGTTTAAAAAGGCGCTTTCTTGGTGTGGGCTTGCGCCGTCGCAGGATGCGAGAGGCGCATGCGTGGGCGATGCGGTCGCCTCGCTTTTCTGGGGCGGCGAGAACGACCCCGACGCTGCATTTCGATTTTGCTCACTCGCATCTGCAGAGGTGTCGCTTGCGTGTTATTCCCGATTAGCTTCTGATATTAGCGAGTACATTTTTGATAAGGATACGCGAGAAGCTCTTTGTGCCCGAACCCCTGTCCAATCCCGATCCGCCTGCGAGATATACATATGATACGGCGGCACGAAATCGTAGTGCTTGCGTTTTCAGCCTGCATATTTCTTTTGTTATTTGCATTCGGCGATGGAACGTCATCTGTCGTTAATAAGTCCGAGAACGATTGGAAACTTCGGATCGAGCAAATCGGAGGGAACGCAGCATATAAAGAGCTTGAAAGAAGCGTTCAGAGACTCGAAGAGTCACAAAAGCATTTGCAAGCACATTTGTTTGGTGGCGCGATCTATGCTGCGGAAGGTCTACAAGGATTGTCGACATGCGACACGCAGTTTTCTTACGGCTGTTTTCATGAGTTTTTGGGGCGCGCGATTTCAGATCTTGGGATTGAGGCCGTGAAGGATCTTAATCAGAGATGTTTCGAAGATTTAGGCACAGCGGGACTAGCATGCCAGCATGGTATTGGACACGGTATCCAGGCGTTTTACGGCTATGAAGAAGAAAGCCTCTTAAGCGCATTGAAACTGTGTTCGCGCATAGCGCACATCGATCCCATCGGTGGATGCTACACGGGAGTTTTTATGGAATACAATTTTCAGACGATGCTGGGAGAACAAGGCAGAGTGCGGAAATCTCACAATGTTATTTCGCCGTGTGACGTAGTATCGCAAGCCCATCTGGAGGCCTGCGTCTTCTCGCAACCGCAATGGTGGCACCAAAGCAAACTCGCGGTCATGAGCGGTACGGAGCTTTTTGAGCAGCTAGGGCATTATTGCGACCTAGTTGCTCCAGAAGACGCGATTTCGAAGATTTGTTATTCAGGTATTGGCAACATCGCTCCGCAGATTTCAACCTATAAGCCTGATGCAACGCGCTCCGCCTGCCTCGCGACATCAGAAGATAGCAGTGCGCAACTCGCATGCTTATCGACCGCAGCGAACGTGATCGGTGTGACAACTAATATATTTGAGGCAAAAAAAGTTTGCCGAGGACTAACAGATTCAGCTCTGGAATATTGTCTCGCGTATGCCCGCAATGAAGCAAACGCACATATAAAAAGGAAGTTGCCTGAAGTATGAAAAATCCTTACCTGATGCATGCGACCGTTTTTATCCTCGGCGTTATTGCTGTAGCGTGGTTTTTCTTCGGCAATTCGCCGGGTATAGCGGGAGCGATCGCTGCTGATGTGCGAGAATCCTGTGCTAAAGAGCCTGATCGCGGCGCGTGTTACGAAAAGGAGATGCCGATTCTTTTGGAAAGTATGTCGCTCGAAGATGTGTTTCAAGTCATCCGTCTTATTCGAGAAAAGGATACCTCATATCAATTTTGTCACGTTCTTGCCCATAAGTTGGGGGAGAAGGTCGTTGCCCAAGATCCGGCGCGCTGGATCGAGGCGATGGCGCTAAATCCAAGCGATGGGCTTTGCTCGAACGGCTTCATCCATGGCGTCGTGGGAGGCAAATTTCGCGCTGAAGTGTTGGATGACGCAACGCTTGAGAAATTTATTCCTGATTTCTCTCGTGCATGTAAGCCGCGAGTGAACTGGCAACCATCTTTATTGGATCAAGCAATTTGCTATCACGGCATGGGACATCTCTATATGTTCATTACCGATGCTGATATCTCAAAAGCACTTTCTATTTGCGAGCGCACAAGCATATCAAATACAGGTGATTTTCGCCGCGTGTGCCGCGAGGGAGTATTCATGCAGATCTATCAGCCGCTTGAACCGGATGATTTTTTGATGATTGAGCGAATGGCGGTAAAGCCGACAAAAAAGACGGTTCGACAATTTTGCGCGCGCTTTACGAACGATGCCTACGAAGGCGCGTGCTTGCGTGAAAGCTGGCCGTACGTACGGGAGGAACTCCTGAAAGAAAAAGGCGCCATCGATACGTTTTGTTCTGATCAACCAAATGCCGAAGAAGAGAGTGCATGCTACGACGCGGCACTTTCTATTATTGGACGTCAGACACTGGGAAATGAAGATGCGGCGCTTACGGCCTGTTCCGGACTTAGAGCGGAAGAAAAAAGGAGCGAATGCTACGCGCGAGTCGCACTCGCGTATTTGGAAGAAGATCGCGGAGATCCCGCGCCGGCAGTTACGTTTTGCCGGAGTGTGCCGGAAGCGCACGCTTCGGGGTGCCTCGCGCAGCTTTCTGAACGAGCCGAATTCATATTCGGGGAAGATACGGCGGCGCTCCGGCGCTTTTGTGTCGAACTCCCTTTTCCTTTCCAGCGCGATTGTGGGAGAGGTAGCAGCAAGCAAACCATCTCCGGCATTGTCCAGTCGCAGTAGTTGTATGGAAGTGAACCTCTCGCGTGCGAACGTATTTAACCTTAAAAAAATGGGCATCAGTATGATCGCCCTTCTCGTACTCCTTGGAATCGCGTATGCGTTTAGTCTTGCGCAAACTCCCATGCACGCGGACAAACTCATCGATGTTTCTGAGGGAGAGAAATACTGGCAAAAACAGATCGAAACAGTGGGTGGGGCAGCAGCGCACAAACAATTGGCAGAAGCGATAGCCGGGTTAATTCCTGGCCAGCAGCATACAGCGGCGCATATTTTTGGCGGAGCGCTCTATGAAGAAGAGGGATTGGACGGTCTTGCCGTATGCGATACGAGATTTCTGTACGGATGTTTCCATGAATTCCTCACACGCGCGGTCGTTCACAGCGGCCTTAGTATTTTGCCCAAGCTTGAAGAGATGTGTTTGGCATCTCCTCACGCCAATGCTCCGCTTTCATGCGAACACGGTTTAGGGCACGCGATACTTTCGTATTTTGGATATGAAAAGGAAGATCTCAATAGTGCACTAGAAGCGTGTCGCACACTGAAGCACGACGCCGCATCCTCGTGCCCCAGCGGAGTTTTTATGGAATATAATCTGCGCACGTTTGTCGAAGCCGATGGATCTGCTGTGCGAAAGATCTCGAATGGAGACTTCTATGATCCTTGCCGCGAATACAGAAGTACCGAGGCGAAACGTTGCGTCCGGCAGCTTCCCCTGTGGTGGCAGAGAGCTATCTTTTCAAATACATTGGATCGTGCAGCTTTTTCTTGGATGGGACAAAAATGTCGGGCGCTTCCGCAGGAACTCTCACAATTCAAAGCCGGCTGCTTTCGCACCATCGGATTTATAGCAGCGGTAGCAGTAAACCCTGAAGTTGAATCAATAGACGCCTATTGCGAGACGGCCGCCGATGAATCTCAAGACTTCGCGGGTTGCATCCTTGCTGCCGGCATGGCACTTAAGAACAACAAGGGTCTGACCAAAGGACTGGAACTTTGCGCGCAATTGCCGGACGAGGACAAACTCGAATGTCAGTATTATGTGCAGTTTTTACCGCTGGGCATGTAGTCCGGAGCTAGGGTTGCGGTGAACATATCTCATGTACAGATAAGGAAGAACGAAAAGAGCAGGGAGTACCAAGACCAGATCGCCGGTTTGAGTATAAATAGTTTTTGCATATATCAGCGGTACGTCGCTCGACAAGATGGAGGTCACTCCGGATGTCGAGCGAGCAATAACTTCTCCGCGAGCCGAGATGATCGATGCGGGGGCTTCATGCGCAGCGATTGCCAAAAATCGATTATTTTCTACAGCGCGTACTTTTGCGATTGTGAGGACAAATGAATCAACGAGAGGAGAGCCGTGGAATCCCGCCAACGACGACGCATTTACAAGTATGCTGGCACCATTGTCCACAAGCTCTCGGTATAACGTGGGCGACAATATTTCTGAACAAAAAAGTGCACCGATTGTAGCTTTGTCGTGCGAAAAAATGGTCTGCGCCTCTCCTCTCATAAGAGTCGTCCGTGAGTGACGCGTATCGCTTGAGATTCGTGATGCATCGAATAGTCGCATCGGGACGCTGGCAAACCACGGCTCATACTCTCCTTGCGGAACGAGAAATAATTTGTCGTACGTTCGCGGTATCTCTGACGGAGAAGATCGCCAGAAGTACATTCGTTGAACGTTATCAACATCGCGTGTCACGAGAGTGGAATCGATGATTGCAATACTTGTTGTCCCAAATACGCTACGCTGAAGCGATTCGACATCCGCAGCTCCTTGAGGAAACACGTCTGCGGTCTCTGGAAAGACCAAAAGGTCTGGAGCGTCGTGCTCTTTCATCCACGTGTGTACTACCCTGAGCTGCTCGTTTCGGCGAAACGCTTTATCAGCTTCTGATTGGGGAATATCCGGTGAAAAGCTTGTCGAGATGAGCGCGACCCTCAAAAATCCGGCTTCTGGATCGGCAGCAGTGCGCGTTAATGGCTCTCGATGATCAGTTACAGT